>Ga0075029_100001652_pt1 | contig 12740 bp, 10 predicted proteins | sample LitLauG_LLR_2013_FD_71391 | JGI IMG/M metagenome (GOLD analysis project Ga0075029, IMG submission 71391) | Freshwater sediment microbial communities from North America - Little Laurel Run_MetaG_LLR_2013 | ecosystem: Environmental > Aquatic > Freshwater > Creek > Sediment | place: USA...
CGAATCGCCGAACAGAAAGGTGACCGCGGCGAGTAGGCAACCGAAACCCACCGCCGCGTACCCAACCGCCCGCTCAAATCGTCTGGGCAGACCCAGGAAGATGAAGAACAACAATGCGGGAATCAGAGTGACGTAATTAACGGCTCCACGCAGGCGCGGGTAGAAGGTCGCACCCTGCTCCATCATGGCAAACATGGGCGACGAAATCCACAAGCGCAGCCCATATAATGCGGCAAACGATGCGAAGCAGATCAGGAGTGAGTCGCGGTGGCGTCGGAGAACGGCAAAGGCAGCGGTCACCATGCCGACAGAGGCGAAGGCCGCACCTAAGAATAGATACGGAGCGTCACGCCGGAATGCGGTCAAGACCTCCTCAGCACTCATCTCAGATGCTCCACCACCCGGTCAGATACCGTCCAAGTACGCTCCCTCTCGTACGCAAGGGCTGATTCAGATTTCTAGCCAGCATCGCAAAAGTACAGTAGCTCACCGCATCGACCGGCCAGCGTGGACTCGCCGGGACTTGGGACCTCTGGTGGCCTGATTCGCCCATTCCCATTCTGCAAGCCAGTTTCTGCAGCATCTTCCTTCACATTGGAAATCCGACATTCTGCCACCGCATTGTGGGCAGACCAAGTTAATGATTGACGAGATGATGCTCGTGTTCGATTCGCCCGGCAGTGTGTCAAGGGCTCTCATAATCGCTCTCCTAGCCAAAGATTAAACAAATGCGCGAGGGGCAGATGCGGGCCACAAACAACGGTAAATGTGCCGCGCGGGTCTTCTACGCTCTCGGGCGCTCCGAACTGGTTGGCTGCGGAGTCCGTCTCGGCCGGCAATTGCCTGCCGCCTCGCTACAAGATGAGAATGCACGCGCAATGCCAATGTCGAACAACGAATAAAAACCGCGAACGAAGCTGGTCCTGAGTGCGCACGTATGTCGAATGTCACAACTACTGACCGGAAATAGGCATGATGCCCAGATGTGGGCGCAACTTAGTCCCTCGAGAGGCGACCCCCGGAAAGATACGCCTTGCAAAGACATGTAAATCCAATTCGCTGAGACTCTAGCGAGCGTCTCGGCGATTGGCATGTCGATTGCGTTCCAACACGGATGTAAGAACAAGCTCCTGATTTGGCTAAACAGTCATTCCTATTCCGGATTGCTGGACTAGTAGGAGCGTGAGGAGTGAAGGATGCAGAGGCTAATCGTTATAGTCACCTTGTGTTTACTGGCGTCGGCGGCTCTTGGCCAGTCTACATCAAAGTATCAAGTAGCCATGATTACTGAGGTCAAGCCGCGTCAGGCTACAGGAGACGGTAAGTCTGATCCCACCAGCTATGACGTATCGGTCAAAGTGGGCGACACAATTTACGTGGTCTTGTACACGCAACCGTTGGGCGAACTGCCCGCGAAATACGAAACCGGACGCGAGATGCTAGTACTCGTCGGACAAAACACAATCACTTACAACGATATGTTAGGTCGCTCGCTTCAGGTGCGGATACAAAGCCAAAAACCCGCTGCAGAACCTAAAGCCTCGAAATAGCTGCGGGGGAGTCATTGCTCGAAGACTGTTTGCAAGAGTTACAGCTCGACTCGTCTATCGAACCGAGCTTGGAGGAATAGTGAATCATTTGTTTGCTCTCAGAAACCACAACAGCGGCTACTTCGGCGGATACGCTCTTCTCACTCTGTGGGCACTTTGGTTGTGCTCCGGTAGTAGCGCATTGGCCCAGAGCCCGGCTGCTCCAGCAAACACGAGCGCACCATTCAGCCCTCGGGTGACTCATCTGCTCGGTCTGCCAAACACAAAGCGTAACTGCAACGGAACCCTGTCAATTCAAGATAATGTCTTGCAATTTGAGCCAAACGGCAAGCCCGGGGTGCAGGTAAACATGGCTTCTATCCTGGATCTTTCTTCAGGTGACGAGAGCAAGCAGGTCGGCGGATTGCCGATGAAGTTAGGCAAGGCAGCCGCTCCGTACGGAGGTGGCCGAGTCGTCAGTCTTTTCGCCCATAAAGGGTACGATACCCTGGCGCTGGAGTATGTAGATGGGGAGGGGGGAGTTCATGGTGCGATCTTCGAACTAAAGAAGGGACAAGGCGAGTTGTTAAAGGACGAACTGCTGGCTCGGGGCGCATCTTCCAGCTCAGGCGAAGGCCGGCCAGCGAGAAAGAGCGCTGTGGAGGTTACGCGTGAGAATAAGTAAGCGGAGAATATGGATTCCTTGTATCGCGGCAATCGTAGCAATTGCGGTTCCCGGTCAGCTGTTTAGCCAAACTACAGCGGTTAGATCCTCAGCTAAAAGCGGGGACTCGGTCACGCATTGGAGCGTACAGGTGAACAGAGTTGAAGCGGGCGACCAAGACGTCTCAAACGAGTTCCAAGTTGCGATCTACGAGAACCTGGTGGAAGAGCTCAACAAGACCAAGCAATTCAAGCAGGTTCTGCGCGAGCGCGACCGTAAGGCCAGCGAAGATCCGGACTTGCTAATCCTGAAAACAACTGTCGTGAAATACGCGCCTGGGAGTGAAACGCGGCGTGCGGTGACCACCGTGAGCGGCGCGACAAAGTTAACGGTGCGGAGTCAACTCGTTACACGCGAGGGCAGCATTGTGCTGGAGCGCACGGTGAATGGGAATGTTCGCTTCTTCGGCAGCAATTTGCGCGCTACTTACAACCTGGCCCGCAATATCGCCAAAGCGATCAAGAAATCAGACCTGGCTATGGTCCGGGCATCGTACCGCGATACTCAGCCGCTAACTTTGAATGCCGGCGGCACGCGATGATCAGGCGGGTCCGTCACGATTTGCAGCTCGCCAGAGGGGAGCGCATGAAACTTCGAACATTTCTTGTTGCTATAGCGATTCTTGGCACTGTGTTGCACGCTGCCGCAGCCCAGCCGAAGAAAAAGACGACCCAAGTAGATGCGCCTCCCCTGGAGCGAGTTCTTTCCGGCACAAGCATGCAGTCTAGCCCGGTTCTATCCGATGTGATTGCGCGCCAGCCAGAAATGCCACTGGGGCCGCAAGACATTCTCATATCGTACGAAGTCGCCAGGAGCTTGGTAGTGGAGAAGATATCGGCCGATTTCTCTGTGATCATGCAGGCCCGGCAAACAAATCAAATTAGCCGCGAACAGGCGGAATATCTTCTGCTGCAGAGCTACCAAATGGCGATGATGCAGTATCAGGTGCTTAGCGCGCTCCATGACGTTCTGAAACATGACATCGACGAAGCAGCAGGGCAGCAAGCAAGGCAGTCGCTGAAAGCGACAAGCTCCGATACGGTTTTAGTGGTTCCTTTTCCGGGCTCCGCCGCTGCATCCAGATGACATCGAAATTCCTCCTCACAGGGGTCGCGTGGAACTTCACGTGCTTCAGTGGGGACGGAGGAGTGCAAACATAGCATGCGATACCTGGAGAAATTAAGTGAGGGCGTCGCCCTGGACTCGGCGCAGCGTTCACTTAGGGAACTGCTCTCTGTTCGGTCGCATTGCTTACCGTCTCTCTACCGACGCGCGTATAGACTTTTGGGAAACGAAGCAGACGCCGAGGATGCGGTGCAGGATGCGCTATTGGCAGCTTACAAGCATCTGAAGGAATTCAGAGGAGAGGCGCAACTTTCGACGTGGCTGACCACTATTGTTATCAATTGCGCAAGAATGCATTTGCGCAAGCGGTCACGCTATATCCATGTATCTCTCGATTCACGAATTGGAGAAGAGCGGGAGTATCCGTTGTCCGACACGTTGGTGGATCACCGGCCCAATCCCGAAGATGAGTGCCTTCAGGCATGGGCGAATGCGCGCTTAATAGAGTCAGCAGCAAGACTATCGCCGACTTTGCGGAGAGCGTTTCACCTGCGGTATGTGGATCATCTTTCAGTCTGCGAAACGGCTCGCGTTCTGAGACTTCCCATGGGAACGGTGAAAGCGCAGACTGCTCGGGCGCGAGCTAAAGTGCTGAGGTCGATACGAGGAGTGCTCCACGCGGGATCTCGTTCCCGCAGACGCCTCCCGGTAGCACACGCATTCCATACCCTCGCGCAAGAAAGCAATTTTGTTCGTGGGGCCAATCCGCAGGTTTAATCGCTCGGACGGATCGGATTGCGTAGGTCGAGCCCGGAACGTAGAGCTTAGTTTCAACACAGGAAACAATTTTCTGAGACACAATGCTGAGCTACCCGCAGTTTCATGGTTTTTCGACGATAAGAAGCAACCACCCGAGCCGCTCCCTGACCCAATAGGGTCGAGATCCAAGCACATCTGACCTCATCTGCCCATATTAGGGCGCGACTGCCCTGATAGTGTCTACATCGTTCGTATCAGTATGCCCTCGCCTGCGCAAGTATTTGATTTTCCTATGATTATCCCTGGCCGGTAATGGTCATGCTCTTGCCAACCACATGTTCGGGTTGATCTTGGCGATTGTCCGTCATGAAAACCCGGGACATTTTGCCGAGGTCATAAGGTCGTCCGGAACATCCGGGTATCGATTGCAACGGGAAATTGATTAGCAGATACTTGAAAGCGCAAAAATCGGTTGCAGCTAGCGGTGCGTGCGCGAAAGCCGCTATACGTCGGATCCGCATATCAGTGCCGCACCGTGACCGAAGTTCGGTTAGCGAGATCCTCCGACCTATGGATTGCAGTCCTGTACGAAGACCAGGTTGCTCGCATCTGTAAACCGAGAATTGCGGAGAGCTCACGTGCCATGACCATTACCGAAGATCGATATCGAATGCTGCTAAGTGCCTCCAGCGCTTTAGCCGATCAGCCCACCGTTAAGGCCGTTCTGCACAGCCTGCGGGGCGTTCTGTCGAGCACGTCCAGATTGCACGGCGCCGAACTCTACGTGCTGAGCGATGACGGCGAGGGCCTGGTCAGCTTCGAATTTGATCGTGATCCGGACGCTCCGGTAATAAAACGTGGAGCCAAATTGCTACGCATTGGTCCGGTGGCGCAAGCGCTGGACGAACAGAAGCCGGTGTTTGTCCCGGACCTGTCGCCGGTAATGTTGGAACACCCTGACATGGCTCCTTTTGCAGCCGAAGTTGCCGGACGAAGCGCCTACTTGTTCCCTGTATCGACCGCGCAAAAACGCTACGGAATTCTGTCAACGCCAAAGTTGCAGGGCCAGCAATTTGCTCCCGAAGACGTCGAGATGCTCAGTGCTCTGGCGTCCCACGTGGCGGTCGCGCTTGAGTGCGCACTGGCCAGAGACCTTGCAGAGCAGTATCAACGTGAGCTTGCGAGCCAGCGCGACCGCCTTCGTCTCGTGCTCGAAATCAATAATCACGTGGCGAGATTGGATATTGACGATGTCCTTCGCTCGGCCTCGGCATCAATCCGCTCATATTTTGCCTGTGATTCGGTTACCTTCTGGGTGCTCAACGAGGAAACCGGCCAGCTTCAGAAAATGTTGGACGACTTTCCTGGCGGGAAAGGACCGATGGCTGGGGTCGCCTGCGCAGAGCTGAGCGCCGCCGAGTTGGATTTTGAGAAGCTGCGTCAGCGCAAGGCGGAAATCTGGTCGCTTGAGAACTTTGACAAACTGCCTGCCGCTCTTCGAGAACCCTTGAACGCCGAATCGATAAAATCTTTAGCTTTCGCTTGCCTGGCTACCGAAAATAGGCCATTGGGCGTGCTGTCGATCGCCAGCCGCAAGGTCACTGCTTTTGGTCAAGAGGATCTGGATCTCCTCGCGGAGATTGGCATCCAGATCTCGCTTGCATTGGATAATGCGCTAGCGTATGGACGCCTGCACGCGTCGGCAACTCGTCTGGAAGAAGAACGCCTCTACCTTGAATCGGAAATCGAAACTGAGTACAACTTCGAAGACATAGTCGGCAAGAGCGCTGCGATCCGTAAAGTGCTGGACCAGGTCGCGATCGTCGCGCCAACCAGCTCCACGGTTCTGCTACATGGCGAGACCGGTACCGGAAAGGAGCTGGTTGCGCGGGCAATTCATAATCTCAGTCCGCGGCGGGGGCGCACGTTTGTTCGTCTGAACTGTGCGGCGATACCTTCGGGTTTGGTGGAAAGCGAACTCTTCGGTCACGAAAAGGGTGCTTTCACCGGGGCGCTCATCCAGAAGCGAGGCCGGTTTGAGTTGGCGGATCACGGCAGTCTGTTTCTCGACGAGATCGGCGACATTACTATGGATTTGCAGCCGAAACTCTTGCGCGCCCTGCAGGAACAGGAGTTTGAACGTCTCGGAAGTAGCAGGACCATCAAGGTTGATGTCCGTCTGATTGCGGCCACGCATCGCGATTTGAAGGACATGATCCGCAATAATCAGTTTCGCGAGGACCTTTTCTACAGGCTTCGGGTGTTTCCCATTGAAATCCCGCCGCTGCGCGAACGGCGCGAAGATATCCAGCTCCTGGTCCACTTTTTTGTGTCGCGCCTCTCCCGCCGTATGCAAAAGCGTATCCGGTCTGTCCCCAGGCCTGCGATGGAAGCTCTGGTGAATGCCGATTGGCCAGGAAATATCCGCGAGCTGGAGAATTTTATTGAACGCTGTGTGATACTCACGCAAGGGGACGAACTGAATGTCCCACGAGCAGAGCTGAACAGATCCGCTGGCCGCACCGTTATTGCGGCAGCGTCGACCTTCGAGCAAGCAGAGCGGCAGGCGATCCTCGATGCTTTAAAAGGCGCGTCCGGAAGAATAGCCGGCAAAGGTGGAGCGGCAGAGCGCCTCGGACTTAAGAGAACTACGCTGCAGAACAAGATGCGCAGGCTAAGTATCACTCGCGCTGATTATTCTGCCTGACAGCATGTGGTCGCGCGCCAGCATGCGGGCAAGTCAAAGGCGCTCGTTTAGCCGCTCAATTCCTGCCTAGCGCCTTGTCTCCCAAGCACTTAAATCAGAGTTGGGCTTCGGCAATAGATATGCTCTTTTGCTAGTGCCCCCGCTCTAAGAACTCCACAAAGGGGACTAAAACAATCACAGAGGAAACGATTCAATGAAGAGGTTGACCGAACTGGCAATTTTTCTCATTCTTTTTGGAATCTCATGCACGGCTCAGGAAGTCAGAAATGAAGTGACGGTTCAAGGTTCCGGGTTTTTCACCCAGGAAACCACGGACGGAGGAATCACGAATAAGGCAACGAACTCTGGCGGCGTGATGGCCGGATACCGTTTTAACCTCAAGAACTGGCTCTCGGTCGAAGGGGATTACGATTATTTCAGGAATAGTCAGAAGTTCTGGTCCGGCAGCGGCGCCACATCCATACCGATGAATGTTCACGCCGCGACTGGTGTTGCCATTGTGAAGCTTTCTTCCTTTAAGGTCCCTGCCATCAAGTTCGTGTCTCCATTCGTGCTCGCTGGAGGCGGAGCGATGTTCTTCGATCCACGTGAGGGATCTATAGATCAGAAGCAAACCCGAGGCACCTTCGTTTATGGCGGTGGATTCGATGTGCCGATGGCCAGACGTATCGCCTTGCGCGCACAGTATCGCGGATTTGTTTATAAGACTCCCGATTTCGAGATGACCAGCCTCAAGGTCGACAAATACACTCATTCCGCGGTGCCTTCCATCGGCCTGGTATTTACGTTTTAGAAAGTCCGGCTTCCTCCCTTCTTTCCACTCTTTAAGGCGGCTGCTTCAGCCGCCTTGATTCTTAACTCCTCCAAAGGCTGCCTTCATGCTGGCAGTGCCCATTATGAAGGGCGGCATATGCCCGGAACAGCTTTTAGTCTCAACAGTTTGCACTAGGAGTTCCTGGCAAAACAACTGCAAGGATGACTATAGCGAGCGATTTGAGGCTGCTAACGAAAGTAAAAGAGGCATCATGCTACGTGTCCAAACGCAAGAATTAGACGGCGCTTTGATTTGTCGGCTCGAAGGCCGATTCACCGGCAAGGAAGCTGAGGAAGTTCGCACGCTCGTCACGCGCTGCGATAGCAAAGTGGAATTAGTTGTCGATCTTACGGACCTGCTGTTTATCGACGCCATCGGGGAAGAGGTGCTTTTGTTTGTCAAGAGGTTCGGAGCTCAGTTCGTGGCCGAGACTTCGTATTCCCGTGACGTTTGCGAACGGCTTCAGCTCCCGTTTGTTGGCAATTGTAAGTCGTACACGCAAGTGCCGGGTAATTCGGACGGAGAGGGTCATCATTCTCGCCGCCGATGATTAAGCACACCTAACAAGCCATCGCGCACCGTGTTCGGGCAACGTCGCCGAGATCGAATGCCGAACGCTCGCGGGCGTTCTGTTTTCTCGTCTCCTCAACCTTTTAGAAAGCTGTTCAATGTGCAGCCCTAACCATAATGGGCTCGATTGGTTTCGACATTGGCTCTGATTTCTCCCAGTGCCCTCCATCCGAAACAACGCGTGACTATCTAAATCCACCGCTCGTCGGCGAATAGCTCGACTGCCAGTCTGAACCTATGTTCGAGCGTCACACGGAACAGGACCCTCATCATTCTCGGAGTGTGTCGAGCGCTCGCCACCAGGCCAAGTGCCCGGATTAGGGCAGCACACATCGACCGGATATGGGCATTCTCCAGCATTCCTAGACGCCCGCACTTCCGATTCAATAACTTGCAGGGAACTCCAGCTTGGCACGGCACCTGCAATCTTGGTGCACAGGAGCGACAACAGGATTCGCTCAAGTTCAAAGTGCCGTCAGGCCTCAGCCGAATTCAGGTAGAAGAATGATGAAATCGAACCATCTCGCCCTGCTGCTTACGATTCTTGTAGTTGTGTCACCGATCGGGTCGCTTGCTCAACAAGTTATGCAGGACGTCCCGCTTCTTACGCTGGACGACGCAGTCTCCATTGCACTCTCGAACAATCGGCTCGTAAAGAACTCAGGGTTGGAAGCGCAGAAGTATGACTTCCAGGTGAGCACTATGCGCAGCAAGCGGCTGCCACATTTTCAATTTTCAGTCCTCGGTGGCGAACTGCTACAGCCGTTTGACTTCACTTTTGCCAAGGGGGTTTTCGGGACGTATCCGGGGATTGGGCCGCTTCCTTCAACCGATGCGAAGGTTCACACGCCGGCACGGTTAACCGCCTACATAACAGGCGGCATGGATGTGCCGCTGTCGCAGCAGTACAAGATCGGGCTGGGAATTCGCGCCACAGAACTTGGGCGCGATATCGCTAAAGAAGATGTCCGCGCGGAGCGCCAGAAGATCGCGGCCGAGGTACGAAGTGCATATTTCGAGCTTGTAGCGACGCAGGCTGCGGTGGATGCAGCGCGGGAAGGAGTACGGACGCTGGAAGAGGCGCAGCGAGTTACGCTGCGTTACATCGCAGAGAAAACCGTGCTCAAAGGAGATGCGTTGGAGGTCGACGCGCGTTTGGCCAAGTCGCATTATGACTTGTCGGTTGCAGAGAACGGACTGGCGACACAACACGAGCACCTGAATCAACTTTTAGCACGGGATCTTGAAACTCCTTTTCGGGTTGATTCCATTCCTGAGGAGGACACGACAACTCTGAGTCTGGAGGAGTCGCGCCGGCAGGCGTCAGAGAATCGGCCTGAGATCCGCGAGGCTCACCTCAAGGAAAAACAAGCCGACTATGACCGCCGCATCGCCAAAGCCGAGTACATTCCGGACTTCGGTATCGCTGTCAGCTATATGGGGATTCAGAATGTGCAAGTCCTTCCGGCGAATGTCGGTGTTGCCGGCTTTGCGATGACTTGGGAGCCATTCGATTGGGGACGCCGCCACAATCGAGTACGGGAAAAATCCAACACCCTGGCGCAAGCGCACAACGGTGCACAAGAGACAGCATCGCAAATCGAAGTTGAGGTCGGGCTGAAATACCGGAAGTGGACGGAAACGGCGTTGTTGCTGAAGGCCACCCGCACCGGTCAGGAAGCCGCAGCGGAGGAGTTCCGCGTTACCAGCAATAAATACCAAGAACAAGCAGTACTCGTAAGGGATCTCTTACAGGCTCAGGCTCGAAGTTCGGAAACCGCTTTTCAGTATCAGCAGGCGCTCTCTTCCTATTGGAGTTCCCTTGCAGATTTGCGCCGCGCGATGGGAGAGGAATAAAAGTGAGAACAACAATCGCAATCTTTTCATTGCTGCTCGTCATGGCCGGCTGTGCCTCGAATAAGCCGCTCAATCAACCCCCACAGGGAGTCCAGGCTCAAGCCATCGAGAAGCAAGAGGGCTTCAGCGCCGGCGGCTTGCGTTTCTCAGCGGTAGTGACGCCCGATTCGGAAGTTCCCCTGGCATTCAGAATTCCCGGGTATGTCATTTCGCTTAAACAAATGCACGGCCAGGATGGCAGGATGCGCAATGTGGCGGAAGGGGATCGGGTCGGCCGGGGAGCCGTGCTCGTCCGCATCCGATCGTCTGAATACGAGGACAAGGTGCACCAGGCATCCTCGCAAGCAGCAGGTGCAGAAGCTGTTTTTCAGAAAGCAAAGCTCGACTTCGATCGGGCTACGCACCTATACGACAGCCAAAGCATTACGAAGCCCGACTTCGATTCCGCTCGCGCGCAATACGATGCCAGCCAGGAGCAGGTGAAATCTGCTCGTGCTGTTACGAGCGAGGCGGAAATCGCTGTGCGCGACACTTCTCTGATTGCGCCCTTTGACGGCGAGGTCGTGAAGAAAGCTGTAGAGCTCGGCGCGTTCGTCGGACCTGGGGTTCCCGCATTCGCGCTCGCCAAAACCGACACCGTAAAGATCGTCGTCGGCGTGCCCGATACGGTTGTCCGTTCCGTAAAGGTAGGCCAGCCGGTTGATGTTGCCATCGACGCGTTCCCCACACGCACATTTCATGCCCGAATCAGCCGCATGTCATCGGCGGCGGACACGATTACACGTAATTTCGAGATCGAAGTCGCTATCCCGAATCACGATCACCTGCTGAAGGTGGGGATGATCGGCTCCTTGCAATTCGCGAATGCCGACGGCGCAAGTCGAACGTCGGCGCTGCTGGTGCCACTTTCCGCAGTCGTACAAGCGAAAGACGGGAAATATGGCGTTTTCGTCGTCTCCAACTCGAGTGCCGGAGAAGTCGCTCGCCTCCACAGCGTAGACATCGGCGCGGTCAATGGCAGTGAAATCACAGTAGTCAGCGGACTGCAAACCGGAGAACGCATCATCACCACCGGCGCCAATCTCCTTAAGGATGGGCAGCCCGTCGAGGTCCTTCAATGAAAGCCGACAACCCCAATAGCACTCGTAACGTCGCACGATTCTTTGTCAACAACCGGCAGATTGCCTGGGTCGCCTTGTTCGCAACTCTGGCCTGGGGCGTGTTCGGGTACATGAACATGCCCAAGCGGAAGGACCCCGACATACCCGTGCGCATTGCACTCGCCATCACCCCCTGGCCAGGTATCTCGGCGGACAAGGTCGAGCAGTTGGTAACGCGGAAGGTCGAGCAAGCCATTACTGGAAACAGCAAGGTAGACCGCGTGGAGTCCACCACCCAGGACAACATTTCTGTTGTGCAAGTCAGGCTGTTGGACAACATCAAGAACACCCAGCAGGAATTCCAGGACATTGGACAACGGCTGAACCAGGTCACCGACCTTCCTGACGGTGCGGGACCTATCACCTGGATCAGCGACTTTGGAGATACGGCGGCGCTGATGCTGACCGTCGCCAGTTCGACGGTCCCGGACCTTGAAATCGCGTTGCGCGCCCGCGGTGTGCGTGATGCGATTGAGAAAGAGCGCCGAGGAGTTACGAGTGGGCGTGTCGCCGTTCTCTACTGTTACCCGGCATCCGTGTCCCCTGCTGTGATTGAGCGGCCATTTGTCATGCTCGCTGCGCAGACAGAACGGGACGGGTTCGCGCACGATGTTCGTTCGTTGTCCGTAGGAAGCTGCTCCGGAATCGACTTTGCCACGGCGAAGTCGGATGACGAAATCCGAGCGTATGGACAGCAGTTCATTGAGAAACGGTTGCAAGAATACGACTTTCATCCCGACGCGTGGGGTCCCATTATCATTCGCGATCCTCAATCCACGAATGAACGAATCGCGGAAGCAGCCAATAACCGGTATTCGTATCGGCAGCTTGACGACTTCACCGACCTGATCCAGCGCACGCTGCAGCGTGTACCAGAGGTTGCGAAGGTGCAGCGCGTCGGCGTTCTGCCCGAAGAGATCTATCTGGAGTACTCGGACGCGCGGCTGGCAGCATTGAAATTGCAGCCCACGAAAATCAAAGACGTCCTGAACGCGCGGAATGTGACGGCTCCAGGTGGAATCGTCCAGACTCAATCGCGAAACGTCCTGGTTGACGCAACCGCCGAATTCAAAAGCACGAAAGATATTGGCAACGTCCTGCTCGCATCGTCGCCTAGCGGAGCGCCGCTTTACTTGCGCGATCTTGTCGACATATCGCGTGCATATCAGACTCCCACCCGGTACCTGAACTACATGGTCTCTCGCGAGCCGAACGGGACTTGGCATCGGAACCGTGCCATCACCCTGGCGGTGCAAATGCGATCAGGAGAACAGATCTTCAAATTCGGCGCGGCGGTGGACAAGGCCCTGGCCAACGTGCGCCCGCAACTGCCTGCCGATCTTATTGTGGCTCGCACGTCGGACCAGCCGCGGCAAGTGAAGGAGCTTGTCAGTCTGTTGATGGGCAGTCTCTATGAGGCCATTGTTCTCGTCGTAATCGTCGCCCTGGTCGGATTCTGGGATTGGCGTGCCGCCATGCTGATGGCAGCTTCCATCCCCCTGACGCTGGCGATGACCTTCGGCATCGTTCACGTTCTTGGGATTGACATTCAACA
>Ga0075029_100001653_pt1 | contig 12739 bp, 10 predicted proteins | sample LitLauG_LLR_2013_FD_71391 | JGI IMG/M metagenome (GOLD analysis project Ga0075029, IMG submission 71391) | Freshwater sediment microbial communities from North America - Little Laurel Run_MetaG_LLR_2013 | ecosystem: Environmental > Aquatic > Freshwater > Creek > Sediment | place: USA...
GAGAATTTCCGGGAAGAGAGCGATTGGAGCAAGGAACTCTACGCCGCCACATTCGGCCATTCAACTCACCATTCTCTACGAATCAACTACCTCGGCAAGGATTGTCGCGCTTTGATGGTTCCGATCCCGGGCGTGACTGAGGCGCCTTGGTTGCTCATCGTTTACACCGACCTCACGGCGGAACGGACCTTCGCGCTGCAGACTATGACCATGGCCGCCACTTTGCTTTTGGCGATCCTGGCCGTCCCCGCTCTGCTGGTGACGATCTGGTGCCTCGTGCGACGGCCCCGGTTTGCCCCGGAGTGGCTCTGGCCCAACCAGCACCGTATGGCGAACTACCTGTACCTGATCTGCCTTTACACGCTGCTGATCTTGGTATTCTTGTTCCTGGCCTTCCGCGGCCCCATCGAGCAGATCGTAATTTCGTGTGTGGCCTTTCCTTACAGCGCAGTACTACTGACCCTCTGGGGTTTCCGACGATACCCTCCGGCGACCGAGGGGTCGCGCCGTTGGAACGCTGGAGGCTCCGGGGCCACCGTAATAGCGCTGACTGCGGTGAGCGGGGTCGTTTTTCTGTCGGTCCTGATCCTTCATTGGTCCCATTTGAAGGCACTCGTGCTCCTGCCGATAGTGGTGGCGATTGCGGCTGTACCGCTGCTCGATGGGCCGCGCCGGCGGTATGTCGAAAGAATCTTGAGGTATCGGCGGCGCGTAAACGCAGCGGGGCGGAAAGTGGGCGTGCAGGATCGCGCATTCTTTTCGTACACAAACTGTTACTTGCTCAGCGTGCTCCTGCTACTGCTTTTGATGGGCGTGCTGATGCCGATGGCACTGTTCCGCGGCTGCCTGGGGGTGGAGCGGCGGCTAGGTCTTAAGCAGGCGCAGCTACATCTGGCCTCCGCCGTCGCAGAGCGCTGGGGGAGGATTCAGGACGATTGCGACAGCGGTGAAATCGGCGCCGGCGCATGTAAGATCTTGAAGGAAAAGGACAGCACTGTGTGGCAGAAGATTGTCCTGCGTCCCGAACCGTCGCGAGATCGTGAGTCTCCGATTGTGCCCCACAGAAAAGAGCCCCCCGGCGAAGAACTCTACGAGCCTTGGTTCCGGGACTTAGTCTATCGGCTTCATCACGATTACAACTCGGCGGCCGCGGAGACGTTAGGAGTGATCCAGGACCGCGTTCCTCCCAAAGGGGGAACCCGTTCCCCCGACTGGTCCTGGCACAACAGCGGATCCACCGTCACGCTTCTTTGGCACGGGGTCCATCCGCAGGATGAGAAGATCCCGGAAAAGGGGGCGGAGAGCCCATCGAAGAAAGGGGAGAGCGCGGAAGAGGAAAGCGACATTCAAATCAAATCGGAGATCCCGGCCACGCCTAACGACGCCCTCAGCGGATTCGGTATTGCCACCGGGGTGATGCTGGTCATGGGCGGCCTGCTCTGGATGCTCGTGCGCAAGGTATTCCTGATTGACCTTGCGCCCTTGAAGATGACCGCCGTGCGGGAGCTTGCCGAATCCATTCGCCAAGGAAAGAATGTCCTCGTTCTGGTCCCGCCACAGTCGGATTTCGAAATCGAGGCTCCGGTCAAGAGCCTGGACCTCGCTAAGCTGGCTACCGAGGCCAGGTGGAAAGAGACCATGGATGTGGGACAGTTGCCGTCGGGAGGTGTGATTCAAATCCGGCATTTCGAGTACACCAACGAAGTGGTGACGCCCGATCAGAAGGAACAACTGCTGCAGCGGCTGATCAATAAGGGGAACACCCAGATCGCCGCGATTATGGAAGTGCCGGCATCTACGGAGGACTACCGCAACCTCTTCCCGGAGCTCAAGCTTACGGTGCTTGACCACCGGGGCCGCGATGAGTCTTATTGGCCCAAACAATACGAGGTTTGGCTGAAAAAATACGAGGGTCCGGCGCGGGACCTGATCTGGAGAGAGTGCAAGCCATTTGCGGCGCTTTGGCCGCTGGGAGCACAACTCGCGAAGGACATCTGGTCCGAGCCAATCCACTCGAACGACACCATCATTTCGGAGATGCTCGAGCGCGCAGACCCCTATTACCGGAAGGTTTGGGAAGAGTGTACCCCCGATCAGAAATTTGTGCTCTCTCAACTGGCGGAGGACGGATTGGTGAATCCCGATCCCAGAAATGGCCGGGCAATACGGCAATTGATCCGCAGGGGATTCATCGTGCGAGATCCGGAATTCCGCATCATGAATGAGAGTTTTCGACGCTTCCTGCGGTCCGCCACCACCGACGACTTGAAACAGGAGTGGCTTAAGGAGTCGCGGCGGAGTGGTTGGGGAAAGTTGCACGGCGTGTTTTTCGCCACCATGATCGCCGTCGGAATTTTCCTTCTCACTACGCAGAATGCGCTATGGGAGTCTTCCGCTGCTTATGTAACAGGGGCTTTTGGCGCGCTGGGCACCCTCAATAAGTTGTTCAACACCTATCGCGGCAGTTCCGCGGAGAAAGCGAGCTAGCCAGGGCGTCATATACTTCTTATATGCCGAAATACGTGTACGTTCAGGTCAAAGGTGTTGAAAAGGCCATCATGGTAAAGGCGGATAAGGTCGAAAGGCAAACGACAACCGGTACGACTGTACAATCGATCCTAAGTATAAGCCTTAGAGGACAACTGGTGGGAGAGTTTAGCGCCGATTCCGTTTTCGGCTGGTGGATGCAGGACGACGAGGCTTAGTTCCTTTGCCCATCGCGCCTTTGCCGCTTTCGAGAGATTTGGGCCCGTCGGCGTGGCTCAACGGCGGCAGGCAATACGGTTTTGCCCACATTCAACGACACTAATCTTTCGTAACCTTTTCGCTCGGGAACAGTACTTCGATATGGAGGCAGTTTTCCGCAGGCGGTCACACCCAGCGTTGTTGAGGGAACTCGGCCTACTCCAAACTACGTATGAGGATAAAGGGGCACAATGCAGAACTTGCGCGGCACGGTTCGGTATATCTTGAGGCAGTTTCGGATGTCACCGGTATTTACGGCGGCTGCCACTCTGACGCTGGCTTTGGGAATCGGGGGAACAACCGCCATTTTCACGATGATCCACGCGGTCATGGTGCGTTCGTTGCCGGTTTCGGATCCGGCGCTTCTGTATCGCATTGGCGACGGCGACGATTGCTGCGTAGAGGGAGGCCCGCAGGACCGGTGGGGGATGTTCTCCTATCCGCTCTTCGAACGGCTGAAAGCGGCGGCGCCGGAATTCGAAGAAGTGGCTGCATTTCAAGCAGGCGGTGAGCGTTTGAGCGTTCGGCGTGAGGGCAGCGGGCTCGGCGCTAAACCGTTGCGCTCGGAGTACGTAACGGGCAACTATTTCTCGACGCTTGGCGTAAAGGCGTTCGGGGGCCGCTTGCTTTCTCCGGAGGACGATAATGCTAATCCGCCTGCCGCTAGCCGCCACGAGCGCCTCAGGCACGCTCCGGACGTCGGCCGGGCGGATTGCCAATCCGCCGGACCCGGTGGGTACTCCTGACAATCTGCCCCACAAAAAGTCTGTGCTCCTGTTCCCCGAAAACCTTTAATTCCCGCCCGCGTAGTTTCGGAGCTTGCGGGTGTTTGTGGACTCCTGGAACCGCCGCATTTTCAACCAATAAAACCGCCATGACCATGGCGGCTATTCTTGAGTTATGTTATCTTAGATCAGCTATTTAGACTGCCAAAGACCGCCATGGCCATGGCGGTTTCGCGACTTATTTCTGAGTTACGCCCACCAAGAGCCGCGTGGGTCTTTGTGGATGAATTTCAGGTGCGCGCCGGCAAGAAGATCGCGGACTTCGCGACAGGCGCTTATTGAATGGCAGCTTCGTGTAAGATAACACCGATGCCGCACGACATCTTTATCTTTATCGGCTACAACACCAGTGACCGGGCGGAGGCGGAGGGGGTCTGCGGGCATCTGGAGAGCGACTGACATGCGGGGAACGTTTGGGAATGGACGGCTGACAACTATCCCGGTGGAGGGAAGGTGGTGCGCGGGGGTTCTTGGGGCGGCAACACCAGGGGCGTCCGGGCGTCGGTCCGTGACAGGCTCGGGCCTACGCTACAGGGCATCGGCATGGCGCAGTTGGCCGTTGAGGTCGAGCGCGTGGCCAGAAAAAAGCACCTTACGATGAGCCGGGCCTTGGTCGTGCTTGCGCAACGCGGTGTGGAAGCGGAAGCCGCCGAGCACGCTAATCTCAATGCGGCTTATCGGCGGTTCATGGCGGAGGCCGATCCCGAGCGCAAGAGCCAAGCGGGGAAGGACCTGATCCGAACAGTCTTCGGGAAGGACGCCATTGCCGAAGATCCGCTTCTCTAGTCTGCCGAGGCCTGTCTGGGAACACATCCTAGCGCGAGTAGAGGAGCGGCAGATCTCTCTTCAGGATCTACACCGGTTGCAGGAGTGGGTGAAAGCTTCTCGTGGGCGCCAGAAGGCGATTGGTATAAAGACTTCGGCTCCTTCATGGTCTGCGGATCTGGCGAGTTTCCGAAGACTGTGCTGACCAAGGGCATGGTGCCCTTTGGGACTCGAATCGAATAGGAGGTATCGATGAGGCAGCGACGATTCGTTCAAATCGGCCCGACGCTTCCGCGTCCATCGGGAGTCCCTGCCCACGCCACCACTTCGCGCCCCTCCTCCAAGCGCACGGCAATCTCCAGTAGCAGTTCATCCTCGTAAGGCCGCCCCACCAGTTGGACCCCGATTGGCAACCCCGCGCCGGAGAGCCCCATGGGGATCGTCACCGCCGGCAGCCCCAGCACGTTGGCCAGCACCGCCGGCATGATCGCCTGAAACAACCCCACCGCCTTACCGCCCACCAGCCACTTCCGCTCGCGGTGACGAAACGCCGTGACGCCGCAGACGGGCATGACGATCGCGGCGATGCCTTCCATTTGCCGCACCAGCGCGGCACGCATCCGGTCGCGCGCGGCCAGGTTCACCAGGATCAGTTCGGCCGAAGGCGTTGCGCCACCCAGCGATTCGAGGAGCGTCCAGTGCGCCTCCCGCTCGCGGCCTTCCACCAACTTCCGCGTGGCCGCCGCCGGCCATTGACCGAACAGCGCGGACCAGACGTTGGGCGCCCGTTCCATCCCCTGCGGTGCGAACGGTTCAACGGCAAAGCCGAGAGCTTCCAGCAAGGTCCCGGCCCGGACCACGGCTGCGCGGATCTCCGGATCCAACGGAACATCGTAGAACTGCTCCCATACACCGATGCGGAGGCCTTCGGTTGCGGGTTGGCGCAAGGGCACGGGCGCCGAAAATGGGTCTTGCGGATCGTATCCGGCCAGGACGGAAAACAGCAGGCGCAGATCCTCCGCCGTGCGCGCCATCGGCCCGACCGCCGCCATCAAGCCGGCCGGATGACCGAGTGGCGGCGTGTGCCCCACCCCTGAAATGCGCCCCGGCGTGGGTTTGAAGCCGGCGATCCCGCAGAAGTGAGCAGGGATGCGGATGGAGCCGCCGCCATCGCTCGCCAGTCCACCGGGCGAGCAGAACGACGCAATGGCCGCCGCTTCGCCGCCGCTCGAACCGCCGGGCGTGCGCTCCCGATCCAGCGGGTGGTTGGTGCGGCCCGTCACGAAGTTGTCCGTTTCAAAAGCCGCCAGTCGCTCCGGCGTATTCGTGCGGCCAAGCAGGACTGCCCCCTGTTGGCGCAACCGGGTGACGGCGGGCGCATCGTCCGCCGCCGGCGACGGCGTATGTAGCCGGCTGCCCACCACCGTGGCTTGGCCGGCAATGTCGAAGCCATCCTTAATCGTGACCGGGACGCCGTGCAGCAATCCGCGCGGTTCGCCCTGTTTGGCCGCGCCTTCGCGGTCGCGCGCCTCGGCCAATGCCTGCTCGGCGAACACCGCAACAAAGGCGTTCAAAGCCGGATTGCGTGCTTCAATTTGCCGGAGGTGAGCTTCCACCAGTTCCACCGGCGAGATGGCGCCATCGCGGACCATGGCCGCCATCAGGCAGAGCGAGGAACGGTAGGGCACGATGCCAGTGTAACCGCCCGCGCAGCCCACGTCATAATAGAAGAGTGGCTCCGCTGACGTTTCCCGAAGCGCGCGCGATGGTGTTGGCGAAACTGCGCGCGGCGCGCCCCATCCCCGCGGGCGAAGAGGTTGGCGTGGAAGCCGCGGCCGGCCGGGTTCTCGCCGAAGACGTGGCGGCCGATCGCGACAGCCCCGCGATGGCGCGCTCCGTGCGCGATGGCTACGCCGTCCGTGCTATCGATCTCCCCGGCGAACTCGAGGTGATCGGCGAAGTCCGCGCCGGCCAGCAGTTCCGCGGCGCCGTCGGGCCGCGGCAGGCCGTCGAGATCATGACCGGCGCGCCCATTCCCGAAGGCGCCGATGCCGTGGTGATGGTGGAGCACACACACCGCGAGAACGGCCGCATGCGCACGGATCGCTCAGCCGAACCGCACCAGTTCATCAACCCGCAAGGCTGCGAGGCGGCTGCGCACGAGATCGTGCTGCATGCCGGAACACGGCTCGACTATACCCACGTCGCCATGCTGGCGGCGTTCGGCCGCCCCCGCGTTCAAGTTTACTGCCAACCCGAAGTGCCCATTATTGCCACCGGCGACGAAATTGTGGAGGTGCACGAAACGCCGGCCGCATTCCAGATTCGCAATTCCAACGCGTATTCGCTGGCGGCGCAGGTAGGCCGTGCGGGCGGTGTACCGCGCGTCCTTCCGGTAGCGCGCGATACCGTGGCGCATACGCGGGAGATCGTCGGCCAAGGCCTCGGCACCGGCCTCCTGCTGCTTTCCGGCGGCGTTTCCGCGGGCAAGTACGACGTGGTGGAGGAGGTGCTTGCCGGCCTCGGCGCGGAGTTCTACTTCGACCGCGTGCTGATCCAACCGGGCCAGCCGCTGGTCTTCGGACGAGCCGGCGGCACGTTCTTCTTCGGCCTGCCGGGCAACCCGTCATCCACCATGGTGACGTTCGAGATTTTCGCGCGCGCCGCTCTCGAACTGCTCGCGGGGCAAGAGGAAGTCGCGCTGCACATGCCCTTGGCCCGCCTGACGAGCGATTTCCGCCACCGCATTGGGATCACGCGGTTTCTTCCGGCGCGTATGAGCGCGGACGGCGCCGAAGTCACTCCGGTGAATTGGCACGGTTCCGGCGACGTGCCGGCGCTCACGCGGGCCAACGCCTTCCTGGTGGCCGACCCCGATCGCGCCGAATACGCACGCGGGGAATTGATTCGGGTGTTGCTGAAATGAAGAAGCTCTCGCATTACGACCCGGCCGGCAGCCCCCGCATGGTGGACGTCTCGGCCAAGCCGGAAACGCGCCGCACCGCGCGGGCCCATGCCTTCGTGAAAATCGCCCCGTCGGTTCTCAGAAAGCTGCCGGGGAACCCCAAGGGCAACCCGCTGGAGATTGCGCGCATCGCCGGCATCGGCGCAGCCAAGCGCACCTCGGAGCTGATTCCTCTCTGCCATCCGCTGATGCTCAGCCACGCCGATCTCGAAGTGACGCTGGAGGCCCGCGGGGTGCGAATCGTTGCCAGCGCCGCCACCACGGCGCAGACGGGTGTGGAAATGGAGGCACTTACGGCGGCCGCGGTGGCGGCCCTGACCGTTTACGACATGACCAAGGCGCTCGACAAGTCGATCGAAATCCAGGACCTGTATCTGCTGGAGAAAACCGGCGGCAAGAGCGGCAGTTTCCGGCGGAAACATGACTAAGGCCGCGGTGCTCACCATCAGCGATTCCGCCAGCGCCGGGACCCGCGCCGATCGCTCCGGCCCGGCCGTGTGTGAACGGTTGGAACAACTGGGCTGGTGCGTCCCGGTGTTGGAAGTGATCCCCGATGAGGCGGCCGAGATCAGCGCCCGCCTGGCGGCGCTCGCCGATGGCGGCCAGGTCGCCGCCATTTTCACCACCGGCGGCACCGGCGTGGCGCCGCGCGACGTTACGCCCGAGGCGACACGCGCCATTCTGGACCGTGAAATTCCGGGGCTGGGCGAACTGATGCGGGCGCGTGGCCGGGAATCCACCCCGCTGGCGGTGCTTTCCCGGTCGCTGGCCGGAACGCGGGGCCCTGTGCTGATCGTCAACCTTCCGGGCTCTCCGAAGGGCGCGGTGCAGTCCCTGGATGCTATCGTAGAATTGGTGCCACACGTGCTGGATCTGCTCAGAGGCCGGACGGAACACGCACCTGCCTGAACAGGATTAGGTATGCATCGAATTCTCATCGCGAGCCTGCTCGCCGGGCTGCTGGCAGGACAGCAGCAACCGGCGGCCCAGCAGGAACCGGCGCAGCAGCCGCCAACCAAGATCACCGTAAACGTGAGCGAGGTGCAGGCTCCCGTCCTCGTCTTCGACCGTGACGGCCAGTACGTCAGCGGCCTGCAGCCCGAACAGTTCCACCTGTTCGACAATGGCAAGGAACAGAACATCCACGTGGACGTCTCGTACCTGCCCATTTCGCTGGTGATCTGTATTCAGTCCAATCAGCACGTGGAATCGCTGATGCCGGAAGTGCGGCGGATTGGGACGATGATCGCGCCGGTAATCATCGGCGACCAGGGCGAAGCGGCGGTAATCGCGTACGATTCGCGAGTGCGCGTTTTGCAGCCCTTCACCAACGAGGCCGACAAGATCACCGATGCCGTGAAGAAGCTGAACACCTACGGCGGCAGCACTTCCAACCGCATGGTGGACGCGGTGGACGAAGCTACCCGGCTCCTGCGCACGCGTTCCAAGGACCGCCGGCGCATCATCATGTTGGTGGGCGAAACGCGCGACCTGGGAAGCGAAACCCGTTTGCGGGAGGCCCTGCTGGACCTGCAGTTTGCCAATATCATGTTCTACGGTGTCGACATGCCACGCTTGGAGACCACATTGACGGCGCCCCCGCCGGTGGGCCGGCCTGACAACTTGCCTCCGGCGATGCACCCGTTGCCCGCAGGCGTGGCGTCTACGCCCACCTCGGTAGCGCAGACCTACGGCCTCAACGGCGGCCGCGCCGAGTTCATCCCCATGATGGTGGAGATTTTCAAGGACGTGAAAGCCATTTTCAAGGACAACCCGGTGGAAGCCTTCACTAAGGGGACCGGCGGCAGCGAGTTCAGTTTCTATAAGCAGCGGGGTTTGCAGGAAGCCATCCAGAGGATCGGCGCCGAACTGCACAGCCAATACCTGATAAGCTACACCCCGAACAACCTGGACGAAGGCGGTTTCCACGAACTCCAGGTCGCCGTTTCCGGCGCCCCCGAAGTGAAAAAGACCCAAACCCGCCCCGGCTATTGGCTGTCAAACGTCAAATAGTCGTCACCGCGACCAAATCCCTGTGGGGCAAGTTGTAAACCTGCGGCGGATTGGCCATCCGCCTGCCGCCTGTGGACGCGCGCCCCGCCTTCGGAGAAACGCCTGCGTCGTTAGCGGCTTGTCTTCTACGATGCTACTGAAATCGTGAAAAACATCACCGTCTCACTTCCCGATGACCTTTACCGGCGGGCGCGGGTTCGCGCCGCCCAACAAGACAAATCCGTGAGCGCTGTGGTGCAGCAGTTCCTCATGGAATACAGCCAGGCAGAGAGTGATTTCGAGCGCCGAAAACGTCTCCAGGCGGAAACTCTTGCTACGATTCGAGAGTTTCGCGCGGCAGACCGTCTGGGGCGAGAGGAATTACACGAACGGCGGCACTGACTCAATCATGAGACACCAACGTGCTGCTGTACCTCGTTAGCACGGCGCCGGAGGAAGCCGCTAAAGCAGAGGTTGCCGCGGCATTGCTGGAGGAGGATCTGTCCCACGGCCAGTCGTACGGCGATGTGCGGCTCGTGAATCCCTTTCGCCGCCAGCCTCGCCGTTAACCCCCGAACACCCGCGCGAAGATCTTGTCGACGTTCTTCAACTGCCGCTCCAGCGAAAACGCCGCCTCAATCCGCTCCCCGGTCAGGACCGCACGGACCTCGGGATCGGCCTCGATCGCCGCCCGGAAATCGCCCTCTTCCTCCCAGGCCCGCATCGCATGGCCTTGCACAATGCGGTAGGCCTGCTCGCGCAGCATTCCCGCCGCCGCCAGGTCCAGCAGAACCTGGCCCGAGAAAACCAGCCCCCGCGTCAACTCCAGGTTGCGCCGCATGCGCTCCGGATAAACCAGAAGCTGGTCCACTAGCTTGGTGGTTTTCTCCAGGAGGTAGTCAGCCAGGATCGTGGAATCAGGCAGGATCACGCGCTCCACCGACGAATGTGAGATGTCGCGCTCATGCCACAACGCGACGTCCTCCAGCGCCGCCTGCACGTTCGACCGCACCACCCGCGCCAGCCCGCAAATCTGTTCGCACGTCACCGGGTTGCGTTTGTGCGGCATGGCCGAGCTGCCCTTCTGGCCGCGCGCAAAGTACTCCTCGGCTTCGCGCACTTCGGTCCGCTGCAGGTGCCGCACCTCGAGCGCGATCTTCTCGCACAGCGCCGCCACCAGCGCCAGCGCGGCCACGAAGTTGGCGTGCCGGTCGCGCTGGATTACCTGGGAGGCCACGGCCGCCGGCTTCAGATTCAGCCGGGCGCAAATCGCTTCCTCCACTTCGGGCTCAATATGTCCGAACGTGCCCACCGCGCCTGACGTCTTGCCCACCCGCACATCTTCGGCCGCCGCGTTGAGTCGCGCCAGGTTCCGCCCGGCTTCTTCATGCCAGATCGCCAGCTTGAGCCCGAAAGTGATCGGCTCGGCGTGAACCCCGTGGGTGCGCCCAATCTGCACCGTGTGCTGGAATTCGAGAGCGCGCCGCTTCAAAGTCGCGCGCAAGCCCTCCAAACCGCGCAGCAGAATCGCCGAGGCCTGCTGCAACAGCAGCGCCTGCGCGGTATCCACCACGTCGTTCGACGTCAGCCCGTAATGCAGCCACCGCGACGCATCGCCGTGCCCTGCCTTCGCCATGGTTTCCGCCACGGCCGTCGTGAAGGCGATCACGTCGTGCTTCACTTCCCGCTCAAGGTCGTGGATGCGCTCGACGTCGAAGCCCGCATGGGCGCGCAGCAGGCGCGCCGCTTCGGCGGGAACCACGCCTCGCTCCGCCAGCGCCTCCGAGGCCGCCAGTTCCACTTCCAGCCACTGTTGAAACTTGTTCTGGTCGCTCCAGATCCGGCCCATTTCGGGCCGCGTATATCGAGGGATCATAGTTGGTCTAGAATTGAAAAACTTCCGAAGGAGTACCCTGCCTGGCGATGGTGAGCGCGGTCTTCAACCCGCGCCGCTCCAGCGCTTCGTTCGCGATCATCTGCACGATCGCCGGGTGATTGTTCTGCTCGCTCAAATGCCCCAGCACCAGTCTGGCCGTACACGAATCCAGATCCTGCATCAGGTAGTCGGACATGCCCAGGTTCGAGAGATGGCCCACGCGACTCATTACCCGCTGTTTCACCGACCACGGATACGGTCCCACTTTCAGCATGTCCAGATCGTGATTGGCCTCGAGCAGCAACAGATCCGTGCGCCGCAAGTGGTACTTGATTGACTCCGGAATGTAGCCCAGGTCGGTGGCCACGCCGATCCGCACACCCTGCACCTCGAAGCAATAGCCGATCGGATCGATGGCATCGTGCGGCACGCTGAAGCTCTGCACTTCGATATCGCCGATCTGGAAGCTGGCCCCCGCCTGGAACGGCTCCAACCGCGCCGGTTGCTTTTCGCCCCAGTCCATCGCCGGCGCCGTAAGCCGCGTCAGGTAGACGGCCGCGCGGATGTCCCGATTGCGCGCCAGCACCGGCAGGCCGGAGACGTGGTCGGAATGTTCGTGCGTAATGAGGATCGCGTCGATACGGGTGAGGTCTTCCCCGATCGCCGCCAGCCGCTTGCGCAGTTCGCGCATGCTCAGCCCGGCATCCACCAGAATCCGCGTCCGTTCGGTAGCCAGCAGCGCCGCGTTCCCGGAACTGCCGCTCGCCAACACGCAGAACTTTACGATACCCGCGCCTCCCCCTCGAATCTCCAGCATACACCGAATGTACCCCAAACAGAATCTTTCCAAAATGTTTGGGGGCTAGGTCCGCGGCTTGGGGGCTGCTACCCTGTTTCGCAGGAGCGCAGGGCGCATCTGTGGGGCAGATTGTGAGCAACTATCGTTTCACCCGACGAGACTTTTTGGCGGCCGGCGCGGCGGCCACGGCACTACCGATTCCGGCCCAGCCGGCCTCCACCATCCAATCCCGATTCCGCGACGTTCCGAACGCCTACCGGCTGCGGATGCACTGGTATGTTTTCGGGCCTGCCTGGACTCCCGGCGAAGGCGAAGTGCAACTCAAGCTGATGGCGAACGCCCACATCGGCGGCGTGCTCCTCTTCCCCGCGTACCCTATCGCCGCCGACAATCCCGCTCAGGGAATTTACAATCAGCGCTATCTTTCGCCCGAATACCTGGAAACGCTGCGCGCCATTACGGGCGCCTCGAAACGCGCCGGGCTTACCTTCGACATGGTTCTGGGGACGGGCTGGCCGTACGGCGGCCCCTCGGTCTCGCTTGACCAGAGCGCCCATGCTCTGCGCATGTTGCAAGTGGCTCCCGATGCCGGTGGGGCGGGGCAGCTTCCAACCTTGAGGGAAGGCGAAAGATTGATTACCGCAACGGCTCGCGCCGTCTTCTATTCGTCGCCAACCCGCGTGGAGGTGAAGCGGGCCGCGTTGGGAGCGGAAGGCTGGGTGGTGGACCACTACAACCCGGAGGCTGTACGGCAATTTCTGCGGGATGTTGGCGATAAACTGCTCGGTGCGATTCCGAAAGGCGAGATTCGA
>Ga0075029_100001654_pt1 | contig 12737 bp, 4 predicted proteins | sample LitLauG_LLR_2013_FD_71391 | JGI IMG/M metagenome (GOLD analysis project Ga0075029, IMG submission 71391) | Freshwater sediment microbial communities from North America - Little Laurel Run_MetaG_LLR_2013 | ecosystem: Environmental > Aquatic > Freshwater > Creek > Sediment | place: USA...
TCGAGGACGGGCGCGAAGTTGGGATGTCCGAGCAATTTTCCATCGTCGTAGCTCGTCAGCAAGCCAATGCCATCAAGTTTCAGCGTGTCGTAAATGTATTCGATTTCGCGCAGGCTTCCGTCCGTGTCCGGCAAGGGAATTGCGCCCCACATTCCGAAGCGTTCCGGAAAATCCTGCATGAGCTTGGCGCCGTATTCGTTGCAATCGCGCGCGTTCCTGCGGCCTTCCTCATTGTTGCCAAACCAAATCCCCGGGCTGGTCATCGAGCCAATGGCCGTGGCCACTCCGTTCTGATCCATCTGCTCGAGCGAGTAGCGCGGCGTCCAATTGGTGTAGAACGATCCAGGAAACGTCGGCGAATCGTCCGTCATGTGCTTCAGATTCCTGGCCGTAAATGCGGGAGGAAAAATGTGGTGGTGCGTATCAATAATGCGAGGACCGGCCGCAATGCTTTGTGCGAACGAGCGCGGGGCAATGGCCATTCCCGCGCCCACGGCCGACATCATGCCCAGAACTTTGCGGCGCGACACGCGGGGTTCCTCCGCTTGAGGATGAATTTCGCATCTGTCACCAGGAATCGCAGGTGAAAGTTTCAAAGGCTTGTCCTCTCAAAATAATCAGAATAGTTGCCGTATGGTTGCGAGTCTCAACCCCGCGTCGCACGCATAGCAGCCGGCAATGTAGCAGGCGATCAGCTTTTTTCAAGGGGATTAGGATACCGCATTGGGAAACATATGAGCTGCTTTAATACTGTGGGGGTTCGACACTCAGGGATATGTTCCAGCTTAGTTTCACATAAAACCGAATGTGGCAGGATGAATATTGAGACCCAGCCCGTTGAGCGCCGAGTGTAGTTTGTTTCGAAATAGCCCTTACTGGCGAGATGACTATTAAATCGGGACTGTTAGCTGTCCTTAGAGAAACTCCCCAATGAAAGGCTCCTCGATTAAGCTTTCTCTCCCCACATCACTGTATTCCATGCCAGCCATCGAACGAATGGAATGCAGGTTAGGATCGAATCCAGGGCTCGAAGCGGTTTCCACCACCAAAGAGCCCTGCCCGGTTCTCGCAGAATTCGCTTCCAGTAGCGGTCCTCGTTCGGATGCACGCGGTCCTTCAGGTAATACTTGGCGAAAAGCAGTAAAGTGGAGATCCAAAATTCTCTATGCCCCACGTTACGAAAATACTTCCTGGCGAGTTTCAGGTCCGCGATAGTCAGCGGCGATTCGTCTGGCGTGCGCACTTCAGTTGCCATACGCCGGTACACATTGATGACCGGGTTGTAAGCAAGCGGGTCATAAGAAAAAAACATCCCACCTGGTTTTAGCGCCCGGCTAATCCGTTCAAAAAGCAACGCCCGATTCTGAACATGGTGAATTGTATTTGCGACGTAAACAAAATCGAAGGAACTGTCCGGAACATCCAGATCCTCCGCGCCGCTGACGATACCCTGCAGTTCTACCCCATATTTTTTCCCTAGCCTCAACGCGGTTTCTACCATTCCCGGAGACACATCCACCGTGGTTACGCTGGCACCTTTCAAAGCAAAGTAGACAGACGATTCGCCCAATCCAGCGCCGATGTCCAGCAATTTTTTCCCATTCAGTGAGCCCATTCGACCCAAGATAAATTGATTTTCCATCGCGGTAGGTGCTTCAAAGCATTCACGCACGAGCACATCTTCGAGTCGCGTGCTGCTTGCCCATTCATCGTGAAAAGCAGCCTCGCGTTCCTGCAATACAGCGTCTCTGTTCATCCGGTTGAACCCTGTTAGCCTTTCACGGCCCTTTCGGGTGTCTGTCGCGGTTCCAAATTCCTTGCATAGCGTGACTCAAACCCGACAACCTCGCGCAGTACATAGAGCGGCCTTCGTTTTGACTCTCCGTAGATCCGTCCCACGTATTCCCCAATGATTCCGATACAGATCAATTGAACGCCTCCGACAAACAATATGGCGGTCACTATGCTGGTCCAGCCCTTCACCAGGCCGGTGACACCGAACATCCACTCAACTATGGCGACGAGAATCCCTAAAATCGCAATAGCGGATGCCACGAAGCCAGTCCAAGTCGCAAGCCGCAGCGGAATAATCGAAAAGGAAAAAATTCCATCCATGGCAAGTCGAATCATTTTGATAACTGAAAATTTTGTCACGCCGGCCTTGCGTGCCCCACGTCGAAATGGAACAGCAACCTGCGAAAATCCGAGCCAACTTACCATCCCGCGCACAAATCGGTCCCGCTCCGGCATTGAAATCAATGCATCCACCACGCATCGGTCCATCAGACGAAAATCGCCCGTATCCAGAGGAATTCGCGTTTCCGACAAGCGATTAATGCCCCGATAGAATAACTTTGCCGACCATCTCTTGAATGCCGTCTCGCTCTCTCTTTCCGTTCGCACTCCATAAACCACATCGTAGCCATCCATCCATTTCTGCACGAATTCAAGAATCAATTCAGGCGGATCCTGAAGATCGGCATCGATCACCACCACTGCATTCCCGCAGGCATGCTCCAGGCCCGCGGTGATTGCCATTTGATGCCCGAAATTCCGCGACAAACGAACCATTCGAACGCGCTCGTCCTGTTGCGTCAGTTCGCGCAAAATATCTGGCGTCGTATCCGTACTCCCATCGTCCACGTAGAGTATTTCGAATCTTACGGGGGCGAGCGCCAACACGGCTAAAAGTTCCCGGGATGTGTCGAAAAGCGTTTGCTCTTCATTGAAGCAGGGCACTACCACAGAAAGGAGAAGACTGGTATCGGTTGGTGGTACATGAGCAAAGGAGTCTCGTCCGCGATCCGGAAATTCTCGGCGCATGTTCACTCCTTGTGCTCCTTTGGTTCTTCTGCTTGGACAATTTCTCAAGCCGACCTTGCGATTAGTCCTGCGGACAAGTGTCTGGCGTTACCGGATAGCAACTTCTTCCCTTCCGATAGCGTTCCCATTAGGAGTCCGCCTTGGTTCCATTCACGTCAGAAGGCCTGGCTGGATTTCGTGGCGCTGGAGACCCTGTATTCAATCCGGCGTAAAGTCCGGCTTCTGAGCGTCATTGTTGATAATTCGCAGAACTCTTCGTTACTGCCGGGCAGTCGAAGAAGTCTTGTTTCTCGGAAGCCAGTGCGCAAATGAAATATCCGCTAAAAATTAGCCTAAACCTGAGTTATCGGAAACGCAACGATCAGGTGAAGCCTAGTTGTGCTGATTGGCAAGAGCGATGCGAGCATAGAAATCGCTACGATTACGTAGCTTTCACGCACCCGAATGTACAATGACTCTTGAAGTTGCCCGGAAAAGCTAAGAAGATAATGAGTGCTTTGATGCCCCCGATTAAAATATGACCCCGCCCTTCATGAATCGCTCAAGCATGCAGAAGAGGTTCGCTTTGGCGCTCTGGTTTGCATTCCTTAGTGTGCTGGCTGGCTTTGCAGCGTACTTCCGGATGTTTACCGAATTTAATTTCTATGACGACGAAGGCACGATCCTGGTCACCATAAGACAGTACCTGGGTGGCATGAAGCTCTACGAACAGATCTCCATACCTTATGGTCCAGTCTATTACTTCTATAATTGGCTTTTGCGAACGGTCACCGGCACACCTGCAACTCACGACGTCATCCGCGTCAGTTCATTAATCCCCTGGCTATTGACGGCGCTGATATGCGCATGGATTGTCTTTCACTTTTCCGACTCGTTGGCGCTTGCATCCGTGACGCATCTATTGGTGTATGGGACCTTGGCGGCTTTTTTTCACAATGAACCTGGGCATCCTCAGGAATTGTGCATACTCCTGCTCGTCTGCCTGGTGGCCTCTGGAATTGTGACTGCGATCCCAGGCTGGCGATCGTTTGGATTGATCTCGCTTGGTGTTTTGACGGCGGCGCTCTTGTTGGCCAAGGTCAACATCGGAACTTTCGCGTTCCTTGCAGTGTCATTGGCGTTGTTGGCCCATGGTCCAAGGATCAAGCTATCTCGTCTTGCGTTCTATTCTGTTGGAGCTGCCTGCCTTGTCCTCCCGGCCGTGCTGATGAAATCCCACCTGAACGATAAAGCAACGCAGATGTATTCTCTGCTCGTGACTGTCTCGATGATCTCCGTTCTGGTGCTCCTTATCAGCGTGCCAAGGACGGTCTACTTCAGCTTTCGAGACCTTTGGATCGCGCTCGGTTCATTTTCCGCCGCATTCCTTGGCGTGATCTTCAAATTGAAAGTGCAGGGCGTGGGGCTCTCGGTCATGCTGCATGCGTTGGTGCTCGATAGCCTGAGCACCTACGTCGTCCGGGGAGCTTGGTATGCTGCCCTGCCAGTCGATTCGCGATGGCTTCCTTGGATCCTGGGTGGACTTGTGGCAGCCGTATTCTTTGCTTGGAATCCCTTGGGCACAGAACGAACGGAGTACGGACTCATCCATGTGAAGCTTGGCTTGACCATATTTGCGATTCTTGCTTTGTTTTTCAGAGCCCCGCTGTTCGTGATTGTTCCTCCGTTTTGTTGGCTAGTTTTGTACGGGCGTCCCGGGGAGCGCGATGATGTGAATGCCTTTCCTAGAACGCTCCTCTGTGTAGTTACCGTATTGCAAACGCTATACGCATACCCCATTGCCGGCAGCCAAATGAGTTTTATCCTGGTAATGCCCACCCTCGTGATCATGATTTTCATGGGTGACTTTCTAGTGTGGAAACGGGAAGGAATGCCCGTAAAATCTCCGCCGCTTGTTCGCGCTGCCGCCCTGTTTTTCTTGCTCTGCGTGCCGGCGCTCTACATTAGAATCGCTCTCAACGAACGCGACACCTACGATTCGCTGCCTTCCTTGCAGCTTCCCGGTGCCGGGAGAATTCATCTTCAAGAGGCTCAGGCCCGCGATTACACTTGGCTAGTGCAAAACCTGGACGATCATTGCGACGTATTCGTCGGTTTACCGGAGGTTCCAAGTCTGCACGTTTGGACTGGAAAAGACCCATTGGCCGGTTTTCAAATCGACGATTGGATATTCAGCGCTTCCGATGAGCAGCAATTCGCCGCGGCCGCTGTTCTATCCGGGCACCCAAATGCCTGCGTGATTTACAATCCCGCTCTGGTGAACTTTTGGAATCGCGACAACCGAAATTTGGATTCGCTTCCACTGGTGCATTACATTCACGAGAATTTCAAGACGGTGGGCACGTCGGGCAAGTTCTCATTTCTAGTCAAGAATGACCGCAATCTGAACATCGAATCGAATCACTCTCCCGGCCTTTAGCGCAGGAATCCGTTTTTTTCCAGTCGCCGGAATAGTCTCTAAATTGCTGCACGTAACCTGCTTGTAACATTCGTGAACTAGCTTGTCTCAGGCTAAGGGGTGCTGGCATGAGCAGTTCCGACCTTGACGACCCGCGTCAATTTTTCAATCGCCACCTTTCGTGGCTTCAATTCAATCGCCGAGTGCTGGAAGAGGCCCTCGATCATAATAATCCGCTCCTTGAGCGAGTGAAGTTTCTGGCCATTACGGCTAGTAACCTGGATGAGTTCGTGGAAGTGCGTCTGGCAGGGCTTTTGCAACACGTCGAGCAAGGCCGAGGCGAAGTGGGTCCGGACGGGATGACCCCCGATGTTGTGTTGGGACAACTCGCCACAGTGGTCCAGGAATTTGTGCGAGAACAATACACCTGCTGGAACGAGAAGCTGGTTCCAGCGCTCTCCGCGGAATCCATTCATTTACGGCGCGTCAGTGAATTGAAGCCCCCGGCTCGAAAAATAGTGAATCGATTCTATTTAGAACGGGTTGAGCCGTTGCTTACTCCTGTTACCGTTGATCCCGCCCACCCTTTTCCCCGGGTCTTGAACAAGGCCCTCTGCCTGGCCTTTCTTCTGCGGCGCCGCCGCAAGCCCACAAATGTTTACCTGGGTGTGGTGACCGTCCCGCGCACTCTTCCCAGACTTGTGCGCTTGCCAAGCGAAGGAGAAAAGATCGAATTCGCGTTCCTGCACGATATTGTGCACGCCTTCGCTGGGCGCCTCTATCATGGATATCAGATCCTATCGGCTGCGCCATTCCGTGTGACTCGAAATAGCAATCTATATCTGACGGAAGAGGAATCGCGAAGCATCCTGGATTCGGTTGACACGCAACTCCACAGGCGCAGGAAGGGGGCGGCAGTACGACTGGAGATCGAGGCGGGCGCCGATCCTGAAATCATTGAGCGGCTGTGCACCAATTTCAGCCTGGCCAACTGGCAGGTTTTCCAAGTCCATGGACCAATCAATTTATCGAGATTATTCAACCTGTACGACCAGACTCCACGACCCGATCTGAAATTCCGGCCATTTACGCCGCGCGAACTTGCGGTGAAACCGGAGAGCCCGGCGCTGTTCGAAATCCTGAGGCAGCGCGATGTGCTCTTGCATCATCCCTACGATTCCTATTCCACTGTGGTGCGATTCATTCAGAGCGCGGCGCACGATCCTGATGTGCTTTCCATCAAGCAAACACTCTACCGCACCAGCGAGGATTCACCGATTGTTCGAGCGCTGATGGAAGCTGCGCCGAAAAAAGAAGTCACGGTTGTAGTCGAACTGAAAGCCCGATTCGACGAGGCTTCCAACATTCGCTGGGCGCGCAGCCTGCAGGAAGCAGGCGTGCAGGTTTACTATGGCCTGGTAGGACTGAAAACACACTGCAAACTAGCCCTGCTGGTGCGTCGCGACAAAGACGGGAAGTCCCGGCGCTACGCCCATCTGGGAACGGGCAACTATAATCCGTCCACTGCTCGTTTCTATACTGACCTCAGCCTGCTCACAAAAGACCCAAAGATTACGCAGGCCGTGCACTACGTGTTCAATTACTTGACGGCGTACTCGGAGCAGCCACAATACAATCCGTTGTCTGTCGCGCCACTCAACTTGGGGAAGAACTGCATTAGCCTTATCAAGCGCGAAACAAAACATGCCCGAGCGGGGCGCCCGGCCGCGATCATCGCGAAAGTGAATGCTCTGCTGGATCCTAATATCATCCAGGCGCTTTACCAGGCCTCTCAAGCAGGCGTGGAGATCGAACTGATCGTTCGTGGAGGTTGCGCCCTGCGGCCCGGTCTTCGTGGAATCAGCAGCCGGATTCGTGTGCGCAGCGTTGTTGGTCGTTTCCTGGAGCACAGCCGGATCTTCGCGTTTGCCAATGGGGGCAAACCGGAAGTTTATCTGGCCAGCGCGGATTGGATGCCGCGAAATCTCTACGAACGGGTGGAGGTAATGTTCCCTTTGGTTGACCCTGCATTGTGCCGGCAGGTTTGCACGACGGTGCTTGCTCCGTATTTTGCCGACACGGAGAAAACCAGGTTTCTCCAGCCCGACGGAACCTACGAAAGGGCGGGCAAAATCAGGGTGGCGTCACAGCCGGGGAATGGCACTCGTTTCAATGTTCAGGAATTCTTAATCGACGCCGCCGAGGGCCATGAGATACATGGCATGCGTGCTCACCTGTCGCGATTTCTAAAGCAGCAATCTTCCCCGGTCTTCGACATGCTCTCAACCAATTGGGACGAAATAAAAGGCAGTTGAATCGCAAGCAATTGGGGCGGAGTCTGCGCTACCTGACGCCGATTACAACTTCAAACAAAAAATGACCAGATCCGTGGAGATCTTCCGACACAGTCGCCGTCGTCCGGTGCTTAGAGGATTTTGCCGGTTCCGAGCCAGTAAGAAATTGTGTAGTAGCCAGGCGCGGACAATCCCGTGCAGTTCGAAATCTTAAAGCTGAGTGCATTTAGGCCTGGGGCAACAGTGCAGGATAGCGGCCCGGTTATCGCCGAGACCGTATCTCCATTTATGAATCCAGAGTAAGTGACCGTGAAGACGGGCGCCGCGATGGCGGACGCCTTGGTGGCGCTTACGGCCACAGTCAGTGGCGCCTGCATGGTGATGATGTCCGCTCCTGGCGAATAGCTGTACGAGTAAGTGATGATGTAGTTTGTCGCCTTCAAACCCGCGCAGCTGATCGCATAGTTGCCCGCAGAGTCGGCCGTCGCGCTCGAGGTACAGGACAGCGTCCCCGATACAACCGTGGGTAGATCTCCGTTGACGAACCCTGAATAGCTAGAGGACGCAATGGTGAACGAGGGCGATGGGCTGGTGGACTCCGTTCCTGTTACGGTTACGATCAATGGTGTCGGAGAAGTGGCGGCGGTTGTTCCGGAGGCGCTGCTGTAGTCATAGCTGATGTTGTAGCTGCCCGCGGTCAACCCCAGACAGGAAATCGGATAATTGCCGGCAACTTGCGCGCCGAGCGTGCAGGACAGAGCCCCGCTCACGACGGACGGCGTATCCCCGTTGATAAACCCGGAGTAAGTAAGAGAATTGATGGTGAAGACGGGCGACGCGCCGCTGGTGTTCACGCTGCCGTTCACAGCCACCGTCAATGGCGTCGGCGGAGTGGCGTTCGAGATGCCGTATGAGTAGCTATACACAATGTTGTACGTATTGGTTGCGCCAGAAATAATTAATCCCGTGCAGGAAAGCGGATAGTTGTTTGACGCGTCGAGTGCCAGGACGGTGCAGGCCGGTGTTCCAGTTACGACTGCGGGCGTATCCGGGCTGAGCAGCCCTGAAAGCGTATAGGAAGTGACCGCGAACGTGGGTGAACCGCTGGTGTTCACGGTGCCAAGCACATTCACCGTCAATGTTGCGGGCATGGCGGCAACGATTCCGCCGGTCAGTTGCGAGTAATCGTACGTAATGTTGTAGTTGGTGGCGCTCAATCCGGTGCATGAAATCGGGTAGCTGCCTGCGCTGCCGAGAGACGTAACAACAACGTCGCAAGCCAGATTCCCACTTACCACGGATTGTGTATCCGTGCCGGCGAATGCCGCGTAGCTGATCCCGCTGACAGCAAAGGTGGGAGGCGCGCTGGATTCGCTGCCGCTCACTGTCGCAGTTAGCGGCGCCGGATCGATTTCTCCACTCGTGTTGGCGGAAGTGCTCACCGTGTAATTGCCGCCGCTGCTACTGGGGGTGATGGTATACGTCGAAACCGTCAAAGTCTTGCCGGTCCCCACATTCGCAGTGTCGTAAGTTTCCGCGAGACCGGTGACGCCATCGCCGCCCACCAGCCCCGTCGTGAGGGAAGGACCTTCGACGACGGGTACAGCCGCCGCAGTGGTTGTCCCATCGAAGGTCTTGGTATTGGGCTGAGCGTCAATAATCAACGGACGCGGAGTGATTGTCCCAGGAGCCCCGACCAGGTTAATCGTGTAATTACTGCCGCCATTCCCGTCCGACACCGCATACGTGGCTACCGCCAGCGTACTTCCGTTCGCGCCCAGCGCGTTCGGGCTCTGATAGACCTCCGTCAGGCCGGTGACGTTGTCCCCGCCGACCAGGCCCGATATGCCGGCCACGGTCCCACCGACGACAGGCGTCGCGCCCGCAATCGGCGTGGAATCGTAAAGCTTGGTATAAGTGACCGCGTCGAGGTAAAGTGGCCGCGCCGTGATCGTCCCGGCGGCAGTTTTTGTTGTTACTGTATAGTTATTTCCTAAATTTCCATCATTCACAGTGTAAATAGTAACGAGGAGGGTGCTTCCGTTCAGGCCGAGGACTTTCGGGCCAGCATAGGCCTCGACTTGTCCGGTGATGTTGTCGGAGCCAACCAGACCCGAAACGTTGGCCACAGTTGTTTCGGCCGCGGGTAGTGCGCTCGCGCTTGTTGTCGAATCATAGAGCTTGGTATTGGTGACCGCGTCAATGTAAAGCGGCCGCGCCGTGATCGTTCCGAAGGCAGTTTTGGTTGCGGTAACGGAGTAGTTTTTGCCACCATTTCCGTCATTCACCGCGTATTTAGTGACGGAGAGAGTGCTTCCACTCACGCCGAGGACGTTCGGACTGGCATACGCCTCGACCTGCCCGCTGATCTTGTCGGAACCAACCAGACCCGACACGTTGGCCACAGTTGCTTCGGGTACGGGTAGCGCGCTTGCTGTCGTTGTCGAATCGTAGAGCTTGGTGTTCGTAACCGCATCGATGTAAAGCGGCCGAGCGGTGATCGTCCCGGCGGCAGTCTTGGTGGAGTTAACGTTATAGTTTTTCCCGCTATTTCCGTCATTCACCGTGTATGCCGTGACGCTGAGCGTGCTTGCGCTCACGCCGAGCACGTTCGGACTCAGGTACGCTTCTACCGACCCGCTGACGGTGTCGCTGTAAGCCAACCCCGACACGTTGGCCACGGCGGCTTCGACGACGGGCACGCCGTTTGCGGTGGTCGTTGAATCGTAGAGCTTGGTATTGGTGACTGCGTCGATGTACAGAGGCCGCTGAGTAATCATCAACGTGCCCGGGAGATAGCTGACGCCATAAACAGATCCTGAACCAAAGGTCGCAGGTCCCGTGCAGGTAATGACGTAAGATCCCACGTTTCTAGGCGTGCCGGCAGGACTCGTATTGGTGCAGGTAAACGAAGCAGAAGTGATCCCTGGCACGGGCAAACCGGAGACTGTCGCATTAGACTGGCTGTAATCGGGAAGCGCATTTCCGTACACCACCATTCCGGTGTAGGCGCTCACATAAAGGTGATCCACGGTGACGGTGACCAGATTGGAAGGCGTGCTGGAATTGCTGGTCGTGCTGGCAACGATGTAATACTGATAATTCGTGTCGTAACAGACGCTGGTAGATGGGCAATTCGCGCCAATATGGGAAAGGTTCGGATCGCTGACCGCATCGTTGAAAACGGTTGCGGGCGGAGTGCCGGTTACGGTGCCTGCGACCACAGGATCCAATATAGCCGCGTTCAGATTTGTGCGGTAGACAGTATAGGTTCGAATCTGCCCAAGGCTCGGGGCGCCCCACGTCAAAGTGACCCGGTTGTAAGCTGTGCCAGTCGATGCAGATGGCGCCGCCACCAGCGGTGTGCTAGCCCCCGTTGCGTCAAGAGTTGAAATGGCTGTGTCGTAGTCAATCTCGCCGAGCGTGTTCTGCCCAAGCGTGTTCTGGCCGTCCGTATTCTGACCGAGCACGGGACTGCCGAGCGTGTTCTGGCCGAGCGTATTCTGCCCAAGCGTGTTCTGGCCGAGCACGCTCTCGCCAAGCGTGTTCTGGCCGAGCGTATTCTGGCCAAGCGTATTCTGGCCGAGCACGATCTGGCCCAACTGGTCCGCCGTGCTTATGTCGGTGGGACCGACATCCCCGGAAAGTCCACCAACATTGGGGCGGCCGCCAATCTGCTGGAGGTTGAGGTTGTCCCAGTCGTCATGATCGGCAAATCCAACGTTGCCAGCGATAGAGTCACCGACAGCGCCGCTAAAGTCGATGTCTTCACTATAAAGACCAGGGCTCAATACTCCGATCGGCGGAGTGGTGCCATTACTCCAATCGATAACCGTTGACGGAGTGAGAGGGGCGGAAGTCTCGAGACGTACCGATGGGGTTCCTACGGCGGGGTACGTGCCGCTGCAATTCGCTTTTGCGTTGGCACTCGTCGATAATTCGAGGCTGGTTGCCGGTCCGTAATATCTCAGCCGGTAAGGCATAATGCCCAGCATCGGTGTCCCGTTCAAAGAATTTTCGTTCAAGGGGAGGAGCATTCCAGTGGAATAGTCGATATGCTCAATCCCGTTGGCAACCCCGGTCACGTCTCCCATGGCGCCGGTCAATCCGCGAGTCTGGTAAAGGTAATTCATAGTGCTTGGATAATCCGGCATGCAGTTGGGCGTATCGACAGCTCCGCCATGGTGCAAGCCAAGGTTGTGTCCCAACTCATGGAACATGGTGCCGGCTTGCACCAGTGAGGTTCCAGTCTGATCGGTGCAAAGATCAGCATCGGGGAGCAAGCCGGTCGGATCATCCTGCAAACAGGGGGTGATAATATTTTTGCTAATCACAATGGTAGGATTATCAGTGCGCCACAACCCCAGCGTTACCAATACATCTCCGCCGAAAAGATCGCCCACACCCGATACGCTGGGGGGAGGGGACACTGGCAAACCATTGCCCGGTCCCGGCTTCGTGTCGATCGGCCCTGCAAGCGCATGGGCAAGCAGCATGTAGTGGAAAATGTCTTTGCGATCGTGTGCGAAATGCTGAGGAATGTTCAACAGCGAGAAGCCATCCTTGATGGCGCCAATTCCCGTTTTCCAGCCCAATACCAAATAGCCCAGGTCCTTGGTGTCATACTCGCAGTCTGCGACATTAACGATCACATTGTTGGGACATTCCAGCGAGGATTCCTTGATGAAGTTTCCGCCTTCAGCATAAAAAGCGGGTATAATCATGTAATTATTTACCTTAGTTGTAAACTGTTGATAATGGAATATCCCTACGTCGAAATGCACGTAGATCTGGTGAGCACTGAAAGCGGCGGCAATGGCACGAAGCGCGGCTAATTTCGGGGCATGTATGTGCCCGTCGTTTCCCTGCATCCAGTCGATTTGGATGAAAACATCCTTATGAGGTTTTGCAGGTGTTCCCAGAACAGCTCCCATGGCTGGGAGATTCTCGCACGAGTCATCCGGATCATCGGCACAACCGCCAAAAGTGGCTGGGACGGAAGGACTAGTGCTTGTCGCGGGCTTGCCGACGTTCAGGTGTAATCCCTTCGTTTTCCAGCTATCCAAAATTCCGTCGCCGTCCGTGTTCACCACATTGGTGCTCATGAGCACAGCGCCCCAGGACAGGCACACCTGGTTATTCCCCGCCGTTACCTGCGTCGTCAACTGATTGGCGCCTAATGCGAGATTGATGGCGAATGTTAAATTGTCCCAGCGGGAACC
>Ga0075029_100001656_pt1 | contig 12728 bp, 10 predicted proteins | sample LitLauG_LLR_2013_FD_71391 | JGI IMG/M metagenome (GOLD analysis project Ga0075029, IMG submission 71391) | Freshwater sediment microbial communities from North America - Little Laurel Run_MetaG_LLR_2013 | ecosystem: Environmental > Aquatic > Freshwater > Creek > Sediment | place: USA...
GAGTGCGCTGGCGCAACATGCGATCGATTCGTGGACGGATCGCAAGAAGATTCCGTTCTGGCAAATCCATACAACGAATCTGACGGAAGGCTATGTATCGGGGGCGCTGCGGGCTGGAACCACAATCAACTTCGAGCCAATTGCATCAGTGGATGGGCAGGGATTTTTTCTGGAAGACATGTATCTGATCACGAAGGATGGGGCGGAGATACTTACGCCGGGCGTGCCGTATTCGGCGGAGGAGATAGAAAAGGCGATGCGCGAAGCTACGGCACCGTAGCCGCTTCGGCTTGCGCGTAGAGGTCGTCGATCTGGCGGCGGTAGCGTTCGTCGACTACGCGGCGGCGGAGCTTGAGCGTGGGCGTCATGATGCCGCTGTCGGGAGTGAATTCGTCGGCGACTACCAGCACGCGCTTCAGCTTCTCGAAGCGGGCGAGGTTCTGATTGATGCCTTCGACGATGCCTTCGTAAAGCGCCTGCACCTTGGGATTTGCCACCAGTTCTTCCCGTGAGGAGAAAGCAACATCGTTCGTCCGCGCCCATTCTTCCAGCGCTGCAAAATTCGGCGAAATCATGACAGCAGGGAACTTCCGTTTTTCACCGAGGATCGCGGCGACCCCGACCAGCGGACTGAGCTTGAGCGAATTCTCGATCGGTTGCGGGGCGACGAATTTTCCGCCAGATGTCTTGATCAGATCCTTCTTGCGATCGGTGACGGACAAATAGCCGTCGATATCAATTTGACCGATGTCGCCCGTTTTGAACCAGCCATCCGAGAGCGCCGCTTTCGTTTCGTCGGGGCGATTCCAATATCCCTTGAACACTGACGGGCCGCGCACCAGAATTTCCCCATCTTCCGCAATGTGCACTTCGAGGTTGGGCAGAATTTTGCCGACTGTGCCGATGCGGTGCGCCAACGGTGTGTTGACTGCGATCACCGGAGACGTCTCGGTCAGTCCGTAGCCCTCATGAATGCGAATGCCGACTGTGGCGAACCATTCGGCGAGTTCGCGGCCCAGAGGCGCGCCTCCGGAGATGAAGGTCTGAACATGCCCGCCCAGGCCTTCGCGGATCTTGGAAAATACGAGCAGGTTGGCGAGTTTCCAACTTTGCGAGTGGGGAGTCTGCCCGGCGAGGATTTCCGGCTTATACCTGCGCCCGACCCGCAGCGCCCAGTTATAAATCGTGCGCTTGAGTCCGGCCTTGGTTTTCTGCTCGGTCTGCGCATAGATCTTTTCGTAAACGCGCGGAACCGCCACGAACAGCGACGGCTTCACTTCAAGCAACGCTGCCGGCAGGCGGTCCATGAATGGGCAGTAGGCCAGCGTGACGCCGTGATAGAGCATGGAGAAATCGACGTGCCGCGCGGTGATATGGCACAGCGGCAGAAAAGAAAGGCTGATCTGTCCCGGCTCCATGCTGAAGCCGAGAAGCGAGCAGGTGATATTTGAGGCGATGTTGCCGTGGGTCAACATCGCTCCCTTTGATGTGCCGGTGGTGCCCGAGGTATAGACGATGGTTGCTAAGTCGTCGGGGTCGACGTCGCGAGCGCGAGCCTCCAGCTCCGGCCCCAGGTCTTCCGGTCCCTGAAGCGTGATTTGGTTCATGGTTACGCACTTGGTGGCCGACGGCGCGATGCCGCCGAGTTCGAGCGGATCCATGACCACGATGTAACTGAGCTGCGTTTGTGGAAGGATGGAGACGATCTTCTCCAGCAATCCTGCGGAGGAAACGAAAATCGCGCGGCACCCGGAATCGTTTAGAGCGAAGGCCGTCTGCTCGGGCGTCAGAGTCGAGTAGAGCGGCACTGTGACCGCGCCAAGCAGCAAGCTGGCCATGTCGGCCATGGGCCACTCAGGGCGGTTCTCGCTGAGAATGGCGACGCGATCTCCGGCCTGTATGCCCCAGGCGTGCAGCGTGCGCGCGACGCGACAGACGCGTTTCCCGAACTCGCACGAAGAGACCGGTAGCCACTGGCCGTTCTCGCGGAACAGCATCATGCGATCGAGATTGCGTTCGACCGCTGCGAAGTAAATGTCGTTCAGGGTTGCAATGCTCATGGCTTGCTGGGAGCCCGGCCCCGGCGGACACACGGGTCACCGTCAGGGCTCCGAACAGAAATGTACTGTTTTCTTAGGAGCTTGAGCAATGACGAAGATCACAGCCTTGGGTACTTCCGGGTTTACCGGCAAGCCTCGGCAAGGATATGCTTGGGATCACAAATCTCCGTGGGGAGGGTTCCATGCAGGGAAGACGCTCAGGGGTTCTGGCGGCCGCGTTGCTGCTGACAATGACGTCCGGACTGATCGCCCAAAACAAAACCGCACAAAGCAAAAAGGAGGGTTCGTCCATGCCGAAAGTCGGCGACATGGCACCAGATTTCACGCTGAAACATTTCGACGGTAGCGACCTGAAGGATGTGAAACTCAGCGACTATCGCGGCAAGAAGAATGTCGTGCTGGCGTTTTACATCTTCGCTTTCACTGGTGGTTGAACGCAGCAAATGAAAAACTTCCAGGCGAATCTGAAAGCTCTGGAAGCAGCCGACACCCAGGTCCTGGGTGTGAGTATGGATAGCGCCTTCGCCAACAAAGCCTTCGCCGACCAAATTGGAGTCACGTTCCCCCTGCTGAGCGATTGGGGCGGCAAAGTAACCCACGAGTACGGAATCTACAAAGACGAATATCAGGCCCCGCGCCGCGTGAACTTCCTGATCGGCAAAGACGGCAAGATCATGGAAGAGCAGGTGGACCGGGACGCGATCGATCCAAAGAAGATCGTGGATGCCTGCGCCCGGCCGCCGATGAAGAACTAAGCCCGCATTGTCATCCTGGGTGGCAGTGCCGGCGCCTCCAGCAGGTACACGGGTCCTTCGCTTCGCTCAGGATGACACTGCATTTTTGATCCATTCGTAACTGCGCCCCGCCGAGGCACTTCCTGCCCGAGGAAACTAAACCGTCTCTACCGGGTTTACATCAGACGTGAGTAAGATCGATATGCACTCCATTGGTGCATTGGGGCGATTTATGAAAACAAGCAAGTTATCGGTGTCGCTGCTTCTACTGGCGAGCTTTGCGTTTCTGCTGCAAATCTCGACCGTTGCCAAAGCGCAAGACGAATATGACGATCAGGGACAAGACCCTCCGGGCCGCGTAGCGCGGCTGAATTTTTCGCAGGGCTCGGTGTCGTTCCGGCCCGCGGGCGAGGACGACTGGGTCACGGCTGTGCCGAACCGTCCGATGGTGACGGGCGACGACCTGTGGACGGACGAAGATTCGCGCGCCGAAGTTCACATCGGCTCCGCGGCCATTCGCATGGCAGCGCGGACCGGCATCACCTTCCTGGCGCTGGATGACAACACCACGCAGATCCGGCTGGCGCAGGGATCGATGATTGTGCGTGTGCGTCACGTGGACGACGACGATAACTACGAGATTGACACGCCTAACATCGCCTTCACGCTGCTGCAGCCCGGTGAATACCGGGTTGACGTGAGCGAGGATGGAAACTCGAGCGTCACGACGGTGTGGCATGGCCGCGGCCGCGTGACTGGTGGCGGATTCACCTATACCGTGGTCGCAGGACAGTCGGCTACCTTCAATGGCAGCGATCACCTCGACTACGACTTGGGCCAGGTTCCGGACCGCGATCGCTTCGACGACTGGGCCTTCGGGCGCGACGACCATGAAGACCGCGCCGACTCCGCGAACTACGTTTCGCGCGAGATGACTGGATACGAAGACTTGGACGATTACGGCGACTGGACCTACGTTGCGGGCTACGGTCCGTGCTGGCGTCCGCGTGCCGTGGTGGTGGGATGGGCTCCGTATCGCTACGGACACTGGGCCTATGTTGGCCCGTGGGGATGGACCTGGGTGGAAGATGAGCCCTGGGGCTTTGCTCCGTTCCACTACGGACGCTGGGCATTCGTGAACAGCGGATGGTTCTGGGTTCCTGGACCGGTGGTCGTGCGTCCGGTCTGGGCTCCGGCGCTGGTGGCCTTCGTGGGCGGTGGCCCGGGGTTCCGCTTCTCGGCAGGCGTCGGCGTGGGATGGTTCCCGCTGGCTCCGGGAGAAGTTTATGTCCCCGGATATCGCGTGAGCCGCACGTATGTCAACAACGTGAACATTACCAACACGACGGTGAATGTCACGAAGGTCACGAACGTGTACAACACGGTGATCGTCAATAAGACTGTGGTCAACAACATCACGTATGTGAACCAGCATGGGAATAACGGCGTGACGGTGGTGTCGCACGACACGTTTGTGAATGCGCGCCCGGTTGCACAGAACCCGATGAGAGTAGAGCCGCGGGAGCTTGCGGCAGCTCCGGTGAGCCACGTCGTTGCGGCCGAGCCGGTGCGTACCAGCGTTGTCGGCGCAGGCCATCCCGTAACGGTAAGGCCCCCGGCGACGGTCCTTGCCCGGCCGGTGGTTGCGGTGAGAACGCCGCCGCCTCCGCCGCGTCCGATCGAGCAACGGCAGGTGCAAGCGGGTGGACACTTGAACCAGCAGGCTCTGGTGCGTCCGGCGGGCCCAGCCCAACCGGCGCCGATGAATCAAGCGAAGCCGACGGAACCGGGTTTCCGGCCGTTTACCCCGGCGAATAATAACAACAACAGCAATCCCAACAGCAACACGCAGGTCCGGCAACTGCCGCAAGCGCAGCCGAAGACCTACGAGCAGCAGGGAAGCGCGCAGCCGGAAAATCGGAACGCACAGCCGGAGAATCGGAATCCACCGCCGCCGCAAAATCGGCCTCCGCAGCCGGAGAATCGCGGCTTCCAACAACCGCAACCGAGGCCTGCGCCGCAGGAGACGCATCCGCTGGTCAGGCCGACTCCTCCGGTGCAGGAGCGCACCGATCAGCAGGAACGGCAGCAGGAGCAGAAGTTCAACCAGTGGCAGCAGCAGCGGCCGACTCCTCCGCCTCCAGCACCGGCTGCAAAGCCGGCGCCGAAGGCTGCCGAGCCCAAGCCGTCGAGTCCGCCGAAGAAAGGTCATTAGCGCTGACTGGATGCAACACGATGTGGTAGGTTCGCAACAGATGCGCATGCGAACTCAATAAGCGAATGCAGACGACGCCGGGAGGAAACAATCCCGGCGTCGCCCTTTGTGGCGAAACCATGAACGAGGCAAGACGGCCGGCGATCGATTGGATGGATGTGCTATGGCTGGTGTTTCTCGCCGGATTGGCGCTTTTGCCGCCAGTTACGGAATGGCACAAGCAACTCATTCTGCTCGCCTTCGGCGTGATCCAGTTGGTCGAGGGCTGGCTTGTGACCCGAATGCCGGGGCGAGGCGCAACTTACGTTGTCCTGATCAAGATCGGTCTGGCGACGCTCCTCATCGATCACACCGGCGAATTGAGTATCAACAGCAGCTACTGGCCGATCTATTTCCTGCCGGTGGTCACGGCGGCAGAGTATTTTGGCCCGTGGGCTACGTTGCTGTGGACTTCGCTGGCATCGGCGGCCTATTGCTCGTATCTGAGTCCGACCCTCAATCCCGCGATCGCGGATTACGAGATTACGTCCGAGAGCTACTTTGTCCTCGCCATTCGCGTTCTGTTCCTCTTTCTGCCGGCCATGGTCGTGAACCGCTACGTGGTTCAGAACCGGCGACAGACGAGGCGGTATCAGGAACTGGCCGAAACTCTGGCCGAGACGAACCGGCGACTGGAGCAGGCGCAGGCCGAGGCGCGGAGATCCGAACGGTTGGCGGCGCTGGGACAGCTCTCCGCCGGGCTGGCGCACGAGATTCGCAATCCGCTGGGCGTGATCAAAGGCTCGGCGGAGATGCTGAGCCAGAAACTCAAAGATACGGATCCGCTGGCCACGGAGCTGGCGGGATATATTTCCAGTGAGACCAACCGCCTGAGTTCGCTGGTCACTCGATTCCTGGATTTCGCGCGGCCGCTGCATGCGGATCTTACGCCGCAGGACATCACCACAGTGTTGGATCGCGCACTCACCGACGTGGCGACGGTATGGAAGGGCGAGACGGTCCGCGTAGAAAAGGAATACGAGCCGAATCTGCCGCCGGTCGCGCTGGATGAAAACCTGTGTGAGCAAGCCTTCCTCAATATCGTGCAGAACGGCTACGATGCGATGGGCGCGAGCGGCGGCGTGCTGCGTGTGAAGGCCGCGAAATTGCATGCCGAAGGCCGCGACGGCGTTGAGGTGCGGATCGAGGACACGGGGCCGGGCATCCCCGTCGAGTTGCGGGAGCAGATTTTCAATCCGTTCGTGACCACCAAGAAAACCGGCGTGGGGCTGGGCCTTTCGATCGTATCGAAAATAATCGACGGCCATCGCGGCTTCATTCGAGTGGAAGAGTCGAGCCCGGGGGAGGGATCGCAGCCGAAGGGGGCATGTTTTGTCATGTATTTTCCGGCCGTGAGCGATCCCGACGCAATCGAGGCGACGAGGCACGAGGTGATTTCGTGATCTCATTCGGGCTGGGGAAGAGGAAATGGCTGCGATTCTGATTGTCGAGGACGAGGCGAAGATGCGCCGACTGCTCGAGTTAAATCTCGGCGAGGACGGCTTCACGACCTTCTCGGCAGGCGATGCCGAGAGCGGGCTGAAGTTGCTGCGGGAAAACTCCATCGATCTCGTCGTCACCGATCTGAAGCTCCCGGGCATGAATGGCCTGGAGTTCCTGCAAGCCGCGAAGCGCCACAATGCCTCGTTACCGGTCGTGGTGATGACCGCGTACGGAACGGTCGAGACCGCGGTTGAGGCGATGAAAGCCGGAGCCAGCGACTACGTGCTGAAGCCGTTTTCGCTGACCGAGATGCGGATGAAGATCCACAAAGAGCTGGACGTCCGCAATTTGCGGGAAGAGAACCGGACGCTGCGCGAAGCGCTGGGCAAGAAATATTCGCATCCCAACATCGTTGCCCGCAGCCCAAAGATGCAGGAAGTGCTGGCCACCGTGGAACGTGTGGCCCCGACGAATTCGACCGTGCTGCTCGGCGGCGAAAGCGGAGTGGGCAAGGATTTGATCGCGCGCGCGATTCATGAGAAATCGCGCCGGGCGCAGGGACCATTTCTCAAGATCAACAGCACGGCCATCCCGGAAAATTTGCTGGAGAGCGAATTATTTGGCTTCGAACGAGGAGCCTTTACGGGTGCGGTTGCGAGCAAGCCGGGGAAGTTTGAGCTGGCCGACAAGGGAACGTTGTTTCTCGATGAGATCGGAGACGTGCCACCGGCGACGCAGGTGAAACTGTTGCGCGTTCTGCAGGAGCGCGAGTTCGAGCGGCTGGGCGGAACGAAAATCATCAAAGTCGACGTGCGATTGATCGCGGCGACCAACCGCGATCTGCGCGCGGCGCTGGAGCAGGGAACGTTTCGCGAAGACCTCTACTATCGGCTGAATGTTGTCCCTATCGACATCGCTCCGCTGCGCGAGAGGAAAGAAGACATCCCAGATTTGGTCAATCTTTTTATCTCGCGCTTTGCCGGCGACTCGGGCAAGCCGGTCGAGAGCATCACGCCGGAGGCGATGCAGATTCTGGTGAACTATCACTGGCCGGGCAATGTGCGCGAACTGCAGAACATTATTGAGCGGGCATGCGCGTTGGCGAAGGGAGCAGTGCTCGAGCCAGGCGACATTCACCTTGACACTCGGTCCTCCAAGGCCATGAATGGTAGCGGCGGATTTCTCCCAGAGGGAATGACGCTCGAGCAATGGGAGGACGAAATGGTGCAGGAAGCCCTGCGCCGCGCCCACGGCAACAAGAGCCAGGCGGCGCGGTTGCTGGGACTGTCGCGCAATGCGCTGCGCTACCGGCTGTCGAAGATTGGCATTGCGGACGAAGGAGAGAAAGAAGCTTAGGGTGTACTTAAGATCGGTTACAATTCACTGGGGGCCCTTAAATGCTGACAACCGCCAGTAAGACACAAATCCTTGAAGATGCGGGGTACGCCTACAGCATAGATCGTCTAAGCTACGTCAACCGAGAGGCTCGCAAGGTCTTCAGCGTCGAGTTCGTCCAGGATAATCCTGAAGCCGTAATTAAAGCTGCCATCAGCGAACGCACGCCGCGTGGCGAATGGAAGTTCTACTTCAATTCAGCCCCCTCTGAAGCAGTGAAGCGGGAGCTTTCTGCGATCTTTAGTAGATGAGCGAGCGAACGGTCGACGACCGACTCCGTGAGGAATATTTTGCGCTGCTGCCAGACGCACGAAGGGTCCGGGAAGAACTCGAAGCAGAAGTTCGGCACTGCCTCCTACCCCTATCGAGCGCCCTCGACCGGTATGAAAAAATCGAGATCACGTCTCGCATCAAAGATTGTGAAAGCGCATTGGGGGCGCTACGAAGACGGCAAGAGGGTGCCACGTTCGATCCTGATCAAGCCGAATCCTACAGCCTTAAAAGTCTCAATGACCTTGCGGGCGTTCGTGTCCTGGCTTTTCCTCGCAGCCGCTGGTACGAAGCCAACGACGCTTTGCGCCGACACGAAACCTTTGCATCGTGGGCTTCGGACCCAGTTCGGTCCGATGACCGGAGCACGGAGCTTGCATTTAAGTATCACGGCGTTTGTTCGCGTAACGTCAAGCCTCGTGCTGAACTCCAGATCGTGCCGATGCTGATTGGTTTATTTTGGGAAGTCGAGCACTCGGCTATCTACAAGCCCTCTCCGCATCTCAAGGGTGCCCTTGCCACACAGGAAATGCGGCAACGAACGAATGATGTCTTGCAGGCGATTGAGTCCTTCGAGGCTGAGTTCGAGCGCTTGGTTCGCCGCGACCCGCGCACGTCCTGAAGGTCAATTTCCGATGCTTCCTTGAAAATTTGTCGTGATGGCACTGGCTGAAAACCACCACCCTTGGCCGAGGTCGGCCAACTCACCTCGGAATCGGCCTAACTTGTGTGGAAGCCCCTCGCTCTTGAATTGAAAACACAGGACTTACCGGCCGCCCGATAACCCCGCTTTGGCATGGCAGGTGCTCCCTCTCTCCACGAGAGTTTCCTCAACATGCGGGTTCATATGAGTAGGTTCGGTGGTACGAGGTGGTTTATGAAAAACAGATTTCTAGCGAGTTCGGCAATCTTGACGTTGACACTGGCGAGCGCGTTCTCGATTAGTGCGCTGGCCCAGACGACCGACGATGGCACCGGGCCGACCGAGCAGCCCAGCGCTCCCATGGAAATTGGCCAACCACAGGCGCCGCAGCCTCCGCAGGCAGATGCGTCGCAGAATCAGTATCCCCAGGATCAGGCTTCCGATGCGCAGGTGCCCGACGCGCAGCCTGGTGGACCGACGGGCGAGGGCCCGGCGAAGACCGATCAGGGTGTGGCTCGCGTCAGCTTGATTCACGGGGACGTCTCCACGCAGCGCGGTGATTCCGGTGACTGGTCGGCGGCGACGCTCAACCAGCCTGTGATGGCCGGAGACAAGGTTTCTACCGGTGACAATGCTCGCACCGAGTTGCAGCTGGATTACGCCAACTTCCTTCGCCTCGGTCCGGGATCGAAGGTCAACATCGCGAACCTGACGCACAAGAATATTCAGGTCCAACTGAGTCAGGGTCTGCTGAACTACACCGTCTCGAAAGACAGCGAGGCCGAGCCCGAGATCGATACTCCGAACGTCTCGGTGCATCCTGCACACCATGACGGCGTCTTCCGCGTCGAAGTACGTCCCGATGGCGACACACTCGTGATCGTGCGCAAGGGCGAGGCGCAGATTGCCACTCCGCAGGGCAGCACCGAGGTGCGCGCCGGTGAGATGGCAACGATTCGCGGCGACAGCAGCTCCGCACAGTACAAGATCTCCGACGCTCCGGACCGCGACGACTGGGATCGCTGGAACGCCGACCGCGATCACATGATTCAGAACGCGCAATCCTGGAAGCACACCAATCACTACTACACGGGTTCGCAAGATCTGGATGCTTATGGCAGCTGGCGCAATGTTCCCGACTACGGCGACGTTTGGGTTCCGAACGAGCCAGATGGCTGGGTTCCGTATCGTGATGGCAACTGGACGTATGAGCCTTACTACGGATGGACCTGGGTCGGCTACGAGCCTTGGGGCTGGGCGCCGTATCACTATGGACGCTGGTTCTGGTATGGAAGCGCTTGGGCGTGGTGGCCGGGACCGGTATATGTAGGCTATAACCCATTCTGGGCGCCGGCGTATGTCTCGTTCTGGGGCTGGGGTGGCGGCTTCGGCCTTGGTTTTGGATGGCTTCCGCTCGGACCATGCGACTGGTTCCATCCCTGGTGGGGTGGGTACGGCGGCCGCTTCGGCTGGGCCGGACGAGGCTGGGGTGAGCGCGGTTGGGGCGGTGGACGGTGGGGCGGAATCTCTCCCCTGCATGGCGGAAATCGTTTTTCGAATGTGATGAACATGCGCGACAACCACGTCGGACGGGCATTCTCGACGGTGGGTGCAGGCAACTTCGGAACCGGACATATGCATCCGGTGCCCGGATCGCGCGAGCAGATCAATGGAGCACGTCTGGCGACGGGCAATCTTCCCGTTGTCCCGACCCGCGAGAGCCTGTCGGCTAGCGGGCGCGGGGCGGCTCCGTCGACAATTCGCAACGGCGGCTCCGAGCACTTCTTCGGAACGCATAACAATGTGCGGCCGGCGTCGTTCCAGCAGCAGACGGCAAGTCTGCGCCAGACGATGCAGCAGAATCACGTAAACGCAATCAGCGCCGGTGGACGCGGAGGTGAGTTCTCGGCTCGTGGCACTTCGACTGGGACGTTCGCCAAGCCAAGCGCCGGCACTGTGCAACCTGGAAGGGAAACGAATAACCCTGGATTCAACCGGGGCAATTCGGCTACGACTGCAGAGAGTGGGAGCCATGCCGGATACCGTCCATTCACGCCTCCGAGCAGCAGCACGCGAGGAATGGGCTCAACCGGCACCGAGCGGGGCATGAGCCCGTCGAACCCTGCGCCCGCAAACCGGGTGGGCAGCGAGCCGGGACGCGGAATGAGTCAAACAGCTCCTTCCGCTAATCATGAAGGCTTCCGGCCGTTTACGCCGCCATCGCAGGGCCAGATTCCTCGCGCTGGCGAGAGCGCTCCCTCCACGCGGGGCAGCGGAACCTACTGGAATCGCACGGCGCCGAGCACCATGACGTCCCGCGGTTCGTATCCGGGTGGTTCCTATTCGGCAGGTTCGGGCCGGGGACCTTCTTCGCGACCGCAGCTGGATATGAGGCAGCCGATTGTTCGCGGTCCGTCGTATGGAGGCTACCCGCGCGGCGCAAGCCCGAGCCAGTCACGGCCGAGCTACAGCTACCCGGGCGGAGGCCATGCCGCTCCTAGCTACGGCGGATCCCATGGCGGGTACAGCGGTGGCGGTGGCGGCCATGTGAGCGCTCCGCACGTTGGCGGTGCACCTTCCGGTGGCGGAGGTCATCCCAGCGGCGGGGGTGGCGGTGGACACGCGAGCGGTGGCGGACACACGAGCGGAGGCCATCGCTAGAGAGTGCGGGAAATTGGATGTCTCCTGTGAGTTGATGGAAATGAAGTGAAGGTCAGAGGCGAGAAGGGCGCACTCAACGGTGCGCCCTTTCTCTTTTTGATTTTCGCTTGCCTAAGGCTGAGGATAACCGGAGGTATCTTCGGCGCGATCGTAATCGTGGCCGTATTTATTCTTGTGGGCGAGCAAGACATCGGACTCGGGAAGCGTGAAAGTTCCCAGCGAAGTTCCTCCCGGCCCAATCGTAATCTCGCGACTTACCGCGCGCAGGGCATCGGGAGCGACCGAGGAATGGAAAATCTGCAGCCGATAGCGTCCGGGAGGCACACTCGGAATGCTGAGGCTTCCATGCGCATCGGAGATCGCGTAATACGGTGTCGCCAACGCGATCACGACCGCGCTCATCTGCGAATGAATGTTGCAGAAGATGAACGAGATGCCCGGCTTGTCGAATTGCACGAAGCGAGTTGTGCCGCTTTCGTAGAGCCCAAGGTCGAAGCGCTTGCCTTCGAAGAGCGAGAACACATTGTGGAAGAAGGGATCGTGGTTGGGAAACTCCACTTTGCCGCCCACCGGAATCACGAGTAACGATGGATGAAAAGCCTTGTCGCGCTGGACAAGTTGAGGAATCTCGGATGGCTTCTGCTGGGGCGCGTCCACCGTCGCGCCCATCGGCGTGAGCCATACCACCGCTTTCGAGGCGTCGGCTACGCGATGGCCTTTCCTCGTCAGTTCCACATGCGCGCTGAGCGCCGCCTGCTGCGCCGATGCGCCGAGGGTTAGCGCACCGAGCACAAGAACGATCGAAATGGCGCGAGCTCTCATCAGAACAACATCCCCACCGACAGATTGACTTGATTGGTGGCGCTGCTGGTGCTGTAGACCGGGGAGGTGCGCAGCCTTCTGAATTCAGCAGCCAGCACAAGGTCGGAGCGCGGACGGAGGATGATATTGGCCAAAGCCCCGCGATTCCGTCCCAGAATCTCCCCGCCATTATTTTGATCGGTGGCGAATCCGCGAATATTGCTGGCGAATGCATCATCCTCCGCGATGACTCCGTTGAACTCCAGCTTCGGGGTCAGCTGAAACTTAAGCTGGGTCCACCCGCCGGCGGCGTCCAGGCCTCGAATGGTGGAGGAGTTGTAGAGCGGGTTGCCACCGTAGACGATCGACTGCCCAATTCCGCCGCCCAGGCCGCCAACCCCACGTCCGCGGTAAAACTCGCCCGACAGAGCCAGTCTGGAAAGAATCGGAATCTGCCAGTCGGCCAT
>Ga0075029_100001658_pt1 | contig 12719 bp, 13 predicted proteins | sample LitLauG_LLR_2013_FD_71391 | JGI IMG/M metagenome (GOLD analysis project Ga0075029, IMG submission 71391) | Freshwater sediment microbial communities from North America - Little Laurel Run_MetaG_LLR_2013 | ecosystem: Environmental > Aquatic > Freshwater > Creek > Sediment | place: USA...
ATGTCGAGGACCATCGAGCCGCGCGCCTCGTGCACCGGCAAGCCTGCACCCACTGCGGCAGCCATGGGCTCGGATACGATATCCACGCTGCGCGCACCGGCGCCTTCGGCGGACTCTTTTATGGCACGGCGTTCGACTTGAGTTGCCCCGAATGGCACGCACACCAGTACGCGCGGACTGGAGCGAAAAAACCGATCGCCGTGAACCTTGTTCATGAAGTACTGCAGCATTTTTTCGGTGTATCTGAAGTCGGCGATCACACCGTCCTTCATGGGCCGCACGGTGGCAATGTGCGCAGGCGTTCGGCCGAGCATCTTCTTCGCTTCCATACCCACAGCGACCACGATCTTGCCGCCAAGGCCGGGGGCGCTTTGCACAGCCACCACCGAGGGCTCGTTGAGGACGATTCCCTTCGACTTGGCGTAAATCAAGGTATTGGCGGTGCCAAGGTCGATCGAGAGGTCATTGGAAAAATGACCGCGCAGGCGTTTCAGCATAGGTATTGTTGTCTTTCCAGAAAGGGAGGGGGAAGCTGCTGCAGCGCGTGCAGATCAGGAGCTCAGGAACTCAAGTATGTGTAGCACGTTTCCGATTGTACTGCTGTTCTTCTTACTAATTGTTGTCGCGCTTGAGGCCCGAGAGCTCGGGGGCTGCATCCAAGGCAGATTTCTGTTGCTGCAAGGCAAGACTCGTCGAATTCCTGCCCAACGCCAAAATGCTTGGCAGCACGACAAACAGATTGATGGTCAAACCCGCGGGAACCCAGTGAAAAAAATAAACGACAAGCAATGCGACGCCCTGACAGGCGAGAAGTAGCAGTCCCATCCGGTGCATGGGCTCATCTTCAAATCTCTGCGTCATCAGGTCCGTCAACGCGTGCCATTCCTTCATCCGATCCTGCCACGATTGGTTTTTCCCCGGTATCGGAATGAGTTCATAAAGGTACGCAATATTGACAGCGAGATATAGGAACGCCATGCCGGCCACAATGCAGTCCAGCGGCGTTATCCATGGATTGGCCTGCGGCGACAAGAAGATGGCAAGATGCTGAAAAGGAAATTGCAGCAGGCCTATTGAGACGACAATTGACAGAAACCACGTATACAGACACAGCTTCCATGCGAAGTTTAGTTTCGGCCTTACTACCGCAATGAGAAGTGTCGCGGCACTCGGCAGGAAAAGAGCAGCCAGCAGCAGATTGTTGTACACGGTTCCTTTATAGAAGTAGGAGAAGAAGGCAAACCAAAATATCAACGAATACGACAAAAGAACCTTTTCACTGATCACAGGCAAGAGATCGTCCTTGAACCAGATCGCAAAAAAGAAGGCGAAAAGACCCAATGCAATGAGAACGTGGACAAAGGGCTGATATTGGTGCTCGTGCTTTCCGGGGAGCATACCCGCCGCTCCCACTGCGATGCATACCGCGAGTTTCCCCCACCTCCAATCGCCCCGGATTAGTAGAAGAACCTGTAATCCGACCCCCAGGCCAAACCACAGCACCAATAGGAGATGTTCATTCATGGGTGGAAACATTCCTCCGCCTCAGGCACATCTTGGCAGCTAGGCCGCGGAGCGGCTTACCCGCGTTTGCTCTACCAGTTCGTCGCTAATGCTTTTGCCACAATTCGATCACAATTACCGCGACTCTAGTCACGAGTTCTCGCCGCACCGCCGAGTTCGAGCGCCAGTACCGTACTTTTTCATGAGCCGAGATCGAGCTCTGGCAGCTGCCAGCAAGCCGGCGAGGCCTTAACTCAAATTGTCGGCTAGTCGCGATGGGGCGCGCCCGGGGGGAGTAACTTGCGGTAGGGTCGCGCCTCATCGAACCTGCGTGTGATGGACGGCTTGGCGAGCAAGCGAGCGCGGTGGCTGGTCCGTTCGGGCGGCGCGCGACTCCCGCAGCAGTAGTGCTACGTCCCGAGCCGCGCTGCGTCTATTTTAGCAGCGAGTTCCACAATTGAATGCGCCGCGATCGGATTCCAGGCGTAAAATACGTTGTACCGTACGCCACGAATCGCCGCGTCTTTCGTGGATGGTTTATAAAATAGGCTTGTGAGGGATCGCAGAAGCGCAAGGATCTCACCGCGCTCGTAGATACGATCGATCAACAATCCCGTCTTGTTCTCATCACGCAGCTTTTTCGCCACGCTGAAAAAGCCCGTCACCGGCGAAGGATCAAACGCGTAAACCTGTTTTACACGTTTCGCCCGATCGGACGGGAGAGAATAGGCGAACTGTTGCGCCAAACCACCGCCAAGAGAGTGCCCGGTTGAGTAAATCTCGAGTTTTGATAAACGTCCTGCATCCATATCCTGTGCGCGCCTCTTGAACTCCACGTCAAAAGCTGGTGCAAAAGTTTGCACGACGTCTGTGTACTCGTCCCGATGTCCGGGCAGGAACCATCGAAGATTGGCCCGCCAATCCGCATCGTTGTTGAATACCGTACCGCCAAAAGTCACAGCAACAGCCGGAGGCTCCGCTCTCTCCCATACTTGGACACGAAGATGCGACTTCTTAATCTTCGCGAGTAATGCAGCGCCAGGGAAGGTCTGCCACTCCGTCCACCCGGCCGCAGCCAGAGGTGGCAAGGGATCAGGAGAGAGTGCGCCCACCGTCGCGGTTTCTGCCATCATCTTCTTCAAGTGCTTTTGGCCCGCAGCAGTCTGCTGATACGCAGCATCGCTTAGCCAGGCAAATTCCCAATGCTCCTTCGCAAAAGGGGCTACAGGCTCCGGCGCGCTTAAGAATCGGTGACCCGGCTCCCTAACCACCACCTCGGTAGCCCTCTGCCCAAGGGCGCGTAATATCGGGATTGTCAGCCACATGGAACCCTCTCGGTCATTAGGATTCTTTGTCCGGCCGGGCTGTTCGGGCGTTGTGCCCTCGCCCGGCGACGGCGAGTTAGAGGCGTGACTCTAACTCGCTTTCCGGATCTCGGTCGAGGCCGACCTGCTTTACAAAACTTTACGCCTCCTGCAAAGACCGCTAACAGTCGACGCGCACACTGTTCATCGTCTCTCTTACCTACTAGGGGTCACCATGAATACTTCCTCCGAATCCGGAAATGCAACGCCGCGTCGATCCATCTTCAGCCGCATGACATTGGTTGCCTTTCTCGCCGGAGCCGCCCTCGCCGGAAGCATCGCGGCCGTGGCGGCCGCGACCGGGATGGGCGGCTTTCATCACGGCATGATGTCAGGTCCCCACAGCGCCGCCGATGTCTCAGCGCACGTCGACCATGTGCTCAAGCACTTATATGTTGAGATCGATGCCACGGATGCACAGAAGGCACAAATCACGCCGCTCGTGCAGCAAGCCGTGAGCGATCTGCTGCCCATGCATGCGCAGCTGCAAGCCGCTCATGACCAGGCGGTTCAAGCACTGACGCAGGACACCGTCGATCGGACTACGCTGGAAGCGGCGCGCGTGGCACATCTGCAGCTCGCCGACCAGGCCTCCAAGCGGTTGACGCAGCTTCTCGCAGATGTCGATGAGGTACTGACGCCGGCCCAACGCAGCGCGCTGGCGGCTCACCTCAAGCAAATGCACGCCAAGTCATAATGCGCTGGCGTTGACGGCCCGCTCTCTTTAGAGTCGCCGCTCAATGGATGAGCGAATTCTCTTGGTTGAGGACGATTCCCGCTTGGCCGACATGCTCCTCGAGTATCTCGGTCAGGCGGGATTTGGCGTCACGGTTGCACCCTTAGGGGCCACTGCGCTCGCGAAGCTATCCGAAGCCGATTACGATGCCGTTGTGCTCGATCTGATGCTGCCCGACATGGATGGGCTCAACGTCTGCCGCCAATTGCGCGCAAAATATGACACCCCGGTGCTGATGCTGACCGCGAAAGGCGACGCGGTCGATCGAATCGTCGGATTGGAGCTGGGCGCGGACGATTATCTGCCCAAACCCTTCGAACCACGGGAATTGGTCGCGCGGCTGCGCGCCATCATGCGCCGTCGCGTGCGCGGAGCGACGGGCGAAAAGCCGTCACACTTCGGTCGCCTCGAGCTCGATACCGCCGCGCGCGCCGTCCGATTGGACGGTAAGCCCTGCGATCTGACCGGGTACCAATTCGATCTGCTGGTGGCACTGGCAAAGAACGCCGGCCGTGTCTTGTCGCGTGAGGTTCTGATGGATCTCGTCAAAGGCGAGGAATTCGAATCCTTTGACCGCTCCATCGATGTGCACATTTCGCGCATTCGGGCCGCCATCGAGGACAATCCCAAGAAGCCGCGGCGCATTATCACGGTGCGTGCCGCGGGCTACGTATTCGCCAAGGTGCAGGACTGATGTTTCGCCTGTATCTGCGCTTCTATATCGCGCTCCTGGCGAGCCTCGCGCTGTTGGGACTGGCCGCCTCGGTACTGGTGCATTTCGCCGGTGGCCCTATGGAACAAGTGGGCGTCACGGTCGGACGACTGGTCCAAAACGTCCTGCCGCCCGCGCAGGCGCCGGCCAGAGAGCAGCAGGAAGCGCTGCAAAGATTGGCCGCGGGACTCAAGGCCGATGTCACTCTCTTTGCCGGAGATGGAGCGGTCATTGCCGCCATTGGGCGTCCTCTGCCCATGCCAAGCGCGCGGCAATACCATCCGTTGAGTTTTGGTCATTGGCGGGGCAGCGCGTTTTCAAGCGTGCGCCTGGCTGACGGTCGTCTACTGGTCGCCAGCGTACCGATCGGCTTCGCCGCCTCACGCTTGAATTTTCATTTATTGGTGATTTTCGCGGCGCTCGCGATAGGCGTCGCTGCCTATCCCATCGTTCGGCAACTCACCGGACGCCTCGAACGCCTGCAGCGTGGCGTCGACTCGCTCGGGGCCGGCGATCTGGGCGCACGCGTCGCCGTCGAAGGCCGCGATGAAATCGCCGGCCTGGCGGAGAGCTTCAATCGTGCCGCGAGCCAGATAGAACAGCTCATCCAGGCGAATCGGTCTTTGCTCGCCAATGCCTCTCATGAATTGCGGACTCCGCTGGCGCGCATTCGGCTGGCGGTGGAGTTGTTGAAACATTCCGCCGATCCGAAAACCAAGGCCGGTTTGGAACTGGACATCGCTGAGTTGGACGGCTTGGTCGATGAAATTCTGCTGGCGAGCAGATTAGACACGATTGCGCAAAACGATATACGCGAAGAGATCGATTTGCTCGCCCTGGCTGCTGAGGAGTGCGCCCGCTACGACGAGGTTCAGCTCGAGGGCGCACACGTTAAAATTCAGGGCGACCCGCGGTTATTGCGTCGGTTGCTGCGCAATCTTTTGGAAAATGCCAAGCGCCATGGCGCGCCGCCGACCCAGGTTCGGCTACAGCAGGAGGGCGACGTGGTGGTGTTGAAAGTGTGGGATCACGGTCCGGGTCCTGCGGCGGCGGAGTTCGAACAGCTGTTTACGCCCTTCTATCGCCGCCGCGACAGCCAGAACAGCACGGGCAGCGGATTGGGGCTGTCCTTGGTCCGGCAAATAGCGCGCCGTCACGGCGGCGATGCGCGGTGCATCTCCATGGATGACAGCCGCAGCTCCTTTGTTGTTACGCTGCGTTCTTAGCCGGATTTGCGTCGAAACCATTGTTCGGTGGCACCGCGAGTGCCGACGCCCTAGCAGCAGGACCATCTAGGGCGCGTTCTGCGCGACAGCTGCTACTATCGCCAACACCCAGATTTCCGATCGGTGCAAAATGAAACCCGAGGATTCGCCGACGTTCAAAGTCAGCTACTGACAAGTTTTCAACAGAGTCATCGCTAATTTACCCGCGAAGGGCGCTATAGGAGGAAATCGTCATGACCGCCAAGAGAAGCTCGGGCCAACAGATCGCAAAGCGTTACCCGCCCTATTTGCTTGCCCGGCAGATTGCGGCGCTTAGAAAGCTCTCGGACGACACGGATACGCCCGTGCAGCACCTCATCAGGCAGGCGATAGACGAGTATTTAAGGCGGCGGCAAAAAGCAAAGCGCGCTCGCTCTAGCTAACGCCGGTACCAACGCTCGCGAGGAAAGCGATCAAATCGATAGCGATCGTAGTCGCGACGCCAGTAGCGGCCATGTTCATAACAATAAGGACCACAATACACCGGTGCATACCCGAAGGGACCGACCACAGGAACGGCCGGAACATCGACCCCGACAGTGAAATACGGGTGGGCTTCTGCCGAAACGCTGGCGCCCACTCCCGCTACCGCAAGAGCAGCGCTCACTGCAACGGATGACCACTTGTTCATGACGGCAATCCTCTTGTTGAACCTACAGTAGATTCAACGCGACGCCGCGGTGGCCGTTGACCCTCGCTTCGGTCGATGCAAGTCGAACGGGATTAAGAGCGCGTAACCTGCAGGCGCAGCTCCGCGCCGGGGTACCGGACCGGGCCTTATAAAGGTCGCCTACCTGGGACGACCCATTGGTCAACACCGCAAATTCGAAGACATCGCCGGGCTCCGCATTGATCAATTTCACGATGTCGTGGCTGCTCAATATACCTTTTTGCTTAGCCTCGACGAATAGCTCCCTTGCATATTCGCTCCAGAAGCTCTGGGATACTGACGGCCGCAGGCTTCGTGGCTATACGGCGCTCGGCAGTTCAATACCCGGGCGGAAGGTCCTCGTAAAACGTAGCCCCGCGCACACGGCCGCACCGAGGAGTCCGAGGCCAGCGAGCGCGTAGAAGCCAGCCGCATCGCCGCCGCCGAGCGTCCTGAAGAAGCCGATGATGCTAGGTCCGAAGAACCCGCCGCATGAGCCTACGGCGTTGATGAGAGCGATGCCTGCGGCGGCCGAAGGTCCGTTGAGGAATCGGGTCGGCAAGCACCAGAACGACGGCAGGTAGAAACCGGCCGCCAGCGCCGTCGTCACGAGGGCGAGGATGCGCAGCGGTGAATTCACGAGTAGGCCGCAGGCTAGGCAGCCCGCCGCGGATAGCAGGAGAGCGAGTGCCGCGGTCCGGCAACGCTCACCTGACCGATCGGACAGCACACCGCCGAGCGGATAGGTGGCCGCGGCGACCAGCGCAATGGTGCCCGTGACTAGCCCTGTTTTGGCGTAGCTGGTATGAAGCGACTCGCGCACGATGGTCGGAACCCAGAAGGAGTACGCCATTGCCAGCGTGTAGAACGCGAAGTACGGCAGAGCCAGCAGCCAGACCAGGGGCTTGCCGAGCGCACGCAGCGGCGAGATCCCCATGACGCCACTGCGTCGATGCTCATTCCCGATGCGCTCCGTGAGCCAGGCGCGTTGAGGGGCCGACAGCCATTTGGCATCGGTCGGACGTTCGGTGAGATAGACAAGTGCAAGCGCGCCAAGGACCACCGACGGCAGTCCTTCGACCAAAAAGACCCACTGCCAACCGGCGAGGCCGAGGACTCCGTTCACGCCGAGGAGCGTCCCACCGAGTGGGCCGCCGACGACGCCGGCGAGCGGCGTCGCGGCGAAAAAAACCGACAGTGCGCGACCGCGGTGATTGTCCGGGAACCACCGCCCCAGATAATAGATGACGCCGGGGTAGAGCCCAGCCTCGGCGACACCGAGCAGCAGTCGCGCGCAGTAGAATTGAATCGGCGTGCGCACGAACATCATGGCGCACGTCAGCAGTCCCCAGCTGATCGCGATCCGCGCGAGCCAGCGCCGAGCGCCGACACGGGCGAGGATAAGGTTGCTGGGTACTTCGAAGAGCGCGTAGCCGAGGAAGAAGATTCCGGCGCCGAAACCATATACCGCGGGGCTAAACTTCAGATCGCCGTTCATCTGCAGCGCGGCAATGCCGACATTGACCCGGTCAAGGAATGCCATCAGATACAGTCCGAACAGCAAGGGGAGCAGGCGCAGGCTTACGCGTTTTAGCGTGGCGGACTCTTCGTCGCGGCTCAGCATTCGCACCCCCGGGGCGCCGCGGCGTGCGCGACAGCCCATCCGACGATAGCACCAGCCGCAGGCCGCTTCTAGCTGTTCTTCGATGGCCGGGCCATTCGTACACCCATGTACTCGCCCGGCACCGGCGAGTTAGAGGCGCGACTCCAACTCGCCTCACGGACTTCGTCCGTTGCCACATCCCTGTGGCAATTGCTGCGCCTAGGATAAGAGCACGAATTAATTGCCCTGGTTCCTTTCAGCCTACCACTCCGTTCTCGCGGTCAAGGCCGTGCGTTGCCATCCTTCGATGGCCGGGCCGTTCGCACCGCAACGCTTCACCATCCATGGTTTCGCTGCGGACCCCGACAACCGCCACCGCTTCATCGCCGCCGATGCTTTGTTCCGCGGCACCATGGTGCCACCGTCCACCCCCGCGAGGTTGTGAAGGAAGCCCCGAAGCACAACGCCGCCGCCGTGATCATCGCCCACAACCACCCCAGCGGAATAGCCGAGCCGTCTCAAGCGGATGAATCCATTACTCGACGACTCCGCGAATAATGTTGAGCTGAACATTACTCTTTTTATGATCAGCACTCCTTAATGGTCAGTAGAGGGCCCGGACCCCAGCATTTGCCGAGATCCGAGCTCCAGCTGCTCCACATTATTTCGGGTAGGGAGTCAGAGCGAGTCGAGCCAGTTCAGCAGGTTTGGATTTCGCTTCCATCTAGGAGGTCCGGTCGGTCGAGTCGAGCGATCCACGAGTTCGATGGCGCGTCGCTTGGTTTCGATGTTGGCGCGAGCATAGTGGTTCGTCGTGTCGAGACTCACATGGCCGAGCCAACTGCGGATTACCGTGATGTCGACGCCGGCGCTGACCAACTGAACGCCTGCAGTGTGACGGAACGTATGCGGGTGCACGCGTTTTGATTGCAGTGTTGGCACTTCTTTCGATGCGGCGCGTACATATTGGGCAAGCTTGAAGCGCACGCCGCCGGCGCCCAACGGCTGCCCATAACGATTGGTAAACAGGGGTTCGTGATCGGCTCTTGGATGCCGCTTTAACAGGGCCGAGAGAAGCGCGGCGGTCTCGGTCCACAACGGGCAGACCCGTTCTTTACGGCCTTTTCCATAGAGTTTCACATGCGCGGGCAAGGTCAGCCGAACGGTGTTCGGGCAGAGGCTCAAGGCTTCCTGGATGCGGGCTCCCGTGTTGTACAGAAGCGCAAGCAGCGCATGATCCCGCTGCCCTTCGAGCGTCGAGCGATCGGGTTGCCGCAAGATGGCTGCGACTTCCTCGCTGTCGAGATACTCCACCGCCGTGCGCACAGTCTTTTTCATCGGGATGCGAAGAACCGCGGCGCACTGCGCCGCGGCAAGCGGCTCTCGGTCGGCCACGAAGCGATAGAACGAGCGGATGGCCGCCAAGCGGCAGTTGCGGGTGCCGATGGTGTCGTGGCGTTCGGTCTCGAGGTGTTTTAGGAACGCGAGCACCCGATCACCGGTCAAGTCGGCAAGCGCGAGTGCGCTGACGGACTTGTCCAGTCGTGTTGCCACATAGCGCAGATACAGCCGCCAAGTGTCCCGATACGAGAGTATCGTGTGCCTCGAGCAGTTGCGCTGCTGCCCGAGCCACTCGTGGAAGAACCCGTGCAACCAGTACGTGAGAGCGGCTTTCATGGCGCGCCTCCGACGAGCGCGTGCGCGCCACGGCGGCGATATCGCTCACCCGCCTGCTGCAGCAGTTCCGGCGTGATGGTCAGGTACACGAGCGTCGAGACGATATCCTTGTGCCCGAGGTACGTGGCCAGATGAGGAAGCCGCGACTGGGGTTCCACACCTTCGCGGTACCAGTGAAGCATGCGGTGCGCCACGAAGGCATGGCGTAGATCGTGAACCCGAGGACCCTTGCGACCGCGCTCGGGCTTAAGCCCTGCACGGCGGATGACCCGAGTCAGCAGCTTCTCAAGCTGTCCATAGGTGTAGCCTTTTCGCCGTTGCGGCGTCCACCAGAGTGGCGCGTCGGGCCCGGTCGGAGCACCGGTTGCCTGGCGAGCCGCGAGATAGCTCGATAGTGCCGCAACGACCCGAGAGGCCAGCGGCAGCCGCCGCGTTTTAAAGAACTTGGTTTCGCGGATCTCGATGATGCCGTGCTCGACATCGATGTCGCGGAGCGTCAAGGCCGCGATCTCCCCGATCCGTAGCCCTGCGCAGTAAGCGAGCGCGAGCACGGTATGGACCATGAGCCCCCGCAGTGGCGCATAGCGCGAACGGAAGGAGCGCGCGGCCTTGAAGAGCCGCACGATTTCCGCTTCCGAGTAGATGTACGCCTTGCGTTCCTCGCTCGATACGCGGCGCTGCAGCCCCATTTCGATGGTCCGGATTGGTATCTTCTCATCCCGCCGATGCATTGCTTGGCTCAAGGCTCGCGCGCACAGCTGAACCATCAGCCGATGACGCGGTGTGCGCCCCGAGCTTTGCCAAGCCTCAATGAGCACCGGGAACGGTTCCGCGTTAAGGACAGGATGGCTCTGCAGATAGCGATCGAAGCGGCGAAGGTCACGTGCGCGCGTTTCATAGCGATAGCCGAGCGATCGCATGTGTGCGACGTGTTCTCGCATGAGCGGGCCGAGAGAGCTGCCCCATTCCGGCAGCGGGCGCAGCCGCTCGAGGGCATCGCGATAGTCCTCCCGGAGGAGCGCACGAACGATCGTCATCAGACGACCGCCATAGTGCTGCTTCAGCTCCGCGAAGGGATGCAAAGTGGCGGCCGCGGCCGCTTTCCAGTCGAGGTAGCGCACGATGATCCCGGCGCGGCCCACGACGTTGTTGAACGGCGATCGCGCGGCATCGCGTTTAAGCCATGAGCGCACAGTCTCGATCGACATTGTCTCGCCAGGGCGTGCGCGTTTCTGCGCGAAGGCCTTGAACGCACGGAGTGAAGTGACGTAGGTATAGCGGGATTTCGGCGCCAGAGAGAGGGACTTTAGGAACCGATCGATGTCATCGTTTCTCATGACGCCACCTTCGCCGGTAAGTCGAGTGCCACGGAGCGCAGATCTTCTGTCGCGAGCTTCAAGTAGACGGCGGTTGATCTCTCGGAACGATGACCGAGCACATCACCTATCACTTTGAGTGACACGCCACCGCGCAGGAGACTCACCGCGCGAGCGTGACGCAGCGCGTGGGTGCCATGCTTGCCGGTGGGTACGACGCCGACGGCCGCCAGCCGGCGACTCACCACACCGTGCAAAGGTGTGCTGATGGCGAGCGGCCGGTAGGGAGCTTGGGCCCGCAGGAACACCGTTCGAGAGGAAGTCGCCGGCCGACCATGGCGCAAGTAATCGAGCAGCGCGTTCGCGGGATTTCGCAGCAACGGCAAGTCTGAGTACGCTCCTGTTTTACCGTGCCGGATGCGCAGCCGTTCATGCCGCCAGTCGATATCGAGCAGCTGCAAAGCCTTGATCTCTCCGCCCCGCAAGCCGTACGTCGTCAGCAACATCCAGATTGCGTAGTCGCGTCTGCCGGTTGCCGATCGATCCTGCTTGAGCGCCGCGAGCGCACGCTGTACATCCTCAGGGTCGATCGTCGATGGGATGCCTTCGAGGGCATACATCATTGGGCCTCTGACCAACGGTGCCAGATCACGACCCAGATGGCCCTGCTCGTGAAGATAGCGCAGCACGATGCGTAGATTCGAAGCTGCCGAAGCCTTGGAGTTGCGGCGCATGCCAGCGTATCGTTTGGCCACGTAGATATCGAGGTCATCGATGCCGAGCTTCGCCATTCCCTTGTTTTGCTCATGCAGCCACTCAAGAAGGCTGCACATCGCAGCACGCAGATGCCGTCGGGTATTGGGAGACAGTCCCCTCAGCTCCGTCATCCAAGTATCGAACGACATCACTATCGCTTGCGTTGCACGCTCATGGGCGCTCGCAGGGGCCGACACGGGCGGCCATTCACCTTGTACGAGCCGCAGCAACATGTGGATCGACGCCCGGTGCATCCGACGAGAGTGATCGGGCAACGGTCCGCGACGTCGTTTCATGCGAAGCGCATCGAGATAGCGCTCAACATCCGCTGAGCTCACAGTCTCGATCTTCAGTGCCCGTCGCTCAAGATCGCGGAGGAAGCGGCGCGCAGCTACTGGGTAATTCCAGGTGACGCCGAAGCCGTATTGGTGCTCGCGGAAGTGATCATGGAGTCGCGCGATTAGAGGTCTGAACCGGATTTCTGTATGGGACATGGTGGGCTCCTTAGGTTTTGGAACCCACCAACCGTAATCTCTATTTGGGGTGATTATGTCTCTTGACTGGCTTCGATCTGACGGCCATTGTCAGCGGTCATTCGATACCGTGCTGCGGCGGCTTTTCTGCGTGACGCGCCAAGTATATCGTGCGAGAAAAGCAGCTAAGTACTATTATGGCGCACCCATGAAACCGCCAAATATAGACGCCTCACGCCGATTAGATCGCCTCCTTAGATTGGAATTTATTTTGAGAGGCCTCCTGTTAACAGGATGGCTCATGATCATTCTGGGTGTAATCGCTGTCTCCATGACGGTGCGCCTCACACCAGATCAGCTGGCCGGCAGGCTGTCTACTAACCCTAAATTATTTCTAACTATTATGCCTTGGATAACTGCACCGCAGAACTTTCGCATATTAGGCGCTGCATTGTTGATGATAGGAATTGGACTTGTGTCGTTTGCCATCATATGGAAGAGCAAAACTAAGTCGCGTACCCCCGCTTGATCGTATTGTTTTTGAGGTAATCGGAGCTGGTCTTCTGCTTTCAAAATAATGCGCAGCAGAGCAGGCCAAATCGATCGTTTTCGCGGCGCTTTTTACACATCCTTCTCATTACGGGCTGCTGCTCATAACGCGAAGC
>Ga0075029_100001661_pt1 | contig 12707 bp, 10 predicted proteins | sample LitLauG_LLR_2013_FD_71391 | JGI IMG/M metagenome (GOLD analysis project Ga0075029, IMG submission 71391) | Freshwater sediment microbial communities from North America - Little Laurel Run_MetaG_LLR_2013 | ecosystem: Environmental > Aquatic > Freshwater > Creek > Sediment | place: USA...
AGCTTTCTTCTTGACCTTCTTCGGAGCGGTCTCCAGTTCCGCCGGATCCAGCCGTCGTGCCGACTTCCAGAGTCGCTCCAAATCGTAAAACTTGCGCGCCTTCTCAGAAAAAACGTGAACTACGAAATCGACGTAGTCGATCAGTATCCACTCGGCCTGCCGGTAGCCTTCCACCTGTGCCGGCCTCATACCGGCATTTTTCAGGCGCAATTCTACTTCGTCGGCAATCGCTTGCACCTGCTTCGGATTGGTACCGTTGCAGAGCACAAAATAGTCGGTGAAGGCCCCCGAGCTTTTTTCCATCCCGAGAATCGTGAGTTGTTCGGCTTTTTTTTCGAGGCAGGCCTGAATGGCTGCCGTGATCTGGCGCTTCAGCGTCAATTTGCTCATAGATTTTGATGCACGCGGCCTGCTTATTGTAACCGACGGGAGCAGGGTGCCCGCGACGGTCGCCCAAGACTCAACTGTTGCGATATAGCCCGGCCTTGCGAATATAGTCGGCGACTTCCGGTGAAACCAGCTTCCCGAGCGCCTTGCCCGCCTTCACCGCTTCTCGGATCGCCGTCGCCGAGACGTTTTGGTGAACACCGGGCAACAGCCGGATGTTGACGCCGCGCAATCGCAACTCACCGCTCGCCGCCTGCTTCTTGAACGGCGCAGTGACCGCCTGCCGCGGACGCAGCGCGGCGGGCAGCGCCTCCGCTACATCAGCCAGCGAATGTCCGGGCCGGCTGGCCACAATGAACTCACACTCGGCCAACAGCGCCTCGGCCTCGTGCCAACTGGCGATATCGGCAAACGCATCCATCCCAATCAGAATGGAAACCTGGTCGGATTTTTTGATGGTCGATTTCAACCGCCGCACCGTATCAATCGTGTAGTCAAACGTTTGCGCGTTCTTGCTCCTAGCGCCGACTGTTCCCGCGGAAGCTAGGCCCCTCGGCGCCTCCAGCGTCGAGGCGACGAACGTTTTCTCGTGCGCAGTGGCCAGCGCCACCATCGCATGGCGGTCCACAAACGGAGAAAGCGGCAGCCCGGGCTTGTGTGGCGGCGACCCGGTAGTGACGAAGTAGATGCGGCCCAGCCCGCACTGCTCCATGGCAGCTTGCGCCAGGGCCAGATGGCCGCGGTGGATCGGATCGAATCTGCCACCGAAAAAACCTATGTTCATAGGTCCTGCTAGTCTCTTGCTTCAGCGCCCCAGATGCAAGCTCCGCGCCTTGTCCCGCCACATTCCTCGTCCAGATTCCACCCTCCGCATTGTCCGAATGGCCGACGCCAAGTTGCGATGCGGAACGACTCGCTGACTGTACTCTTTCGCATTCGCTGCTGGTCCGAATTAATTCGCGTGGTGAACTCCTGTAACCTCGACCGCTCTAAAGTTCGTCTCTAAGATCGTTCTCATGCGGTTGTCCCTCCCCCTGGTTCGTTACGTCCGGCCCTCGCGCGCCCCAATTCTGCGTTACAGCGTCGCCCTGCTCAGCACAGCGCTTGCGTTAATACCGGCCTGGTCCCTTCCTAACGTTGCCGAAAGTCGCCTGGCCGTGTTCGCGGTCGCCGTCATGGTAAGCGCATGGTACGGAGGATGGAAGCCGGGCCTGGTGGCCACGGCATTCGCCATGACCGTCATCGCGCGCTATTCGTTGGCGGGGCCGTTCGATCCCGAGCATCATCGCGTTGCCGTGCTTCAACTCGCAGCCTTCTTCCTCACCGCGCTTCTCATCTGCTGGTTCAACGCGGCCTTGCGCTCTGCGCAGGAAGGCCTGCGCCGGTCCGAAGCCAATTTTCGTTCCCTCGTCACCAACGCCCCCTACGGCATCTGCCGCTGCGACGCGGCGGGCAAGCTCCTCGACGCAAATCCTGCCTTCCTTGAGATGCTCGGCTATTCCTCGGTGGCCGACATTGCCGGCCTCCCGTTGCGCGGCCTTTACGTCGATTCCAGCCAGTGGTTCGATTTCGCCGACTGCATCCGCATTCGCACTGCGTTCCAGCGCCTGCCCGCCGACTGGCGTTGCAAAGATGGCGCCATCAAACTGGTCCGCGTGTCCGGCCGCGCAGTCGCTAACGGTGAAAGGAAAAATGACGGCCTGGTCTTCGAATTGTTCGCCGAAGACGTCACCGAGCGCCGCGCCCTGGAACAGCAGCTCTATCACTCGCAGAAAATGGAAGCGGTTGGTCGCCTTGCCGGCGGCATCGCTCACGACTTCAACAACCTGCTCATGGTAATCTCCGGATATTCGGAACTCCTGCTGAGCCAACTGGAGGGCCAGCCGGCCCTGCGTACCCAGGCGCAGCAGATTTCCACTGCCTCGACGCGCGCCGCCGCTCTCACGCGCCAACTGCTCGCTTTTAGCCGCAAGCAGATGCTCGTGCCCAAAGTGCTCGACCTCAACACCGTGATCAGCGAAAACGTCGAAATGCTCACGCGGCTGATCGGCGAAGACATTCATCTCGCCATGGTTCCGGGCGCCGATCTCGCCAAAGTGAAAGCCGACGTCGGCCAGATTGAGCAGGTCATCATGAATCTCGCAGTCAACGCCCGCGACGCCATGCCCACCGGCGGCAAACTCAGCATCGAGACCGCCAACGTGGTCCTCGACGATGCGTATGCACGCGCGCATCCGCCCTTGAAACCAGGTCCCTACGTTCGCCTCAAGATCACCGATACCGGCGCCGGCATCGATCCTCTTACCCAGGCGCACATTTTCGATCCTTTCTTCACCACCAAAGGCACGAAAGGGACCGGCCTTGGGCTTTCGACCGTCTACGGAATCGTCAAGCAGAGCGGCGGCTATATCTGGGTCGACAGCGAGAAAAACAAAGGTGCGACCTTCACGATTTTCCTTCCACCGGTGCTCGAGACCGGCGAGCCCGCCATCCTCTCTGCCGTGCGCGGCCTCGAACCCGTCGCGCGCAACAAGGCCGAAACCATCCTGCTGGTAGAGGACGAACCGAACCTTCGCTATCTCGCCCGCCAGTACCTCGAGAAGCAGGGCTATCAGGTAATCGAGGCCGCCGACGGCGCTATGGCCCTGCAGATTGCTGTGGCGCGCGAGGGTGAAATCCACCTGCTGTTGACCGATGTGATCATGCCGGGAATGAACGGCCGCGAATTGGCCAGCCGCATCTCCGAAATCCGGCCCAGCACCCGCGTCCTCTACATGTCCGGCTACACCGAAAACGTAATCGGCCACGATGGAATGCTGGACGCCAGCGTCAATTTTCTGCAGAAGCCTTTCGACCTGAGTGAGTTGAGCGCAAAAGTACGCGCTGTGCTCGATTCGACCCGCCACATCGCTGCGGTGCCTCCGCACGTTCCGCTGCCCGCCGCCGCGCAGGCCGAGTCGCTCTCCGCCAGCCGGGCCAAACGTTTCTACATTCGCCTGCCCCTTCGCTATCGCGAGCTGGGAGAGTCGGAGTGGCACAAAGGAACGACCCAGAACATCAGCCGGTCGGGTTTACTGTTCGCAGCCGAAGACACACTGCAGACGCATGCCGAACTGGAAATCAGTCTGGTTCTGCCCGCCGAGATTGCCGGATTGGCCCCCGCCGAGGTCGTCTGCCGTGGCGAAGTGGTCCGCGCGGTCGCTCCCGGCGACAATGCCATCGCCCCGGCCCTTGCCGCCCGCATCCTGCAGTACTACTTCCAGCATGGCGCGGGCCTTCCCCAGGCTTAGCCTGCCCTGCCTTGCACACTGATCCTCAGCCAGGAAAAGCGCTAAAATAACCCGGTGCAGCGTCCCGGCATCTAAACTGCGGCCGGGATGCACTTGTGCCTATGAAAACCAAGCTTTCACTGCTCCTCATCGCCCTTTGCCTGCCCGTTCTGTCCGCCGCCCAGGTGGTGGAGGAGATCGTCGCCCGCGTCAACGACCAGATCATCACCCGCTCCGAGTTCGCCCGCAGCAAAGACCAGTTGCGAGACGAGGCCAAGCAGCAGGACCCCAACGATCCCGACAAGATTTACAACGAACGTGAAAAAGACGTCCTCCGCGACTTGATCGACCAGCAGCTTCTGCTGGAAAAGGGCAAAGATATTGGCATCACCGGCGATACCGACCTGATCAAGCGCCTCGATCAGATGCGCAAGGACATGAAGCTCGACAGCATGGAAGCTCTGGAAAAAGCCGCTACCGCCCAGGGAATTTCCTACGAAGATTTCAAGCAGAACATGAAAAACCAGATCATCACGCAGAAGGTGATCGGTGAAGAAGTTGGCTCCCACCTCGCGATCACGAAAGAGGATGAAGAGGCTTTTTATGAAGCCCACAAGAGCGAGATGGAGCAGCCGGAAGCCATCACACTCAGTGAGATTTTGGTAGCTCCCGCGAAACCTGCGACAGAGAAGACAGAGAAGAAAGGCGACAAAACGTCGCAGCCTGCCGCCCCAGAAGCTTCTGTCCCCAACCCCGCTCCTCCGGTAGATCCTGCCGCCGACGCTGCCGCGAAAGCCGCGGATGATGCCGCCTGGGCAGCCGCTGAAGCCAAAGCCAACGAGTTGCTTAAGCAGATTCGCGACGGCGCCAACTTCGAGGATGTCGCAAAAAAGTCGTCCAACGGTCCCACCGCTGCCGACGGCGGCAGCCTCGGAGTTTTCAAGCGTGGCGTCCTCGCCAAGGAACTCGAAGACAAGACCTTCGCCATGAAGACCGGCGAGGTCTCTGATGTGACACGCACCAAACAGGGCTTTGTCATCCTAAAGGTGACCGACCATCGCACCGCCGGAATCCCGCCTTTCAAGGACGTGCAACCCCGCGTGCAGGACGCACTCTATTATCAGAAACTCCAGCCCGCGCTCCGCGAGTACCTCAGCCGCCTGCGCGATGATTCCTGGGTTGACGTTAAGCCCGGTTACGTTGACACCGGTGCAAGTCCCAATCAAACCAAGCCGGTCGAGACCGCGACCACCAAGGAAGCCGACGCCAAAAATTTGAAGGCCAAAAGAAAGAAGAAGCTCGGAATCCTGTAGGGAGACCCCGATTCAGTCTCATCTCTGTCATTTCGAGGAGTAGAGTTGCCCGTTTTACGGGCAACTGTGCGAAGTCGAGAAACCTGCTGATGTCCTTGCACGTGTTTACCGCTTGAAGTGTACGTCCGAAAACCGCATGAAAGAATTCTTTATCGCCGACTGTTCGCGCAACGACAACAAAGTCATCACGTCGAATTTCGTCGTCGTGGTCAAGCAGGTCAAAGCCAAGAAGTCAGGCGAGCCTTATCTCGCACTCACGCTTGGTGATCGCACCGGCCACCTCGACGCAAAAATGTGGGACAACGTCGAAGACGTTCTGGAAGCTTTCGATCAGGACGACTTCGTCAAGATCAAGGGCCTCATTAACCGCTACAAGAACCGGTTCCAGCTGACGATTCACAAGGCGCGGAAGTTGGGCGAGTCTGAGGTCGACTTTGCCGATTACCTCCCCAAGACCACAAAGGACATTGACGAACTCTGGCAGACGCTCACCGGCTTTGTTTCCAGCATTGAAGAACCGCACCTCCGGACGTTGATCGAGGCCTTTATGGCCGATCCCGACATTGCCGCTGCCTACCGCACCGCGCCCGCGGCTAAGACCCTGCACCACGCCTTTATCGGCGGGCTGCTCGACCACGTGGTCTCTCTGTGCCGCTCCTGCGATCTGGTCAGCCGCAATTATCCTCAGGTGAATCGCGATCTTCTGCTCACCGGCGCATTCCTTCACGACATCGGCAAGATCCACGAACTGACCTACGCGCGTTCCTTTTCCTACACCACGCGCGGCCAACTGCTCGGCCACATGATCATCGAACTGGAAATGCTGCACGACAAAATCAAGCTCGTGCCGGGGTTTCCCGCCGATCTCCAAACCCTGGTCGAGCACTTGATCATCAGCCATCACGGCCACTACGAATTCGGCTCACCCAAGCTGCCCATGTTTCCCGAGGCCGTCATGCTGCACTACCTTGACGATCTCGATTCCAAAATGGAGAGCATGCGCGCGCACCTCGAGCGCGAAACCGGTCTCGATGGCCCGTGGAGCACCTACAATCCATCACTGCAGCGGCCGCTACTCGATACCGCCAAGTTTCTTTCGCCGGAAAAGAAATCAACCGAACCTCCAGACCCTGCAGCCGCCGAAGAATCGATATAAGAACGGCAGTTCTGGGTTTCTCCGCGGCCTCTGCGGAATTTCTCTGCGTTCGCTGCGGGTCGAAGCCCTCTGCCATCCGGCCCCGACGATTGAACTCTGGCCCGCGATTCTGTAAATTGCTCCCGGAGGGTTTTATGCGTACACGCCTGATCCTGCTCGCTGTCGCCGCTTACATGAGTTTCGCCGTCATCGGTTGCACCAGCAAGCCGTCTGCAGACAATTCGAACGGCAATTCAAACCAGATGACGTCGTCCACCCCGGATTCCACCGCCGGCTCGTCCATGGCTCCCGCGAAAAAAGAAGAACGGATGAAGGAAGAGAAAAAGGCCGTCGTCGTTCCTTCAGGAACCGCCATCGTTGTCAGCCTCGGCTCCTCGCTTGGTTCGAAGCTCAGCCAGTCCGGGCAGAGCTTCACGGGCACCGTCGCGAAAGACGTGCAGGTCGACGGCATGACCGCCATCGCCAAAGGGGCCGCTGTTTCCGGGACCGTCACCGACGCCAAGCCGCTCGGCAAGTTCGCCGGGGGTGCGGAACTTTCTTTCAAGATTGATTCGATTCACATCGGCGCATCCGACGTACCGGTGCAGGTCGGCACCCGCACCTTGTCGGCGAAAGGCAAGGGCAAGCGCACCGCGGTCCTCGCCGGAGGCGGTGCGGCCCTGGGTGGAATCATCGGCGGATTAGCCGGCGGCGGCAAGGGCGCAGCCATCGGCTTGCTCGCCGGCGGCGGTGCCGGTGGCGCGGGGGCCGCATTCACCGGCAATAAAGACATCGTCCTTCCCGCCGAGGCCACGGTAAGCTTCGAACTGACACAACCCCTGGAACTGAAGTAGGAACCACGAAAGGTGCCCCGTCCTTGTCCGTCCATTGTTTGGAAGGACAGGGCGGGGAGTGACTTTCAATTCTTCATCAAAATAGAAGCCCGGCAAAATAGCGGCCCACCATGCTCGACTTCCGCCCGTTTCAATTCCTCACGTTCGATTGCTACGGCACCTTGATTGACTGGGAGAGTGGTTTGCTCCCGGTGCTGCGCCGCGTTCTGTCAAACCACGGCAAGTCCTGCGACGACTCCACTCTGCTCAAACTCTATGGTGATTTCGAAGCTGCGGCGGAGGAAGAAGCACCGTTTCGCCCTTACCGCGAAGTTTTGCGGCAGGTCGTTCACCGATTTGGCGACCAGTTCGGTTTCAAAGCCAGTGAGCAGGAAAAATCGTTGCTGCCGGATTCGCTTCCCGACTGGCAACCCTGGCCCGACACGGTCGCAGCGCTTCGGCAACTCAGCAGGCGATTCCAGCTGTGCATTATTTCCAACGTGGACGATGATCTATTTGCCCGCACCCGGCCCAAGCTCGAAGTCGATTTCTACCGTGTGATTACGGCGCAACAGGCGCGCGCCTACAAGCCCTCTCGGGCAATCTTCGAACTTGCGCTGCAGCGGATCGGGCCGCAGCCCGGGGCTCTGCTTCACGTCGGTCAAAGCCTTTACCACGATGTGATTCCCGCTCAGGAGTTGGGCTTGCCCGCGGTGTGGGTCAATCGGCCTTCTGCGCGCTCCGGTGTGGGCGCGGTGAAAGCCGTCGCGGCGGTCCCTGATCTCGAGGTCTCGAGCCTTGCCGACCTTGCCCGTATGGCTTGCGCCTGACGCCGCGCCAGCCGGGTAATGGTTTCAGTTTGCGGCGCATCGCCGCTATTCATTTCCACCAGACCCTGCTTCACCGCCCACAAAACCAACTCTGCTTTGTTGTGAATGCCCAGCCGGCGCATCAGATTAGTCTTGTGCGTGTCCACCGTTTTCGCGCTCACGCCCAGCAGCTTCGCAGCCTCACGCACGGTTTTTCCCTGAGCCACCAGTCGCACCACATCGCACTGACGCGCCGTCAGCGGCGGCATTTTCTCGTTATCGGCTTCGACGGGCTGGCCTGTCCCCGTCGCCATGGCTGGTGCGGCGGCGGCCGTCGGCAGCATTCCTTCCATCACTCGCCTTAGGTCTTCGACCGAGCAGTCCTTCGCCAGAATCCGCGCCGCTGACTCTCTAGAGGCCACCGACGCCGTCCCTTCGAGAAACAGAACCTGAGTCTCCGCCGACCCGCGCCGCAGCCAGTGTGCCGCCTCGCCCGCGGGCAGCCGCAACACGCCCGCGTCTCCGACCACCACATCCGGAGACCTCTCCCACACCGCGCGCAGCGCCTCTGCCGCCGTAGCGGCCTCGGCCACCACTTCCACGGCAAGCTCATGTTCCAGCAATCGCCGCAGCGCCCGCCGGACCAGGCCATGCTCATGTACGATCACGCAACGCACCCGCCGCGTTTCCGCGGTCAGCGCTCTGGCAATCTGCGCGTGGGGGGACACAGGGCAATCTCCTTGGAATTTCTCGGGCCAGAACTTGACAAAGCGGCGTCGGTCGCAGTTCGCGGCCGGAATACGGTAACCTCGTGAGTTTCCTCATTCTATCCCCCTTTTGCCGCTTCTGCCGAGACTGACAAGGGCAGGTCTGCCATACTCACCCGCGCCCAGCCGGTTCGTGGTGAAATAGGAACTGCGGCGGTATTGGGCGCGCGTGGTCGTTCACAGCTTGTCAGCTGAGTCCCGCTGGGTGAAGCTCCCGGCCCGGTCCGTATGATCCGCGTTGATCCGTGGCGAAGAATTTGATCTCCCTCGTCCAACTCGGCACCATCGACTACGCCACCGGCCTTCGCCTGCAGGAAAAGCTCGTTGCCCTGCGCAAAGAGAATGCCATCGGCGACGTCCTGCTTCTACTCGAACACACGCCGGTGATTACGCTCGGCCGTAACGCCAGGGCGGGGAATGTGATCGCCTCCTCGGAACTGCTCGCCCAGCGCGGCGTCGAACTCTTTGAAACTGACCGCGGCGGCGACGTCACCTTCCACGGTCCCGGCCAGATCGTCGGCTATCCCATCTTCGACCTGCGCGGATACGCCCCTGCACCCGGCAATGGCCATGTGGCGACGGCGGCCCCCGGCCGTCCGGTCGAGCGAAGCTCGACGGCGCGCAAGCATTTGGGCGCCGTGGACTTCGTCCGCCGTCTCGAAGAAGTACTGATCCGCACCTGCGCCGACTTCGGAATCGAAACCAAACGCATCCCCGGCCTAACCGGTGTTTGGACGAACCCTATGGCTCTGTCATCCCGAGCGGAAGAGAGCGATTCGAAGAATCGCTCCCTGGAGTCGAGGGACCCGCTTTTTGCCGACACCCCCGCAAACGCCGAAGCCAAACTCGCCGCCATCGGCGTCCACATTTCCCACTTCGTCACCTCGCACGGCTTCGCGCTCAACGTGAACCCCGATCTCAGCTTCTTCAACCTGATCATCCCCTGCGGCATTGCCACAAAACCAGTCACTTCGATGCAGCAACAACTCAACCAGGCGCTCGACCTGAGCGCTGTCGCCGTGGCCATTTCGCGCAACTTCGGCACGGTCTTTCAAAGCCAGATGCTCTGGCTCGATTCACTCGATGCCCTCCTCGGACAAACCGTCGGCGTTCCGATGAACCAGCCCGCTGAACTGCGGCAGATGCACGAGGAAGACGACACGGCTTGGGCTTGAAAAATTACGTGGTGACAGCCGCCCTCGGTTGTCCGGCCGAGCGAAGCTCGCCTAAGTGAGTTAACATCTTCAGTCGCGCCCAGCGAGTGCTTACGATGGCCACCAAGAAAAAATCCGCAGCCCGATCACGCTCCAACGGCCGCCCCGCTCGCGGAGCGGGGGAAGCCCCCGCCCGCCAAATCGAGCGCAAGTTGACAGCCGCCCCTAACCATCACCTCCGTACCTACTCCATCCCCGACCTGCGCCTCGAGCATCCCAACCTCTCCGTTAGCCAGCACACAGAAAAAGACGGTCACGTTCGTTACGAAGTAACGGGTAATCTCGACGCCCCGGTTCCGCCCATCCGCGACTCGAAATATCTGAGCAAGCAGCAGTGCATCGAGATCTACCGCTTCATGCTGCTCAACCGCAAAATGGAAGTCGCGCTGGAAAATCTCTACAAGCAAGGCAAAGTAGTCGGCGGAGTTTATTTCGGACTCGGCCAGGAAGCCTGCTCCTGCGCCTCCGCATACGCGCTCGATAAAGACGACTGGTTCGCGCCCATGATCCGCAATCAGGGCTCGCTCCTGGTCCGCGGCTTTCGCCCCGCTGACACCATGATGCAATACATGGCCAAGGCCGACTCGCCCACCAAAGGCCGCGACGGCACCAGCCACTTTGGCGACATCGAAAAGCGCAACATGGTCTCGCCCATCTCCATGCTCGGCGATTTAATCCCCGTGCTCTCCGGCGTCGCGCTGGGCGCCCGCCTGCAAGGCCGCAACGTCGCCGTCATGACCTACATCGGCGACGGAGGCCAGTCCACCGGCGTCACCTACGAAGGCATCAACTTCGCCGCCGTGCAAAATCTCGGCTTAGTGCTCTTCATCGAAAGCAACCTCTGGGCCTACTCCACGCCGTCCGAAATGCAATACCGCTGCAAGGATTTGGCCGAACGCGCCATCGGATACGGCATTCCCGGCATCATCGTCGACGGCACCGACACCTGCCAGGTCTACGACGCCGCCCGCGAAGCAGTAGAACGCGCCCACCGCGGCGAGGGACCAACTCTGATCGAAGCCAAAATGATGCGCATGAAAGGCCACGCCATCCACGACGCCGCCACGTACGTCCCCAAAGAAATGTTCGACTTCTGGAAGAAGCGCGACCCCATCGCAAGATTTGAAAATTATCTGGTGAAAGAAAAGAAGTGGTTGACGGCAAAAGAGAATGCGGAGTTGATTTCAGAAGTCGAGCGGGTGATCGAGGCCGAGCGCGAGATCGCAGTGAACTCCCCGATGCCGACGCCCGAATCCGCTGAAGGCGGAGTTTTCTGTGAAGATGGCTGCCACGAAATCAAGCCAAAATACGGCATGCCAAAAGTAAAGAAGGGAAGCGGTAGCTATAAAGCAACCGAAGCTGCTGTTCACTTGAAATGACTAACAAACCGCGATCACTTCAAATGCTAGTCTACGGTGTGATCTTGTGCGCGCCGTTCGCCAGATCACAAGAGATTCGGATCGATGCGTTGAGTTTCAAGAGAGATGAAACGCGATTCGGTCCTGCCATGCTTTGCGAAGACATCACAAAGCCTGCGATCTCCCCTGCGAGGAGTTTGACCCTTTCTCTCGTACTTCCGGAGAAACAGACCTACGAAGTCGGCGAGATGGCCGTGTTTGAACTCACGATTAGAAATTCGGGGACCGAGACAGTCGCCGTTCCCTCTGAGGCATGCTCCGAAAAATCGGCACTCGCGAATCGGCCTGGCGTATTGGAGGCCTGCATAAACCTCAACTACAACACGCAAGGTGGTGAGAACGATTGGTTTAGCGGGTCTTGCCTGTGCGGAAGGGAGGACAGCAGGAACCTAAAGGAACTGAAAACCGGAGAATCGATGGTTATTCGCGGCAATGCCGAAATCCTTCTTGGTCCCGAGCTATTTGGCGCCACTTACAGCGGCGAGAAGCCGAGCTTAATCTTGACTCCTGATATGAGCTTCTCTCGCGAACATTTTCCGACACAAGAGGGATCGAAAGCGATAGACGGGTGTGTCGAGGAGCTACCTACCCGGATCGAGGCTGAGGGCAATGCATCGATACAGATCTTGGCTGGGACTCAGAACAAGAAAAAACTCAAATTTTAGGAGTGAATCGAGTACGCATCCGTGTAAATCCGCGGCCAATGAAGTTAGCTCGCAGCTCGGGACTCGCGACTCAGGTCTAACCATGCCTCAACTCACCTACCTCGAAGCCATCCGCCAGGGAATCTGGGAAGAAATGGAACGCGACCCCTCGGTCTTCTGCCTCGGCGAAGACATTGGCATTTACGGCGGCGCGTTCAAAGTCACCGACGGATTCATCGACCGCTTCGGCCCTGAGCGCGTCATCGACACGCCCATCGCCGAGTCCGCCATCGTCGGCGCGGCCTTCGGAGCATCGCTCACCGGCATGCGCCCCGTCGCCGAGTTTCAATTCATGGATTTCATTCCCTGCGCAATGAACCAGATCTCCAACATGGTCGCGAAGACGCACTACCTCTGGGGCGCGCCCGCGCCCATCGTTCTCCGCGGCCCCAGCGGCGGATACGTCCACGGCGGCCCCTTCCACTCGCAAAATCCCGAGATGTGGTTCGTTCATAATCCCGGCCTCAAAGTCATCTGCCCGGCCACGCCTTACGACGCCAAAGGCCTGATCAAAGCCGCCATCCGCGACAACAATCCCTGCATCTTCTTCGAGCACAAATATCTCTACCGCCGCATCAAGGGCGAGGTCCCTGCCGAAGATTACGTAGTCCCCATCGGCAAAGCGAACATCGTCCGCGAAGGCCGCGATCTCAGCGTGATCACCTACGCCGCCATGGTCCACTCCGCCCTCGAAGCCGCCGAAATCCTAAGCAAAGACGGAATCGAAATAGAAATCCTCGACCTGCGCTCCCTGGTCCCCATCGACCGCGAAGCGATCGCGCAAACCGTAAAGAAAACCAACAAGGTCATCATCCTGCACGAGCACTCGCGCACCGGAGGCCTCGCAGGGGAAATCGC
>Ga0075029_100001663_pt1 | contig 12704 bp, 8 predicted proteins | sample LitLauG_LLR_2013_FD_71391 | JGI IMG/M metagenome (GOLD analysis project Ga0075029, IMG submission 71391) | Freshwater sediment microbial communities from North America - Little Laurel Run_MetaG_LLR_2013 | ecosystem: Environmental > Aquatic > Freshwater > Creek > Sediment | place: USA...
GGGTTCGGCGGTCTGCATCCAGGAATCGGTTTTGATGAATTCGCGGTCGGGCTTGATTTTGGTGCGTTCCAGGCCGATGTTCTGGGTGCGCGGCTTGCGGCCGATCGCAATCAGAATTTTATCCGCTTCAATCTTCTGCTGCTTGCCCTCGACAGTGATCGTGACGGCGACACCCGCCTTCGTTTTTTCAACTTTGTCGACCTTGGCGCTGGTGTGGAAGTTGATGCCGCGTTTGCGATAGACGCGCGCGAGTTCCTTGCTTACCTCTTCATCCTCCACCGGGACCAGGCGCGGCAGCATTTCGACGATGGTCACCTCGCAATCGAACGACCGGTAGATCGAGGCGAACTCGACGCCGACGGCGCCCGCGCCCACAATCACCAGCGATTTCGGGAGTTCCTTCAAGCTCAAAATCTCGATGTTGGTGAGTACGCGATCGTTCACTTCGAGCCCCGGAATCATGCGGGCTTCGGAGCCAGTCGAGAGAATCACATTCTTCGCTTTGAGATTCGTCGCCTTGCCCTCGTTCGTGACTTCCACTGTCAGCACGCCGTTCTGCGCGGGGCCAGTGAGCTTGCCATAGCCGCGCACGGTCTCGACTTTGTTTTTCTTCATCAGGAATTCGAGCCCCTTGGCATGCTTGGCTACGATTTTTCCCTTGCGGTCCTGGATGGCGGCCCAGTTCAGCTTGCGCGCATCGACGCCATCGATGCCGAACTCCTTCGCTTCTTTCAGGTGATCCCACAGCTCGGCGTTGAACAGCAGCGCCTTGGTCGGAATGCAACCGACGTGCAGGCAGGTGCCGCCGAGCACATTGTCTTTTTCGATGAGCGCGGTCTTCAGGCCGTACTGGCCGGCGCGAATGGCGGCGGTGTATCCGGCAGGGCCGCTGCCGATGATGGCTACGTCATAAATAGTGTCTGGCAAAGTCGTGCTCCTCAATAGAGACAGATGATGATGGGCAAACGTTTGATTCTAGAACAGGGCAGGAGGCGGGGCAAAATGTGCGGTGCTACGAGGATACAGAAACGAGGTAGGGGTCCTTCGACTTCGTAGCAGCTTCGCTCATCGCGAAGCTGCTACTCCGCCCAGGATGACAGGTACTTCAGTTGCCTTCGTTGCTCGCCCGCTTCCAGTTGATCAGCTCGCCAATCGTCGAACTGGTGCTCGAAACCGGCTGCTTGTAGGCTTCAACTTCCGAGCGCGAGGCTTCTTCGCCTACCGCGCGGATGCTGAGCCCGACTTTCTTCTCTTCCGGATTCATCTTGATGATTTTGAAGTCGTGTTCGAGTCCGGGTTCGAGCGCGATCGGCTGGCCGTTCTCGTCAACCGCTTCGGACTTGTGGCACAAGCCTTCAACGCCTTCGGCAATTTCCACGAAAGCGCCAAACGCAGCCACCCGCAGGACTTTGCCCTTCACCACATCGCCAATGTGATGCGCCGCGAAGAACGACTCCCAGACATCGGGCTGAAGCTGCTTCACGCCCAGCGACAGCCGGCGTTTGTCCGGCTCAATCGCCAGCACGATCGCCTTCACGCGGTCACCCTTTTTCAGCACTTCCGAAGGATGCTTCACGCGCTTGGTCCAGCTGAGATTGCTGACGTGCACCAGGCCGTCGATGCCATCTTCAATTTCAATGAACGCGCCGAAGTCGGTGAGGTTGCGAACGCGGCCTTCCACGGTCATGCCGACCGGAAATTTCTCGTGCAACGAATCCCACGGGTTGGACGCCAGTTGCCGCATGCCCAGCGAAATGCGGCGCTCGTTCGGATTCACATTCAGCACCACGCACTCCACCTGATCGCCAACATTGACCAGCTTCGAGGGATGCTTCATGCGCTTCGACCACGTCATCTCGCTGACGTGGACCAGGCCTTCAATGCCCTGCTCCAGCTCGACGAACGCTCCGTAGTCGGTGACGCTGATGACGCGTCCGCCCACGTGCGCGCCCACCGGGTAACGATGCTCGGCATCAAGCCACGGATCGGGCGTGAGCTGCTTGAATCCCAGCGAGACGCGCTGCTTGTCTTTGTCGTACTTGAGAACTTTCACCTGAATCTGATCGCCGACGTTCACCAGATCCTTGGGGTGCGTGAGGCGTCCCCAAGACATGTCGGTGATGTGCAGCAGACCATCAAGTCCGCCAAGGTCGACGAACGCGCCGTACTCGGTCAGATTTTTCACCACGCCGGTGAGGATCGAGCCTTCTTCCAGGTGCTCCAGAGTCTTGGAGCGCTTCTCGTTCTGCTCGCCTTCCAGCAACTCCTTGCGCGAGACCACGATGTTGCCGCGCTTTTTATTCAGCTTGATGATGGAGACTTCGATCGTCTGGCCCTTCATGCCGTCCAGATTGCGGATCGGCCGCAGGTCCACCTGCGAGCCCGGCAGGAAAGCGTGCGCGCCCATAATGTCGACGGTCAGCCCGCCTTTGATGCGGTCGATCACAACGGCGTTGATCGGTTTCTTCTCGTTGTGCGCCTTCTCGATTTCTTCCCACGCGTGAATGCGCTGCGCCTTCTGGTGCGAAAGATGGATGTAGCCCTCTTCCGCCGGGCCCTTGTCGCGCATCACATCGATCTCGTCGCCGGGCTTGAACTTCGGCTTGCCCTCGTGATCGAGCACCTCCGAAAGCGCCAGCATGCCCTCCGACTTCGCGCCGATGTCCACGACCACGTGCGTCGCGGTCAGCTTCAACACCGTCCCCTTGATGACGCGATCTTCACTCACGGCCTCTTCGGCTTCGGTGGTGAAGTTCTCGAGCACGGAGGCAAAGTCTTCGCCTGCGGCGGCCTTTTCCTCGGAAGCAGCGGCTGCGTCGTGAGACTCAGTGGCATGGGTTTCGGGTTGACTGTCCTGCGCGGCAGCGTGATGCTGGGCATCATGCTGCTCCGCAGCGGTGGGCTCGGCATCAGAAACTGCCGTGGCGGTGGATGTGGACTCGTTGGCCGTTGTGTCCTGGTACGTGGTTTCGTCGAGCAAGATTATGCCTCTCCGGTGTCGTCGATGCGGGCCGTGCTTTGCGGACTGCTGGATAAGAGTCGTTTGGTTGTGGTGGGCTCACCCTGGCGAGTGAACTTGGACAATCCCAGCTTCCGGACGTTTTACACAAAACCCGCGTCCATTGGGGAATTCTTCTCGACTATAGCAACCGCTCACGAACAGTGTCAAACGCAAATCTGCGCCATGTTACAGGCGTGTTTCAATGCGCCAGAGCCGAACCCAACACAATGCGTCAAGATGAGATTCCGGCCAGCTCCGACTCAACAATTTCCCCGTTGGTAACCAGCATTCAGTAATCACACCGATTGCATTTTTTGAGGAGACAGGTGGACTTGAGAAGAACCCCACTTCTCGCGCACAGAACGCGCGAGAAATGGGGCACCCGGTTTTCTCGCTGGCCGCCATCTGCTACTCTGCCCTGCTATGGACTATCTCTGGACGCCGTGGCGCTATGCCTACGTCTCCGCGACGGAAAAAACTTCCGCATGCGTATTCTGCGAGGCGCCGAAAAAGAACGACGACGCCAAGACGCATATCGTGCATCGCGGCCAGCACTGCTTCGTGATTCTGAATGCGTACCCGTATACGCCGGGGCACGTAATGGTCGTTCCTTATGTGCATCTCGATGAACTGCAGAAACTCCCGCCGGAAGCCGCGAATGAGATGATCGCCCTCTCACAGCGCATGGAGACGGTGCTGCGCCAGCTCTACCATCCCGACGGAATCAATCTGGGCATGAACATCGGCAAAGCCGCTGGCGCTGGGATTGCCGGCCACATTCACATGCACGTCCTGCCGCGCTGGGTCGCCGATTCGAATTTCGTCTCGGTAGTAGGAGAGACGCGCGTCCTGCCGGAGACGCTGGACGTGACGTGGGCGAAGATGCGCAAGGCGCTGGGAGCATAGCAAAGCGTTGTCATAAATAAACGCGCTGTCATCCTGAGCGAAGCGAAGGACCTATGCACTTTGCCGGCGGTACCGGGACTGCCAGCCAGTACACAGGTCCTTCGCTTCGCTCAGGATGACAGAAACCGTGAGATGTTAGCCCGCCAACTTCTCCATCTCTCCTTCGTCGATCACGGCTACGCCTAACTCCTTGGCCTTATCCAGCTTCGAGCCGGCATCTGCGCCCGCCACAACGTAATCCGTCTTCTTGCTGACTGAGCCCGAAACTTTCCCGCCCGCGTCTTCGATCATCTTCTTGGCCTCATCGCGCGTGTGCTTGGCCAGCGTGCCCGTGAGAACGAAAGTCTTGCCCGCCAGCTTCGTCCCGCGCTCTTTCTTCTGTCCTTTGAAAGCGAGGCCGGCCTCGCGCAGCCGTTCGATCAACTTGCGATTCGCCGGGATACTGAAGAACTCGACAATGCTCTCGGCAATCCGCGGACCGACTTCGTTGACATTCTGCAACTCTTCGACGCTCGCACTCTCCAGCGCCTCCATCGATCCGAAATGCTCCGCCAGAAATTGCGCCGTGCGCTCGCCCACCATACGAATTCCCAGGCCGTAGATCAGCCGCTCCAGCGGCAGTTTTTTCGAGTTCTCGATTTCATCCAGAACGTTCTGCGCCGACTTTTCGCCCATGCGCTCCAGGCTGAGCAGATCTTTTTTCGCAAGCCCGTAAATATCCGCAACGTTTTTCACCAGCCCGCGCTCAGTGAGCTGATTGACCAGCGACTCGCCCATGCCGTCAATATTCATTACACCGCGCGAAGCAAAATGCAGAATCGTCTCCCGCAGCTTCGCCGGGCAGTTGGCGTTGACGCAACGGTAGTCGACCTCGCCCTCGGTGCGCACCACTTTCGTCCCGCACTCGGGGCACTTCTCCGGCATGGAAAACGTTCCGTGCCCGCGCGGATGATCTTTGTCCTCGATGACCTTCGCGACCTTCGGAATTACGTCGCCGCCGCGCTCTACCTGCACCCAGTCGCCGATCTTCACGCCCAGCCGCTCGATCTCGTCCATGTTGTGCAGCGTGGCGTTGCGCACCGTCGTGCCGCCGATCAGCACCGGAGCCAGCATCGCCACGGGCGTGAGCTTCCCGGTACGTCCAACCTGTACGCGAATGTCTTCGAGCCTCGTAATTCCCGCCCGCGCCGCATACTTGTAAGCGATCGCCCAGCGCGGAGCTTTGCCGGTGAATCCCAATTCATCCTGCAGCCCAGTACGGTCGACCTTCACCACGATGCCGTCAATCTCGTAGGGCAGCGAGTCGCGCTTCGCCTCCCACTCCCGGATAAACGACCACACTTCATCCATCGAGTGAACGAGCTTGCGATTCGGATTCACCTTGAATCCCGCGCTCTCAAGCGCATCAAGCGACTTCGAATGCCGGTCGAAGTACGTCCGGCCATTCGCCAGCAGAATGTAAGGAAAGAAATCCAGGCGCCGCTGCGCCGTCACGCCCGAGTCGAGCTGCCGCACTGTGCCCGCGGTAAAGTTGCGCGGATTGGCAAACGTGGCCAGCCCGTTGCGCTCGCGTTCTTCATTCAGCTTTTTGAAAGCTGCCGTCGGCATCAGCAACTCGCCGCGCGTCTCGAAATTTAACGGAATGCCCGTCTTCTTCAGCCGGTCGCGATCGATAGAAAGCGGAATCGAGCGCACGGTGCGCACGTTGAGCGTGACATCTTCTCCAACCGAACCGTCGCCGCGCGTCACGCCGCGCACCAGTTTGCCATCTTCGTAGACCAGCGCCAGCGACATGCCATCGAGCTTCAACTCGCAGACGTAGTCGACATCGCTGCGGCCGCTGAGCTCGTGCACGCGCCGCTCCCAGTCGCGCAGCTCCTCCTCGTTGTAAGTGTTGTCGAGCGAGAGCATCGGCGAGGAGTGCGGCACCTTGACGAATCCCTCGCGCGGCTTGCCGCCCACGCGCTGCGTCGGCGAATCGGGCGTAACCAGGGATGGATGCTCGGCCTCAAGGTCCTGCAACTGCCGCATCAGTTTGTCGAATTCGGCGTCGCTGATCTCCGGCTGATCGACGACGTAGTAGCGATACTCGTGGTGCCGAATCTTCTCGCGGAGCGATTCAATCTTCTTTTCGAGGTCTTTCGCGGGGGGCATCGCCAAAGATTATAGGCGGACTGAGGGGTGCCCCATGTCTCGCCTCTGTTGCGAGACATGGGAATTCGAGTCGCCTGGCCCCAACAATGCCTACACCAGATCGTCCAGCTTTAAAGCTGCAGGCCCGCCCTTCCACGATGTGTCGAATTCTTTCTGCACGAATCCCGCATCGTAGTCGCGCTTCTGCTGCAGCAAGGCCTGGCGCAGTCCCCACAAAGATCGTGGGTTCCTCGGATTACGGTCCAGGTCTTCGCGGAATACTTTCTCCGCCCCCTGAACATCTCCGCTCATCAGCAGCGCCCCACCCAGATTTTCCCGCACCGGGTAAAACCAGTCGGGAGGCTCGCCGTAGTTGAGCTTGTCCTGAATTGCAACCGCATCGCGCAGTTGCGCGATCGCGCCGCTGGTATCTTTCTTCGCCAAGGCAATCTTCGCGCCCAACACGTCCTCCGCGATTTTCATAATATCTTTTGCCTTGTTGTTGATGGGCATCTGGAAGATCACATCGGGAGGCGTCGCCGCTTCAGCATCGGCAATAATTTTGTACTCCGCGTCGGCCTCGGCCACTTTGCCCGTGCCAGCCAGAGCCAGCCCATGTCCGAAATGCCAGAAGACGGTGGCCGTCTTCATCGCCGGATCGGGCGCCGGCATCTTCAACAGCTCGTTCCAGTGATGGAAGCGAATCTCCACCGCCACCGGGATCGTCATAAAACCTTCCAGCGGCGGCATGTCTTTCACGTGCGGTCCGACGTTGGCGGCCAGCAGATCGGCATTCTTGCGCGCCTCGGCGTATCGGCCGTTCATCGCGCCGCACATGGCGATGAAGTGCAGATTGTGGCTGTAATACATCATTGGATAAATGCCCTGGGCGCCGCTGCTCTTGATGTAGGCGCGGTCGACCTCAGCCGCCTTCTCGTTTGCCTTCACCGCAGCCTCGTAGTCGCCCGTGCGAATGTAGACGTGAGCGGGCATGTGCACGATGTGTCCTGCGCCGGGCGCTAATGCGGCCAACCGGTCCGCCGCCGACCGCGCACGATCGGGATTGTTCGACGCTTCGACCGCATGGATGTAGTAGTGGATCGCGCCCAGATGATCGGGATCGCGTTTGATCACGGACTCCAAAGTGGCGACGATTTCCTCGGTGCCCGCCTGCGGGCTGCCATCCTGATGCCAGAGACCCCAGGGGTGAAGGTTCATGCCCGCTTCGGCGAACAGCGTGGCAGCATCCAGGTCGTCGGGAAATTCCGCCACCACCTGCCGCATGGCATCGCGATAGTCTTCGGCCGCCTTCTTGAGATCGGAATTGGCATCCGCCGGGAAGCGCTTCGCCATCGCCTGGATGTAAGCCTGTTCCGGCGGTGAGGCGTTCGACGCCAGGTCCACAGCCTTCTCCACGGCATCATGCGCCTGTTTGTAGCGATCCGGATCGGCGGGATCGTTGTAGTTGGGACCTACGGCCTCGGCCACTCCCCAATACGCCATAGCCAGCTTCGGATCGAGTTCCGCCGCGTGCTGGAAGGAGCGCGCCGCCTCATCGTGATTGAACGCGTAGATAAACCGCAGGCCCTGATCGAAAAACTTCTGCGCCTGCACGTCCTGTGTGGAAACGGGGTGATGCAGATCGCCGAGTCCGCCAACCAGCGTGACTGGATGCGACTGCGAGTGAGCGGCATGTTCTTGCGCCGCAGCCCCTGAGCAGAGCACAGCAGCACACAAAAAACGCACCATGATTTTCATCGGGCTCGTCCTCCTGTAAATTCCGTCGCCTATTTCGGGCCCTCATCAGCATCGTTGTGGAAAAGATGTCCTTGCAAGCGGGGGCAAGCTTATGACAGATTCTAGGTCTTGCCAAGTCGTCTGCAAGCACTCCATGCCCAAGGGCCCTGTCGCAACAGCCAGTAATAATTCCTATGCCGGGCAGATTCCGGTCGCCCTGCTCAATTCGTTCAACACCAACAACCGCATCAACCAGTACCTGATCGACAATCTCCCGTCGCAAGCGTGGAGTGCAAAGCCGCCGGACGGCAAAGGCCGCCCTATTGCCGCGATCGTCGCCCACATGCACAACGTGCGCGTGATGTGGCTCAAGGCCTGCAAGGCCGAGCACATCCCGGCCCAACTGGACCGGGACAAAGTCACCCCCACGCAGGCGATGCGTGCCCTGGAAGAGAGCCGCGAAGCCCTAAGCGTCGTGATGAGCCGCGCCCTGAACACCGACGGCCGCATCAAAGGCTTTCGCCCCGACGTCGCCGGATTTCTCGGCTACCTGATCGCGCATGACGCTCACCACCGCGGCCAGATCGCCATGCTGGCGCGGCAACTGGGCCATCCCCTGCCGAAGAAGGCCATGTTCGGCATGTGGGAGTGGGGCACGCGCTGAACTCTGTGGAAAAAAACCCGAGCGTATTTCGCTTGATCGGCTGCAAATTCGTGGTATAGATTATGGCGCTGTTTTTGCCCTCCCCAGGGTTTGAGTTCCACAGCGTTCAACGTTTGGGCGCTCCTCTACCACTGCTTGATGTCGAGCATTAACCGGTGGGCCCATTTTCCGAAACTCAAGACTTGAGGAGAAGTGTATGAAAACAAGACTGGTTGTAATTGCAATATTGTTCGCGCTGGTTGGAACCGCGGTGCTAGCCGGCGCTGCCGAAAAAGAGACCGTGCTGTACCAGTTCAGCCGCAAGGCCAATGGCTACGGTCCGCAAGGGCCGGAGGTGATGGACGCGCTGGGAAACATCTTCGGAGTGGCCAGCGAAGGCGATCTCAGTGGCCAGTGCTGCGGGGCGATCTATGAGCTTTCGCCGAAATCCGGAGGCGGATATTCCTACAGCACCATCTACACCTTCACTGGAATCGGAGCTGACAATTTTCCAACCGGCACGCTGACGATGGATGCGGCCGGAAATCTGTATGGGACGACCGCAGGCGGCTATAACGAAATCTACAGATTATCGCCCAACGGTTCCGGAGGCTGGAGCGAGAGTGTGCTCTACGTAGGTTCGGCGAGCGGATTCGAGTTCAGCAGCGTCGCGGTGGACGCGGCCGGCAATGTGTATTCGGTGGCGGCGATTGGCGGAGCGAACAACAAGGGATTTGTTCTTGAGTTGTCGCCGAGCGGAAGCACTTGGACCTTTCAAGACATATACGACTTCGACGGCGTCCATGGTTCAGGAGGAAATGGAGCTTACCTGTTGGGGGGCCTGGTCGTCGATGCGGCCGGCAATGTTTACGGCACCATGCCACAGGGTGGGACCAGTACCGCTTGCAGCGGCGGATGTGGCGTGGCCTTTCGCTTGAGACCCGATGGCGACATTTGGGTACAAAGCGTGATGGTGAATTTCAACGGCACGAACGGATCGTACCCGGGCGGAAACTTGTCGATTGACGCATCTGGCAACCTTTATGGCACAACCCAGTTGGGCGGAGCCAAGGGGTTCGGGACCGTGTTCGAATTGACGCCGACTAGCTCCAACACCTGGAGGCAACATCTCTTGCATGCTTTCACCGATGCAAATGGGGACGGCGCACAGCCTTCTGCGCCATTGACCCTGGGGAGTGGCGTCATCTATGGCGCGACGACATCCGGTGGCGGCAATACCGGCTGTTCGACAATCTACAACGCCGTTGGCTGCGGAACGGTCTTCAAGCTGACGCTCTCGGCGGGAATGTGGAAGGAGAGCATCCTGCATGCGTTCACCGGACTGAAAGATGGGGCATTTCCGGGCGGCGTGATCGTGGATGCGAATGGAAACCTCTTCGGCGAGGCGGACTCCGGCGGAGATGCAGACAATGATGGAGTAACGTTTGAATTGACGGCCAATTAACAACTTGCGAATTACAGTCCCCATTCTGATTCGCCAGATTATCAGGTGATCGAACGGGGACTTCCCTTTCCCGGTTCTCCGACCGCGGCTATCCCGGCCCCGCTTTCCGCATCTCAGGTACAATCCAGCTTCGATCTTCCCTGGTTCGATCTCGCTCCTGACTATGCGAAAGGCGGCTTTGCTCCACAATCCGGACTCCGGCGGCAGCAGGCTTCATCACAGCAAACTGGAGTCCGTGCTGGCGATGCTGCGCAGCCGCGGCGTGGAGGCGGAGATAATCTCCGCCGAATCGCAGACTTTCGCCGGAGAAGCCGTGCGCCGCGCCATCCATGACGGCTGCGACACGATCTTCGCCTGCGGCGGCGACGGCACCATTCACAACATCGCGCAACAGCTGGCCAACACTCCGGTCGCGCTGGCCGCTTTGCCCATGGGAACGGCCAATGCGCTCGTGCACGACCTCGGCCTTCCGCTGAACCTGTTGCATGCGGCGGAGGCGGCTCTGACCGCAGTCCCCCGTCGCGTAGCGCTCGGCCGCGTAGAGTATCGCGACATGAATGGCAAGCCTGATTCGCGTTATTTCGTAGTCGCCGCCGGCATCGGCGTCGATGCCCATCTCTTCTATAAGCTCCGCATCGCCGCCAAGCAGAACATGGGCATGTCCGCCTACTACGCCAAGGCTTGGAACCTGTGGTTCACCTATCACATGACGCGTTTCATCGCCGAGTACGTCGAGAGCGGTAGCAACCAGCCGCAGTGCGCCGACGTCACCGAATTGATGGGCGTGCGCATTCGCAATTTCGGGGGCATCATTCAGGAACTGGCTCCGGGCGCTTCGCTTGATCGCGATGACATGCGCATCGTCTTCTGCCGCACCGCCAGCCGCCTGGCCTATCTCGCCTATGTGACCCGCGGCTTGCTCCGCCAGCGCTGGAAGGTGCCGGGCATTGATCTGGCCCATTGCACCAGAGTTTCCTGCCGGTACGGTTCTTCCGCACAGAAACGGAAGATTTATCTCGAAGCCGACGGTGAGTTGCTGGGCACCTTGCCGGCGGAAATTACGGTTGTGCCCAACGCTCTAACATTGCTGGCTCCGGCCCAGTAGTTCGATGTTGCGGTTAATTTTCGCTCCATAGGATTTCTCAACAGCTTGGAACCCGTCACCCATTTCCTGACTGGCGCGTGCCTGGGACGCGCCGGGCTCAACCGCAAGACGGCGCTGGCCACGCTGACGCTCACGCTCGCCGCCGAAGCGCCGGACCTCGATGTGCTCGCTACCTTCCATGGTCGTGCCTTCGGATTCGCCCATCATCGCGGCTTCACCCATTCGCTTCTGGGCATCCTGCTCGATGCGGTGGTGGTCGTCGGCTTCGTTTACCTGGTCTGGCGGTTGCGCGGACGCAAGACGAACGACCCGAATCTTCCGCCGCGCTGGAGATTGTTGTTCCTCTATGCCTGTCTCGCCGGCCTCAGCCACATCCTGCTCGACTTCACCAACAACTATGGCGTGCGCCCGTTCTGGCCATTTTCCGAAAAGTGGTACTCGTGGGATATTGTTTTTATCTTCGAGCCGGTGATGTTTGCGCTGCTCGTTCTCGGGTTAGTCGTCCCAGCGTTATTCGGTCTCATTGATAAAGAGATTGGCGCTCACCGCCGCGGGCCTCGCGGTTCCGTCGCGGCCACGCTTGCGCTGGTGGGAGTCGTCTTCCTGTGGGGATTGCGCGACTACGAGCATCGCCGCGCCGTCAACGCCCTCGAAGCCCGCACCTACAACGGAGCCGATCCCGTCCACGCCTCGGCCTATCCCACGTGGATCGATCCCTTCCGCTGGTACGGCGTGGTGGAGACACCCACCTTCTTCGCGCTCGCACCGGTGGACGCCCTGCGCCCCGAGGTCGATCCCGACAACGAAATGGAAATCCGCTACAAGCCGCCGGAGACCGCGGCCACGCTAGCGGCGAAGCAGTCCTATCTGGGCCGCATTTACCTGGACTGGGCAAAATATCCGATCACCGAGACGGAGACTCTCGATTCTCCGCCGCGCGGCTACATTGTTCACTTGCAGGACCTGCGGTTCTCGCAGGTCCCAATGGCGATTTCCGGCCCCCGAAGAAGAGGAGCCCTAGGAGCAGCCATCGCGCTCGACAAAGACTTGCATGTAGTAGGTGACGTAGTCGGCGAAGGAAAAAACGAAAGAATAGAAGCCGAACCCAACCAAAAATGAAAACTATGTAGGGACAGCCGCCTCGGCTGTCCGGTCGAGCGAAGCTCGACAGGCGGTAGTGGCTCAGCTTGGTTTCTCCGCGACCTCTGCGGATTTTCTTCGCGTACTCCGCGGTTCAAGTGTTTTGATTTGAGAGGCGAAAACGAGAGCTTTTGACCGCAGAGTACGCAGAGTACCGCTCGCTGAGGCCGCCGAGAAATTCAAACCCGACATGCCTCTCGGCTTGACGCCAGCCCCGGCAACGCCCAGAATGATCTATTCACTTGAGGTGAACATGCTGGCTTACATCTTCATTCTTTTCGCTGTGGCAATGCGGTTCCTGCCGCATCCCTTCGCCTTTACTCCGGTCGGAGCCGCCCTGCTGTTTTTCGGCGCCCGCGGACCGCGCCGCCAGCTATGGGTTCCACTCGCGCTGCTCGCGGCCTCCGACGTCGTCTTAACGACGCTGGTCTACCGCTATCCGTTTTCCTGGGATCACTTCGTGACCTGGGCCTGGTACGCCGCCATGCTGTGGATGGGCACGACTCTCAAGCAGAACGCCGGCGCGCCTCGCATTCTGGGGACCGCCCTCGCAGGCTCCGTTTCGTTTTTCCTG
>Ga0075029_100001668_pt1 | contig 12673 bp, 14 predicted proteins | sample LitLauG_LLR_2013_FD_71391 | JGI IMG/M metagenome (GOLD analysis project Ga0075029, IMG submission 71391) | Freshwater sediment microbial communities from North America - Little Laurel Run_MetaG_LLR_2013 | ecosystem: Environmental > Aquatic > Freshwater > Creek > Sediment | place: USA...
ACCTGAGCGAGACCATGATCATGCACGGCGAGTTCGACCCATCCTGAATTGAGTTGTGGTGCCTGCGACCCCCACTCAGACGCGGAGTGCCAAGGAGAATACGATGACGAAGCCAGACGCAATGACAACCGGCCGGCCGTACCTGTGCAAGGACGACATGGCGATGGAACAGGACTGGGCCAATAACCCTCGTTGGCAGGGCGTCACACGGCTCTACACCGCCGCCGACGTTCTCAAACTGCGCGGCTCGGTGCGGATCGAGCATACCCTTGCCCGGATGGGTGCGGAGCGTCTGTGGGAGCTCCTGCACGAGCAGCCGTATGTGAATGCGCTCGGCGCGATGACCGGCAACCAGGCAGTGCAGCAGGTGCAGGCGGGCTTGCATGCGATTTACGTGAGCGGCTGGCAGGTCGCGGCCGATGCGAATGACGCAGGCCAGATGTATCCGGACCAGAGCCTCTATCCCGCGAACAGTGTCCCAAGCTTGGTGCGCCGCATCAACAGCGCGCTGCAACGCGCTGACCAGGTCGAACATGCTGAGGGAAAGCCCTCTGGACGCAACTGGTTCGCGCCGATGGTTGCCGATGCAGAAGCGGGCTTTGGCGGCACCTTGAACGCATTTGAGTTGATGAAGGCGATGATTGAAGCGGGGGCGGCGTGCGTTCACTTTGAAGACCAGCTTTCTTCGGCCAAGAAGTGCGGGCATTTGGGCGGAAAAGTTCTCGTTTCCACGACAGAAGCTGTCCAAAAGCTGGTTGCGGCGCGCCTGGCCGCCGACGTAGCCGGCGTGCCCACGCTCATCATGGCGCGGACCGACGCCAACAGCGCTTATCTGCTGACCAGCGACATCGATCCGCGCGACCGCGAATTCATCACCGGCGACCGCACGTCGGAGGGCTTCTTCCGCATTCGCGGCGGGCTGGATTCGGCGATCGCGCGTGGCCTCGCCTATGCTCCATTTGCAGACCTCATCTGGTGCGAGACTTCCGAGCCGAACGTGGAAGAAGCGCGCCGCTTTGCCGAGGCGATCCACTCGCAATACCCCGGCAAGATGCTGGCCTATAACTGCTCGCCGAGTTTCAACTGGCGCAAGAAGCTGGACGAAGCCACCATCGCAAGTTTCCAGCAGGAACTGGGCCGCATGGGATACAAGTTCCAGTTCGTGACGCTGGCTGGCTTCCATGCGCTGAACCTCAGCATGTTTGAACTGGCACGGAAATATAAACAGAGCGGCATGGCCGCTTACTCGGCGTTGCAGGAGAAGGAATTTGCCAGTGAGCGCGAATACGGGTACCAGGCCGTCAAGCACCAGCGCTTCGTGGGCACCGGCTATTTCGACCAGGTGCAACAGGTGGTGACCGGAGGGCTCTCCTCCACTACGGCTTTGGCGGATTCCACCGAGGCCGAGCAGTTCTCGGACGGGCAGCAGGGTGCTCCCCGGTCAAATGGGCACGCCCTGAACCTTCCGGCGATGCTCCCTCACCAGCCTGAGGAGTCTTTGCAGCCCTCGGGAGACTAGATAAACCGCACGCGATCGTTTGTGAGGGGCAGGCACAATCGCCTGCCCTTACTCTTTCCTTTGCTATAATTTGAAGGCCCCGCTCAGTTCAGAACGTGCGGAAGTGGTGGAATTGGCAGACACACCATCTTGAGGGGGTGGCGCCGAAAGGCGTGGGGGTTCAAATCCCCCCTTCCGCACCAAATTTTCAGTTAGGACGCAAATAAACCCAATGATTATCCTGGTTACGATTGTGCATGTGATGGTGTGCCTGTTTCTTATTGCGGTAGTGCTGCTGCAAAGCGGCAAGAGCGGCGACGTGGCCGCGGCTTTTGGCGGCCAGGGCAGCCAGACCGCGTTCGGTCCGCGTGGGGCCGCGACCGGCCTGTCACGGGCGACCACGATTTCCGCGATTCTCTTTATGCTCACTTCGATTACGCTGGCGGTCTACGCCTCGCGCAAGAGCACGGCCAGTGGCTCAGTACTGCAGGGGATCCAGTCGGCCCCGGCGAAGACGCAGCCTGCTCCGACCCAGAAGTGAGGTTTCGACTCGGAAACGGGGCCGCGCGGTCCCGTTTTGTCAGCGGCCTGGCGGGGGCCTTGCTTAAAGAGATCAAAAGCCTTTAATCGCGGAGTGCGCCGAGGACTTCCGCAGCGTTCGCCGAGAAAGAAAGCCCCACAAATATCCAGTCCCGTTCCCTCACCGCCTACGGTAAATTAGGCCGCTCTCTACCGTCCGGCCTGATTGTATTTACCCGACTCGCGGTGCTACCATCCGATTTAGAGCAATCATTACAGGAGGTTTGACGTGGCAGACAGAGATAGTGGCAGCAGCTTGGTGTGGTTTCTGGCAGGTTTGGGTTTGGGTGCCCTGGCGGGCGTGCTTTACGCACCGCGGGCGGGCAGCGAGACGCGCGAAGCTCTGCTTGCGCGCGCCGAAGAGGGCAGAGAATTCGTGAAGGGCCGCGCGCGCGAAGTTCGCGACCAAGTGCGCGAGCAGGCTTCCGGCTGGGCCGATAAGGGCCGCGAGGTTGTGGGCCAGAAAAAGGAACAGTTCCGAACTGCCTATGAAGCCGGCCGGCAGGCGTATCACGAGACGACGGCGGAAACGAAGTAGGCCAGCCGTTTCGGGGCGGGCGGGGACATCTTAGATGGAAAACTTACTCCCGGTTTTTGTCGCGATCACCGGTCTGGCCGTCATTTTGCAGGCAGGGATTCTGGTGGCGATGTATCTCGCCGTCCGCAAGAGCAGCGAACGGACGGAAGCGCTGGTCGTCGAGATCAAGACGAAAGCCCTTCCGGCGCTTGAGTCGGCTACGCAGGTTTTGAACGATGCGCGCCCGAAACTTGCGACGATTCTGGAAAACCTTGAGCACTCGACAACCACGATTCGAGCGCAGGTGACGCGCATCGATGCGGCGAGCAACGATGCGCTGGATCGGGGGCGTCTGCAACTGCTGCGTGCCGATGAACTGGTCAGCCGCACTCTTGATCGCTTCGAACAAACGTCAACATTGATAAATCAGACCGTGGTCAATCCGGTCCGGCAGGTTTCCGGCGTGATAGCAGGGATTACTGCGGGACTGGAGTACCTGCTCGCAAACCGCGCCACTAAAGCCAAAGCGGGCGCGGACGCGAAGCAGACGGTTCCGCAGGACGAGATGTTTATTTAGCTAGAAGCGCCATCCAAGTTCTTGCGCAGCTAAAGCCCTGATCGAGACTAAGAGGCGTTATCTCAGCGCTGCAAGCGCTGCGCCGCATCAGGCAATCCAGCCGCCGCCCACCACTACATCTCCGTCGTAAAAGACGGCGGCCTGACCCGGCGTCACCGCGCGCTGCGGTGTATCGAAGGTCGCTAGAATTTCTCCCGGCGTGGTCTGCTCGATGATCGCCGCTGCCGGCTCATGCCGATGGCGAATCTTGATCGAAACCCGCATCGGCTTGTCGAGGCGGTCGACCGAGATCAGGTTGGCGCGGCGGGCGACCAGGGTACGCGAAAGAAGAGCTTCGCCATTGCCAACCATGACCTTGCGCTCGGCGCCGTTGATCTGAATCACGTAAAGCGGGCCGCCGGTGGCTACGCCGAGCCCCTTGCGCTGGCCAACCGTGAAATTATGAATTCCATCGTGCCGGCCGACCACTTCCCCGCCCGCCGTCACCAGTTCACCCGAAGTGTCGGGCAGGGACTCGCCTTGCTCGGCAAGATAGGCATCGATGAAGAGCTTGTAGTCGCCGCCGGGAACAAAGCAGATTTCCTGCGAGTCCGGCTTCTCGGCAATGGCAAGTCCGTGCTCCCGCGCGAGTTCGCGCACTTCCGGCTTGGTCAGATGGCCAAGAGGAAACAAAGTGCGGCTCAACTGTTCCTGCGTCAATCCGAAAAGAAAATATGTCTGGTCTTTCGAAACGTCGGCGGGGCGCTTGAGCAGCCAGCGCCCGCGGGCTTCGTCGAATTCGACGCGCGCATAGTGGCCGGTCGCGACCTTTTCCGCACCAATCTGCCGGGCGACGACCAGCAACTCGTCGAACTTCAGGTGATTGTTGCAAAGGCTGCACGGAATCGGAGTGCGGCCGGAGAGGTATTCCTCGACAAATGGTCGGACGACTTCGCGCTCGAACCGGTCTTCCTGATTCACCACGTAGTAAGGGATGCCGACTTGGCGGGCCACGCGGCGTGCGTCGTAGACATCGTCGAGCGAACAGCAGCGGCCCTGCACCGACTCCGGCATGCCCTGCTTGCCGGCAAGCCGGCGCTGGTTCCATAGCTGCATGGTCAAGCCGACGAGATTGTGTCCCTGGGCGCGAAGCACGGCCGCCACGACGGAAGAGTCCACTCCCCCGGACATGGCCACGGCAATCGTGCTGTTTGGAGTGCGGTCCATTTCAGCTACGCACCATTTCTGCGGAGTAGCGCGGAGACAGAGCCCGCAGTCGCGCCACGGTCACAATTACCGCATCGAGGGCAAAATCAATATCGGCCTCGGTGGTCTGCCGGCCCAGGCTGAAACGGATGGTGGAGCGCGCCTGCGCCGGCGTGAGTCCCATAGCGGTTAAGACATGCGAGGGCTTGGTAGCGCCGGAGGAACAAGCCGCGCCACTCGAAGCTGCCACGCCCTGCAAGTCAAGCGCGATGACCATCGCCTCGCCATCGATGCAGTCGAAGCGGATGCTGGCGGTGTTGGGAGTGCGCGGCGCCGGGCCGGAGTTGACGGTGCATCCATCCACTCGATTCAGAATTCCCTGCTCAAGTCGGTTACGCAGAATCTCCACCATCCCGCCATTCGGTTCAGATAAGGCTAGTCGGGAGGCGGACGCAGCCCTGCCCAGCCCCACGATACCTGGAACATTCTCGGTGCCTGCTCGGCGGAACCGTTCCTGCGGGCCGCCCTGAAGAGAAGCCCGGACCTGCGTTCCCTTTCGCACAAACAGCGCACCAACACCCTGCGGCGCGTGCATTTTATGCCCGGACAGCGACATCAGCGAGCAACCGATCTTCGTGACGTCGAGCGCTATCTTGCCCGCGCCTTGGACGGCATCGGTGTGAAAATGAATGCCCGACCCGGCCGCGATTTTGCCAATTTCATCCACCGGTTGCAACACGCCGGTTTCGTTGTTCGCAAACATGACGCTGATGAGGCGTGTATTCCGCCGGATGGCGCGGCGAACGTCGGCCGGATCTACGACGCCAGTTCCATTGACTGGAACCTCGGTGACTTCGCAGCCCTGCGAGGCCGCATAGCGACAGGCATGCAGGACCGCATGGTGCTCGATCGAACTGGTGATGATGTGGTCGCCGGGAGCGGCGATGCCAGCAACGGCCAGGTTGTCGGCCTCGGTGCCGCCGCTGGTGAACACGATTTCGGACCCGCGGGCGCCGATCAACCGGGCCACGGACTCGCGGGCATCCTCGATGGCCGCGCGCGCTGTCTGGCCGTTCTGGTGGATGGACGACGGGTTCCCAAAGCTCTCGGCAAAATACGGCTGCATTGCTGCCAGAACTTCAGGCAACACGGGTGTGGACGCATTGTTATCGAGGTAAACCCGAAGCATAAGCTGCCTTGTTCCATTTTACGACGTGAAAAGGCCGGAGGGCTGGATAAGGCCACAAAACCGCCTGGAATCAGCGTGGGCTAGCGCTTTTCTATGGGGACGTATTTGTTCGGGTAAGCGGGCCCCACGTAGTCGGCGCGGGGGCGAATCAGGCGATTGTCGTCGAGCTGTTCGATGACATGTGCCGCCCAGCCGCTGATCCGCGACACGGCGAAGATGGGTGTAAACAAGCCTTCCTCGATTCCCAGGGTGTGATAGGTGGAGGCGGAGTAGAAGTCCACGTTAGCGTTCAGCTTTTTCTCGGTACGGACAATCTGTTCGATCTTTTCCGACATTTCATACCACTTGGGCTGGCCGCTCGACTTGCCCAGGTCCCGCGACATGATTCGCAGGTGGGTCGCGCGTGGATCTTCGGTGTGGTAGACGCGATGGCCGAAGCCGGGGACTTTCTTCTTTTCGGCAAGCATTTTGCGAACGTAGTCGGCCGGATCGGCCTTGGCCTTGTCGATCGATTCCAGGATGCGAAACACGGCCTCATTCGCTCCGCCATGCAGTGGCCCCTTCAGCGCTCCAATGGCGGAGGTGATGGCCGAGTGCATGTCGGAAAGCGTGGCCGCGGTTACTCGCGCGGCGAACGTAGAGGCATTCAGTTCGTGGTCGGCATGCAGGATTAACGCGATGTCCAGGGCTTTCTCTGCGGTCGATGACGGCTTCACTCCGGTCAATTGCCAGAGGAAATTGGCAGAATGCGAAAGCTTGCGGTCGGCCTCAACCACGGGCAGGCCCTTGCGGATGCGATCATAAGCAGCCACGATCATGGCAATCTGCGAGGTCAGCCGGATGGCCTTGCGTACGTTTGCGTCGTGGTCGTTCTTGGCGAAGTCAGCGTCGTAAAATGAGAGCGCTGAAACCGCGGTCCGCAACACATCCATGGGCAGAGCGGTCTTGGGGGCCTGTTGCAGCAGGCGAATGATTCCTGGATCGAGGTTCCGCTCGGCCGCGAGCTTCTCGCCGAGTTCTTTCAGTTCCGCGGCCTTGGGCAGCCGACCGAACCACAGCAGGTAGCAGGTCTCTTCAAAATTGGAATGATCGGCAAGCTCGTGAATGTCGATGCCGCGGTAGGCGAGCACGCCGAGGTCGCCATCGATGTAACAGATGCTGGAGGTTGTGGCAACAACACCTTCGAGGCCTTTGGGCGCTTGCGTGGTCGTGGCTGTGGACATAAGAGCTCTCTTGATTTTCGGAATTGCGTTGCGCGCGCGGAGGACTGCAACCCTCATTTATACGCCACCGGGCGGCAGCTTTCCAAGCCGGTGGCGGTAACTTAAGTACACTGCGCCCGGTTTGCGCGTCCGGGCCTGCCGACCCAGCGCTTGGTCAAGCGGGCCAAATCGCCAAGGCAGTGCGGCTTAGAATCTGCTCGCGCACGGACTCGGCCAGCGGCAGCGCCCGGAAGTCATCAAGATTACGCCTGATGTCGGGTACGCCCGGCCCCGGCCAATCCGTGCCGAACAGGGTCTTGTGGGCAATCTCCTCCAGACGCGGGAAGTATTGCAGCAGGGCCCTAGGCGGAATACCGCTGATATCGAGAAAGACATTGGGGTGGCGGCGGAGCAGGAAAAATGCCGTCTGCATCCATAGCGGCCGGCCGCCGTGCGCCATCAGAATCTTGAGTTTAGGAAAGTCGATCGCCACATCGTCCAGGTAAATCGGGTCCCCGAACTTGTTGCGGGCCCCGGGAAAAATCGAGGTCCCGGTGTGAAACATGATCGGAATGCCATTGGCTTCCGCGGCGCGGTAGATGATTTCCAGTTCCTTTACGCCATTGAGATAGTCATTCGGGAACAGCAACTGATGGGGCGGGTGGATCTTGATCAATCGAATGCCCAGGCGCAGAATGTGCTCCACGTCGGCGAGCACATTGGTGGTATGACGCGGGTGCAGGCTGCCGCAAGGAATCAGGCGCTGGGGATCATGCCTCGTGTAATCGGCGACCCATTGATTGACGCCGCCGGTAAAGCCGATTACTTCCGGCGCAACGTAGTTGATGAGGACGGCTCTGTCGATGCCGCACGCGTCCATGTGCTTGAGAAAAACCGCCGGCGAGTTGCAGAACTCGGCAATCCGGTCGAAGTCGGGGCGCTTCTGGCGCATCAGGGCAAGCGCCTGAGGCTTGAACATCTCGATCGGGGAGATATGAATATGGCAGTCGGTGATCACGGTCAGAGCTTGCGCGAAAGCAGGCGTCAGTATAACGGGATATTGCGATCGATTCTCCGGGACCACGCGTCAATGCCGCCTTGCATGGATTGGGCGCTCTCAAACCCCTGCTGTCGCAACCAGTGAGTCACGCTGAGCGACCGAACTCCATGATGGCAGACAACGATAATTCTGCTGTCGGGGTCCAGCTCCTGATGAGCGCGGGTGGGAACGTCGGCCATCGGCATGGAAACAGCGCCCGCGATCTGCGCCGTCTGAATTTCCCACGGCTCGCGGACATCGAGTAGGGTGAACTTCGTGCCGCGATCCAGCTCGGCTTTGGTCTCTTCGGGAGTGATTTCGTAGTCCATGAGTCTTCAGTTCAGTACGGATTTAATCGGCTTTCGGCAACTCCTCGACACGTTTGATCCGTAGCTTGAACCAGTTTGCGATGTAGAACAAGCCGCCCACATACAGCACGAGACTAACAACTCTCATGACTTCTGCGTTCTTGGCTCGCATCTCGATTGAAGCATGCATTATGGCCAGTAAGATATGAGATGCCGGTCCGAGGCCTACCAACACCAATACGAAACGCTCTATCCGGCCTCGTACCTGAAAGCCAAACCATACGCACGCGCCCAACAGGAGCACTGTCTGCCACGTGACTCGTGCTGGGTTGGACAACTTGACAGGCGTACCCGTAAGTATCCCCCACGCAGTTACCACGGAGACCAGCGCACAAAACAAGAAGAAGAGCACGAGGAGAGTGGCAGTCATCCAATCGGTGTCTAGCGCCCAATGACTCTTTGTCTCTGCCATCGGCTGAGGGCCTACTTCCCTGTCCACACAGGACTACGTTTTTCCATGAACGCCTGAATGCCTTCGTTGGCGTCGGCAGTTTTCATGAGCTCTTCAAAGTAGACCTTCTCAGCGCGCGCCAGTCCTTTGTCGAAGTGCATCGCGTCCCAGGAGTAGATTGCCTTCTTGGTCAGGGAGAGTGCCGCCGGGCTCATGCTGGTGAGCGCCGCACAACACTCCGAAAGTTCGTCACTCAGGTCGGACTCGAGAACCGCCCGCGTGGCGAGACCAATCGCAGCGGCTTCCCTGCCGGTAAAGCTGCGGCCCGTCAGGATCAGTTCACTAGCGCGCTTCTGGCCGACCAGCGCAGAAAGTGCGGCGCAGGCGATGGGAGGGTAGCATCCCAGCTTGATTTCCGGAAATCCCCACGTGGCCAAGCGTGACGTATAGACGATGTCGCACACCATGGCCAGCTCGGCACCACCGCCCAGGCAATGGCCATGTACGACGGCAATGGTCACCTTCTTGCTCGCCATCAGAGAGCGAATCACTCCGTGGAACTTGCCGAGCATCGCTCCGACGAGCGCAGGAGTGTGGGCGGCTACGTCAACGCCCGCGCTGAAGCACTTTCCGTCCCCACTGATGGAAATGGCTACAACATCGGGCCTGGCCTCGATCTCGGCGAGCAGGGCCGCCAGTTCGTCCATCATTGGTATGTCGATGACGTTAAGTGGAGGATTGCTGAGGAGAATCTGAGCGATGCCGCCGCCTACATTGCGGCGGACACGACTCAGAGGAAGTGTCTCTGATCTGCTGGCAGTCTTCCCTTTTAGCTGGGCCTTCACAGGTTGATCGCCGACTTTCTCGGTTCGCCGATGGTCGACAGCGGGTCGCGAGCCCCTTCTTTTTCCAGAATCCACTTTTTCTCGTTCGCGATGATTTCCAGGAGCAGTTTCTTGTCCGCATCCGACGGCAGGACATCGAGCAGATGCTGTTCGTACTCCCGGTCGTCAAGGGGCGCACCAGTCTGGCAATGGAATTTGAATCCCTTCCAGCGCCCGATGCTGCGGTTGAACTTGATGTCGGGCGTGTAGAGCTGATCTTCACCCGGTTTGAGGTAAATATTCAGCCGTTCCACCAGTCCCGAGACTTCCTTGCGATAGAGCGTGCGGTTGTAGTCGTTGAGGTCGTCGAGTTTGACCTCGTCTTTATTTTGCGGTTCGTCGTAACGGCCCTTCACGCCCCACACATAGGCCCAATGCGCGGAAGACGAATTATCGGTGCCGAAGAGGTCGTAAGAGCTGGAGATCCACTTGTTCAGATATTTTTGCAGCAGCCAGCGCGGCACGACTCCGGCCTCCACGATGCGGCGCAGGCCATCATTGCCGGTACCCATGTGAAACGCTTCTTCGCGCAGCATGTACGACGTGGAGCGGCCCAGCGGGGCGAAGGCAGAGTATTTCAGCATCTGTAGCTGGAACTTGCCATCGCGGTCCACAAAGTCGGTATAGGTAAAGAAGTCCAGCCAGTTGTCCACGTCTACGTTGAAAGTGCCCAGCAGTCGCTTGTTCTCGAAGGCGCGACGCTCCAGCATCTTCTGGGCTTCGACCTTGCCCGACGATCCGAAGTAATCGATGAGCACGGCGCACATCTGCCAGCCGTGCCGCATTTCCTCAATCATTACCCGCGTGATCGCGCGACGGTCCCAGTTGGTCGGCGCATTCAGCAGCAGGTTGCGCTGTTGCTCGACGCTAGCAAATTCCGTGTCGCCCTGGTAGACGATCATGTTCAGCAGCGCGTCGCGCATCTGCTGGGTCGGTACCTGGCGAACGTTTTCCCACTTGGGGCGGCCTTTGTAGGCGCCGAACTCTATCTCAGTGCAGTCAATCGCACCGTAGAGAGTGTCGAAGCTGAAGGCTTGCACATCCGACGTGTTGACGCCGATTTCCTTGCGCCAGTCGTTGAACAGGCCTTCCCACTCGCTGAATGTTCCGATCTTCGGCACTTTTCCCGGCATAACGATTTCCTCCGCCTGCTTTGAAGAGTTGGCTATTTCGACTTGAAGACGGCGGGGCGTTTTTCCACGTACGCTGCCAGGCCTTCTTTCGCGTCCTCGCTCTGGAACAGAAGTTGCTGGTTCTCGCGTTCGACGGCGAGCGCCGATTCCATCGGAATTTCCCAGCCGGTCTGCACCGCGCGCTTGATGCGGCCGACGGCCTTCGACGCTTTATTGGGCGGGCAGAACTGGCGCGCGTACTCCATGATGTTTTCCATAAAGCCGTCGCGCTCAAAGATGTCGTTGATCATGCCTAGGTCCATGGCTTCTTCGAAGGTGAACGTGTTGCCGGTGACCATCAATTCGATGGCTTTGCTCTTGCCGACCATGCGAGACAGGCGCTGCGTGCCGCCGGTTCCGGGCAGAACCCCGAGGTTCACTTCGGGCAGCCCGATCTTGCCCGCGTCCTTGCGCGCGATGCGCAAATCGGCAGCCATCGCGATCTCCAGGCCTCCACCGACGCAGTGACCGTTGATTGCCGCAATGACTAGCTTGGGCGTATGTTCCAGGCGAAGAAGAGTCTCGTTGGCGTGCAGGCAGAAGTAGTACTTGAACGTCGGGTCGACACTGGCCAGCATCTTGATGTTCGCGCCCGCGGAAAAGAACTTATCGCCGCTGCCGGTCAGAACGATGACGTAAACGTCGTTGTCCATGCGGGCTTTCAAGATGGCTTCATCGAGCTGCCGGTTCATTTCGTAGGTGTAGGTGTTGGCCGGCGGGTCGCAGAGTTCGATGACCGCGACGCCTTTGTCGGTGGTGTAGTTGATAAGCTGCTTGGTTGTGTCGCCGGCAGTGGGTTGCATCGTCGTCGCCATAATGTGAGGACTCCTTAAGGTCTTCTGTTTTTGTTAGCCCTTACTTGCTTCTTTCCCGTTGCGCCCGCGTCGGGAGTTCGCTGTCACTCCGCGCAGGAAAATCCCGCTCATCTCGCGGGCCATGGTCTCCGCGTCAACGTCTACGCGCGGATTATGCCAGGTGTAGATCCAATTCATCATGCCAAACAGGCTGAGCACGGCAACGCGTGTCTGGAACTCCAGCCCATGCTCACGCTTCAAGTCGTCGAGCAGGCCCACACAGATGCGATAGTACTCGCGCTTGATGGCCGCAACCTCGGCCCCCAAACCGTTCTTCAGCACGGCGGCCTCATGCGACAGGACTTTCATCGCCTGTTTGTTCGCAAGAAAATATTCGAGATGGTTGAGCACAAAAGTGCGAATGCGCTCTTCCGGGCTCGCTGCCGGATCGAGGCGTGGTTTCAGCCGCGCCACAATCGTGGAAAACGCGTGCTTCTGGATCAGGTAAAGCAGTCGTTCTTTGGATTCGAAGTAATAGTAGAGTCCAGCCAGTGACATGCCGGTAGCGCGGGATAAGTCGCGCATGGAGGCGCCTTCGTAGCCCTTTTCGCAGAAAACGTCGGCGGCATGGGTCAGGATTTCGTCCAGGCGGCGGTCGAAGCGGGAACTGCCGGGTGGTGCCGGGACTGCGGCCCGTCGGTGCTGGGGCTTGATCCGCGCGGACGTGGCGGGCGACGCTGGCATGAATATTCGAACGTTCGTTCGAATTCCAGTATACCCTTAGCGTGATCCGAATCACAAGGTTTTTCTAGTTCCGTATATCCGCCAGCAGCTTCTCCACTTCCGCCTTCACTTCGCCGGTCACTGGCAGCAGGGGCAAGCGTGCCGGACCACCGTAGTAGCCATTGAAGTCCATCGCATATTTGATCGCCGGGATACCCATTTCGCCGATGATGCGCGATGAGGATTTAGCGATCCGCTCTTGCTTCAGCGCTGCCAGCGCAGCGTCGCCTTCTTTCCAAGCGGAATAGATTTCGTAACACGCGGTGGGCGCCATGCAGGCGAAAGCCAGAATGCCACCAACAGCACCGGCCTCGAGCGAGGAATGCAGTTTGTGTGCCGATCCCACCAGCACCTGGAATCCGACTTCTTTCTGGCGCGTCTTCATTTTGCCGACGACGGCCACAGCTGAAGAAGAAGGCGGGGCGGCGGGGTTGCCGGAGATCGATCCGACCTGGATCAGTTCCCCTCCCCCGCCGTTTGCCGATTGAGCGGCCA
>Ga0075029_100001671_pt1 | contig 12665 bp, 14 predicted proteins | sample LitLauG_LLR_2013_FD_71391 | JGI IMG/M metagenome (GOLD analysis project Ga0075029, IMG submission 71391) | Freshwater sediment microbial communities from North America - Little Laurel Run_MetaG_LLR_2013 | ecosystem: Environmental > Aquatic > Freshwater > Creek > Sediment | place: USA...
ATCAACCTGGTCGCCGACCAGGGGGTTGCCCCGACGACGACCACACTGCCGGTCGTCGTCGGTGGTCTCAACCTGGCGCCGTCCAACGCCGCCCTGGGCTTTTGCACCCGCAGCAACAACGTGCCGACGAACGTCGCCGACGCCTTCATCGTCCCCGCCGAGACGACGACCGTGGGACTCGGGCGTATCCCCAATGCCGGCGCCGGTGACTTCGACTGCTACCAGCCCCTGATGACCCCCGCCCCGCCATCTGACCTGCTCGCCTTCTACGCGGCCCAGCTCGAGTCGCGCGGCTGGAACCTCTTCTCGCGAGGCTCGAGCAGCGGCCGACCGCAGTCACTCTTCCAGAAGGCCGGCAATGACGGCTTCTACTGGGTGGTCGGCATCACGATCACCTCGAGCACGAACTCACAGAGCCATTGGACGTTCCGGATCTACCAGAACTCCCAGACGATCTAGACGAGCACCGGGGTGGGGACCCTCTCGTCCTGGGTGACCCTCGACCACAGCGCGAGGTTGAGCGGATAGATGATGTAGCCAATTCGAGTCGCCGACGCCACACAGATCATGACCGCGAAGGCGACGCTCAGCAAGCCGAGCAACTGCGAGAGGCTCAGTGGCCAGTGGCTGCGCACGTAACGGGCGCCGAAGTACCCACCCACCAGGAAGGTGAGTGGCGCGAGGATGTGACCGAGTGGCGACCACATCGTCGTCAACACGTGACCGGGCAGTGGGCTCGCCGCCGGCGACGCCACGCCCGAGATCCCGAGTGGGAAAGCGAAGACGTTGGACATGAAGGCACCGGGCGAACGAACGACGAAGGGGACGATCGTCACCAGGACGATCGCCAGCAGCCACCCGGCGAGTTGACGCCACGTGCGCCGATCGCGTTCGTCGCGCGCGACCAGCAGCGCACCGATGGCGAGCGGCCAGGCGGTCAGCTTCATCGCGGCCGCGATGCCCAATGAGACACCGGCGAGGTTCGAGCGCCGTCGTTGGAGGGCCACGGTGCCGAGCAGCATCAGGGCGAGTATCGGCATGTCGTCACCGCCCGTGGCGAGGAACAGTGCGCCGCTGGGCAAGGCGAGCAGGATCTGGGTGACGCGAATCTTCTTCTCGGTCGAGGCCCGCATCAGGGCGAGCGCGCTGAGACTGACGAGCAACGTCATCAGCGACATGACGATGCGCGCGTCCGTGAGACCCTTGCCCTTGTGGGTCTCGGCCGACGGCAAGCCGAACAGGCCCATTAACGGGAAGTAGGGGAAGAACGACTCGTAGGCCGGCAGGCCCTTCACCGCGTTGACCAGGTGCCCGTGCAGCACGTAGGAGTGATAGGGATCAAGACCCTGGCTGAGGTACTGGCCGGATCGCTCGATGACCGAGACCTCCGGTTGGGCGTAGCCGACTCCGTGGTCCAGCTGTCGCCACCTCGACTCCAAGCCGAGGGGAACGGCGACCGATCCCAGGATCACCAAGACGAGCAGACCGATGCGAACCCTCAACGCGCGAGTGATGTTCCAGCGGCTGAGCATCAGCGCCGCCACCGACGCCAGGGCGTACGAGCCGGCGGCCAGGTAGCCCCACTGCCACTGCGCCGGTTGATTCGACGTCCAGCCGAGCACGATCGCGAAGAGCGCCGAACAGGCGTAGAGGACGGCGTCGGTCTTCAAACCACTGAGCGCCCCCCACCACGACACCGAGCGGGTGCGCACGAGAGAGAGTGGCGCCAACATCACGACGATTCTACCGACCGCCCTGGCTCGCGGAGCGACCGATCAGGTCGAAGAATCCTTCTTGATCCGCCGAATCGGCATCATCGTCTCCACCGGCGAGTCGCTCTGCAGGAAGCGGGTGATGGTTCGGACGCACTCCTTGGTGCGCTCCTTCAGCAGCGCGTGCGAGGTTCCCGGGACGATCGCCAACTGGGAATCGCGGATCGCCTCGTACATCGCGCACGTGTGGTCGAGCCTCGCGACGTCGTCGTCGCCGGCCATGACCAGTACCGGCACGGTGATCCGTGCCAGGTCCTCGATCTCGAGGGTCGGTCCGCTCTTCAGCATCCGCTCGGACTTGACGGCCATCACCTTGGCGTGGGCGACGCCGTTGGGCGATAGTTCGCCGTAGCGTATCGACCATTCGAGGAAGTCGGCGCTTTCGAAGTCGATCTCCGGCGTGGCGAGCAGCCCGTCAAAGTGAAAGTTGGCGCCGATCACCACGGCGCGCCGCACCAGGTCGGGACGGTCTAGGGCCGTCAACAGCGCCACGTTCCCGCCGTCGCTGTGCCCGACGAGGTGGGCCGGACGGCCGAGGTACTCGAGGAAGTGGATCGTCTCGGTGGCCATTGCTTCGTAGGTGAACGGCTCGTCGGTGTCGGCCGTGCCGCCGTGTCCCCGGCGGTCGAAGGCGGCCAGGTGGAACTCCCGGGACAACTTCGGCCCGATGCTGCGCAACATGCTGGCACTGCTGCTCATCCCACCGTGGAGCAGGACCACGACGTCGCCACCCTTCTTCGGAACCAAAGCCCACGTCGGGTGGCCGTCGAGCAAAATCTCCTTCACCGGCCAACTCTAAGCCCAATGGACCCGGCGTCGCCTGCAACACCTAACCTCTTGCCATGCGCGCCTTCGTGGTCAGTGAAAGCAACGGGGTCCTTTCGACCGCGGTGACCGTCGCCGATGCATCTCGCGTCGGGGCCGACGACATCCTGGTGAAAGTCGACTTCAGCGGCGTCAACTTCAAGGACGCGATGGTCGCCGAGCTCGCCAGTCGGGTTCGGCGGGTGCCGTCGCTGATCGGCGGGGTCGACGCGGCCGGAACCATCGTCGAGTCGTCAGACCCGGCGTTGCCGGTCGGCTCGCGAGTGGCCGTACACGGTGGCAACTTGGGCGTCGCGCGCGATGGAGGCTTCGCCGAATTCGTTTTCGCGCCCTCGCGGTTCCTGAGCGTACTCCCCGAGAACATCTCGACCCACGACGCCATGGTGATCGGCACCGCTGGATTCACCGCCATGGCGAGCGTGCTCGCCCTGGAGTCCCACGGTCTTGTGCCCGCCAGCGAGGTCCTCGTCACCGGCGCCACCGGTGGCGTCGGATCCCAGTCCGTCACCTACCTGGCGGCCCGAGGGTTCCAACCGGTCGCCTCGACCGGTTCGACCGGGGTGGCGAAGTGGCTGACCGAACGCGGTGCGGTGCGGGTCATCGGACGCGACGACATCAGCGACAGGCGTGACCGGGTCCTGGGCTCTGAACTCTGGGCCGGGGCGATCGACTGCGTCGGAGGCGAGACGCTTGCCCAGATTCTCAGAGTCCTGCGCTACGGCGCCGCGGTGGCGGCCAGCGGACTCGTCGCGAGCCCGACGCTCTCGACGACCGTCTACCCCTTCATCACCCGGTCGGTCGCCCTGCTGGGCATCGACGCCGTCGAAGCCACCGCCGAGACCCGCCAGAAGGTCTGGAGCGCCCTGGGCGAGACCGCGCCGCGCGTGGACTACGCGCCCCTGGTCGACCGCACCGTACGACTCGAGGAACTGCCCGGCGCCCTCGAGGACATCCGGAACGCCAGAACCCGGGGCCGGATCCTGGTGGACCCAACCCCGGGCTGACGAAGACTTTGCGGCTACTCGTCGGCGACGATCGATCCGACCCGATCGCCGATCGAGGGGTCACGCGCGACCAGCACCGACGCGTAGATCACCGACAGCACGATGAACGCCAGCGCGGCCCACGGGAACCAGTCGTAGGGCGTGGGCTGGCCGGGCTTGGCGAGGTAGTACATGGGCACCGCGATGAACACCAGTCCGATGATCGGCAACACACCGTGACGGAAGGCATTGAACAACTCGGGGTGATGACGCCGGTAGTAGAACGGCAACGCCAGGTTCGAGAGCGCGTAGACCACGAGCACCAGGATCGTGCCGAAGGTCGATGACTCGAAGAAGAAGTTCGTCGCGCTCATCGACGCCGAGTCGGCGCTGTTACCCAATATGTGCAACAGGCCCCACACCGCGATGATCAGGAGCGAAATGGTCAAGTACACCATTAGCGCGTTGACCGGGGTGCGACGCTTGGGGTCGACCTTGCCGATGAACTTGGGCAGCAGACCCTCGCGACCGGCGTTGAAGACCAGCCGGGCCTGGGAGTTCGTCCCCGCGATCAAGGCTCCAACCGTCGAGGTCATGCCGGCCAGGAAGGCGAGGAAGGCCGTCCCTCCGATGACCCCGTGGGCCACGCTGAGGAACGGCACCGTGGCGCTACTGAGCGCCCCAACGTCGTTCTTGAACCCGACGATCGTCGAGAACGCGAAGAGCACGTAGGCGAGCACCATGATCGAGATCGAGGTGAAGATCGCCTTGGGGATGTTCTTGCGGGGGTTGTCGGTCTCCTCGGCGAGAGCCGCGGAGTTCTCCCAGCCGATGAAGAGGTAGACGGCCAACGGAAAGCCGGCCGCGAGTCCCTTGAAGCCGCCGAGGATGTTCTTCGGCTCGAAGGGTCGGATCGTGATGTACGCGTGGAATTTGATCAGCGCCGCGATCGAGATGATGAGCATGATCACCATCTCGAAGGCGAAGAAGAGACCCGCGATCTTGGTGGAGATCGAAATGCCCCGAATCATCATGAGGGCGCCGAAGGCGAGGAAGACCAGGGTCCAGATGATCCACGGCACGTCCTTCAGCCCGCCGACGTTGTAGTACTGCAGCAGGTACTGGAAGAATCCCCCGGAGATGGCGATCACCGAGGACATGGCGGCGATGTAGCCCACTCCCGTCATCAGCGCCGTGGTGACGGCAGTTCGTCCCCCGAAGGTCTTGCCGACGAAGGAGATGAAGCCGCCCGTCGACGGCAGCACCTTCGTGAACTCGGACAGGGTGTTTCCGAGGAACGCGATCGCGACGCCCGCGGCGATGATCGTCAGCGGCGACGCGATGCCCGCGGTGTACGCGAGGAACCCGAAACCGAAGTAGAAACTCATCGCCGGACCGATGTTGGCCATGGTCGCGGCGGTGATGTCGAGGGTTCCCAGGACCCCTTGTCGCAATCTCAGATCACCCACCTCGGGTGCCTTTGAACCTAGAAAGTCCGAACTCAAGCCTTCGCTCATTGATTCCTCCCCTGCGATGCCGGAGCCCACGAGGTCGTGTGCGTCCGGATGCGTCACCGTACGGACTGAACATAGTTCGCCCGCCGAGTCTGACCAGGGAACCTAGAGAGATTCCTACCGGACGGTAACGATTTCTAGTAGAAGGGACTTACCCAGACCCGGCCGTTGTCACACGGCTGGATTGGGTAGTTCGGGGTCACCGCGATGGCCGAGCCATTCGTTTGGAACTGCACACTGATTGTCACCGCGTTCACGCAGGCCGTGTTGCCGACTTGGACGTCGTTGTAGCCGAGAGAGAACGTGGTGGTCGAACCCTGTTGGAGGTGGAGCAGGGTCGGGGCCTGATTCGCCTGCGTTGCGGGGAACGAAATTCCCTGGCCGCTCGAGGGTAACAACACCTCGTTGAGCGGGAGCACCGCACCGGTTTTGTCCTGCAGCGTCAATTTGGGCCAACCGTCGATCGTGCAAGGCGCGCCAGACTTCATCGTCAGGGTGACGCTCGCGTAGATCGTCCCCGCCGCTCCCTGACCCTGGTTGAAGGCGCCCGAGAAATCCGAACCTTGACAGGTCGTCTTGCTGGTGGTCGTGGTGACCAACGAGGACGTGGTGGTTGACGACGTCGTCGATGTCGTGCTCGGAGTGCTCGTGGAGTGACGACTTAACGTGTAGATGGCCACGAAGGCAACGAAGAGGGCGATCGAGATCAGCCCGCGCCTCATTACCCGAAGTCCTCGGGTCGAACGTTGTCGAGGAACTGGCGCAGTTCGGCCACCAGGTCAGCTTCGCTCGGTGTGTCGACCACGTCGTCCTCATCGTCGTCCGGAGCACTCAGGTCCATGACCTTGCCCTCCGAGGCCATGAGATCGTCGTTGACGAGAATCGGCGCGCCCACCCGGAGCGCCAGTGCCACGGCGTCACTTGGACGGGCGCTGACGTTGATCTCCTCGCGGTCGCGCAGCAGACGCAGGTTGGCGTAGAAGGTGTTGTCGCGCAATTCGGTGATCTCGGCGGCGAAGACGCGCGCGCCCAACGCCGAGATGACGTTGCCCAAGAGGTCGTGGGACATCGGACGAGGAGCCTTGATGCCCTGGAGCGCGTAGGCGATCGCGGCAGCTTCGGGAGCACCGATGAAGATCGGCAGGACCCGGTCCCCTGACACCTCTTCGAGCAGGAGTAGCGGTGTCGACGATCCCACATCGACCCGTACCGCTCGCAGAACCACCTCGACCATACCCACAGCCTAGACCGACAACGTCGAAAAAACCTCGTCGTGCGGTGCTGGCGATCCAGGTGATCAGTCGCCGAGATACTCGCGCAGCGCCCGGTCCCGCAGGACCTCGCGCAGGGCGCCGACCTGAACGGCCACGTCGGCGGTGATCGCCCGGGCCTTCTCGGGCGATACCCCACTCCCCTTGGCCCGCAGCGGCTGGGTCAGTTCATCGATGAGTCCCACCTCGCGATCGGCGACGCGACGCAGCGAGCCGAGGAACCGCGGGTCGATACCGCGCTCCACGAGATTCGCCGCGATGGCAGCGACACGCACGTCCTGGTTCGTGTAGGTCATCTGTTTGGCGACTTGCGTTGGGACGATCAGACCCAGTGCCTGTAGCTGATTGAGGACCTTCGCGTCTAAGCCCGTCACCTGGAGGAACTCGGAGATCGACAAGCTCCGAGGTTCGCCCGAGGGCACCTCGGTCGTATCGTCTTGGTCCCTCATCGAACGGACGACGCTCAAGGTCGGCCGGGGGGTCTCCGATTGTGGGGCTGGCGCCGGAATCGAGACCACCCTCGACTTCGTCTCGCGGGCCGCTTGGCGGGTGCTCGGGGCGACCGGAGTGTCGTCGAGCAGACCCTGTTCGATCAACCGCAATCGCACGACGCGCAGCGGCACGAACTCCTCGTTCGCCAGACGGATCGCTTCGCGCAGACACGAGAGGTCCCGTTCCGAATAGAGCCGGTAGCCCTTACGACTACGGCTCGGCTGCACGAGACCCTTGTCCTCGTAGTAGCGGATTTTCGAGAGTTCAATATCCGGGAAGTCCTTGCGAAGCTCAGCGTGGACTTCACCGATGCGCATGACACCCTGATTGATACTCACTGTGTCGCCTCCCAGAAGACCAGCTTGAATTTGCCGATCTGGACCTCGTCGGCTGAGTGCAGCGTTGTTTCCTCGACCCTCGCCCCGTTGACGTACGTGCCGTTCAGCGAGTTCAGGTCTCGCAATGTTATTCGACCGCTGGCCGTGCGGGTGAAGATCGCGTGGTGACGCGACACTGAGACGTCGTCGAGCAGCACGTCCGAGCTCTCGTGTCGACCAGTGGTCGTGGTCTCGTTGACGAGTTCGAATCGACTTCCGGCTTGCGGTCCGGTGGCGATCACGAGCTCATCTCGATGCAGTCCGACCGGCCCGCGGATGGTCGAGGGATGAAGGGCCTCGGGCACGCTCACCACCGGGACCGCGACGGTCTCGGGTGAAGTCGAATCTTGTTGCCGGGCACCGCACGACCAGCAGTAGATCGCGTTGGCGTTGAGGATTTCTCCACATCGACGGCAGTTCATCGGGCTTACACTACTTAGTTTTGAACGGCGTCGTCAGGGTCAATTATTGGTGAGAGCCTGATAGCCCGCAGCGTCGAGCAGCGCGTCGTAATCACTACTCGAGCCGGTGGCGATCTCGCAGATCCACCCGTCGCCGTAGGGGTCGCTGTTGACCGACTCCGGCGCCGCGGTGAGTGCGTCGTTGACCGAAAGGACCGTGCCCGAGACCGGAGCGTAGATCTCCGAGACGGACTTGGTCGACTCGACCTCCCCGATCGAAGCGCCGACCTGCACGGTACTTCCGACCTTGGGCAACTCCACGAAGACGACGTCTCCTAGCGCATCCTGGGCATAGTCGGTGATGCCGATTCGAACAACGTCGCCCGCCGAACGGGCCCACTCGTGGTCTTTGGAGTATCGAAGGTCGCTAGGTATCTGCATGGGGCAAACTTACAAGATTCCGCGACCCCGTCGCCCGGCCCTCAGGGCCTCCATCGCGGGGCGGATGTAGCCGAAGAGGACGATCCACGAGAGAGCCAGACCGAATCCCCCGAACACCCAGGTCCCGTCGCGCACCATGTGCTGCCACGTCGCCAGTGAGCCGTGGTGGGGGTTCGTAGTGAGCAGGAAGAGCGGGAACGTCCCCATCAGGACAAACGTGGAAACCTTGCCCCACCACAGGACGTCGATGCGCGCGGCTCCGAGGGCGGCGAGCACGAGGGTCAGGAGCGACACGACCAATTCGCGTGCGAGGGTGATCCCCGCGAACCACCATGGCACCCCCGCCGCGGCCGCGACCGCTATGAGCCCACTGATCACCAGTACGCGATCGGCCACTGGATCGATGATCTTGCCGATCTCGGAGACCTGGGCGAGGCGACGGGCGAGGTACCCGTCGATCCAGTCAGTGGCTCCCAACACGGCCAACAGCCAGGCCGCGACGGCTCGGTGATCGGTGCCAAAGAGGAGCCAGAAGAAGACCGGTAACAGGGCCAGGCGCACGAGCGTCACGAGATTGGCCCACGTCAGCCAACCAGCGTCGGATTCGCCATTGGCGTTCATCTCAGTTGCGTTGAGCTAGGCGATCGTTATCGACGGGTCTAGGAACACGTCCTGGACGGCGCGCACCAACTCGGCCCCATCGGCCATCGGGCGTTGGAAGGCCTTGCGGCCGAGGATCAGTCCCATGCCGCCCGCGCGCTTGTTGATGACCGCGGTGCGTACGGCACCGGCAAGGTCATCCGAACCCTTCGCCTCGCCACCGGAGTTGATGAGTCCGATCCGTCCCGCGTAGCAGTTGACGACCTGCCAGCGCGTCAGGTCGATGGGGTGGTCCGTGGTCAATTCCGAGTAGACCTTGGCGTTGGTCTTGCCGAACTTGATGGCGTTGTAGCCACCGTTGTTCTCGGGCTGCTTCTGCTTGATGATGTCGGCTTCGATCGTGACGCCAAGGTGGTTCGCCTGTCCGGTCAGGTCGGCACTCAAGTGGTAGTCGACGTCTCCCTGCTTGAAGGCGTCGTTTCTCAAGTAGGTCCACAGCACCGTGAACATCCCAAGTCGATGGGCTTCGGCGAATGCCGCCGATATCTCCTCGATCTGGCGCACCGAGTCCGAGGAGCCGAAGTAGATGGTGGCGCCGACACCGACCGCTCCAAGGTCGGCGGCCTGACGGACCGAGGCGAAGAGGCGCTGATCGAAGGTATTGGGATAGCGCAGCAGGTCGTTGTGATTGATCTTGACGATGAATGGGATCCGGTGGACGTAGCGCCGTGAAACCGAGCCAAGGGTGCCCAGGGTCGAGGCGATGGCATTGCAACCAGCTTCGATCGCAAGGTCACATAGCCGGGCCGGGTCGAAGTACTCGGGATTAGGCGAGAACGAGGCGGCGCCAGAATGTTCGATTCCCTGGTCGACCGGCAGGATCGAGACGTAACCCGTTCCGGCCAGGCGGCCGTGGCCGTAGAGGGTGCCGAGATTGCGCAACACGGTGGGGGTTCGGTCACTCAGGGTGAAGACGTCGTTGATGTAGTTCGGCGACGGCAGGGTCAGCCACTCCTTGGGGAACGCGGTGGCCTTGTGGTCGAGTAGCGACGAAGCCTCGTCGCCCAGCAGTGCGGCAATGTCCATTGTTTCAGCCTACAACCTGAGAATTTCCCGTCTACCCTCCGACATCTCGAAGGAGTCGACGACATCCTGCAACAATGCTGGGGTGACATTCGACTACCGGTCATCTCTGCTGCGACGACTTCGCGCCATCCACTCGCTCTACTATGACGCCTGCTCCACGATGAGCCTGGAACAGGTCAATGCTGTCGTCCGGCCCGGCGTCCTGCCCATCGCCTTCTCCCTCGTCCACCAACTCCTGATCGAAGACGGCACCGTCGTGTTCGCCGGTGGCCCGTCGCCTCAGTTCAACGACGAATGGGCACGGCGTCTCGGTCTCGCCATCAACGACCACGGCAAGGAGAGGACCGTCGACGAGATGATGACCCAGCGCATCGGCGACTACCAGGCCTTCGGCGAACTCCAGCGCCAGGTCTTCACCGCCACCGAGGCGTTCGTCGAATCGGTGGCGCCCGACACCTGGGGCGACGTCATCGTCGCCTCCCCCTACGGACCCGGCGTGGCGAATACTTTCTCGGCTCGGGTCGGCGGCGACGCCGGAATCTCGCGAAGTGACGCCATCGAGAGTTGGGTCTACCAGCACGCGCTGCGACACATGGGCGAGATCGAGCACGCTCGCGCCTTGGTCGGCCTCTCGGGCATGACCTCGTGACGGTAGATTCAAGAATCGACGATCAAGGAGTCCCCGTGGCAGAGATCAATGGATTCACCACCGACAAGTTCGCCGGGCTTGCGGCAATCCTCGAACGCAACCTGGAGAACGGCGACGACGTTGGTGCGTCGGTCACCGTGATCCACCGCGGCGAGGTGGTTTGTGACATCTGGGGCGGCTACGTCGACGGCGAGAAGACGCAGCCCTGGGAACGTGACACGTTGGTCAATGTCTGGTCCACGACCAAGACCATGACCTTCCTCGTCGCCCTGATGCTCTGTGACCGCGGCGAGCTCGACTACGACGCGCCCGTGGCCCGCTACTGGCCAGAGTTCGCGGCCAACGGCAAGGACGACATTCTCGTGCGCCACGTCTTCAGCCACAGCGCCGGCCTGTCGGGGTTCGAAGGTATGTCCGACCCCGAGGGTCTCGCCGACTGGGAGTTCTCGACCGGCCTGCTGGCGGCACAACGGCCCTGGTGGGACGACCGGACTCTGTCGGGATACCACGCCGTCTCCCAGGGCCACCTGATCGGTGAGATCGTTCGACGCATCACCGGAACCACTATTGGGAGCTTCTTCCAGTCCGAGGTCGCCGACGTATTAGGTGCGGACTTCCACATCGGCCTTTCGGAGGCCGATGAAACCCGCGTCAGCCTGGTGATTCCGCCGCCTAACCTCGATTTCGACCAGCTCCCCAAGGACTCAATGGCGTTCCGCACCTACACGTCTCCGCTCCTCGACGCCACGGCACCCCACCACCGCTGGTGGCGCGCGGCGGAGATTCCCGCAGCTAACGGGCACGGCAACGCCCGCTCGGTCGCCCGAGTCCAGCAGATCATCGCCAACAACGGCCACGCCGAAGGTCATCGCTTCTTCAACGAGCGCACTGGCGACCGCATCTTCGAGGTGCAGACGAGCGGGATGGACCAGGTCCTCGGGATGAACGTCAACTACGGCCTCGGCTACGGATTGGCCAGCCCGGACAACCAAATGGGACCACGCAGCTGCTACTGGGGCGGATTCGGTGGCTCGGTGATCATCATGGATCAGGACCTTGGTCTGACCGTCGCCTACATGATGAACAAGATGCAGGTCGGCGTGGTCGGCGACCTACGTGGTCCGGAATTCGCCATCAACGCCGCCATGGCGGCGTTGAGCTAGTCGACCTTCTTCTTCGAGACCGGCGCCGTTCGGCGCTTGCGGTTCTTGCGCGGAGTGGTGTCACCCAACTCGTCGAGACGGGCCCGGGCGTCGTAGGCGTCAGGTTCGGCGATGACGACACGCGCGAAGAGTTCGCGGGCCGAGGTCGTGTCACCCGCCCGGTCGAACACGTCGGCCAGCGCGTACCACATGCGCACGTGGCGGTAAGCGGGATTGCGCAACTGCTTGGTCGCCCCCGCACGGGTGAGTAGTTCGATCGCCTCGGTGAACATCCGCTGGTCGGCCAACGAGGCGGCCATCACGATGCGGCCCTCGGCCAAGACTTCGGCCGTCGGTTCGCTCGCCTCGAGTTCCCCGAAGGTCTTCTCCACCGCGCGATAGCGGCGGTTCGCCCGGTCACAGTCCATCACGAGCGGCAGGTGCTCGGGGTCGCCGGTGATCGTGAAGTGAGCCCGAAGATGAATCTTGGCCATGTTCCAACGGTCCGCGCGATAGGAGGCGAGGCCAGTCAGTTCACGTACCGGAGCGACCCCCGGCACGGCGTCCGACACGATGCGTCCCAACCGCAACGCCTCCTCGTAACGCTTTCGGTCGTAGGCCTCGGCGGCCCGGGTGAGGGTGATGACCATCTTCTCGCGCATGTAGGCGGTGCCGATGAAGGCCTTGCGAACGTCGGCGGCGACATCGCCTGGCAGCGCGTACTTGACCTTTGGTTTGGCCGGAGCCGTCGCGGCGGCCCTGGTCGGGCGAACCTCCTCGACCCATTGGGACATCGGGTCGGGCGTGCGCCCCGCGCTCGCCGTCACCTCCATGGCCTGACCGGTCGACTTGATGCTCGCGCCACCCTTTCGCGCTACACCACCCCAGCCCTTGCCCCGGCCGAAGGAATCGGCCTTGGCCCGCTCGACCTCTTCGGGGGTCAGCTCACGCAGTCGCCGGCTTCGACTTTCGCTTTCACGGCGCGGACGCTCATCACGGCCGCCTGGACGCACTCCGGGGCGTCCGGAACGAGGAGGCAGACTCGGCCGTCGGTCTCGAGACTCACCGTCACCCGCAGGTCGCGGGCGCCGGTCGTTGCGCTCGTCACGGCC
>Ga0075029_100001672_pt1 | contig 12662 bp, 12 predicted proteins | sample LitLauG_LLR_2013_FD_71391 | JGI IMG/M metagenome (GOLD analysis project Ga0075029, IMG submission 71391) | Freshwater sediment microbial communities from North America - Little Laurel Run_MetaG_LLR_2013 | ecosystem: Environmental > Aquatic > Freshwater > Creek > Sediment | place: USA...
CCGTATGCCGCTCGAACTGTCGAGTCCAGGGCCGCCAGCAACTCGTCCACGAGAACGCTCAGCCGATCCGACAGGTCCATTGATGCGGCCTGGCTTTGGATCGAAAGACCGATCTCGAACATTTTGTGGACGGCATCGGTGTGCATCATGACGACGGCGGCGACGTGGGCTGCTGGCTCTGAGTCGTCGGATCGTGGGTGCCCGTAGGTGGGCTGATCGTCCACTTCGCCGACCCTTCGGGTGGCGCGGAGTGGCGGACCCAAGTCCAAGACAGCCGCGTTGACCTGCTGAAAATGTACTCGCTTTGCTATCCCCTAACCTAGCGATCCTTTGTGAACTCTTGGGATGGGTCCCTGGGCGCGGGCATCTTCGGCGGATGGATGCCTGCTCTGGTGGCACCCTCGGGAGGAAATCGGCCGGAGTCGTCCGATCCGGATCCGCTGGTGGTCAATCCAGTCCTCGGTCGATGTGCGCGCTGAAGGCTGGGGGGAACGCGCCGCCGTGTCACCCTAGGGTGACCCGAACCCTTTCCCAGGAGTCGCCGTGACCGTCCTGCTCGCCTATATCCGTACCCCCGAGGGTGATGCAGCCCTCGCGACCGCCGTCGAGGAGGCTCGGCTTCGATCGACTGGGGCGGTCGTCGTGAACGTGACCCGACCGGTTTCGGAGGTCGACTCACCGTTGTCCGCCGAACAGCTTGGGGACGCGGTGGCCGCCATGTTCGCCGCGTCAGGGGTTAAGGCTGAGTTTCGTCTACTGCCCGCTGGAACCGACCCCGCTGAGGGCATCCTAAAGGTGGTGGCCGAGACGAAGCCGGAACTCGTCGTCATCGGCATGCGTCGACCCACCGAGCTTGGTAGACGCCTCCTGGGCAGCACCGCCCAGCACCTCATCCTCGGTGTCGACTGCCCGGTGCTGGCAGTCAAAGCCCCCTCGGGCTGAGGGCCCGCGATTCGGGGTCAGCAAGGCGCCACCACGCTGAACTGCATAGCGCGGCGGCGGGCTCGCCATCGACGCTGCGAACGTTCTCCGTGTGATCATGTTCATCCCTTCCTGCCGTCGAGGTGGTGCGGACACGGACCTACGCGGCCCCACACGGACACAACTGCCCGCTTGTGACGGTCCGTTGGCAGCAGTGGTGCGCCGGACAGCCGCGTCCGGAAGACCGATCACGTCTGGCCGAACCCTCGATCACTGTCTGTCACTCGGGTGTCCAGCCCCGCGCGGTCATCCTCGAACGCCCGTCCAGCGGGCCCAGCCCACGTGATGGCCCGGTTCACGGGCACACGTTCCACACGCCGGAGGGGCAGTGCGGCTCGCCACCGCTGCCCTCCGGTCGCACGTCGACCCCACCCGGGCCGCGGGCTTCGCCGGCTGGCATGTCCGGGGGCCGCAGCATCATCGCGCCCGGAGGTGGTTACCAGCCGCTGCGTGTCGCCGACTGTCAGCCTCCGGGTGCTTGCACCGCCATCGTGCCTGCCGCGTCGAGGAGGGCTCGGCCGATGGCTGCCGCCGCGTCGACAGCCAGGTATATGCCTTCGCCGTCGAGCTCGAGTCGGACCGCCACCGGGAGCAGGCCAGCTTCGGTGTCGGCCTGCTCCAGCCGCACAACGGTTCGACCCAGGTTCCAGTCGACCTCTAGCTCGTCAGCGAGCAACGTACGACCGTGCTTGTTCCACCCACCTGGTGGGCGGCTCACATGCGCACAGTCGCACCACGGGGGGTGGTCCACCACCTGGTCTGCAGTCATCGCGGGCCCTCCTTGGCGGGCGGTGACTCCGTGCCCACCAGAGGTGCCGCCGACTGATTCAGCGGTCAGACCTGGCAGTGCCTGGAGTTTCTGGGACGAGACACGACTGAAGGTCCCGGCAGGGGGATTTTGGTCGCGCTGCGAGAGTCACCGGGGTCTGGAATGGCTTCGCCGAACAGGAGCAACGGTACGCCCGGCCACCACTGGCGACAAGGAACTGTCGGTCCGCGCGCCCCGCGGACCGCGGCCACCGTGCGCTGCTGGATCAACGTGGTCCCGCGGCTGCCCGCGGGTCAGGGTCGCGGGGCCGTGGCCGTCGCTGCGTACTCCTCTCGCAGCTGGCGCTTGAGGATTTTGCCGCTCGGGTTCTTCGGCAGGGCGTCGGCGATCAGCACCGTCTTCGGCGTCTTGAACCCCGCCAGCGAGCGGCGCACGTGGGCGATCACGTCGTCCCCGGTGAGCGTCACCCCCTCCTTGAGCACCACGACCGCGGTGACAGCCTCGACCCACAGTGGGTCAGGAACCCCGAAGACGGCGACTTCGCGGACCCCGTCCAGCAGGTAGATCACCTCTTCGACCTCTCGGCTGGCGACGTTCTCGCCGCCCGTCTTGATCACGTCCTTCTTCCGGTCGACGACAGCCAGCCGACCTTCGGCGTCGAGGCGACCAAGGTCGCCGGAGTGGAACCAGCCGTCGCGAAACGCCTCCGCGGTCTTGTCCGGGTCGCGGTAGTAGCCCAGTGTCGCCTGCGGGCTGCGGTGAACGATCTCGCCCACCACGCCCACCTCGACCGGCCGGTCGTCCTCGTCGACCACGAGCGTCTCGACATTGAGGCAGGCCCGCCCTGCGGAGCCAGCGTGGGTTTGCTGCTCGTCGGGCCCGAGGATCGTGGCCAGCGGCGCCATCTCGGTCTGGCCGTAGAAGTTCCACAGCCGGACCTCTGGAAGCCGTGACTGGATCTCGCGCAGGATCTCCAGCGGCATCGCCGAGGCACCGTAGTAGCCCTTGCGCAGCGTCGACAGGTCGGTCGCGTCGAACTGCGGCGAGCGCAGCAGCGAGATCCACACAGTCGGCGGGGCGAAGAACTTCGTGACGCGCTCAGCCTGGATGGTCCGCAGGATCGTCTCCGGGTCCGGGCCGGGCAGCAGGATGCTGGTGGCGCCCAGATAGACGTCCGGACCGAGGAAGCAGTCAAGCTGCGCACAGTGGTACAGCGGGAGCGTGTGCAGCTCGACGTCGTCGGACGACATTCCGCCGTCGACCACGCAGCTGACGTACTGCCACATCAGCGAGCGGCTCGACAGCAGCGCCCCTTTGGGCCGCGACTCGGTACCTGAGGTGTACATGAGCCGGATCGGGTCGTCGTCGGCTACCACGACGTCCCGGACGTGTCCCTGGTGCTGAAACCAGGTCTGCGCATCGACCCAGGAGGCCGGCGCGTCGCCACCGTGCAGCGAAAGGACCGCGAGGGTGCTCACCGCGCCCGCCGAGGCGGCCACAGCCAGCTCCGCGACCGGCACGAGCGCGTCCTCCACAACGAACGCGGACGCCCCGCTGTGGTCAAGGATGAAGGTGATCTCGTCGGCGCCGAGCATGAAGTTCACCGGCACGAGGATCACCCCGAGCCGCGCCGTCGCGAAGGACAGCACAACGAACTGCCAGCAGTTGTGACTGAGCAGAGCGAGCCGGTCACCGTGGACAAGGCCGGCGTCTGCCAGCGCCGCCGCGGCACGGTCGACGAGGGAGTCAAGCTCGGCGTAGGTCAGCCGCTGGTCCCCGTCGACCAGCGCGAGCTTGTGCGGTGTGCGACGCGCCGTGCGCCGGGTCAGGTCACCGACCGCGTGCCTGCGCGCCAGGTCGACGAGCAGGCGGCTCATCCCGCGAGAGCTGTTTCGTGCGCTGCGATGAAGTCTCGGATGATCGGGTACACCTCGGCCTCCCAGCGGCTGCCGCTGAAGACGCCGTAGTGTCCGACACCCGGCTGCAGGTGGTGGACCTTGTGCTGATCTGGGACCGCGGTGCACAGCCGGTGCGCGGCGTGCGTCTGGCCCGGGGAGCACAGGTCGTCGTTGGCACCCTCGATGGTCAGCAGGGCGGTGCGACGGATCGCGCTGGGGTCGACCGGCTCCCCCCGCCAGGTGGCGTCGCCGCGGGCCAGGAGGTTGCGCTGGAAGATTTGGTCGACCGTCTCGAGGTAGAAGTCGGCGTGCACGTCCATCACCGCCCCGTACTCGTCGTAGAAGCGCTGCGTCGACTCGGCCCGGTCGGTGTCGCCGATGACCAGGCTGCGATACATGCCGACGTAGGCGTCGATGTGACGACGGGGGTTCATCGACATGAAGGCAGCGAGCTGGACGAACCCGGGATACACCCGCCGCCCAGCGCCGGCGTAGCAGGCTGGCACGGCACCGATCACACGACGCTCGAAGTACGACAGCGGCTTGGAGTTAGCGAGATCGTTGATCTTGTTGGGGTTCACCCGGGTGTCGATGGGGCCCGCGATGAGAGTCAGGGTTGCCGGCTGGACGTCCCCGATGGCAGCGAGCACCGACACCGCGGTAAGGACCGGCACCGCCGGCTGGCACACCGCAACGACGTGCGTGTCGGGACCGAGGGCGCGCACGGCGTCCATCACGTGCTCCACGTAGTCGTCCAGGCCGAAAGCGCCGTGGCCTGCCGGGACGTCGCGCGCGTTCAGCCAGTCCAGGACATGCACGTCGTGCTCGGCGAGCAGGGTGCGGATCGTCGGGCGGATGAGCGTGGTGAAGTGCCCCGACAGCGGGCCCACCACGAGGACCTTAGGCTGGGCCGCCTCTCTAGACGGCTTCGCAAAGTGGATCATCGTCGCGAACGGGCTCATCGGCGACGACCGTTCCTGCACTGCGACCTCGCGCCCGTCCACGAACACCGAGCTGATCGCGAACGGCGGCCGGATGTGGCTGGCGCGGGCGCGAGAGAGCACCTCGAACGCCGCCCACACCCCGCGAACCCCCGAAAGCTCACTGACCTGGTCCGGCAGCGAGCGGATCAGCTTCGCGGACAGGCCCAAGGCCGCCGCAACAGGTGCGCCCGCCCTGCGGTTGAGCTCGTAGCCGGTGTACAGCAGCATGGCGATCCTGTCGGTCGAAGCGAAGACCCATCCCGGCTGATGATGCTCGCCGTGCTGCCACCCCCCGCGGCCCAGGCACACACGAAATCACCTAACTGGAGATTATATCAAGTAACTGGCACAATCGGGGTGACGCGGCCCCGAAACGGGGCGGCTACCTGGCAGGCATCCCTCTCCATGAGCGAGGAGACCACGTGGCCACGACCCGCGCGCAGCTGCCGGCAGTCGACTCCCTGGAAGTCGACGATGATCTCGTCGACTCGGTGCAGGCCGGTGAGGCCGTGGGCACCTCGTCACTGTGGGGGATGGCCAGGGGGGTCGGCAGGGCGTTCCTGCAGCCGGGGCCGGCGGTGCGTGAGCTCACGGGTCTAGCCGGCGATCTGGCTGGCATCGTGAAGGGTACGGACAGCTTCACGCCACCCCCGCGGGACAAGCGATTCGCCGACCCAGCGTGGCAGGACAGCCCGCTCTACCGTCGGTGGGGGCAGGGCTATTTCGCCCTGGCGGAGGCGATGAAGCATCTGGTCGACGAGCTCGAGGCCGGCGGCAAGCACTGGCACGACGTCGAGCGGGCCCGGTTCTCGGTGAGCGTCCTTACCAGTGCCCTGGCACCGACCAACTACCTGCCCGGCAACCCGGCGGCCCTGAAGCGGGCGTTCGACACCTTCGGGCGCAGCCTGGGTCGCGGTCTGGGCAACTTCGCCTCCGATGTGCGCCACAACGGTGGTATGCCGTCACAGACCGATCGTGGCGCCTTCACGGTGGGAGTGGATCTAGCAGTCACGCCAGGCGCGGTGGTGCATCGCGGGCCGGTGGCCGAGATCATCCAGTACGCGCCGACGACGCCCACGGTGCACGCCCGCCCACTGCTGGTGATCCCGCCACCCATCGGCCGGTACTACTTTCTGGACCTTCGCCCCGGGCGCAGCTTCGTCGAGTACGCCGTCAGCCAAGGGCTGACGGTGTTCCTCATGAGCTGGTTCAACCCAGGTCCGGAGCAGTCCGAGTGGGACCTGGACACCTACGCGGGCCAGATCGTCGAGGCGATCGACGTCGTCACCGAGATCACCGGCTCGCCCGACGTGAACACACTCGGCTTCTGCGCAGGAGGCATCCTGCAGACAACTGTGCTCAACCACGAAGCGGCCACCGGGACGTCAAGGATCCACAGCGCCTCCTACGGGGTGACCCTGCTCGACTTCGACGAGCCGGCGCCGCTAGGTGCGTTCTCCTCACCTCGGCTCCTGGAGATGGCTGGCCGGTCATCGAGCCGCAAGGGCGTGATCACCGCCCGGTCGTTCAGCACAGTCTTCAGCCTGATGCGCCCCGATGACCTGATCTTCAACTACGTCGTCAACAACTGGCTGCTGGGCAACAACCCACCGGTGTTCGACATCCTCGCCTGGAGCGTGGACGGCACCAATCTTCCGGCCAGGCTGCACCATCAGTTCCTCGACCTGTTCCGCAACAACGCCATCTGCCGTCCCGGCGCGCTCACCGTCCTGGGCTCACCGGTCGACCTGGCACAGATCAAGGTCCCCACATTCGTCACCGGGGCGATCTCCGACCACCTGACCCCATGGACAGGCTGCTACCGCACCACGACCAGGCTGTCCGGCGAGAGCACCTTCGTGCTGAGCAACGCCGGGCACATCGCCAGCCTGGTCAACCCACCCGGAAACCCCAAGGCCAGCTACTACGCGGGTGGCAAGATCGGAGCAGACCCGCAGTCGTGGCTGGATGGAGCCACCCAGCACACCGGGAGCTGGTGGGAGCCATGGGCCCAGTGGGTGCGTGAACGATCCGGCCCAGAGCACGCTGCGGACCAGCGGCTGGGCAGCGAGCTCAGCCCCGAGATCGAGGCTGCCCCCGGCTCCTTCGTGCTCGACCGCATCGTCAAGGGCTGAACCGGTCGGCCCGGCCGGCTCGGCAGGGTCAGCTCCGGCACCGACGCGGGCTGCAGCCCCGCCGCGGCGACCGGCCCGCGAGCTCGGTGGGTGGGGCTCGCGGCGCCGGTAAGGTCGCACAGTGGCCCCAAGCCGACAGGTCGTCGCCCAGTGAACGCCGCCAAGGGGCTCACGTCCCAAGACCTGGACTACGCGACCGCTCTGGTGCGGCGATGGGTCGCCCCCACCCCGGCCTACTGCTGGCCGCTGCTCGCTTCGGCGGTCGGTGCGCAGGTGTGGGTCAAGCACGAGAACCACACCCCCACCGGCGCGTTCAAGGTCCGCGGCGGACTCGTCTACGCCGACCGGCTGGTGACCCACCGGCCACAGGTGTCCGGGATCGTCTCCGCGACCCGCGGCAACCACGGCCAGAGCCTGGCGTTCGCCGCCCGCGCCCGCGGCCTGCGCGCGGTCATCGTGGTCCCCGAGGCCAACAGCCCGGGCAAGAACGCGGCGATGCGCGGATTCGGCGCCGAAGTGATCGTTGCCGGCCACGACTTCCAGGCCGCGCGCGAGCACTCGACGCTGATCGCCGCCGAGCGTGGGCTGGAGGCCGTCCCACCGTTCCACCCCGACCTGGTCCTGGGAGTGGCCACCTACGGCCGCGAGCTCTTCGAGGCCGTCGCGGACCTCGATGTGGTCTACGTGCCGGTGGGCATGGGTTCGGGGATCTGTGCTCTGATCGGCGTCCGTGACCTGATGGGGCTGCGGACCGAGATCGTCGGGGTCGTCAGCGAGCGGGCGCCGGCGACCGCCCTTTCGTTCGAGGCCGGACGGGTGGTCGGCACCGAGTCCGCGGCGACCTTCGTCGATGGGGTCGCCTGCAGGATCCCGGACCCGGTGGCGGTCGCGACGATCAACGCCGGGGCGTCGCGGGTCCTGCAGGTCAGCGAAGACGCGGCTGCCGCCGCAGTCGCCCTGATGCTGGACACCACCCACAACCTGGCCGAGCCTGCCGGGGCGATCGCCTTGGCCGGCGCCCTGTCAGAGCGCAGGCCCCTGGTCGGGCGGCGGGTCGCGGTGGTGTGCACCGGCGGCAACATCGACGCGTCCATGCTGGCCGACATCCTGGCCGGCCGGACCCCAGCCGCGATCTAGGTCGATCTAGGTCCGGGCCGGTGGTCGGCGGGACGCGCCCTCGCCCGGGGCGTGCGACGATGCGCAGATGAGTCCGGAGAGCAGGTGACGCGGATCGCTGCCGTCGGCAGCGCGCTCGGCCCCCACCTGTATCCGCAGTCGGACATCACCCGAGCGTTCGGAGCCCTGGTCGTCCCGGACCCTGCCCGCAGGGGACTGCTCGAGCGTTTCCACGAGGCCTCCGGGGTGCAGACCCGGCACCTGGCTCTGCCGTTGGACGCCTACGCCGAACTCGACGGGTTCACTGCCGCCAACGACGCATTCCTTCGCGTCGGAGTGCAACTCGCGCAAGCCGCGTTCACCCAGGCGCTGGAAGCGGCGGGGATCCGCGCCGACGAGGTCGACCTGGTGATGTCGGTCACCGTGACCGGGGTGGCCGCACCGAGCCTGGACGCCCGACTCGTGCCGCGGCTGGGGCTTCGACCGGACGTGCGGCGCATCCCCGTGTTCGGCCTCGGATGCGTGGCCGGCGCCGCGGGGATCGCGCGCCTGCACGACTACCTGGTCGGCCACCCCGATGACGTTGCCGTCCTGCTGTCCGTGGAGCTGTGCTCGCTGACGGTCCAGAAGGACGATGCCTCTACTGCGAACCTGGTCGCGTCCGGGCTGTTCGGCGACGGCGCCGCGGCGGTCGTCCTGGTGGGGGAGCGACGCGCCAGGTCGATGGGGCTGGCCGGCCCGACTGTGGTGGCGACCAGGTCCCGGTTCTACCCCGACACCGAGCGGGTGATGGGGTGGGACATCGGCGGCAGCGGTTTTCGGATAGTGCTGTCGGCGAGCGTCGCCGACGTTGTGGAGGCGAACCTGGGCCAGGACGTCAAAGAGTTCCTCGGCGCCGCGCCAGGCGGGTCACTGGACTTGGCCGACGTGCGGCACTGGATCGCCCACCCCGGCGGCCCTAAGGTCCTCGAGGCGATGACGCGGGCACTGGCGCTGCCCGATGGTGCCCTGGACGTGACCTGGCGGTCGCTGGCCGCCATCGGGAACCTGTCGTCCGGATCGGTTCTGCACGTGCTGCGCGACACCATGGCCCACTCGGCGACCGGCACCGGCGCGCCGGCGGTGCTGATGGCGATGGGCCCGGGATTCTGCGCCGAGCTGGTGCTGCTGCGATGGTGACCGTCAGGCCGAGACCGTGACCAGCTTCGGCTGGTACGTCGTCCTGATCGCCGCGGTGGCGCTGGAGCGGGTCGCCGAGCTGCGGCTGTCGCTTCGGCACGCCGCCTGGGCGCTGGACCGAGGCGGGATCGAGACCGGGCGCGGGCACTACCCGCCCATGGTCGTCCTGCACACCGCACTGCTCGCCGGGGCGCTGGTCGAGGTCGCGGTCGCACATCGGCCGTGGATCCCCGTGCTCGGCTGGACGATGCTCGCCGTGGTCGCCGCCGCGCAGGCCTTGAGGTGGTGGTGCATCGCGACGCTGGGGGTGCGCTGGAACACCCGCGTCATCGTCGTTCCCGGGCTGGCGCTGGTGACCACTGGGCCGTACCGGTTCCTGAGGCACCCGAACTATGTCGCGGTCGTCGCTGAGGGCGTCGCCCTGCCCTTGGTGCACACAGCCTGGGTGACTGCGACCGTGTTCACGGTGCTGAACGCCTGGCTGCTGACGGTGCGACTTCGGTGTGAGAACCGCGCACTGGCCACTGCGGCCCGCGGATGAGCCGGCTGGGGCCCCAGGTCGACGTTGACGTCCTGGTCGCCGGCGCCGGCCCCGTCGGGCTGGCCACCGCGCTGATGGCCGCCCGCGCCGGCTTCGAGGTGGCGGTCGTGGAGCCCCGCAACGACCCGGTGGACAAGGCGTGCGGCGAAGGCCTCATGCCCGCGGCGGTGGCGGCGCTGCACCGCCTCGGGGTAGAGCCCGCCGGCCGGCCCTTTTACGGGATCGCCTACGTGGACGCGGGCAGCGGGCGGTGTGCGCGCGCTGCGTTCAGCGGCGGACCGGGCCTGGGGGTGCGGCGCACCGAGCTGCACCAGATGATGGCCGCAGCCGCAGACGCCGCGGGGGTGCACCGCATCCCCGGGGCGGTCCACGACGTTCGCCAGCTCGGTGGCTATGTCCAGGCCGCCGGGCACCGGGCCCACTGGCTGGTCGCCGCTGACGGGCTGCACTCGCCGGTCCGCCGTGAGCTCGGCCTGGACTGTCCACCGACGGGGCGGCCCCGCTACGGGCTGCGCCGCCACTTCGAGCTCGCCCCCTGGACCGATCTGGTGCAAGTGCACTGGGCCGACGACGCCGAGGCGTACGTGACCCCGGTAAGCGACTCGATGGTCGGTGTCGCCGTGCTGACCGGGGTGCGCGGGGTCACGTTCGAGCAGTGGCTGCAACAATTCCCGGTGCTTGCGGCCAGGCTCGCCGGTGCCCGCCCGGTGTCCGCGGTCCGCGGCGCCGGCCCGCTCGGGCAGGGCTCGTCACGGCGGGTCGCCGGTCGGGTGCTGCTGGTCGGTGACGCCGCCGGATACGTCGACGCCCTGACCGGCGAAGGCATCTCGGTTGGCCTGGCGCAGGCGCAGGCCGCGGTGACCTGCCTGGCCGCCGGCGACCCTGACGGCTACGAGCGGGCCTGGGTCAAGGTCTCACGGCGGTCCCGCCGCCTCACCCAGGCCGTCCTGTTCGCGGCTCAGCACCGGCCATTGCGCTCGGTGCTGGTGCCGGCCGCCGCCAAGGCCCCGGCGGTGTTCGCCGCCGCGGTCGACGCACTGGCCTGAGCGCCCCCCACGGTCATAGTGCCCGCATCCGGTTGTTGCGGGGCTCGTGCTCCACCTCTGCGAGGCCAAGAGCTTCCAGCAGCGGCGGCAAGTACATCCCGAACCGGCCCCGGTAGCCCTTGCGCAGGCCGTACCAGCCCCCCACAGGGTTGTCCTGCGCTCGACCGAACGCCTCGACGGTTCCTTCCTTAGCTGGCTTCTGCTCGTCAGCTGCGCCGAGCGGAACCCAGTCGCCGACCTCGGTGAGCATGGTGTGCAAGTCGTCGATGGCCCGCAGGTCGTAGGTCAACCGCGTGGTCCCGACCTGGCACACCAGCTGAGGGGGATCGGCCTGCTCGTCCCGGTACATCGTGTACTTCGAGGTCCCCGGCGGCGTGGTCAGAACCCACGGGTCCTGCTCGGTCCCTGCTGCCTGCGTCGAAGCCATGTCCCCTCCTGGTGGGTGGCGGCGTCTAGGTGCGGCCCTCGCCCTCCTGGGCTCGGTTCAGTACGTCGAACAAACTCGGCGCGCCGTGCATCCACTCGGCGTGCAGCACCTCGAACCCGGCGGCCCGCACCGCCTTGACGACCGCGTCGTCATCGTCGACGACCACGGCGACGGTGCCGCGCGCCGCGAGGTCGGACAGCACTGCCAGCTTCGTCATCCGAGCCGGACGCCGGTCGCCGTGGCCACGCATGAACAACTCCCCGGCCGGCAGCCCGGTGCCGGCCAGCCACGCTGTCGTTGCGGCCCGGCACCGCTCAGGGCGCCCGGTCAGCCACACCAGCTGGTGCCCAGTGGCGACGAGCTCGTCGACGACGGCGCGCCCCTCGGGCAGCACCTCGTCCTGGCTGGCCGCGGCGAAGAACCCGTCCCAGTTCTTGGGGCTGGCCTGCAGGTGATGAAGCCGGTGTCGCACGTCGGCCACCACGCCATCGAGGTCGACTACGGCGAAAGGGCGCACGTCCACGGCCCCCACGCTAGCCGCCTGCACTGACACTCGTCGCGAGCGCGGTTGCCCGCAGACGCGCGGCGTGATGAGGTTCAGACCCCTAGGTGGCCGACCGACCCGTCTTCGAAGCCGGTGTCCTCCTCGGGTGGGGCCCCGTAGCTGTCGGAGAAGAAGCCCTCGGCCATCGACAGGTGCTCGATCACTTGGGTGGTTCGCTCGCGGGCCCGGGTCGCGGTCTGTTCGATGACGGCGGAGTCGTCGGAGGAACCGATCACGAGCAGGGTCACGCTGTTGGCGCCGAGGTGGTCGGACAGCCGCACGAGTTCTTCGGTGGGCGCGTGGGACAGATGGATGCCGCCGAGGCGCTCGTGCTGGTTCCAGGTCAGCTTGCCGATCTCGTCGCGGGACACCACCGCTATCTCGACATGGCCCACGTTTCCGCGGCGATGCGCGTCCACAACGGCTTCTGCGTCCGCGGACGCCTGATCGACGGTGTCGTAGGAGCCGACAAGCGCCGATGAGTTCTTGTTGGACATGGCTGCTCCTCGGAAATGGCGCGGCACTGGGGTGCGCCCCGGTGTCACCTGATGTTGGCACGCCTGTCGGTCGTGTGGGTGCACTCGGGCCAGGTGAGAAACCGGGGGCCGCAGACTCCCCGGGGAGCCCACGCTCAAGGCCCGTCGACCGTTCGAGGTCCTCGGCGCCGGCGTCGCCACCGGTGGGTCGGGTCCAGGCGCAGGCTGATCCGTTGACCGTGTGAGGTCCGGGTCGGCGCCTGTGCCTCTTCTAGCTCGGAATGCCGACCCTGTCTCAGGTCTGGATCCCTCCGGCCCGCCGCCGGCGGAGGCCGGCTAGGGTGCGGCAATGACCCAACCGCCTCCCGGGCCCGCCCCGGCCGCCGCCTTGGTGGAGGCGTCGGCCAAGATCCAGTCAACCGCGCCCATCGTGAGCACCTTGGGCATCGAGGTGCTGGCCATCGACCGTGAGCACGCAGTGCTACGGCAGCCCGACCTTGTCCTCGCCCGCAACCACATGGGCGGTCCGCACGCCGGCGCGATCTTCACCCTCGGAGAGACAGCCGC
>Ga0075029_100001673_pt1 | contig 12661 bp, 6 predicted proteins | sample LitLauG_LLR_2013_FD_71391 | JGI IMG/M metagenome (GOLD analysis project Ga0075029, IMG submission 71391) | Freshwater sediment microbial communities from North America - Little Laurel Run_MetaG_LLR_2013 | ecosystem: Environmental > Aquatic > Freshwater > Creek > Sediment | place: USA...
AAAAACGGCTACGCTCAGGATGACAACGTCACGCCTGAAGAACGGCTACGCTCAGGATGACAACGTCATGCCTGAAGAACGGCTACGCTCAGGATGACAAAGTTCGCGCTGCTATGATGAACGATTCGACTTTGAAAGGAACAGGGAGCATGTCTCAGCCAGAAATTATCCGTGGACGGACGCACTTCGGGGGCGGTTGCGGGAAAATAGCAATAATTCTGATGGCCGGATTGATCTGTCTCGCCTCCGCCGTGCTCCCGGCGCAAACTACGATTTCCACGGGCAGCATTCAGGGCACCGTCATCGACGCCTCCAACGCGGTCGTGGCCGGCGCGAAAGTCGAGATCGTCAACCTGGGCACGGGCGCGAAAGTGCAGGTGATCACCAGTTCGGCAGGAGCTTACGCTTCGGGATCGCTGGCACCGGGTGACTATAACGTGCGCGTCATGGTCAAGGGGTTCAAGACCGCCGAACTGAAAGTAACTGTGCAAGTCAATGTGACCGCTTCCGGCAGCATCAGGCTGACGGTGGGCGAGGGCACGCAGGTCGTCGAAGTAAAAGCCGGGGACATTGTGGTGAACACGGAGCAGGCCACGGTACAGGGCGTGCTTACGGCCGACCAGATCGAGACGTTGCCGATTAATGGGCGCAACTTTCTTGACCTGGCACAGCTCGAGCCCGGGGTGCAGATCCAGGACGGTGGAACGTTTGACCCGACCAAGAACGGATTTTCGTCCGTATCGTTCGGCGGGCGCTTCGGGCGCACCGCGCGGATTGAAGTGGACGGCGTAGACATAAGCGACGAAACCGTGGGCACGACAACGGCGAACATTCCGTTGGGAGCAATTCAGGAGTCGGCGCTGCAACAGTCCTCGCTCGATCTATCGACTGAACTCACGTCTTCGGGATCGGTCAATATCACGACAAAATCGGGCACGAACAAACTGCACGGCGATGGTTTCTACGATTTTCGCGATCAAAGGTTGAATGCCGCGCTGCCCGGCGGCACCAAGAATCCGTTTCAGCGCAACCAGTATGGCGGCAGCATTGGCGGGCCGATCATCCCGAACAAGCTGTTCTTCTTCGCCGACGTGGAGCGCACCAAGCAGGACCTGCTCGATCCGGTGTTGCCGAGCGGCGATTTCACTTCCATCGTGGGCAGTTTCCAGTCGCCATTCCGCGAGTTGCAGGGCGTGGGAAAGATCGACTGGCAAGTGGGCCGATACAAAGTCTTCTATCGCTTTGCGTATGACCAGAACCGCAGCGTGCTGCCTTACATTCCGAATTCGTTTCAGCCGTTCTCCAACAACAATCACGCGCGCAATCACGTCATCGGCATCGACTTCAACACAGGGAACTACACGCACAGCATCCGGCTTGGCTATACGAAATTTGTGAATGGCATCGCCGACGCGGTGGCGGGCTCGACCATCTACAACCCGGCGCCGGGAATTGAGCTTGCCATCGGCAGTGACCCGAACTGCCTGACCGCGGGCGCGGACACGTTCTGTTCGGGGCCGAACTACCTGGCTCCGCAGGCCACGTTGCAGTCCGATCGGCAGTTCAAATATGACGGCAGCACAGTGCGAGGAAAGCACATTCTTCGCTACGGCTTCGGCTACAACCGGCTGGTGGGCGGCGGCTTTGCGGAGTTCCTGGGACTGGGTCCGGCGGTGGGATCGAACAATCTGACTCAAGGCAACAGCTTGCCCTGTGCGGTCTCAGGCAATTGTCCGTTCCCGAGCCTCGATAAGAACTCCACGGATTTTGCGTCGAACCCTCTCAACTATCCTGTGCAGAACGTAACGCTGGGCAACGGGCAGGGATTTTCTTCCGAGCTGAAATCGTTCGGTTATCCCGCGGGCGGGCTGGGTCCGGATAATCGCGTCTCGGCCTATTTTGGCGATGCATGGAAACTGAAACCAGGGTTGACCATCACGCTGGGCCTTCGCTATGTGCGCGACACGGCCCGCACCGACAGCGATCTGGGTTCGGTCCCCGATTTGTATCAGTTCGACAATCAATACTTCCGGAACCTGGGCAACAAAGTGCGCCAGCCCAACCTGAACTTTGCGCCGCAGGTCGGCCTGGCCTGGGACCCCAGCGGAAAAGGCAAGACGGTGTTCCGGGCGGGGATTGGGTTGTTCTACGAGAATTCGGTGTGGAACAACAATTTGTTCGACCGTCCGGCACGCTTGAAGCAGGGGTTGTTTCTGGGCTTCGAACCTGCATGTTCCGGGGGGACGGCGCAGGCGTTGACGTTTACAACGACTGTGGACCTGAACACCGTTTGCGGCAGCCCTGTGGGAACAGCCGTATCGCAGTTGGTTCAAGTGCAACACGACTATCAAGCCGCCACAGTAGCGGCCGGGCCGCAGCAAAACCTTTCATATATCGGGACGGCGTTGGCCGACGGCACGAATATCACGGGTACGAACCTGTATGCGCCGAACTACATCACGCCGCGCTCGGTGCAGATGAACTTTGGCCTGCAGCACGAGTTCCGTCCGGGCACGGTGTTGACGGTGGACTACCTGCGGAATGTGGCGACCCACACTCTACTGAGCGTGGATACGAACCGCGTGGGCGATGCGAACTATTTCAATCTGAACAACGCGGTGAAAGCCATTGCGATGGTCGAGGGCTATTGTGCGGCCAGCAACGTCCCGGGTACGTACTCGAATGTCTGCCCTACCGATCCCGCAAATGGAACAAACGATAACGGCACCTATGGCACGCAGGCGAACCCCTTGCGAGTCGCGACCATTGCCGACTACGCCGCCAATGGCCTCGACTCCGGCTACTCGCTTTGCGGCGGCGGCCCCTGCCCGACCGGCAGTACCCAGGCGGCTTTCCCCGGCATCAACCCTGCCCTCGGCGCGAACCAGATGCTGTTTCCGATCGGGCGTTCCGTCTACAACGGATTGCAGATGTCGTTGCGGCAGCAGATTGCGCATCCCTTCCGGCACGTGGTGTCGCTGAACATGCAGATCTCCTACGCATTTTCCAAATACGTTTCGTCCGCGCGGGACAACGACTTCATCAACTACGCGCAGGACAACGTAAATCCCAACAAGTACATTGGCCCGAACGGTCTCGACCGCCGGCACCAGTTTTCTTTAGGCGGGACGATGGAGCTGCCGTGGAATTTCCGGATGACGGCGATCTCGCATATCGACAGCCCGCTGCCATCGAACATCACCGTGCCGGTCAGTGGAACGGCGGGAGGCATCTTCATCAGCGACCTGACGGGAGATGGAACCGGCGACGGCTCCTCCGCCTCGAACGGGGGAAATGGCGACCTGCTGCCGGGAACGAACATCGGTTCGTTCGGGCGCTCGGTGAACATCAGCAAGCTGAACACGCTGATTGAATCGTTCAACAAGAACTTCGTCGGCCAGGCGACGCCGGCGGGCAACGTGCTGATCCAGAACGGCCTGGTCACGCTGCATGATTTGCAGGCGCTGGGCGGTGTGATCGGTGGCGACGGGCTCGGCCACATCAATACCATCCTGGCTCCCCCACCGGGCGCGATCGGGCAGCAATGGCTGCGGACCTTTGACCTGGGCATGAGCTGGGCCTACAAGTTCCACGAACAGTTTGAACTGAGGCCCGGGGTGACAATTTTCAATGTGCTGAACCTGGCCAACTTCGACGGGCCGGCCGCGCCGTTCAATACGGTGCTCGACGGCAATCCGGGCTCGGTGAACGGGACAACCGGCGGCAATATTCCGGCCGGCCTGCGCCTGGGATTGGGCTCGGGAGTGAATGCCCAAGGGGCACCGCGTGCGATCGAGTTCTCGCTGAATTTGAAGTTTTAGGAGGTGGCGAGGCAATGTAGGCCAGCAGCACGGGCGGCAGTCTCCCAAATAGGATCACCCAAGTCGAGTTTACATAACATTACATAGATTTTTGTATTGTCACGCCACCAAACATATGTTGTTTGGTATGTCCATGCGTGCGAAGTCGTTGTGCAAAACGAGCATGACCCAACATAAGTGATTGAAAATATTCGTCGAAATTGGCGTGCCAGCTTCTCGGCAGCCTCTGGTGAGAAAATTGCGCGTACCTTCGCTGAGGTTCCGTGCAAAGTTGTCGACTTCTCCCCAAGGAAGGTAGCGAGAAATGTCCAAACTTGACAGGTTTTGCTCCGGCTTGAAAGTTGCAGTAATCGTGGCGGCAACAGTTGTGCTGTGCTCACAGTCGGTGATGGCGCAGACCACAGTGGGGCAGGGCAGCATTCAGGGAACCATCACGGACCCAACCGGGGCGGTGGTATCGGGAGCCAAGGTCACCATTACGAACAAGGCGACGGGACAGGTGGTAAGCACCACAACCACGAGCGCCGGTACGTACAATTCCGGTGGTTTGGCGGTCGGCGATTACACGGTCCGAATTGAAGCCAAGGGATTCAAGTCCGCGCAGTCCATCATCCCGGTGCAGGTAGCAGTGACGTCTTCCGGCAGCGTGAAATTGGAAATCGGCTCGGAGGGCACCCTGGTTGAAGTCCAGGGATCGGCAGTGACCGTCAACACGGAGCAGGCGACGGTTCAAGGCGTGTTGACCGGCGATCAGATTGACAATCTGCCGGTCAATGGCCGCAACTTCCTCGACCTGGCCCAGCTCGAGCCCGGGGTACAGATGCAGGACGGTACTTCGTTTGATCCGACAAAGGCGGGATACACGTCGGTCTCGATTAACGGAGTATTCGGCCGCACGCCTCGCATTGAAGTCGACGGGTTGGATGTCAGCGATGAGACGGTGGGGACGACGACACAAAACATTTCGATGAGCTCTATTTCGGAGTTCAACATCAGTCGTTCGTCGTTGGATCTTTCCTCGGAAGTAACGTCGTCGGGAGCGGTGAACGTCGCGATCCGGTCGGGGACGAATGCCTATCACGGCCAGGCGCTTTATAACTTCCGGGATCAGGCGGTTGGCTTTGCGAATTTTCCGGGCGGGCAGTCGCTGCCATTTCAACGCAACCAGTTTGGCGGCCGTTTTGGGGGCGCGCTGATTAAAGACAAGCTGTTCTTTTTTGCCGATTCCGAACGCATCAAGCAGGACAGTCTGGATCCTGTGGTTGTGGCGGCGCCATTCAACGGAATTTCCGGCGGCTTTACGTCGCCGTTCCGCAGCACTTCGAGTGTAGGAAAGCTGGATTGGCAGGCTACCAAGGACCTGCACATTTTCTACAAGTTTGCTTATGACGTGAATTATTCGAACAGCAATGCGTTCGCCACCGGCTACTCTATCTATGCGAACCGCGATAATACGCCATCCAACGCGGTGGGTGTGGATTGGAACAAAGGCAACTGGTCGCACAGCTTTCGTTTTGGATATCTCAAGTTCCACAACATGATTGTGGGTGGAACCAGTTCGACGGCCACTCCGCAGAATCCTTTCCCCGGCATTGAGATGTTCTTTTTTGACAACGGCCTGACAACTGGGCCGAACTTCCTCGCTCCGCAGCAGACGTATCAGAGCAACAAGCAGTTTAAATACGATGGCAGCAGAGTGTGGGGTTCGCACATCCTACGATTCGGGGTTGGAGTGAATCGGATCCTCGGTGGCGGTTTCGCCAGCTTCTATGGGCTGGGGCCGGAGGTGGTAACGGGAACATCGGTAGGAGCAAATCCGAACGATCCGAACCCCGGCGATTATCCGTTCCTGCAAGCTGTCGTTGGCAATGGCCAAGGCTATTTCACCGAGAAACCCTCCTTTGGCGCTCCGGCCGGAGGTCAAGCCGACACGAGATTCGAAGCCTATGTAGGCGATTCCTGGAAAGTGAAGCCAAACTTTACCCTAACGTACGGACTGCGCTACCTGCGCGATACGGGCAGGAGCGACAGCGACTTGTCACCGATTCCTTGTTCGGCCACAACTCTGATTACCTGCTCGGGGAACCTGCTCGATCAGTTTGGCAATACGGCGGGTCTCGGAAACAAAGTGCGGCAGCCCAACTCCAATTTTGGACCCCAAGTCGGTTTTGCCTGGGATCCGACCCATCAGGGCAAGACGGTCGTTCGAGGCGGAGCAGGAATCTATTACGAAAATTCTGTGTTTAATAACGTTCTGTTTGATCGGCCTCCGAAACTTAGCACGGGGCTGTTCTGGAACTTCGGTGTGCTCTCCTGCGGAGGCGGAGCCGGAACGGTGGGTCTGCAAACACCGAGTGGATTTCTCAGTTCGGTTGATGGTGCAGATGTGGCCACCGACCTGTGCTTCGCAAACCTTGGATCCACTCCAGCCCACGGGACGGCTCCCACTGTTGCGCAGGCCCTCGCCGACTATCAGGCGGCCTATCAGGCGGCGATCAAGGCGGGCGGAGCTGCGAGCAACGCGAACTTTGTAGGAAACACGTTGGAGCTGGACAGCAACCTTCAAGGCTACGCGATTTATGCTCCAAACTATCGCACTCCGCGTTCCTATCAAATGAACATCGGGTTCCAGCGTGAACTCGTCCGGGGTGGTGTGCTGTCTGTGGACTATGTGCGCAACATCAGCCTGCACTTTCCGCTCACGATTGATGTAAACCACGTTGGTGACGCTCGCTATCTGAATGCGACAGCTGCGGCGAATGCGATTGCGGCAACCCTAGCCAACTGCGGCGTGGGGTCGGTGCAGGCGAGCTACAGCGCGCCTTGCCCGAGCGGGTTCTATGTGGACGGGAACGGCAATAACCGGGCCGCAACTATCAACGACTATGCGGCGGATGGCCTTGATTCGGGTGTCGCGCTTTTCGGCGGATCGTCCGCCGCTGCGTTCGGGGTCAATCCAAACTTCGGAGCCGCGTTTGCCGGCATCAATCCATTGGTAGGCGTCGGTGACGTTCAGTATCCGGCCGGCAGGTCCGTGTACAACGGGCTGCAGACCGAGTACAAGTACCAGATCAAGAATCCGATGCGCGGGCTTGGCGGCGTGAACCTGCAGGTTGCCTATACGTTGTCACGCTTCGAGGGTAACGGAGGCAACGATCAGAACTTCAGCGCCGTGGCTTGGGACCAGAGAAATCCGACGGCCTTCTTTGGTCCGACTAGCCTCGATCGAACTCACCAGTTCAAGTTCGGTGCAACCTTCGATGTCGCCCACCGCGGCCCACGATTCAGCGTTATTGGCGGATTTAGTTCACCAAGACCATCAAACCTCTCCTTGCCGATCACGAACGGTGGCAACAGCAGTCAGCAGGCTGATATCTTCAGGACGGACCTGACCGGAGATGGAACTCTTGGAGACCTAATCAATTCTGCGAGCGGCATCGGTAAGCCGGGAACATTCATGCGTGGAGTGTCCGCCGGGGGGCTCCCCGCGGCCATCGCCAGTTTTAACGCCAATGTAGCGGGCACTTTAACACCTGCTGGGAAGGCTGTGGTTGCGGCCGGTCTGATGACGCAAGCTGACCTGACAGCACTGGGTGCCGTTGTGCCATCAATCGCGGCTCCGCCTGCTCAGAACATGGGAAACCCTTACTACAAGAATGTCGATATGGTGCTGTCCTGGCCGATTACGTTCAGGGAGCGCTTTGTGCTCGAGCCCAGCGTCGGCTTCTTCAACGTATTCAACTTCTCAAACTTTGCTCCTCTTGGAAATACGGCGGGGTGGCTGACCGGTGGGCCGGGTTCTGCCAACGGTACGTCCTCGAATGATTCGGTGCTGGTGAATGGTAGCGGTGCCACCAAAGAAGTGAATCGTGCTGGCTTGGGCACAGGTGTCTTCGCAGCGGGAGCGCCCCGGCAAGCCGAATTCGGATTGAAGATCACTTTCTAATAGGAGAGTCCTTCGATTTCATTGAGCCACCGATATCGTTCGGTGGCTCATTTTTCTGAACCGGCTCACGCCAAATCTGGTCCGCTTGGCGCTTTGGTACAATCCGACCATGCCGTTTCGACCGCAAGGAGCGCCAGCGCCTGGACGCGGGCGTAGTACGCCGCCTGAGGAGACCCATCAGGAATCCGCCTATTTGAAGCTGCTGGGCGAGAAGCAGAAGCCGGTGTCGATCAAGCTGCGCGACGGGGAAGTGGTCAAAGGCTGGATCGAATACTACGACCGCGACATGGTCCGCCTGACGCGTGACGGCGCGCCGAACCTGTTCATCTACAAACACGAGATCATGTATATCGCCGAAGACGGCAAGCGCGACTGAGCAGACGGCGCTGCTTCGATCACGGGCGTCCCCATCATGACTCCTCAAAGCGAGAGCTTTCTCCCGAAAATGACCGTGATCGCCCGCGAGGCGGGCGCGCTGCTGATGCGGCACTTCACGGCGCACGTCAAGATTGAATACAAGGGCGACGCCGACCTGGTGACGGTGGCGGACCGGTCGACCGAGGAGTTGATCCGGACGCGCATTCGCGAGAAATGGCCGGCGCACGACGTGATGGGGGAAGAGCAGGGACTGACCGACCGGGGCAGCGAATACCGGTGGTATGTGGACCCGCTGGATGGCACCACGAACTTTGCGCATGGGTATCCGGTGTTTTGCGTGTCGATGGCGGTGGAGCGGCGCACGGCGGAAGGCGCGCGGCGAGTAGCGGGAGTGATCTATGACCCGACGCGTGACGAGATGTTCAGTGCCGAATTGGATGGCGGAGCGACGCGGAATGGATGGCCGATTCGCGTTTCCAAGACGGCGAATTTGAGCGAGAGCCTGGTGGCGACCGGATTTCCCAGCCACAAGCGGCACAAGAATCCGAATATTCACTTTTATCACCAGATTTCGCTGAAGACCCATGGCGTGAGGCGCGCGGGTTCGGCGGCGCTCGACTTGTGCTACGTAGCCTGCGGGCGCTACGAGGGGTTTTGGGAGTTCAACCTGAATCCGTGGGACACGGCGGCCGGCGTGCTGATTGTGGAGGAAGCGGGCGGGAAGGTCACGCGTTATGACGGGTCGCCGTTTCAGCTCGACAGCCGCGAGACTCTCGCGACGAATGGGCTGATCCATGAACAACTCATTCGGGAGTTTCAGGACATTTTTCAGGGCCGAGGACTCGAACCGCTGGCCGACCCACAGAGCTACGAGCGGTAACTGCTTCCTCCCAAAGCTCTTCGCCACCGTGAATTTTGTAATGGCGCAGCTTGGCTTACGCAAGCGGCCGGTTCAGCGGGAGATCCCTTCGGCTTCGCTCAGGGCAGGCTCTTCGCTACGCCTGAAAGACGGCTGCGCTCAGGATGACAAAGTCGTCCAAATGCCAAAGCGCGCCACTACCGCGGATTTCCCACATTTACAATGGAGAAGGGAAACGGGCAGTTTGTTCATTCATGAGCGGGGTTCCTCTGGGGGCAGGTTTTGATTGATTCGTTGCTGAAGCGAGACATCGAAAAACGGGACGCCAAGGTGTTGCTGCAGGGCCGGGTACTTTTTCTGACGGAAGATCCCGCGCTGATTCGGCGGCAGCTTGCGGGCGAAGACCTACCCTGGGACACGAAGAATCCGGCCGCCAATCCCAAGCTGCGCGACGATATTTCGACCGACGAAATTACTCCGGCGCACTTTTGCTTCTACTTCGACGAAACGCTGGGCGAGATTCCCTATGCTGGGCTGAAGTGCGGCGGGGAACTGCCGGTTGGGCGCGGGGAAGTGAAGCGTGGCGGGTTCGTGTGCGCGGTGAGCGGGAAGCGGCGCGGCAAAGGGTCGAGCCGCGAACACTCGCCCTACGCGGAGTTGTGCGCCGGCATTCAACTGGTGGTCGCCGAAAATATTGAACGCATATATAAGCAGAATTGCCAGAACCTGGGGCTGCTGACTTCGACCGATTTTTCGATGATCGACCGGATCCGTCGCGCGGAGGAGATTTCGCTTGGCGAATTTACCGCCGGCGAGGATGACATCACGCGGCAGGTGATCGAGTATGGCGGGCTGTTTCCGTTCAATGTAGCGAGGATGCAGAGGAAGGTGTTTCTGCCGCCAATTCGGTCTGATGGGATAAAGGGGCGTGAAAGTCAAAGTCAACACACCCACTCTAACGTCGCAAAAAGCGCGACGTTAGAGTGGGGCACCCAAGCATCCCCTACACGGCCGATGACGCTGGCGGAGAAGATTTTTGCCCGGCACATGAAAAACGAAAAGGGCAAGGTGGGTGTGCCGGCGGTGAAACCCGGAGATACCGGTTTCGCGCAGGCGGATTTGCGGTTCAGCCACGAATATGTGACGCCGATGGCCTCGATCTTCTTCGAACGGTTGGTCGGCAAGGATGCGAAAGTCAACGATCCTGCGAGCATCCTGTTTTTTCGCGACCATCTTACGTTTCTTGACGACGTGATTTCCGGGGAAAAAAAGAAGATGGGCCTGCTGGACCTGGCGTCGCAGTTGAAGCTGAAGCAGCAGGATTTTGCGGCGAAGCAGGGAATCAAGCTGCACGGCGAGTTGAAGGACCGCAAAGGCTCGGAAGGGATATGCCACTCCATCGTGCTGGAAAGTTATGCGCTGCCGGGGCAGTTGAATATTGGATCGGATTCGCATACGCCGCATGTGGGCGCGATCGGCTGCGTGGCGTTCGGCATCGGCACGACCGACGTATTCAATAGCTGGATTACGAAAGATGTGCGCGTGAACGTTCCGGAGTCGGTGAAGATTGTGGTCCGGGGCAAGCGGCGGGCGAACGTTACGGCGAAAGATTTCATCCTGAAGATTCTGAGCCTTGACTATGTGCGCAGCGGCAAGGCGCTGGCGAAGGTGATGGAGTATGCGGGCGAAGCCATTGAAGAACTGAGCGTGGACGAGCGCGCGACGATGACGAATATGGCGGCTGAGATCGGCGGGTTCACCGGCATTGTGGCGCCGGATGGGAAAGCTGTGGATTTTCTGGTGGAGCGGCGCGGCATGGATCGCAAGCAGGCGGAGAGCTTGATCGACGGGCTATACAGCGATGTGGGCGCGGAGTATGCGCACGTGATCGAGCTCGATGCGGCCGAGATTACTCCGATGGTTGCGACTCCGGGCGATCCGGGGAACGGCAAGTTTGTGCGCGAGTTGAACACGCCGGTGCCGGTGGAGATTGCCTACGGCGGGACCTGCACTGCGGGAAAGAACGAAGACATGGACATGTATGCCGCGGTGCTGGCCGATGCTTTGAAGCATGGCAAGCGGGTGGCGGCGTCGGTGCAGTTTTTTATTCAGTTTGGTTCGCAGGAGACGCGGGAGTATTGCGTGCGAAAGGGATACCTGCAGATTTTCGAGAAGGCGGGCGCGCGGGTGATCGAGCCGAGCTGCGGGGCGTGCATCAATGCAGGGCCGGGAGTTTCGACACGATCGGACCAGGTCGTCATCAGTGCACAGAACCGGAACTTTCCCGGGCGCAGCGGGCCGGGGCAGATGTATCTGGCATCGCCGCTGACGGTGGCGGCGAGCGCAGTGGCGGGGCATATCGTGGAGTTTGAGCCGAGCGAGGAATTGGTCGGGGCGTAAGTTTTCTGGGGCACCTTCCTGCATCTCCCTGACCGGAAATCGGTTGTAGTTTTCCTTGGCCAGGAATATCTTTCCCGTGGAGCGAAACCCAATGTTCAGGTACCTGTTCGCTGTGCCGGTGCTGTGGATCTCCGTGGCTTCATGGGGACAAACTCCGGCCGCGTCTTACCAACCTCCGACCTATGTTTTGGAGCCAATCGCAACCGCGAGCGCGATCTATCCAGCGTCTGCACTGGAGCAGAAGATCCAGGGCGAAATCGAGGTGCAGATCGTTGTATCAGAGGCCGGCGACGTGGACTACGCCAAGGCCTCCAAAGGTGACGCGGTGCTCGCGAAAGCTGCCGAGGATGCGGCGAAGAAGTGGAGGTTCAAGCCTGTTGCCAAGGATGGAAACCCAATCCCCGTGGTCTCGCAGGCGACTTTCAACTTCACGCTGGGAAATGCAGCTGAGGGGTCGAAGGAGATCGTGCCAGAGATCGCGCCCGCCACGGATTTTCCGCGGCGCATCAGAGTTTCGTCGGGGGTGGGTCAGGGCCAGCTTCTGAGCAAGACGAACCCTTTCTATCCGCCGTATGCCAGGGAGATGCACATTCAGGGCGTCGTTTTGCTGAAGGCCTTGATCGGAAAGGATGGGGCGATCGCAAGTCTGGAGACGATCAGTGGCCCTCCTGAACTTGTCTCTTCAGCGACCGACGCAGTGCGGAAGTGGCGCTACCGGCCGTATCTCCTGATGGGCCGACCGATTGAGGTCGAGTGTCAGATACAGGTTAACTTTGCGCTGCAGTAGTGCGAATTTCTTCGCGCTGTGCCCTGCGGAGAGTCCTCGGCACTAGAGCACGGCCGCCCTCGCAAGTGGTTGATTTCAAGCGGGATGGCTGAAATCAACCACCCCTGGGCTTGCAACTTTTCTTCCCCCGCAGAGTTCCAATAGGTAGGCAGCTTAGAGTGCAATCGACTCTGGGCGGCCAGGATTCCGGGCGGTTACACGGGATCGGAGGAGGGGAAATGCGGTACCTGAAATATTTCGTGCTTCTGGGGGCCCTGATGCTCCCGCTGAGCTACTCGCAGGCGCAGGTTAGCGTCGGCATAGGTTTTGGACCGGGCTACGTGGCCGGGCCTCCTGTGTGTGCCTACGGCTATTACAACTACTATCCTTACGCGTGCGCGCCCTATGGCTACTACGGCCCGAGCTATTTCGTGGGCGGGGTGTTCATCGGCGCGGGGCCGTGGTTCCGTGGTTGGGGGCCGGGGTATTAT
>Ga0075029_100001674_pt1 | contig 12660 bp, 9 predicted proteins | sample LitLauG_LLR_2013_FD_71391 | JGI IMG/M metagenome (GOLD analysis project Ga0075029, IMG submission 71391) | Freshwater sediment microbial communities from North America - Little Laurel Run_MetaG_LLR_2013 | ecosystem: Environmental > Aquatic > Freshwater > Creek > Sediment | place: USA...
ATCGTAAGTTGCATTACCGCGTACGCTGAGCTTAGGCAGGGGCCGAGAGGCCAAACCCAAAGCATAGTGGGACAGATGAATATCACCGTCCAAGGAGCCGGGCGCAGGGACGGCAGAGCCGGGCAGTGCGCTGAGGGGCAAAAAATCCGCGTTTTGTTTGAGCGTCCCAAGCGATGCGGCAAATGTCAGGGTCGTGGCCCACGGCAGCTGCACGTTGCCCGCTGCGGTGAGCTGCTGCAGGGTGTTGTTCGGCGGGTCTGCTATCTGCCCTTGAGTGGAGCCCGGCACGATCGGCAAATAGGGATTGGCGAAAATCAACGAATCATTTTCATCGCTGAACCAGGAGCCTAGGTAGCTCAGGCGCAAACTCGCCTTGCGTCCGGCCCAGGCAACGCCGGTCTCGAAAGAGTTCGTGACGTAGTCAAAGGGCTGGGGAAGCTGCGCGGCTTCCGTCAAAAAGCTTCCGCTCGTAACTCCGAAGCCGTCATGCTCCTCGCGCCGATACTCGCCGAAAATCGTCCAGCTAGGGCTGGCGAAGTAACGAGCCAATAACGCGACGGTGCGCATTTCCGATTCGATGTTGATGGGTGCGAGGCTTGCGCCAAGTGCGCTCATGGCGCCGGTGCTCCCCGCCGGGACCCAGTTGGTGGGCAGCCCCAGGTTCGAGCCGCTGGACTTAAACGGGGTTGCGCCCGTGTCAAACAGCTGGTTGGGCTGGCCAGCGTAGCTGACGCGCACATCGAAGCTTCCCTCGCGGCCTCCCTCTATGTATCCATTTCGAGAGGCAAGTCCCAGACGCTCCAGATCATAGTTCGCGTAGCTGCCATCGTCGTTGCGGTACGATCCGGACCCGGCAACATCCGCATACGCTCCGTTGTGATCGATACCGGTATAGCGGCCATAGGTCGCGTTCGCGCCTGTGGCGCCGAGCACTCCTGCCTCCACCTCGGCCGTGTAGCCTTGCAGAAAGGGACACTGAGTGCATCTCCATTCGCTGGTATCCGGAGCCGGCGTATCAGCCCGTGAGCTCGACAATGCCGATGCGGCAAGAACTCCGGCAAGCATCCAGGTACCAAAAGGGCGAAAGAAAAATGTCATGTGTCCTCTAGCGCATAAACGCGCGGCCGGAAGGGCTGTTCGAGCCATGGACCTGTGAATGACAATTCACGCAGCCGCCGGCCAGCAAGTAGGCGCTGGGGCTTGCGCCGCCCGCCAATCCCTTCGGGGTGTTGACGATCGAAGGATGGCCCGCGCCCTCGTGACAGCTCTGGCACAGAAACGGCGGCCGAAGTTTGAGCAGCGCCGGCTGCGCCGATCCATGCGGATTGTGACAATTGGTGCAGTCCTCGGGGACCGGCTGATGTTCCCAGAGAAACGGGCCGCGGTATTCGGCGTGACAGGTGGTGCAAGTCTCATTGACGGTATTTCTTACCAGTTGCGCCGGGGCGGTGGAACCGTGCGGCGAATGGCATGCGGTGCAGCTCATCGTGCCTTCGCGCAGCGGATGATGCGAAGGCTTCAAAGAATCGCTGTGCTGTGCCTGATGACAGGTGGTGCAGACCTCGACCTGGGTCGCTGTCGCCAGCACGGGATCTTTGGCCGAATGCAGCTGGTGGCAGCTGGCGCAGGCAATATCGCTTGCAGCATGAGCACTCGATGCCCAGTCATGCGCTGCATTCGACTGATGGCAGGCCAAGCACGGCGCGTTCTGCTTTGCAGCGGGCGCGCTCGCCTTGGTGCCGAAGTCGGTCATGCCCGCCAGCGGGCCTCCTCCCGCTTGCACGTGTGCGCCGCCCGGGCCGTGGCAGGCCTCGCATTGCAGGCCGCCATGTCCGAACGGACCGCGAGGATCATTCGCACGGGCATGCTTGGTGTGGAAGATGCCGGTGACGGTCGCATCGCCGTGGCATGCCAAGCAGGTATCGGCGCCCTTCGGGCTGTATGCTGCCGCCGGCGCCGGTGTTGCCGCGGGCGTGGACGCGGCAGCAGTCACAGACGTATCGGCCGCGCCCTGCGCGCTCGTGAACAACACAGCCGCGGCGAGGGTCGCGGCGAATGCGCCGAGCCAAATCGTTGTTCTCGGCGCTCGCATGTCTCGCGATCCGATCACGGCCTAGGGTGGCGTAACGACGTTGTGAACCACCTTGACGTCGGCGATTGCCCCCGGCCCGTGGCAAATGACGCACGTCTCGGTGGAGACCACGTGGCTATTGGCGTCTTTGACGGCATTGAAGCTGCCGCCGTTCTGTACCATGTGCAATGCGTCTGTTGCCGTAGTGTGGCATGCCGAACAGACGGCGGCCGCAGGCGTCACCGCGGTCTGCCCGGCAGGACCGCTGCCACCTACACCGCCGACGTAGGTGCTTACCGTGGTCGCGAGCACCGTCGAACTGGTCGGATCCGGCGGGTAATACGTATCGCTGGCGTGACACAACAAACAGTTATTAAGGGTGCCCGGGAAGGGCGTCTCGGCGCTGAAGTCAACCGCGCTACCACGATGGTATACAACGTACGGCACTGCCGATTGCCCTGCTCTGAAAGTACTCGCGTGGATGGCATGGATCATGACTTTGAGATCGATCGTTTGCTCGGCGAGCTTGTCAGTTGGATCGGGGCTTGCCGGCGTGATACCCGCACCGATCCGCGCCACTACATCGGTGGCATTGGGATTGTGGCACAGCGAACATGCCTGCACGCTATCGAGACGATTGCCGCCATGCCCGTTCAGTTGGAAGTGGCAAACATTGCAGTTCGCCACGGGAGCGACTTCCCGGCGCGCCTTCGCGGTTGCATCCGTCACAGGCGCATAGGCGACCACGTTGGGCACCGGGATTTCCTGCGTACCGCGACCATCGCTGAAGTCGTGGACCGCGTGGCCTTGGAACAATAAACCCGCTGATCCCTTGATGTTCGCCGGGATCGCGGCCGGGGAGGAGACTGTGAAGGTGCCGTCGCCGTTTGCCGTGGGCGCCGGCGAGGTGCAGACCACTGGCAGATTGATGGGCTGTGCTACTTCGCTCGTAACACCGCTGCCCACATTGGTGTAGTCGGTCGTGCTCCACGCAACCGCGATGCTGAGATTGGGCGTCGCTGAGGGGTCGGCGCAATGCGTGAACGGATCATCCGTGAGGACGTTATAGGGCTTGTTTCCGTTGCTTGGATTCGTGACCGAGAACTGAATGACCGGATTCTGGCCCGGTCCGGTATTGGTTGCCTTGATGATGTTGTACTGAAGCGTCGATTGGAATGCGACTTCCGGAATCACGTGCGCCGCGACGACCTGCAATTGCCCGTTGTCTATGTTCGAGGTCGGACCATGGCAGGTGGTGCACTGGGTGTCGTTCGCAACGATGTTGGTGCTGTGGTTCGCGCCGGTGGCAAAGTTGACATTGTCGTGGCAGGCGCCGCAGGCCGCCATGGTCGGCACGCTATAGTAGTTGGCCGCCTCGGTTGCTGCCGGGATGTTCTGCGCGTGGCAGGTCGTACAATTGCGCGTATCCTGTGGAAACACCACGGTATTGAAATTGTTGAGCGACTGCCTGAAGCCGACGATCCAGTAGCCCAAGCCTAAGGTCGGCGTGGTGTTTGTTCCGCTCGCCGTCTGGATGGTTGGCAGGCCATTCCCAGTGTGAATCTTGTGGACCATCACCTTCATATCCAGCGAATTACCGCTGTAGGGGTCGGTGGTGCCCGGGCTATGGCACATCACGCAGTACTGCACCTCGACCCGAGCACCGCCGTGCGCACTCAGCATCGAGTGGCAGTTGTTGCAGGTGGCGGTCTCGATGATTTCGCGGGCGAAGATGCCGGTGGTTGCGCCGGTAGATGGCTGAAAAGTGTAGTCGGCGTTATTCGCCTGCGCGAGGCCGCGGATTTCAAAGCCGACGCGATGGGTCAACGTCGCGGTATAGACGACGTTCGGGTCCTTGGTGATGTCTTTGTTGAAAGTGTACTGGTAGGTGCCATCGCCATTGTCGACCAGCGCGCCGGCCGCACCGTTCTCCACGGTGGCCTGTGTCTGCGGCGTCGAGGCGCAGCCGGGTGGGGCGGCAACGCCGGCGGGACAGCCTGTCGGACTGACGGTGCTATAGATGTAGGAATTCCATTGGCTCGATGTACCGTTTTGGCCGGGCACGAGCTGTGCGATGACCCAGCCGATGTCACCGGCAGGCAGTCCCTTGAGAGCGAAGCCATTTTGATCGGCGAGTTTGAACTTCACCACCGGCGGTCCGTTGATCGAAACGCTGGTCACGGTGCCGGTGATGGAACTGGCGGTCGTGATATTGAGCGCCGTTCCTGGTCCCTGCGGCCCTGACGGTCCGGAGGTACCTGGAGGTCCCGCAGGTCCCGGGGGGCCTGCCGATCCGGTGCTGCCGCTGCAAGCTGCGAGCATCACGCAGAGTACGAACATGCTCATAGCGGACATCTTGGCGCGATGCCCTTCGCGTATCTTATTCTCGTGCGCCATACTGAAATTCTCCCGCGATCCGAAAATCAAATACTGCGAAGAGGCACCGAGCTGTCGCGCACCGTAGTCAGCGTATCCCGCAGTGTTTGCGGGGATCTGTACGGAAGCGCACAGAGGAGCGCATCAGTGAACGAGTAATATTTTTTTGCGGTTGTGAGATGAGCCGCGCTTGCAAAAGAACAATCCCAGTGGCCTCCCCGATTGAGATGCAGGAATTTATGCCCGTATCGAGTGCTGCTGGATGAATTCACCGCCGCCGGCACCCACAGGGATTGCCGCATGGCTGTGGCGCCGACCACAACGCTGGTTCCTGCTCGGTATTCCCGCGGGCGGGTTGATTGCCTTCATCATAGGCATCGCCGTCACAGGCGGCTTCTTCGCTGCCTTGAAGCTCACTGAAACCGACGCCTTCTGTACTTCCTGCCACGAAATGCAACAGCCGTTTCAAGAGCTTACGCGCAGCGTGCACTATTCCAACGTGTTGGGGATTCAGCCGAGCTGCGGCAATTGTCATGTGCCGCCGAGCTTCCTGCCCGGATTGTGGCGCCACATTCGAGCGGCGGGCGAGGTCTGGGGACACATGCAGGGCGAACTCAACACACCCGCAAAATACGAAGCTCACCGCTTGGAGCTTGCAAAAAAAATCTGGTCCGAGTTGAAAGCCAATGACTCTGCCGAGTGCCGCAGCTGTCACACGGCAAGCGCCATGGATTTTGCCAAGCAACCGCCCATGGCGGCGAGTTCACACCAGTCAATGGCGAAGCAGGGGATGACCTGCATCGATTGCCATCAGGGGGTAGCGCACACGCTGCCTGCGGGAAGCTGAAGCAGCGCGCGATCGAGCAACCCTCAAGGCACGGCTGCTCGCGAACGACCGCTGAAGTATCGACCGAGAATGTGCACAATTTCAGCAATCTTGAAATTAAATAGCCGCCGCGGCCAGAACAATTCGCGCTTGTCGCATACCGTGCCGATGCTGTAGCGAGATATCTCTCCCATCAGCGCGGCATCCGCGCTCATGTCCAGGCCTTGCGCCATGCCTTGATCGAGCCGGGAACGCAGTGCGCGCGCGGCGGCAATACCGCTTGCAACGGCTGCGGCGCGCCGCCTCGACAAGCGTCCGTACTGCAATTTGAGGGCATTTAAGCGCTCGGCGGCATCGTAGGTGGCATCCACCAGTTCGCTGCGCGTCATCCACTTCGTTTCGTAGTTCAAGATGCGTTCCCAGGTCGGCTGAACGAGCAACTGTCGGTGCTGCTCCAAGGTGCGGGCGAACAATCGGTAGCCAAAACGGTCGGGATCCTCAAAACCGCGGCTGCCGGGATCAATGAAGGGGCCCATGGGAGAGATGAAACAGGAGAGCCGCTTGTCACCCAATTGAAACAAATGCCCGCAGTATTCGACGGTGTCGCGCACCGATTGCGGGGTCTGCGCCGGCAGCCCGATCATGAAGAAAATGTCAATGCGCGAACAGCGCAAGCGCACTGCTTCCTGAATGATGGATTCCATATCCTCGGTGCTGTAACCGGATTCACCCTCCTGCGCGTCGCGCACCGCCTGACTGTGACTCTCAGGGCTGAACTCCATGCTCCAGTGGCGCACGCTGCGGTCGATGTCGCGCAGAAACGATGCCGGCGGCAACGCGAAGAATTCGAATACGATCTCGTTTGGCAGCTGCGCGCAGCTCAGACGTTCGAGAACCTCAGCCGCATGCTCAGGCCCCGCCATCAGCAGGTCGCCGACCAGCAGAATGGGTCCGTAAGTCAGGCGCGAAATGGCCTGCATGTTGGCGACCAGACTCGCGGGACTGCGATACACCGGCTTCTGTCGTTTCGTCAAATGTGTGCAGGTTGTATGCGAACTGCCGCAGGTAACGCATTCGAAGGCGCAGCCCTTGACGGTGAACACCGTCGTGATTGGATTGTTCCACCATCCGTTGAAGGGCAGGGTGCTTTCCAGGTCGCGGTAGCGCATCACCATCTCGACCATCAGGTCGGGCCGCAGATCCACGTAATCCAGGGTTTGCGGCACGAACGCGAGCGGATTGACGTGAACACCGGCGGAATCCTTCCAGGTCAGATTGGGAATCTGATCGACGGGCGCAGCGCTTTTCAGCGCGAGGAGCAGCTGATGCAGCGGCGGCTCGGTGCTGTCGCCGCGCAGCACATAATCGACTTGGCTGTAGCCGATCAATTCGCGATGAAAGTAGGTCGATGACAATCCGCCCATTATGATCGGCACGTCCGGATGCACTTCCTTGACGATGCGTGCGACTTCCAAGGCGCCGTGGGCGTGCGGCAGCCAGTGCAAATCAATGCCGACGGCTTTGGGCTTGAGAAGTGCGAGAAATCGCGGTACATCAAACCGGCTGCTGTTCATCATGCGCAGCGCGAGATTGACAATCCGTACGCTCATGCCGCGATCGTGCAGAAAGCTCGCAATCGTGAGAAACCCCAACGGATACATTTCAAACACGGTCGAGGAGGGGACCATGTCGCTCACGGGGCCGTAGAGGATCGCCTTTTTGCGAAAATCGTAGACGCTGGGCGCGTGCAGTAGCAGCAAATCCATCAAATCATTGTACGCGAACCTGAATCAGCTCCTCGCCGTTTGGATCGACGACATGGACGGCACATGCAAGGCAGGGATCGAAGCTATGTATGGTGCGCAGAATCTCGAGCGGCTGCTTCGGATCTTGCACGCTTTGGCCCTTGAGCGCCGCCTCATACGGGCCCTCGACGCCGGCGGCATCGCGCGGACCCGCATTCCAGGTGCTCGGCACCACCGCCTGATAGTTGGAGATCTTGCCCTCGTCGATGACGATCCAGTGGCCCAAGGCGCCGCGCGGCGCTTCCATGAATCCGACGCCCTGTGCATGCCTCGGCCATGTCGAGGGCTCCCACAGAGTGTCATTAAAAGTGCGCACGTCACCGGCATTGATGTTCGCCATGAGACTGGCATGCCATTGCGGCATGGCGTCCGCGAAGATCTTGCACTCGAGAGTGCGGGCGGCGGTGCGGCCCATGGTCGAGAACATTGCCGTCAGCGGCAGATCCAGTTGCTTGAGCGCTTTGGTCGCGAGTTCCTTGGTGGGTTCATGACCGCTCGCGTACAGCATGAGTACCCGCGCCAGGGGTCCAACCTCCATGGCGTGTCCCTTCCAACGCGGAGACTTGAGCCAGGAATAACTCGCCGTGGTGTCCAGATTCTGATAGGGCGGCTGCGGTCCCGAATAATTCAACTTCGTCTCACCCTTGTAAGGATGCAAGCCGGCAGCCTTGCCGCCACTGTAGTCGTACCAGGAATGAGCTACGAATTCCTGGATATCCGCATCGGCATTGAGGTCGATATCCTGTTCGATGTGGGAGAGGTCACGGCCCAAAATAGCGCCTTGCGGCACCAGCAGCGACTTGCGGTCGGGGCTGCCATTGGCCGGAAAATCTCCGAAAGTCATGAAATTCCCCACCCCTTCGCCGGTTTTGAACCAATCCTTGTAGAACGAGGCGATCGCCAGCGTGTCGGGCACATAGACTTCATCGACGAAGCTGCGCATCTGCTCGATGATCTGCGCGACCTGCTGCAGCCCGACTTCGTTAACCGCGGTAGTGCCGGTCCCCGCGCCACTGTGTACGCTGATGGCCGACGGCATGCCGCCGACCACGAAGTTCGGATGCGGATTCTTGCCGCCGAAGATGGTATGCAGCTGCGCCACTTGCCGCTGCCATGCGAGCGCATCCAGATAATGCGCGACGGCCATGAGATTGGCCTCCGGCGGCAGCTTGTAGAGCGGACTTCCCCAGTAGGCGTTGGCGAAAATGCCGAGCTGTCCGGATTCCACCAGCTTTTTGACTCGGCCTTGCACATCCGCGAAATACCCGGGTGAGGAGCGGGCGTAACTCGAAATCGATTGCGCCAGAGACGAGGTCGCTTTCGGGTCGGCTTTGAGCGCGGAAACTACGTCCACCCAGTCAAGCGCATGCAGGTGATAAAAATGCATCACATGATCGTGCACGTACTGCGCGCCGATCATCAGATTGCGGATCAGTTGGGCGTTGGCGGGAATCGTGATTTTGAGGGCGTCCTCGACCGCGCGTACCGAGGCGATACCATGCACCAGGGTGCACACCCCACAGATGCGCTGTGCGAAAGCCCAGGCGTTGCGCGGGTCGCGGCCCTGCAGGATGATTTCGATGCCGCGCACCATCGTGCCGGAACTCGACGCCCGAGTGATCAGCGTGCCGTCGTATTCCGCCTCGATCCGCAGGTGCCCTTCGATCCGCGTGACGGGATCGACAACAATGGTCTGTGCGCTCATGTTCCGTTACCGCCAACGCTCAAGTTGGCTGCTACCAGTTCGAGCAGGCTGCGCGGCGCCTTGTCCCAGGTGAAATGGGCTTGCGCGTCGTCAAAGGTGCGCCGGCAATCCGAGCAGCTGGTCAAGAAGGTCTTCGCACCCGTGTCATCGATTTCGCGCAGCTTGTTTTCCATGGTGCGGTAGCGCAACGGCGCCGCACGCTCGATGTCGAGTACGCCGCCGCCGCCGCCGCAACAGAAGCTGAATCCGCCGTGATTTTTCAGCTCGCTCAGTTCGATGCCCATCGCCGTCATGAGTTCTCGCGGCGCATCATTGATGCCGCCTTTGCGCACCAACTGGCACGGATCATGGAACGTGGTTTTGCCGGTAGCCGCCGCTGATAGCTTCAGTCGGCCGGCGCGAAGCTCATCGGCAAGGAATTCGGTAACGTGGCGCACCTTGAAGGGCAGCGGCTTGCCATACAAATCGGCCGCCTCCCAGCGCAATGCCGTATAGGCATGCCCGCATTCCGGCACGAGCAGGGTCTTGGCGTTACAGGCTATGGCTTGCTCGATGAGCCGCAGGCTGATATCGCGCTGCCAGTTCTTGCCGCCCGCATAATAGCCGTAGTTCTCAGCCACCAGCCCATCGCTGCGAAACGTGCAGGAAATCCGCAGATGTTGCATCACTCGGGCCAGCGCGGCGACGGCGCTGGGGTAATGCTCGATGTCGGTGCGAGGCACACACAGCATGAGGTCTGCTGCAGGTTTGTCCAGCGGTATATCGACGCCAAAGCGCTCACCGATCGACAACAATTGCTCCCGATAAGGCTCCGCGCTTGGCTCCGGTTGACCGGTTGCATGCTGGTGCGCGGCCTTCTGATACAGTTCCTTCGGCGCAAGTCCCGCATCGAACATCGCATGCCGCGCCTGTTCGATGAGCGCCGATACGTCGATACCCATCGGGCAAATCAGGCTGCAACGACCACACATATTGCAGCTGTCGAATAGCAGATGCTGCCAATGCTCCAGTTGATCCGCGGTGACTTCGCGCTTCAGGCCGAACAAGCGGAAGAGGGGGGCGAAGGGGCTCGCCTCGCGCTTGTAGGCTTGCTTAAAAGGCTCGACCTTCCAAATCGGTGTGTATTGCGGATCCTCAGTCGCGATGTAGAAATGACAGGCATCGGCGCAAATGCCGCAGTGGATGCAGGACTCGAGCCTGAATGCGCTGAGCGCGCCGATTTCCTGTGCAAAGCCTTTCATGGCGCTGGCTACCCGAGCCTGCGGAGTCTCGCTCTGTCCGGGGGCGAGATCGGCAGGAAGTACGCCCGTGGCTTCGCTCATGAGACCGCTCCTTTGCGCGCCAGCACTGCACCGTTGATGGCGCGGGACGGAAAGATATAAAAGGCATGCATCAGCTTGCCGAAGGGAAACCAGACGAGCAGCACATCGACGCTGAGGATGTGCACAGCGAGCAGCGTCTGGTAGGGGCCGCCTAAGTGAGCGGTCGCGGCCAGGCCGGTGACGATCACCAGCGCCGTGATGAACCAACTGAAGTAGTCGTCGAAATTGGACAGCATGCGCATGACCGGATTCGTCACACGGCGAAACAGGACCGCCAGAAACAACGTCAGTGTCAAGACTGAGACCACCGTGATCAAGCTGCTCGGCAGCCCCGGCCAAGTGAAGCCAAACAGGCTGCCAAGAAAGATGATGTGCGGAGTGAACAGCAGCACGACGATGAACAGGCCGATGTGATAGCTGTAACCGAGCGCCTCGCCGGCTCCAGTGCGGCCGATGAATTCCGGATGCGGCCATGAACGGGAGCCCACTGTCGCGACGCCCGCAATCATGAATTTAATTATCGAGTTGCGGGGCTTATTGAAGTCACGGCGGATGCGCAGCAGCGCAAAGCCAACGATTCGCCACACCACCCCTACGCAAAATACCGCGAGCGCCACTTTGAGTGCCGGCCCGCGCGCGAAGCCCAAAAGATCCATGTGCTCAGCTCCCCTTCGGTTCGTTGTCGCGCTGTTCGCTGTGATGTTGACGCAGGCGGCTCACGCCGGCGGATGCCAACCCTAAGGCAGCGCCCACGGCCGCGGCGCCGGCGACAATTTCCAAAACCTGTCGCGGTGCCACTTCGCCCGCCTTGCCCCAGGAGGCAGCGGACAGCGGGGAGTAGAAATCTCCTTTGTCCCAAAAGCCGGGCTCGGCGCAGCCGATGCAGCCGTGTCCGGATTGGATTGGGAAACTGGTGCCGCCGTTCCACTTAACGGTTGCGCAGGCGTTGTAGGTCGTCGGTCCCTTGCAGCCGAGTTCGTACAAACACCAGCCGTTGCGCGCTCCTTCATCGTCGAAGGTTTTGGCGAACTTGCCCTGGTCATAGAAGGGCCGCCGATAGCAGCGATCGTGGATGGTGTTGCCGAAAAAGGCCTTGGGACGCCGATGTTCATCAAGATCCGGGACTTTTCCTGTCGCCACGAACTGCAGCAAGGTGCCGGTGATGACTTCGGGTATGGGCGGGCAGCCGGAGACGTTAACAATGGGCTTGTCGCCGACGATCGCCGATACCGGCCACGCGCTGGTCGGGTTGGGATCGGCGAAGGGTATGCCGCCAAAGGCCGCGCAGGTGCCAACGCAGACGATGGCGGCCGCGCCCTTGGCCGCCTCGCGCAAGGTGTCCTCGGCGCTGCGCCCGCCTGCCGTGCAGTAGGCGCCGCCGGCTCCTGTCGGCACGGATCCATCAATGACCAGTACATATTTTCCGAAGTTGTCCTTCATCGCCTTGTCGCGGGCGGATTCTGCAGCCTCGCCAGATGCCGCCATCAGGGTGTCGTTATAGTCCAGCGAAATGACGTTGAAGATCAGGTTCTCGATGGTGGGTGCGAATGATCGCGTCAAGGTCTCCAAGCAGCCGGTACATTCCTGAAACGAGAGATACACCACCGAGGGTCTCGGCGCGTTGCGCAATTGCTCAGCCATTGCCGGCCCCATCCACGGCGGCAGCGCCATGGCCGATGCGGTGGCCGTACAGAACTTGATGAAACTGCGCCGGCTGATGCCGTGCTTCAGCAGCGTCTCGCCAACCGTTAGCCGATCATCCCCGTAAATCATTGATTTCTCCCGGGTACGGCCGAATACTCAAGGCTCACGCGCTGGCGCAGGGCGCGCGCCGCCGCGGCAATCTCATCCAATGCGCCGGCCAGGATCTCCGGAACGCGAGTCACCTCGAGAAACTCCGCTATCGATTCGCCTTGGGCATTGCAATGCGTCACCCACCAGATGCCGGACACGCTGGTTTCCCGGATGCTCGACAGTCCGTCGGTTTTCACCGTCGCTTGTACCTCGCCGTCGCCGAGCACCCGCTCAAGTTCGGTGCGGTCTTGCGGACTCATTGGCAGACTGCGCAAATCGATCGCCGCCGGGATCCGGCCATCAGCGAGTTGCTCAAGCAGGGTCGCGAGTTCTGCAAGGATTGCCGATACGCCATTGCCCAATCCCCCGGACCGCGCGGGATCACCGGACGGCGCTGGTCCGCCGGGTAGCGCCGGGCCCTCGATCCGGATTGGGATTTCGGCGAGGCGGCTCAATTGTTATTCCAACGCTGCAGCAGCGCCACCGCTTGTCGGCCGGCTTCATCCAGCGCCTCCTCTACAGGGACGGACAACTCCTCGCTCCAATCGATCCGGCCGGGCTGGATGCACAGCAGCGCGCGCCGAGGCGGCAGGCAGTCCCGCAGCCGCGCCATATCCAATAGATCGATGAGCCCCACTTCATGAACGCTGCGGCGGCGCGTGCGGCACAGAAATTGGTCCATCTTCAAGCCTTCGAAGAGGGCAATGCTTCCGGGCAAAGCGCTGATTTCCGCAGCATCGATGATCAGCACCGAGGTCGTC
>Ga0075029_100001675_pt1 | contig 12659 bp, 4 predicted proteins | sample LitLauG_LLR_2013_FD_71391 | JGI IMG/M metagenome (GOLD analysis project Ga0075029, IMG submission 71391) | Freshwater sediment microbial communities from North America - Little Laurel Run_MetaG_LLR_2013 | ecosystem: Environmental > Aquatic > Freshwater > Creek > Sediment | place: USA...
TTGACGTTGTTCGAGATGGTATTGTTGCCACCCGAACCACCGGTTGCAAGGCCGCCCACATCACCGGCATATTGGTGATGGTTGAAAGTGTTGAAGGTATCCACGCTGATCTTGAAGTTCAGCTGTTCGGTAAGATGCAGGTTCTTGGAGAAACCCATATCCCAGTTGTTGATTCCGGGTTGGCGGAGGAAGTTGCGGGTTGTGTTTCCATACACGCCTGCAAGAGGTTGGGTGAAGCAGCCCATGTTGATGCGCTGGAACTGTGCCGTCAAGTTGCTATGAATACCGCAACCCGCTGTATAGCTCCCGCGCTGGAACTGCGAGTCAAGCAGACCGTTGATATCGTTCGCCTGGATGCTAAATGGGAACCCGGTCTGGAAGGTGGTGATACCGGTAACTTCCCAGCCGCCGATTGCCAGGTCGCCTGCCCTTGAGACGTTGCCGGCAAGTTTCTTTCCGCGTCCAATTGGGAGCTGGTAGACATAGCTGGACACAAAGCGATGGTCGACGTTGAAGTCCGACGGGCCGTAGTCCAACTCAGGGTGATGGTTGTCCATGGTGCCTTGGTAGCCAGTACCGGTGGCGCCAACACCAGCGGCGGCTGATTTGTCGTCCTTGCTGCTGGCCCAGGTAAAGACCGAGGTGACAGCCAGGTCGCCGGCGCGATGTTCAAACTTCACGTTCATCGCGTTGTAATGGGAATAGCCATGCCAGTCACTGTTGATGTAGAACCCATTAAAGTTCTGATATGGCAGTCGGGCTGAAACCGGGCAGTGGTGCGTTACATCATTCGGATTGGTCTGGCAGAACGGCAAGTCTGTCGCCGTGATGCCGTAGGGTTGCGAGATGTTACGCCGATCGAGGAGATGGACAGCGTGGGTACCGATGTAGTTCACCTCGAGGGTTGTGTTTCTGGCCAACTCGCGCTCGACGGAGGCAGTCCAGGATTGAACGTATGGATTCAGGGGATTCTCCGACTCAATCACAGCGATGAATGACAGAGTCGATTGGGGGAATGGTCCCAGAGTGGAATAACTTGGGAACAACTGGTTGCTAAACTTGGGGAGGCTGGAAACTGTTCCCGGGGTGAGATTGTTGCGGATACTGTACGGGTAAATATCCGCTGAGTCGTCGATCTCACGGCCTTCAGCAGAATCGAAGAAGATGCCGTAGCCGCCGCGCACAACCCACTTGTCGGTTAACCGGTACGCAAATCCCAATCTCGGCGCGAACGGTTTCTTCGAGCCGGGATGGGGGACAGAGCCGCAATAGCGGAGGATGGGTCCACTGTTCGAGTCTCCTCCGGGAGCTACGCCGTTGGTAGTGAGCTTCGGATCGGCATAGCACAAGCCACCCTTGGTGTTTTGAGTATCCAGCCAGAAGAAATGGTTGGATGCTTCGTAGGCCGCAGCGCGGAAGTCCCAGCGAAGCCCGAGGTTCAAGGTCAGTTTCTGGGAGATCTTGAAGTCATCCATCGCATATGGTGCGAAGTAGCTGAAGACGTGGGTCTGAGGGTTCCCGGCTGTCGTTGTCGGGCTCAACGGGCCAGGGACAAATCCGCCAACGTTGTTGTAATACCCAAGCATCAAGTCGGCAACGGCATTGCCGCTTCCGCACCAGGACTGGGTTGTCGGGGTACCGTTGAGGTTGATCGTTACCGGAGCATTGGTACATCCGGGGGTGTTGGTGCTGATGAGGTTGGAGTTGAAGCCCCAGTCACCGTAGAAATCGTCATCCAGGTTGCGAATCAGGCGCCAGCGACGATAGTCGACACCCAATCCAATCGTATGCTTGCCGCGAATCATACTGAAAGAATCAGCATATTCCCATGCCGGCTGTTCAGATCCGCTGTAGGAGTTCACGGAGCCGCCGCCGCTTGAATAGGTCGTCATGCCGATGTTGGGCCAAGTCTGCTGCAACGCAGTGAAGGTGTTAAATGTGCCCGTTAACCCAAGCGCGCTCACCACAGCAGAGGGTACCGTAGTGCCGCCCTGCGGGGCATTTGCGTCGAGGTAGCCGAAGCGGAAGTTGTTCACATTTGACTTGCCGACATTGACGGTGTGAGACACTTCCCAGTTCTTCTGGTTTTCATACCAGGACTCGATGCCGTGGACAAGATCCCCGGAATTGTAGGTCCCGCTATTGGAATACTTGGAATAGGTGAAGCGGAAGAAGACCGAGCCGAGCTTTCCGAGGTTCTGGTCTCCGCGATAAGTCTGCTGATTGGTGGTCAGCGGGAAGCCCATGTTCCTGATAAAGTTGGTTACGCCTTCAGGCTGGTTTGCGATCGTTGGCGCTGCCCAAAGACCATTTGCAAGGGCGACCTTGCCGAGCCGGGCAGTGATGGAAGTCGAAGGAACCTTGTTTCCAGGGAATGCCAGGCCAGTAGTCGGATCAACCGGCATGCAGTTGTAGCCCGCACCCAGCAATGCGGTGCAGGTGGTTGTTCCATAGGCGGGCAAGGGGCCTCCCGGAAGGGGAACGACCATCGGCGACCCGTTTACCGTAATTGTTTTGGAGCCCAAAGCCGGATAAGTCTCGCCAGAGAAATCGCCGGTCAGAACGGCCGGGTTGGGTACTGTCTCCCTTGCGACCCCGCCGTTGTTGATGCGCCAACCCTCATAGTTGGCCATCCAAAAAGTCTTGTCGCGTCCGTCATACAACTTGGGAATGTAGACAGGTCCATCCGCCACAAACCCGAACTGGTTCTGCCGCAGAACTGGAAGCGAGGTGTTTCTGGCGGCGTTGAAATCGGAAACCGTTGGGAAAGGCTTGGCGTCGTATGCGTTGTTGCGGTTGAACTCGAAGACCGCCCCGTGGATTTTATTGGTTCCACCCTTGCTTACAATGTTGATCTGGGTAGCCGAGAAACCGTACTCAGCCGAGTAAGTGCCGCTCTCAACCTTGAATTCCTGAATTGCGTCCTGCGAAAGAATGACAGCAGGAGTTACGAGCGCACTGTCGGTGTTGACTAATCCGTCGAGCGTATAGTTGTTGCCTTCTGGCCGACCGCCGTTCACGCTGATGGCATTGCCTTCACCTTGGCGCATTGTGCCCTGCTCGCCACCCACTGTCACGGCTCCGGCGCCCACCATGAGCAACTGCATGAAATTGCGCCCGTTCAAGGGAAGCTCTTCCACTTGCTGCTGGCTGACGAGTTGCGATAACCCGGAACTGTCGGTGTCCAAGGCTACGGCCTGCGCAGTTACTTCCAGCGTTTCCGTTACCGCTCCTGGCTTCAAGACCAGATCGATGCGGACCTTCTGGTTGACGTCCAGGCTAAAACCGGTTGTTACCGACTTTTGGAAGCCTTTCGCCTCTGCGGAAACAGAATAGATCCCTGGATTCAATGCCGGGGCATTGTAGTCACCCGAGGAAGTTGTAGTTGTTCTGAAAGCGCTGTTTGTTGCTACGTTGGTCACTGTCACATTGACGTTGGGGACTATAGCCCCAGTGCCATCGGATACGGTTCCGAGGATGGTGCCGGTTGCACCTGCTTGCCCCCACAAACCGCTGGCAAAAGCCAGCACGACGACCAACCCGAGGAAAGCTCGGAATGATCTCATCTTTCACCTCCTGGTAATGCGTTGCATTGACTGGCCAAAAAAGGGGTTGGCTCCTTTATCAACGAAAACAGCAAGCACGAGACGCATGCACATCCGAAAAGATTGGGGGAAGATGCAAACACCCAAAGAGGACCTAGACCAGCCCCAATTCGACCCAAGCTAGTCACCAAGAACATCAATTGTCAAGAGATAAAAAACATTCCCCATCTGAAACTTGCACTGGTGGAGAGGTACCTTTGGAATCAAAAAACCGAAAATCCAGGTAAAGCGATTTCTGGGCCTCATTTTGTTTTTCGGTCCAAGTGACGTATCGCAACCGAGCCAAAATTTCGCCAGACATTTTTTCAATAGAAACAAAGATGACTTAATGAGGAAACCGACCTGCGGCCTGGTTTTCCCCCGATTGCAAGTCGGAATTCCGAAGCACGGTTATCGCCAGTTCACATGAGAGAACACGGGCAATTGAGATCTGAATGGAACGAGGTGAGGCCCGGTCAACAGGCGCGATGCAGGAGACTTTCGCGGTAGATCGGGCCAGTAGCTTGGAGGCAGAATCGGCTTGAGAAAAGAGGGGTTCGAACAAGAACGCCTTGCGATTCACTGGCTCGGTTTGCGTCCCGTTTGCCTTAGATTCATGAGCAAGACATTCGCATGAGTGGCACCCGTGCAGTGCCTTGGTTCATCGAGAGGGATTGCCAGCAATACATGGTCGAATTCGAGTATCCACTTGGCAGACTCGGAAAACACGGGCTCGTCTTCACTCTCCACAGTCGGCGCGAATTCGGACAAATGAGGATCTGGGCAAGTTCCAGCGAGCGGAAGACCCGCGCTACGGTTTTGGACGGGCGGTGAGAAATGCGGGCTAAGGTGCTGGCGAAGGGATAATTCCAAGGAGAACAAATTTCACTTTCGCTTTTTGAGGTCATCGTGTTAAGGTTCTCTTCGCTCGAGAATGGGTATCTGCTCCCGGCAACGGCAGTTTGAATCGGCAGGAATGGCTGCAACTGAAAACCAACCAAGTGATGTTGTTACGAAGGAGATGCAATGAAACTCCCTGCAATGAAACTGATTACGGCATGCTGCATCCTGGTGATGAGTCTCGGAGCCAGTCGGGCGCAAAGCATTCCCGACCCGCTCAAGAAGGGTTTTGAGAACCCACCAGAGAGTGCGCGTCCAAGGGTGTGGTGGCATTGGATGAACGGCAACATCTCAAAGGAAGGTATCAAGCTGGATCTGGAATGGATGCACCGGGTTGGCCTGGGAGGGTTCCAGAACTTTGACGCAGCCTTGCAGACGCCTCAAGTGGTAGACAAGCGCTTGGCTTACATGACCCCTGATTGGAAGGATGCATTCAAGTACGCGACCACGCTTGCAAATCAGTTGGGACTTGAAGAGGCGATCGCCGGTTCGCCGGGATGGAGCGAGTCTGGCGGTCCATGGGTGCCCGCTTCAGAAGGCATGAAGAAATATGTGTGGAGCACGACTTATGTCGAGGGCGGAAAGCCGTTCACTGGGACCCTCCCGCATCCGCCGTCGAATACCGGCGCGTTTCAAAATATCGGCATCCGCGACATGATTGGCGCGCCTGAAGGCTCGAAGGCTCCACCGCAGTATTATGCCGATTCTGCTGTGGTTGCCTACAAGGCGGCCGCGACAGACGTGGCCCTCGAGTCGTTGCATCCGAAGATGACGGCCAGCGGCGGGGCACCGGATGCGGCGATGTTGAGCGATGGTGACCTGGAGAAGACGACCAAGATTCCAATCCCGGCGATCGGCGAGAGTTCATGGATTCAATATGAGTTTGCTGAGCCGCAAGCAATTCGCTCCATCACATTTGTCACCAAAGACCCGGATTTCCTCACCGCGATGGTGGCCGGCATCTCCGCTCCTGACAAGGCGCTTGAGGCGAGCGACGACGGGCAGAATTTCAAGCTGGTTGCCAAGCTCTCCGGAGGCAGCGCTCCGGAGCACACGATTTCTTTCCCTGCGGTGACGGCCAAGTACTTCCGCATTACGTTCAAGCGGACGCCGCCGCCGCCTCTTCCTCCGTGGGCCTCGGGACTGGATCCGGCGTCGTTTGGAATCAAACTCGGCCCGCCGCCAACCGACTATGAAGTTGCCGAATTGGCGCTGCACCCTGGCGCACGAGTCAACCGTTTTGAAGAGAAGGCGGCCTTTACGCCGGAACCAGACCTGTATGGTTTTGCAACTCCACCTGTTTCGTCAAATGACGCTGTTGCCAAGTCCGACATCATCGATCTGACCTCAAAGATGCATCCCGACGGTACTCTCGACTGGACACCGCCGCCGGGCAACTGGGTCGTGCTTCGGTTTGGGTACTCTCTGTTGGGCATCACGAATCATCCTGCAACCGCAGAGGCAACCGGCCTCGAAGTGGACAAACTCGACAGAAGGTTTGTGAAGAAATACTTCGATACTTACCTCGACAGCTACAAGGAGACCGTGGGCCCGGAGTTCATGGGCAAGAAGGGCATCCGCTACGTGATCAACGATAGCTGGGAAGCTGGTTCCCAAAACTGGACGGACAACATGGTCGCCCAGTTTACCAAGCGCCGCGGATACAGCCCGTTGCCCTGGATGCCGGTACTCGCCGGGCAGGTTGTGGAGAGTGCGGAAGCCAGCGACAAGTTCCTGTGGGACTTCCGCAAGACCATTGGAGATCTGATTGCCGATGAGCACTACGGCCAGTTGGAGCAGACCCTGCATGAACGTGGCATGGGCCACTATGGCGAGTCGCATGAGAGCGGGCGCGCCTTTGTTGCCGACGGCATGGAAGTAAAGAAGTTCAACGAGGTGCCCATGAGCGCCATGTGGACCCAGGTGCCGGGGATCAACAATGAACAGTTCGGCTACAACGCGGATGATCGCGAGTCGGCGTCAGTGGCGCATATCTACGGGCAGAATCTGGCGGCGGCAGAATCAATGACGGCAGCCGCTGCGCCCTGGGCCTGGTCGCCGTCAACCCTGAAGCCTACTGCCGATCAGGAATTCCTCAACGGCATCAACCGCTTTGTAATTCACGAGTCCGCCCATCAACCTTTGGTCAACAAGGCACCCGGACTTACACTTGGGCCCTTCGGCCAGTGGTTCAATCGGAACGAGACCTGGGCCGAACAAGCCGGTCCTTGGATCGACTATCTCGCGCGCACCAGCTATTTGCTCCAGCAAGGGCACTTTGGCGCGGATCTGATCTATTTCTATGGCGAGGACTCGAATCTCACCGCGATCTTCGCAAATAAGTCCCCGGACATTCCGGCGGGATTTGGCTTCGACTACATCAATGCAGACGGCCTGATTCACGAACTGAGCGTGGCAAACGGGCGCATTCAGACTCCAAGCGGCATGAACTATCGGTTGCTTGGACTTGATCCGTACAGCAAACACATTTCCTTGCCAGTGCTGCGCGCCATTCACAAACTCGTGGAAGACGGCGCTACTTTAGCGGGGCCAAAACCAAGTGACGATCCCAGCCTTTCAGACGACCAGGCGGAGTTCAACAAATTGAACGACTCGCTGTTTGGCGACGGCACGGGTGTGCACAATGTTGGCAAAGGCACTGTCTATGCAGGTCAGGACCTGGGCGACGTGTTCAATAAGCTGCAAGTGGCGCCCGACTTCGACTACGCCAAGCCGGAGAGCGACACTCGCCTGTTGTTTGTGCATCGCAAGCTTACGGACGGCGACGTATATTTCGTCGACAACCGCATGGATCGGGCAGAGGAAGTGGATGCCACTTTCCGGGTAACGGGAAAAACACCGGAGTTGTGGCACGCCGAAACTGGAAAATCGGAGCCGGTGTCCTTCAAGATGGCGGCCGGCCGCACCACTATCCCCCTGAAGCTCGAACCCTGGGGAACGGTGTTTGTGGTATTCCGGACTGCGACCAAGGAAACTTCATTCACGTTGCCCGTCAAGACGGAGAAGCAGGTGGCCACCCTGGATGGCCCTTGGAAAGTTGGCTTCCAGCCGGATCGAGGAGCCCCGCAGACGATTACGCTCGACAAGCTTGCATCGTGGAGCGACAGCCAGGACGCAGGCGTCAAGTACTTCTCAGGATCGGGCACATACACAAAGACGATCGATGTGGAGGCTGACTGGCTGAAAAAAGGTACACAAGTCTGGATCGACCTTGGCAACGTAAAGAACCTGGCGGAAGTCACGGTGAACGGCAAGCCGCTGGGCATTGTGTGGCACACACCTTACCGCATGGATGCCACCGGGGCTCTCAAGCCGGGAGCGAATGAAGTAACAATCAAGGTTACTAATTCGTGGGTCAACCGGCTTATCGGTGATCAACAGCCGGATACAACTACGAAGTACACCTTTACGACGGTCAAGCCGTACAAGGCCAATTCACCCCTACTTCCATCGGGCCTGATTGGTCCGGTTAACCTCATCACAGTTGCAGCGAAATAGGAGAAAGACGAGACCGAGCTTGATCATGATGAACCGCAACACGGCCGCACCCATTTTTCGGCTGTGTGCTTCGGAGCAGTCAGTGGCGAGCTCGGTCTTGAATTCCGATTGACCGGGTCGTTGTTGATAGGCCCTCTATTTTAGACGGCTAACTTCCTGAGCAATCGCGCTCCTCATAACATGCGAACATGTTTTCAGGCAGAAGGATCTCATATGAATTCACAAGCGTTGCTTTCCCGCGTGCCTTCCCAGGCCGCACTCCTGTTAATGTCGGTAACTCTCCTTTAGGATGACCAATTCATTGCGGTGTGAGTTGAGCATGAGCTTCATCTCCAAACCACTTCGCACAATGCTGGCTTTGGTCTGTGCCGGAGCGGTGATTGCGCCGGCAGGATGCGGCGGAGGAGCTTCGATGCTCCCGTCAGTGCAGGTGCCCATCACCGTTTCTCTCGTCATCTCCACGATCAAAGTTCCGCGGGACGGGACAAATGTCATCGTTCCAATAACAATTACTTCAAGCAGCGAGACCGCATTAGTCAACGTTTCCGGCCTGCCTTTCGGGGTTCAGGTGAATTACGCATCGACAGATACAAACCCTTCAGGGACGCTTACTTTCGTCGCAGGCGTGGACTCGCAAGCCGGAACATATAAGCCCACCGTAACTGTGTTTTCCGCAGGGCAAACGGCATCAACCACGTTTACTCTGATCGTGGGATGACCGTGGATTCCATGTGAAGGACGGACGGTGTGCGGTATTCTTCCAATCAACACATTTCTTATGGGGAAAACTCTGGCAAACATGACCATTTCAAAAACGCAACGCGAATTGTTGCTCAGAATATTGCATGACCGTTTTGCCGAAAACATGAACCGACATAGAGGCCTTGAATGGATCGAGGTAGAAGCAAGACTGAACGCCAGTCCTCAAGCCCTTTGGTCGCTGCATGAAATGGAAAAGACTGGCGGTGAACCGGATGTAATCGCTCAGGAGAAAGAGACTGGCCAGTACATTTTTTGTGATTGTTCAGCAGAAAGTCCTAAAGGCCGCAGAGGAGTCTGTTACGACCGTAAAGGACAGGAGAAAAGGAAGAAAGAAGGGTTGCATCCAGCGGGGAACGTCCTGGACATGGCAGCAGCCATGGGAATTGAGCCATTAACGGAAGAACAATATCGGGCGTTGCAGAGGCTCGGAGAGTTCGATACGAAGACGCAGAGCTGGTTGAAGACTCCCGCTACTATTACGAAACTCGGCGGCGCCATCTTTGCAGATCGACGCTTCGACACCGTCTTCGTATATCACAACACGTCACCGTGCTTTTTTGGAAGCAGGGCATTTCGTGGGTCGCTAAGAGTCTAGAAATGGGCGTTGAATCTAATTGCTTCTGTGATCCTCTCCCGTGTTTCCGGACGAACTTTCAGTTCTTCAAATGGCTCCCTTAAGGAACAGCCTTAGGGAGGGGAGATTCGCTTCCCGGTTGGATAAAGCGCTACGTCCCGCACCTTCCAGATCGGGCATCTATTTCCAGTATTCGGAATGCATACGCGGGTTCATCCGGGTGTTTTTCTGGAAGTTCAAGATGCAAACCAATGGCATCCTGGTGCCATGGAATCGGGTTGCTCGAGCCGAGCAACCTGACGCCGCATATGGGGCTTTTGAGATACGGCAATCCGCTCGCCAGAGAACGTATGCGTAGTTCGCCGCTGGGCGGCAATCCCAGGGCGATGGCGTAGAGCGCACCATGGTTCACGGTGAAGCGGATATCGGCGGCATTGAACTCCTGAAGATCGGAGTTCAATGCAGAGCTGGAGACTTTTGTTGGCCCTTCGCCGAAGAGAACCCAGGGGCGGGATCCAAAGATGGCGTCGCCATTGGTCTTGAGCCAGCTTCCCATCTGCAGAAGGATACCGCGGGCCTCATCGGGAATGGTGCCATCGGATTTTGGACCAACGTTGAGCAGCAGGTTACCGTTCTTGCTAACGACATCAACCAATTCGTCAATGAGCGACTTCGCGGTGCGGTATTCATCGTTGTTCACGTAGCCCCACGAACGAATGCTGACGGACGTATCTGTTTGCCAGGGAAGGAGTCGAATTGCGTCAAGCTTGCCGCGCTCGATGTCGAGGACGGCGGCATTCTCCGGGAAGTAGTGTTCCTTGTAAGTGAGCACCACGCCGTGACGTCGCCGGACAGCCGCGTTGTAATAGTAGGCGGCAAAGCGCTGAAGGTAGGGTTGAAAGGCAGGCTGCCCGATCCACCAGTCGAAATACAGAAAGTCCGGGTGATATTTGTCGACCAGCTCTGAACTCCGGGCAAGCCAGTCTTCGAGGAAGGCGTGGTCAGGAGGCAGCCAGTTTTCAAGGTGATTGGGATCAGGCTCTTTGGAGTCGTCGTCGCCGGGCAAGGCCATGGGTTGGGCAGGACCGTAAAGACCTGCATAGCGCAGATCGCGCACATCCGAGTCAAACTTCGTGCCGTCGTCGTACCACCACCAATGTTCGGCACGATGGGATGAAACACCGAAATGGAGACCGCGGCGTCGTGTTGCTTCAGCCAACTCGCCCACGATGTCGCGCTTTGGGCCCATCTGGACGACGTTCCATTTGGTCAGGCTGGAGTCGTACATGGCAAAGCCGTCGCAGTGTTCGGCCACGGGAACGACATACCGTGCGCCTGACTGCACGAACAGGTCGAGCCAGGCATTTGCATCGAAGTGTTCGGCACGAAACATTGGGATGAAGTCCTTGTAGCCGAACCTTGACTGTGGCCCGAATGTCTCCTTGTGATGCAGGAACGCGGGATTCCCCTGAATGTACATGTTCCGCGGATACCATTCGTTTCCGAATGCTGGAACCGAGTACACGCCCCAATGCAGAAAGATTCCGAACTTGGCGTCGCGAAACCAGTCAGGCACACGATAGGCGGAAAGGGAATCCCAGTTGGGCTGGAAAGGGCCGCTATGCGATGCAATCTCTACGCGAGCGAGCTGGCGATGCACGGCGCTGGGCAGTTGCCCCGTTGCAATTGCTGCAGCAAGCATAATGGACCATGCAGCTGAGCGAAAGAAATTGGCACGGTGACCGTGACCCCGAAGTTTCATGCCAACAAGCTAGCAGACGGCTACCGATTTTGGCATTGTATTTCCATGCTCCACTGCGATATCACTTGATTCATGTTCTCCAAGACTCGAGTACAAGCGCGTCTGAAAGGTAATCCGGCCAACTGGCATGGACAAAACAAATGGGCATGTCTGATGTTGCTTGGTAGCTCAATGGCACATGCGGCTTCCGGATCGTCAGTATCGCATTTGGCGAGTCCGTTCGATCTGCGATGTTCGGGAAGAAGCGAGCCCGTGGCGGTTTTAGAAGCAAGCCCGGTTTTCTCGTGGCAATTGGCGGCCAAGTCGCCCGTGCTTTTCGGAGTCTTCCAGTCGGCTTACCGTATTCAAGTGATTCTCGCAAAAGGGGGCTTTGTTGAGCCGAAAGCCATTCTTTGGGACAGTGGCGTGGTTACTGGCAGCGTGACCTCAGGGATTGCCTATGCGGGACCCTCGTTGAAGGCGCAGCAAGCCTATACATGGCGCGTGGAAGTTTGGGATGAGAAGAAGCATGCGAGCGGCTGGAGCAGCGCAGGCCATTGGACACAAGCGCCAGAGTGGCATGGGGCCTGGATCGCCGCGCGTCCGGACAACAGCAAAAGTGACGATGGTCCTCTGCCCATCTTCCGAAAAAACTTTAGGCCCGAGCATCGAGTGGCACGGGCGCTGCTGTACGCATCAGGTCTGGGACAAGATGAACTTCGTATCAATGGTCGCAAGGTGGGAAGTGACGAGTTGACACCAGGCTGGAGCGAATACCACAAAACTGTACTCTACGACGCTTACGATGTGACTTCACTTGTGCACGAAGGGCAAAATGCATTGGGAGTGATGCTCGGCAACGGCATGTACCGGGTTCTGCATACTCCCGGGCGATATACCAAGTTCGAGGGGAGCTACGGGCAACCAAAATGTACAGTGCAACTGCACATCGAGTTTGCGGATGGAGGCTCACAGGAGATCACAAGCGACGGAACGTGGAAGACGGCACCAGGCCCGCTAACATTTTCTTCGACCTACGGCGGCGAGGATTTTGATGCACGGCTGGAACCGCGGGGATGGGACCAACCTGGATTCGACGATCGTGCGTGGCAATGGGTGAGTCTCGTTGATGGACCCGGCGGCGCGATGACCCCCGAGACTGCAATGCCGATCAGGGTGATGCACACGTATAAGCCGATGAAAGTGATGAAGGTCAAGCCGGGTGTGACAGTCTATGACCTCGGGCAGAATTTTGCCGGCTGGCCTGAGATTGTTGTAGCGGGGCCGGCTGGTTCGGTGGTCCGGTTGATCTCAGGTGAGCTGCTCGGCAAGGATGGCCAGGTGCTTCAGCGAACTTCTGGTGGACCGCAGTGGTTCTCTTACACACTTCGCGGTTCGGGCGTCGAGACCTGGCACCCGAGATTCAGCTACTACGGGTTTCGATACGTTCAGGTAGAAAGCAATAGCTCCGGCGCCGGGAATAGCGGGGGGCGCGTGTTGCGGTTGGTAGGAAGCGCGGTGCATTCGTCGTCGCGCGCGGTGGGCGAGTTTAGCACGTCGGAAGAATTGCTGAATCGCA
>Ga0075029_100001678_pt1 | contig 12653 bp, 9 predicted proteins | sample LitLauG_LLR_2013_FD_71391 | JGI IMG/M metagenome (GOLD analysis project Ga0075029, IMG submission 71391) | Freshwater sediment microbial communities from North America - Little Laurel Run_MetaG_LLR_2013 | ecosystem: Environmental > Aquatic > Freshwater > Creek > Sediment | place: USA...
GAGTACCGGCAACTGATCGAAGCTCGTGGCGAAACGGCTCGGCGCGTTGTGACTCGCCTGAAAACCTCCTTGGGACTCGTGAACGCCTTGGACGCCGCTTGCGGCGTGGGGTTCTTCTCGCAAACTTTGGCGGAGTGCGGCCTGAATGTGTGTGGATTCGACGGCCGCGAAGAAAACGTGATGGAGGCCCGGCACCGGTCTTCGCAAATTCCTTTCGAGCGGGGTGACATCGAAGACAAAGCCATTCTTGAACTTGGTCGATTTGATCTCGTCTTGTGCTTCGGACTGCTCTACCACCTAGAGAATCCGTTGCTGGCGATCCGGAATCTGCGTGGGCTGACCGAAAAGTGTCTGCTGTTGGAAAGCATGTGCTTGCCGGAGGAAAAGTCGTCGATGCTTTTGCGCGAGGAGCCGGGCCAGGAAGATCAGAGCCTTACCGATGTGGCCTGGTATCCCAGCGAGAGCAGTCTGGTGAAGATGCTGTACCGCGCCGGTTTCGGAAAGGTTTATCGCGTCATACCGCTGCCGAATCACGAGGATTTTCTCGAGACGGTGGAACGTGCCCGGCGGCGCACCGTTCTGCTAGCTACTTTCTTCCCAGTCGACATAGCGGGGTTCCGGTTGATTCCCGAACCTCATGAACAGGAAGATCCTTGGGCCAAGAAGCTGGTGCTCACGGCTACGTTGCCGCAACGAATCGGGAGATTCCTTGCCAGCCCTGCCCGGAGAAAATACATCACCCTGGCGAATCGTGCCCGCCGCATTTTTCCGGGAATGCCGATTCCCTTGCGCCTGCCCTTCGGTGCGTGGTGGCTGGCGGAGAAAAGTGCGTTGGACCACGAACTGATCTACAACGAGTTCGAACGAATGGAAATGGAGTTTGTGAAGCGCTTGCTGCGGCGGAATATGACTGTCGTGGACGCCGGAGCGCATCATGGTCTCTACACGCTTTTGGCATCGAAGAAGGTCGGATGGGACGGCCGGGTGATCGCCATCGAGCCTTCACCGCGAGAGTGCGAACGGCTGGAAAAGCACCTGCGCCTGAACCGCTGCTCGAACACGAAGCTGGTTTCATGCGCGCTGGGAGAAGATTCGGGGGAAACGGATCTCTATCTGGTGGATGGAGCTCAGGACTGGTGCAACAGCCTGAGGCCGCCAGTGGTTGGTGAACCTGTGCAGACGGTGCGCGTTTCCGTGCGTCGGCTCGATGACGCGCTGGCGGAGCGAGGCGTCAAAAAGGTAGATTTCATCAAGCTCGATGTGGAAGGCGCGGAGCTTTCTGTTCTGTACGGCGCGATGAAGCTGTTGCACGGGGAATCGCGGCCGGCCATCCTGGCGGAAGTGCAGGACGCTCGCACGCAGCCATGGGGCTACGCGGCGCGGGAAATCCTCCATTTCCTGATTCGCATGGACTACCGGTGGTTTGCGATTGCAGCAAAGGGCGCGCTGCTCCCAATTTCGTGCGATCAGGAAACGTACAATGCGAATCTGGTGGCCTTGCCGGTGGAGCGCGCCGCGGAATTCCTCGGCCTCCTTGGACAGAACTAGGAGCTGCGAAGAAGGGCCTATTTTAAGTGGTGAAGTCTGCTTCACCCACGGAGAGTCTCAGATGAGCCGCAGTTCATATAGAATTTACGCTCGACCACAGGTCGACCTGAATTTGCCAGCGCAGACTGGGTGGGTGGCGGGAATCCATGCAGGAACACGTGTTGTCCCTGGTGAGCGGACGGCAAGGACATTTCCGGTTGGAGTCGGGGCACCACGGAGATTTGTGGTTCCAACTGGAGACGCTGTGTTTGGACGCTCGCGAGATGCGGCCGTTTGTAGTGCGGCTGGCGGAGCAACTCAAGAAGCATGACGTTGAAGTGGTGTGCGGTCCGCTCGTCGAGGGGGCATTTGTCGCGCTGCTGGTTTCGCTGGAGCTCGGTTGCAAATTCATCTATGGGGAACGCTTTGCAAATGAAGACCGTGAGGGGTTATTTCCGGTCGAGTACCGCCTGCCGAAAGCCTTGCGGCCGGCAATCAATGGCAAGCGCGTGGCGATCGTGAACGATGTAATTAATGCAGGATCGGCTGTACGGGGAGCGTTTTCTGATTTGCAGGCCCACGGTGCGCGCATCGTTGCCATCGGTGCGCTGCTTGCGCTGGGCGATGCAATCGATGAGTTCGCAACGAAGCGCGGTGTCGCTCTCGAACTCTTGGAACGAATGCCGAATAATCTGTGGACACCCATGGACTGTCCCCTATGTGCGTCTGGGGTGCCGCTTGAAAATGTGGGCACTTCGTGAGCATTCGGCTTGAGTTGGCCATGGGAAGCTGTAAGAAGCGGGTACAGGGTATCGCATCGGCATTGAATGCGGGGGATCCCGCGGCAGAAACGGATTCGAACGAATGAAAGTTCTAGTCACCGGCAGCAGTGGGCTTATTGGTTCCGAGGCCGTCCAGCATTTTGACCGGCAGGGGCATGAGGTTGTCGGCGTGGACAACAACATGCGGCGGGTTTTCTTCGGACCGGCTGGCGATACGCTCTGGAATCTGGAGCGACTGAAAAGCGTAACGAAGCAATTCACGCACGCTTCGCTGGACATTCGCGATCGCACGGCCATCGAAGAGCTCTTTCGGGTGCAGCGCTTCGATTTGATTGTCCACTGCGCCGCTCAGCCCTCCCACGATAAAGCTCGGGAGATTCCGCTTCTGGACTTCGAGGTGAACGCGCTTGGCACAGTGAATCTCTTGGAAGCAACGCGGCAGCATTCGCCCGAGGCGGTGTTCGTGTTTATGAGCACAAACAAGGTTTATGGCGATGCGCCGAATGAGATTCCGCTGAAAGAGTTGGAAAAGCGGTATGACTACGCACGAGCTCAAGATTTTGCCGGGATTGACGAGAGCTGCCGGATCGATCAGACGTTACATTCCCTTTTCGGTGCTTCAAAAGCGGCAGCGGATCTTGTAGCCCAAGAGTATGGGCGTTACTTCAACATGAAAGTGGGCATTTTTCGTGGTGGTTGCCTGACGGGGCCGTCGCACTCCGGAGTGGAGTTGCACGGCTTCCTGTCGTATCTGGTGAAAGTGACGCTCAGCGGCGGCCAATATTCCGTTTTTGGTTATAAGGGCAAGCAAGTTCGGGACAATATTCACAGCCATGACGTGGTGCGCGCCATCGAGGAGTTCGCAGCGAATCCGCGGCCGGGCGAAGTGTACAACCTGGGTGGCGGGCGCGCGAACAGCATTTCGATGCTGGAGGCGATCGAGCGAATCGAGCAGATGACCGGGCGCAAACTGGATTGGCGCTACGTCGACGAGCCGCGCAAGGGCGATCACATCTGCTACATCTCAAATCTCGGAAAATTCCAGAGCCACTATCCGAATTGGAAAATCACACCAGGATTGGACGCAATCCTCGGAGAGATTATTGCCTCGCAGCGCGCGCAACTGGCGCAAGCCACGGCGCGCTGAGCCGCATGGGTTAAGAAATGAGAGCCCCCTTCTTTACCGTCCTCATCGATGCCTACAACTACGGGGAATATATCGCAGATGCGGTGACGAGTGCATTGGAGCAGGACTTTCCAGAGGAAGAGCGGGAAATTCTGGTCGTGGACGATGGTTCCACCGACGACACCCAAGAGCGATTGCGTAAATTCGGCAGGACCATTCGTTATGTAAGAAAGGCGAATGGGGGACAAGCTTCGGCGTTCAACTTCGGTTTTGAGCGCGCGCGCGGAGAAGTCATCGCGCTTCTGGATGCCGATGACGTCTGGCTTCCGGAAAAATTGGGCCACGTCTACGAAGCATTCGAGCGTCATCCCAGCGCGGGGATGGTCTATCACCGAGTGCGTTTGTGGGATGGCGTGCACGATATTTCTGAGGATACCTATTTCATACCCGTTTCCGGGCGCGTCCCGGAAAGCAGGTGGGCACTCCTACAATATCCCATGGTTGGCACGTCTTCCTTGACGTTCCGGCGAGAGGCAATACGGGAGTTGCGACCGGTACCGGAGTCGCTGCGATTCCAGGCCGATGCCTATCTAACGGGGTTGATCATTTTTGTCGCGGAGGTTGTTGCGGTTCCGGAATTCCTCGGGAAATACCGGATGCATGGAGCAAATCTGTTTCAGCCCAATGCAGAACAAGCCGCGCTCAGCCAAATCGAGCGAAAAATGGCCATGCGCGAGGTACTGCTCGGGGAGATCCAGAATTGGCTGACAAAACATGGCGAGGACGTTGATTCCTCCAAAATTCGCGCCTACCTGCAACAATGGATAAAGGCGCAGGAGAGCGACGGATTTGCGATGCAGGCGCCGGGGCGTTGGAAGTACTTTCGGCACTTGATTGATCTTCCGCGGACGTACGGGGAAATTATGACTCCGCGCCACCGCACTTACTCCTATCTACGCGCTGTAGCGGCACTCTTCTTGGGCTATCATCATCTACATGTTCTTGACGACGTTCGAGTGAAGCGCAAACAGCTGTTTGCTTCGTCCGGCGAAAAGAAAGTGGCGCCAGAAAAAGAAAAAGCTATGGCGGCGAAGGCCTGAATCGAGACAATGGCATCTCAAAGCGCTGTGGATGCGACGACAGTGGCAAGTTTGGAGAGTAGCCGGTTGGCACAGAAAGAAGCTGCTCCGGTCTGCCCCGCTTGCGGTATAGCGCCGCGCGAGGCGGCTATCGAACGGTATGGGAGATATCAGCTATTCGGATGCGCGGCGTGCGGGCTTCAGTTTTGGGAGCCGCGGGAGATGCCCGATGCGCGTTGGTACGAACAAATGTATGGCGGGCGGGATGAAAGACTGTTGCCGCTGGAGCCGGGACACAACTATTTTTTGGCAGATGCGCTCGCGCCCCGCGGCGGCAAGCTGCTGGATATTGGCTGTGGCACGGGGAATCTGCTAGCCGCGGCACGCGACGCCGGCTACGAAGTAACCGGGATCGAGCTGGATCGCAACGCGGCGCGCTTTGCTAAAGAGCAGCTCGGTTTGCAAAACATTCTTCCCCTGACGATTTCAGAATTTGCCGAGCAGCACGCGGACGAGCGCTTTGATGTAGTGACATTTTTCGAGGTTCTGGAGCATCAGGCCGCGCCGGTGGAATTTCTGCAAAAGGTAAAAGCCTGCGTGGCGCCGGGCGGCATGATTGCGCTCAGCGTGCCGAATCGTGAGCGCTGGATGACCGGGCCGGACGTACTGGATTATCCGCCCAATCATTTCTTGCGGTGGAATGCGGATGCCCTCGGAAAGTTTCTGAGCGCGCAAGGTTTTGAAGTCATATCCATCCGCGAGCAGTTGGCCGGAATCCGGCACACGGCGCAGATGATTAACATGGCCCTGCGCACCGGGATTTCTCAGCCGGCGGCGGGAGAATCCTCGACGAGTTTTCGCGACGTGATGCAAATGGCGCCCGCTCAGGCGGAGGCAGTTCTGCAGTCGAAGCCGACGCCACGGCAACGCGTCATGGAGATTCTGGGGCGGATCAAATTCTCTGCCTGTTTTCCCTTGGCGGTTGCAGCCTATCCTTATGTTCGGATACGCGGGCTCAAAGGAACATACTTGTATTGTCTAGCACGGAAGCGCGATTAGAGATTTTCCGGGAGCCGTGATTTGGCGAGAGGTTTTGTCAGCGTCCTGATTGATACGTACAACCACGAGCGCTTTATCGAACAAGCGATCGTGAGCGTGCTAAAACAAGATTTCCCCGAATCCGAACGGGAAATCATCGTTGTGGACGATGGTTCGACGGATCGTACGCCGGAAATCGTAAAAAAATTCGAGCCGCGCGTGCGGCTGCTGCGGAAAGAAAACGGCGGGCAAGCTTCCGCGTTCAATGCCGGTATTCCGGAATGCACGGGAGAAATTGTTGCGTTCCTGGACGGCGACGACTGGTGGGCTCCCAATAAGTTGAAAGCCGTTACGAGCGCGCTCGCCGACGATGCGTCGATCGGTCTTGTGGGGCACGGCATTACCGAAATGTTTTCCGATGGGCGCTGGCACACCGAATTGGTTCGTGAAGCTCCCCGATTCCGCATCGATTCTGTCAAAGGTGCCCGCTTATTCCGGTTGCGAAAGAGTTTTCTGGGCACCAGTCGGATGACGATGCGGTCCGAACTGCTGCGAAAGATCGGGAAGGTGCCCGAAGCGCTGCGAATCGAAGCGGACGAATATTTGTTTACACTCGCCGGAGTGCTTTCCGACGTATTGGTTTTGCGCGAATCGCTGACGTTCTATCGTTTGCACGAGTCGAACGCTTTCCAAGTGTCAGACGGAAGCACCCAGGCACTCCGGAGGAAACAACAAGTGCTCGACGCGCTGGCTGAAGCACTCAAGAAGAAGCTGGCGGAACACAACGTACAGCGTCCAATCGCGGACGTTGTTGTGGAGTCGGTTGAAACCGAGGCGAACTTGATCCGGCTATCGTTGGATCGCGGTCTGCCCTGGGAGACGATTTCGACGGAGCTGCGAAGCTATCGGATCATGCATGAAAATGCCTCCACAGCACACTGGATATTGAAAGGACTGTCGCTGTTTCCAGCTTGTGTCATGAGTTCACGGCTCTACTATGCCCTGCGGCAGCGCTTTGCGCAGAACGGGATTTACCGTAGGGCACGAGAGAAGTGGCTGCCATTCCTCCAGCCCCCTCATGTGGATCGCTACCGGACCACGAGGCCCTGACGGATGGAGCCCTCGAATTCCACACGAACACCCCTGAAAATACTGATGGCTTCAGGCGTCCCCAAGCGGCGCGAAGGCGGGGTTGCCGCAATCGTTTACAACCTCGGGCGTGAAATGGAAGCCTTGGGACACCAGGTCCAGTACATTTTTCTGGACGATCTGATCGAGCCCGGGAGCGTTTCACCGCGGTTTAGCGAACTTGTGTTTTCGTATCGTCTCAGCCATTACATCACGGAGCATGCGCAAGAATTCTCGATTGTGAATTTGCATGCTCCAGCGGGATTGCTGTATGGAATTCGGCGCAGGTGGAGCCGTGCTGCTGGCTACCCACCTTACGTTATGACGTTGCATGGGCTAGAAGAGCGGCGCGTGCATGTGATGAGCCGCGAAGTGAAAAAGGGCCGGGCCTGGAATTTTTCCCCGCGAAATCGCTTGTGGCACCGCGTCTATCACTATCCGCGGTTTCGATGGTCGATTCGCACCGCGGACGGGGCCCATACCTATAGCCGCGACGTGTGGTCGATGTTGCAACTGAAATACAACATGGATTCAGGCCGCGTTGCCTACATTCCTAACGGCGTGGAGCCGAGATTTTTTATTCCACGAGAATATCGGGAGAGCGATAAGCTGCGGCTGCTCTATGCCGGCACGTGGCTTGATCAACGCGGGATCTTTTACATTCGTGATGCTTTGCGAAACTTGGCAGCGTGCATTCCCGGGTTGAGCATGACTTTTGCGGGCTGCGGCGTTCCTTCCGAAGAGATCCAGCGATTCTTCGGAAACGAGCTGGCAAACCAGATTATCGTTCGCCCTGTCGTCGGCTCGGGGCAAATGCAGGAACTCTATGCCGAGCATGACGTTTTTCTCTTTCCCTCGCTCATGGAGGGGCTGCCATCCGTTTTGCTGGAAGCCATGGCCACGGGTATGCCAGTGATCACCACAGAGACATGCGGAATGCCGGATGTCGTGGAGAATGGATACAACGGGATACTGATACCCCCCGCCAATGCGGCGTCGATTGAAGAGGCCGTCCTACGGCTCGCGAAATCGCCGGAATTGAGGCGAGAACTGGGACAAGCGGCACGTGAGACGATTAGACGGTACACCTGGGAACGGGCGGCCCGGCAGCTCGAAGATCTCTACCAGCGCGTCATTGCGGCGGAGGCGCTGAGGGGGTGAAGGCCCAAACCTGGCTTGCCGCGTGCGGTCACGAATGCTGCAACGGCAAATCGAGGGCGACTATGACCGTGAAGTCACAGGCTATCTGCCTGCTCAGCCCTTCGCAGTGAGGGTATGCGGTAAGTAATTTTCTTAAGAGATGATCGGCGTGGAAGGGATTTGGAAGGAATGCTGACGCTGGGGATTAATTATTCGCAGATGCATGATTCGTCGGCGTGCATCGTGCGCGACGGCGAGCTGCTGTTTGCTGTGGCGGAAGAACGCATCAGCCGATTGAAGCATGATCCCGGCTTTCCGAAAAATGCGATTCGGGCGTGCCTGGACTTCGCAAAAGTGGGAGCGGGGCAGTTGGATGAGGTGTGCTTCGGGTGGCAGACGGCAGGACCGGTGTTCCGGCATGATTTAAAATGCTACGCCACGGGGAAAATGCCGTTTACGTATCTGAACGGGCTGAATTCGACGCTGCACTTCCTGAGCATGTGGCACCAGGAAAGCGGGGCCAAGAAATTCGTGCAGCAGTTCGGGCCGACAAAAGCGAGAATGCGGTTCGTCGATCATCACCTGGCGCACGCCATTAGCGCTTATGCGTACTCGGGGTTTGATGATGCGGCGGTGGTGGTCATGGACGGCCGTGGTGCGTGGGAAGCAACCACGATCTGGCACGGGCGCAACGGCCGGCTCGAGCCAGTGCTGATGATACCGTTTCCGGATTCGTTGGGATATTTCTTCAGTGCCTTCACCGAGTTTCTCGGTTTTCAGCCCAATAGCGACGAGTGGAAAGTGATGGGCCTTGCGCCTTATGGCAAGCCGGGCGTGGACTTGTCTACGTTCATCGATTTGAAAGCGGCGCCGTACCACGTGCTTACCAAGCGGCTGAACGCTAACGGCGCGAGCGCGTCTGCCGGCATGGCGGCGGTTCTTGGCCCCGTTCGGGTTGCGGAAAGCGAGATCGACGAGCGGCATAAGAATCTTGCGTATGCCGTGCAGGACGCTTGCGAAATCGCGATGATGAACGTGGTGCGGATGGCGATTAAGAAAACGGGAACGCGGAATGTATGCCTCGCTGGAGGCGTGGCGCTGAATTCCAAAGCGAACGGGAAAATTGTGGCGTCCGGCCTGGTGGACAAATTCTTCGTGCAGCCGGCGGCATCGGATGATGGCGTGGCGCTCGGAGCGGCGCTTGCTCCCTATCTTGATGGCGATGGAAAACTGCCGAACAAGGCGATGCGGCACGGCTACTGGGGGCCGAGCTTTAGCGATGAGACGATTGAAAGCGCGCTAAGCACCTATAAGTTGCGTTACAAAAAGTTGCCGGATCCGGCGGCAACGGCAGCGGAGCTGCTTGCGAACGGTAAAATTCTCGGATGGTATCAGGGGCGCATGGAGTTTGGACCGCGCGCTCTTGGAAGCCGTTCGATTTTGGCTGATCCGCGAGACCTGGAAATGAACGCCAAGGTCAACAATGCGGTGAAATTCCGGGAGTGGTGGCGGCCGTTTGCGCCGTCTTTCAAGAGGGAAGCGGCCGGAGAGTACCTGGAAAGCGCAACAGATTCGCCGTTTATGATCTTGACCGCGCAAGTGCGCCCCGAGAAACGAAGCATCATTCCTTCGGTCACGCATGTGGACGGCAGCGCGCGGCCGCAAACCGTGGAGAAAGAAATCAATCCACTCTACTGGCGGCTGATCGATGAATTCGGAAAACGGACGGGTGTGCCGGTCATCATGAATACGTCTTTCAATCTGCGCGGTGAAGCCATCGTGCACACACCGACCGACGCGATACGGACATTTTTCAGTTCCGGGATGGACGCGCTGGTGATCGGGAGCTTCCTCGTCGAAAAATGAGCGTTCTGCGATGAGCAGGCAGCGCGTCATCGCGCTCCTCGGACGGCGTGACGCGCCCACGGACGCGGTCGAAGAATATTGCCGCTACCTCGGCGAAGCTTTGCTTGCCGAAGAGTTTGATTTGACCATCGAGCGTGTCCACTGGAAGGAAAGCGGTTGGGGACGCGCCGTAAGGACGCTTCGGCAAAGGGCACAAGGTTGGCGTGGAGCCTGGGTGCTGGTGCAGTACACGGCACTGGCATGGTCCGACCGGGGTTTCCCTCTGCGATTTTCCCAAGTTCTGAAGATCCTCAAAACCGCCGGTGTCCGCCTTGCAGTGGTCTATCACGACGTGGAACCCTACGCGGGAAAGCGAGCGATCGACGCAGTGCGGCGCCGTGCGCAGCTGCGGGTCATGCTCATGTCGTTACGCCTCTCCGATGTAGCGGTTTTTACCGTGCCCCTGGAAAAAATTTCCTGGACCAAGCACGAACCTGCCAAAGCATGCTTCATTCCCGTTGGAGCAAACCTCCCCACATCCAGCGAAGCGAATTCCAGGCAGGGCATATCGACGGGAGGAAAACTAAGTATCGCGGTTTACAGCGTCACCGGCGGGGAAGCGGGGCGCTGGGAAATCGATAACATCGTCGAGGCCATTCAGTTTGCCGCGGCGCGCCTTGGCAATCTGCGGCTGATCGTGTTTGGCCGCAACGCACAAAGTGCTGAGAGGGAGCTGACGGAGCGATTCCGTGATAGTGGGGTAGAACTGCACGTGCTGGGAGTCTTGCCTCCGGAAGATGTGGTGCGCAGCTTATCCATTTCGGACGTTCTGCTTTTTGTGCGCGGGCCAATTTCCACGCGGAGGGGCAGTGCGATCGCAGGGATTGCCTGCGGCTTGCCGGTGATTGCGTTCGAGGGGCCGGAGACTGCTGCGCCAATAACCGAGGCGGGGCTGGCGATTTTTTCGCCTCAGAGGAAAGGCGACCTGGGAGACGTGCTGCTCCGCGTTCTGCAGGACGAACATTATCGCGCTTCCTTGGCGCAACGCAGCTTGCTGGCGCAGCGGCAATATTTTTCATGGCATGTGATTGCTGCGCGCTATGCTGAATTCATGCGCCGAGAAATCTAGCCAGAGAGGGCTTGCGCGCTTCGAGCGTGACTACAGGAACTACCGGCACAAAGCTTCGATCAAGCTTTCCTTTTTGTTCTCGGCAAGCTTGGTCAAAGCGTCGAGCGACGAGAAGTAGCCAGCCAATGCTGCCGCTGCCAGAAAGATAAAGGCCTCGGCGGGGAGCCAGAGGTTGCCGGTCCAGTTTCCGGTGAAGAGAATCGCGGCGGAAATCGCTCCCATCAAGATCTGCGCACCGAATGCCACCAGCACAGCCATTCCGGATTGGCGCTGGCCGTGCATCTTCCCAAACTCCATTTTGCGGGGAAAAGTGATCGAGGACCAATTGGCAATGGTGAGCTGGCCTACGATGGTGAAAATGATAGCAGCACAAGTGGCGACAAACATGTGGGCGGAGGGAAACCCGACGCGCCACAACAGCATCGCCATGGAGATCCCGATTTCCAATGAGAGGACGAAGACGAGCAGCAGATTCTTTCCGAGCAATACTTCGCGGAAGCGCAGCGGGGCGGTGAAGTAGGTCTGAATGCCACGGCCCTCGTAGGCAAAGCTGTTGTAGGCCGGGGCCATCAAAATCAAGATGAGGTAGGCCATCATGCCGGGGAAGAAAATCTCTGCGGAGACGCCCCTGCCCCCCTTGGTCAGATGCCAGTTGGCAGCATTCACAGTGAAGATGAGGACAAGCATGGGAGGCAAAAGCAGCGAGAGGTAGGCAAAGCTGTTGCGCGTGAGGTAGCGGAACTCTTTGCGCAAGATCGCCGCCACCTGCGGCGACAGCAAACTCAAGCGATCGGGGCCATCATCGTTAGCAGGGATTGGACGGACGGCGACACGGGCCGGGGCTGCGGTTTCGCTGAGTTCTTCGCCGCGATATTGTGCGGCAAAGCGCCGCCACAGAAGAGCGCTGAATAAAATCAGATAGAGCGCCAGAAGAGCAAAACTCAAAAGAAATCCGGCGGGCTGAAGTCGAGTGACCGCCGCCAGGGCCCGCCCCGCAAGCGAAGGGGGAAGCCATGAAAAGTATGGCAGCAAGCGCATGAACAGCGCTCGCCCCGCAGCACCATGACGCTGCATGAGCGGAGCAATGAAATTCAGCGAGACCATCGAAATAACGAAGAGGCCGAGGAAAAGCTCACGGGTCCGCCGGCGGGCGAGCAAGCGTTCCAGCCAGGAACCGATGAGGCGCTCAATGGTTACGTTGAGCAGCAAGAAGACCCCGCCGATCAGCAGCATGGCGGGCAAAACGCCTGGTTTTGCAACGGTGGCGCCAGCCGTCATCGAAAGCAGCCAACAAACAGAGGCCATAGAGGAGAAATCAGCGAATCCGTATGCCAAACCGATGGTGTAGAACGCGCGGAGGCTCAGCGGAAACCGAAGCAGGGTGCGGAATTCGAAATTTGCCCCGAAGCCTGCAACAAAGACCGGGAAGAGCTGCCAGAAAAGGAAAATGCCCCAGAAAAGCAGGCCGATCCACTCCGGGCGGCCTCCGGACAGAATTTTGTAAGCGCCCGCGTAAAAGGCAAAACACAGTCCCACCACAAAAATGCCACTGAAGACACCTGCGAAAACCAGTCCAATCAGGTCCAGGCGGTTGTTTTTCTTGCGCAGGCTATTCCGTAGAATGAGCCAGCGCAGTCCGGCAACCAGGCGAATCTGCTCGAACACGTTGATGGGATGGCTCACATCAGCCATGAAAGTTCCTCAAGCTGTGGGCGTTCCGCGCCGTCTTGTCCAACGATGGAGAGAAAAATCTGCTCGAGTGTAGTCTTGCTTCCGGCTTCACCTGAAATCCCAGCGCGCAATTCATCCAGCGAGCCCTGTGCGACGAGCCGCCCCTTGTGAATGATGGCTACGTGGCT
>Ga0075029_100001679_pt1 | contig 12651 bp, 11 predicted proteins | sample LitLauG_LLR_2013_FD_71391 | JGI IMG/M metagenome (GOLD analysis project Ga0075029, IMG submission 71391) | Freshwater sediment microbial communities from North America - Little Laurel Run_MetaG_LLR_2013 | ecosystem: Environmental > Aquatic > Freshwater > Creek > Sediment | place: USA...
ACGCCGGCAAGTGCAGCGATCGACGACGACTTCGTCACGGCCATCCTGGCCGCGGGCGAGCAGGGGGCCGTGGTCGATGCGAAATCGACCGAGGGTGAAGAGGAGTGGTCCGACTGGGCGCTGGTCGATGACTCCGCCGAGAACGAACTGCGCGTCGCCCGACGAACGGTGCGCTCAACGGTGGCCATCGCACTGCTCGGCCTGGCCTCGGTGGTGCCGGGACTGATCCCGCCGGCGGCGTCGGCTCTCGGTCTGCACACGAGCGGTAATCAAGTGAGCGGTTGGGCGCAGTGGAACTACTCCGGCTACCAGGCCAAGCCCGCCTGGCCCGAATATCACGACCTGATGACCACCATGCAACGGATCGCCAACCGCTACGGCTGTGGTCGCGCGATGTGGGAGTACAACAGCTCGGAAAATCGTTTCGGCACGCCGATGGCGCTGATGCTCTTGCCCTACTGGACGAACAACTGCGTCGACTCAATGGAGGGTCTGTTCTTCGAGTCCTCGGCGACTACGCCATACCACTTCCTCAACCAGGCCGAACTGAGTGCGTCACCGAGTAATCCCCAGGTCGGCCTGCCCTACGGCAACCTGGACGTGACCGAAGGCGTCGAGCACCTCCAGATGCTGGGTGTCAAGTACTACATCGCCTTCTCGCCCGCCGTCATCGCCCAGGCCGACGCCGACCCCAACCTGCGCCTGGTCGGCCAGACGAAGGCCTGGCCGACTCCGGGGGTGCGTTGGCGGGTCTACCTCATCAAGGACAGTTCGCTGGTCCAACCCCTCACCACCATGCCCAACGTCGTGGCAGGTCTGACCAGTCGGGTGGGCTGGCTCAACGCCAACACCACGTGGTGGCTCGACCCGAAACTGTGGCGAACGGTCGCGGCCTCCGGCGGTCCGGCCGCGTGGCCCCGCGCGACGTCGATCTCGACGATGAACTCGACGATCACCCTACCGAGTGACACCGTCACTTCCGTGCGCATGGGCACCCAATCGGTCTCCTTCCACGTCAGCACGCTGGGTGTTCCGGTCCTCGTGAAGATCTCCTACTTCCCGCGCTGGCACGCGCTCGGAGCCACTGGGCCATACCGCGTGAGTCCGAACCTCATGGTCGTGGTCCCCACTTCGCATGACGTTTCGCTCAACTACACGAACACGCCGGCGCTGAGCGTGGCGAATCTGGTCAGCAACCTGACCGCTCTGGTCGGGGTCGTCATACTGCTGCTGGCGTGGAGAAGACGGCGAAATGCCCGACTGTAGAGTGGTCCATGGTGGATACGACGACGATATTCAAGGCTTACGACATTCGAGGGACGTACCCCGACCAGATCGATGAGCGACTGGCGCGCGCGGTCGGCTCGGCCTTCGCCACCTTCGTCGGCGCTCCGCGGATAGTCATCGCGCGGGACATGCGCCCATCGGGGACGTCGCTGTGCGACGCCTTCGCGCTAGGGGCCCGCTCGGTCGGAGTCGAGGTGGTCGACCTCGGACTGGCTTCGACTGACTTCCTCTACTTCGCCTCGGGCGACCTCGACGCCCCCGGGGCCATGTTCACGGCTTCGCACAATCCGGCCCAGTACAACGGCATCAAACTGTGCATGGCCGGAGCTCGGCCGATTGGGGTCGAGACGGGACTCGGTGAGATCGAAGCCCAGACCATCGCCTTCTACGAACGGCCCGCGGACGGGACGCTAGCGTCGATAGAGCCACTGGATCTCATGGACCGATGGGTCGCGCACGTGCACTCGTTCGTCGACCCGACCAGACTTCGTCCGCTCAAGATCGTCGCCGACACCGCCAATGGGATGGGCGGCTTCATCGTCCCCAAGGTCTTCTCAGCCCTGCCCTTCGACGTCGAGATCATGTACGCCGAACTGGACGGCACCTTCCCCAACCACCCCGCGGACCCGCTCAATCCGGACAACGTCGTCGACCTTCAGCGGCGGGTCCTCGAGGTGGGCGCCGACCTGGGTCTCGCCTTCGACGGTGACGCCGACCGAGTCTTCTTGATCGACGAGCAGGCCCAACCGATCAGCGGGTCGACGACGACCGCGATGGTCGCGGCGGCCATGTTGCGTCGCGAGCCCGGTGCGACGATCCTGTACAACCTCATCTGTTCGAAGGCCGTTCCCGAAGTGATCGCCGAAGGCGGCGGCGTCGCCGTGCGCACTCGGGTGGGACACAGCTACATCAAGCAGGTCATGGCCGACACCGGGGCGATCTTCGGAGGAGAACACTCCGGCCACTACTACTTCCGCGACAACTATCGGGCGGATTCGGGCATCATCACGGCGATGGTGGTCCTCGAGTTACTGAGCGTCGCCGGAGTGCCGATGTCCGAGTTGGTGCGGCCCTTCGACCGTTACAGCGACAGTGGAGAGATCAACACGGTGGTCGAGAATCCGGCCGCGGTCGTCGCCGCGGTCGCTGAGAGACTGCGCGCCAGCGCCGCCGTGATCGACACGCTCGACGGGCTGACCGCTGACCTTGGTGATTGGTGGTTCAACCTGCGCCCGTCCAACACCGAGCCCCTGCTTCGGCTCAACGTCGAGGCCAGGAACGACGAGGAGTGCCAGAAACACGTCAACGAGGTCCTCGCCATGATCAAGGAGCAATGAACATGCCGCTCGACTCATTCCTACTGGCGTTACTGGAGGACCCGGTCGACCACGGCGAACTGCTCTACATTCCGGCCGCGGACATTCTCTACAACCCGCGTCGGCGGGTCGCCTACGCGGTCCGTGAGTCGATCGCGGTGCTTCTACCGGACGAATCGCGCCCGGCGAGCGACGAAGAGCACGCCGCTTGGACCAGCGACGCGAGCGCGGTGCACACGGGCCGATAGTCAGCGCAGGACGGGACCTCTAAGCGGATTCGAATCAGTCGAGCCGCTCGACGATCATCGCCATTCCCTGACCGCCGCCGACGCACATGGTCTCCATGCCGAATCGCTTGCCCGAATCCTCCAGCGAGTTGAGCAAGGTGGTCATGATGCGAGCTCCGGTCATGCCGAATGGGTGTCCCAGAGCGATCGCGCCCCCACGGATGTTCAATTTGTCGAGGCTGATCCCGAGGTGCTTGGCACTGGGCAGGACCTGGGCCGCGAAGGCCTCGTTGATCTCGACCAGATCGATGTCGTCAATGGTCATGCCGGCCCGCTTCATGGCCTGACGACAGGCCTCGATCGGTCCGAGGCCCATGATCTCAGGGTTGAGGCCGCTCACACCGCTCGCCACGATTCGCGCCAGCGGCTTGATGCCGAGCTCGCGCGCGCGGGAGTCACTCATGACGATCACGGCCGCCGCACCGTCGTTGAGCGGACAGGCGTTGCCGGCGGTGATGGAACCGCCGTCACGGAAGACCGGCTGGAGGGTCGAGAGCTTCTCCAAGGTGGTGCCGGCCCGGGGACCATCGTCCTTACTGACCGTCGTGCCGTCGGGCAGGGTCACGGGAATGATCTCGCGCTCGAAGAAACCGTTGGCCTGATGCGCCACAGCCAACTCCTGACTGCGCACGGCGAACTCGTCCATCTCGAGTCTCGACACCTTCTCCAACTCGGCGACGTTCTCCGCGGTCTGACCCATGGCGATGTAGATGTCGGGCAGGCCCGGCTGGGGGGTCCAAGGTTCGGTCGACCTTTCGGAACGTCCCTGGGTCCGGGCGATTGCTTCGGCGAAGAGCGGGTTCATGGCCTTGCCACTATCCGAGGCACCGCTGGCGAATCGCGACACCGTCTCGACGCCGGCGGCGATGAAGACGTCGCCCTCTCCGGCGCGGATGGCGTGGGCGGCCATGCGAATCGTCTGCAGCGACGACGAGCAGTACCGGTTGACCGTCACGCCGGGGACGTTGTCGAGGCCCGCGAGTACCGCGACGACTCGAGCGACGTTGAATCCCGATTCTCCGGCGGGCTGACCGCAACCGACCATCAGGTCCTCGACCGAATGGGGATCGAGCTGGGGGACCTTGGCGAGGACCTCGCGCACGACGTGGGCGGTGAGGTCGTCCGGGCGAACGTCGACGAGCGAGCCCTTGAAGGCTCTACCGATTGGGGTTCGACCAGTGGCAACGATTACGGCTTCGGGCATTGAATCCTCCTAGGGCTACTGCAGGGTAACTCAGGTGAGCATAGTGAATCGCCCGCCAGCGCTTCTAGGAACTCGGCAGGGGTCCCGCGTCTTCGAAGCCCTGGCGCACGCCTTGACCGGCGCGCTGGCTGAGCTGCTCGGGCTCGAACAGCATCCAGTAGGCGTTGCGGGCGTGCTTGCGCGAGCGACTATCGAACACCGAGGCGAGGACTTGCGGGTCATCGGCCTCGTCCTCGTGGACGAATACCTCGAGAATCGGCGTGGAGGTGAGGAGTTGGGCCTGCATTATCCCTAGGGCGGCCTCGTGGGCGCACTGCTTGTCGATGGGCGCCTTGCCGGGCATGCCGAGCGCCACGACGATCGAGCAGCCCTCTCGCTCGATCAGGATCTTGGAGGCGACGGCCAGATCCTTGAACCCCGGTACGGTCTTCGAGATCACGCTGAACTTGTCTCCGTATCCGGGACAGTTGGACAACTCGTCGCGCGCCGCGGCACCCATGTCGTAACGCGCGAACATGGTATCCACGACCCCGATCTTGATCTTCTTCGGGGTTTTGCTCTTCTTCGACATATCACTCCGATCCCTGACCTTTCCAGTGTATGGAACCCGACGAACTCGTCGTCGGGAGAGGATTTTCGCTCGGCGTAGAGTGGCTCTAACAGGAGGAGATCTAATGGCGTGGGACTTTGAGACTGAACCGGAATTCGAGGAGAAACTCGCGTGGATGCGCGGTTTCGTGAAGGAGGAGATCTTCCCGATTGAGACTCTCAACCTGCCCCACGACCAGATGATCAAGTTCATCAAGCCCCTTCAAGACGAAGTGCGCCGGCGCGGCCTCTGGGCCGCGCACCTGCCAGCGGAGCTGGGCGGGATGGGATTCGGACAGGTGAAGCTCGGTCTCATGCACGAGATTCTGGGTCAGACGCCATACGGCCCGGTCGTCTTCGGCAACAACGCTCCCGACAGCGGCAATGCGGAACTTCTAGCCGCGGGAATGGAGATGACGGGGCGCGAGGACATCCGCGAGCGCTGGCTCACTCCGCTGCTCGAGGGCAAAATCCGTTCCGGGTATTCGATGACCGAGCCCAACAGCGCCGGCAGCGACCCCCGACTACTCAAGTCGACCGCCGTACTGGACGGCGAGGAGTGGATCATCAACGGTCACAAGTGGTACACGACCAATGGTTCAGTGGCGGACATCCTGATCGTGATGGCCGTGACCAATCCCGACGTCCACCCTTATCAGGGCTCTTCGATGTTCGTCGTTCCGGTGAACACGCCCGGCGTCACGATTGTCCGCGACGTCGGTTCGATGGACGATCCGGAGATCCATTACGGACGGTTTGGAAACCACGCCGAGATCCTCTACGAGGACGTCCATATCCCGGCCGATCACCTCATCGGTCCTGAGGGTTCGGGTTTCCTGCTCGCCCAGACCCGCTTGGGTCCGGGCCGTATCCACCACTGCATGCGTTGGCTGGGCCAGTCGCAGCGGGCCTTTGACATGATGTGCGAAAGGGCCCTCAGTCGCTACACACACGGTTCGTTGCTCGCCGAGAAGCAGACGGTGCAGAACTGGATCGCCGATTCCCGAGCGGAGATGCACGCCGCGAGGCTCATGACCCTGCAGGCGGCGTGGAAGATGGACAAGGTCGGCGCCTCGGCCTCGCGAGACGAGATCGCCATGATCAAGTACTACGGTGCGTCGGTTCTGCACAACGTCATCGACCGGGCCATCCAGACCTACGGTGCCCTCGGCTACTCCTGCGACATGCCCCTCGAAGCCATGTATCGCTGGGCGAGGGCGGCGAGGATCTACGACGGACCGGACGAGGTGCACCGTCAGACAGTCGCGCGCCACGCGTTGAAGGAGTACACGCCGAGCGAGGTGCCCACTGAGTTCATTCCCGTTCGGGCCAAGGCGGCGCGTGAGAAGTTCGCCGACATGCTCGAGTTCCTCGAGAGCGAATCGGCCTAGCGCGGAGCGAGCCCTTGCACCGCGTCGATTAACTCGACGCCGAAGGGGATGACGGCCATCGTGGGTATCTGCACGCCGGCGTCGACGTAGCGCTGGACGTGTTCGCGACACTGGGCGTAGGAGCCATGGATGATCAGATCATCGACCACGGAGTCGGGAATGACCTCGTTGGCCAGCTTGCGGTCGCCGTTGGCCCAGGCCTCCCACATCGGTCCCAGGACCTCGGTGCGCCCGAGCCAGCGATGGAATTCGGCGTAGGCGTTGACGGTCAGATACGAAGAGATCATCCGGCGACCGATGAAGCGCGCGGTGTCGGCGTCCTCGGTGGGTATGACGAAGAGACGAGCCGCGATCGTCTTTCCGTCGCCGACCTCGCTGCGACACTTGGCCACGTCGTCAGCCCCCAACCAGTTGAGGATCGCGCCGTCGGCCTCACTGCCCGCGAGACGCAGCATCCCCGGGCGCAGCGCTCCGAGCAGGATTGGCGGGCGCTCGAGTACCGGACGAGACAACTTGAAACCGTGGACTTCGAAGGTCTCGAAGACTTCGTCGATCTTCTCGCCGTCGAGGGCTCGCTTGACGAATCGCAGCACGTCACGGGTCCGCGCGTAGGGCTTCTCGTAGGCGACCCCGTTCCATCGTTGGACCACCGGCTCGCTCGAGGCACCCAGACCCATGATGAATCGACCGCCCGCGACTTCAGCCATGGCTGCGATGCTCATCGCCAGAAGTCCGGCACCTCGGGTGAACACCGGCGTGACCGCCACGCCGAGATTCAGTCGCGGCTCCCAGGCGGCCGCCAGGGTCAGGGGGGTGAATCCATCGGCGCCGTCGACCTCGGATGACCAAACGTCGGTGTAGCCCAGGTCGGCGAGTCGATGAAACCACTCCTTGTGATCGGGTAGCGAGACGCTGTCGAACGGGATGGTGATGCCGTAGCGAGATGTCATTGTCTCAGTGTTCCAGATTCGAGGCAACCAAGAGTTGACCTAGCTCAGGTAGTCGCCACCGTGGGCCGCCGGCACCTTGAAGCCCCGCCGCTCGAGGTCGTGGACCCAACGCTCGATCAGCGTCTCGAGTATGGCCACGCGGGCGAAGTGCTTGTCCTCGGCGCCGATGAGGTCCCAGTGGGCGTGCGATTGGTCGGTCAGGGACACCATGGTCTCGAGGTATTCGAGATAGGCCGAGCGCATGCTGCGGTTGTGCCAGTCATCGGGCGTGAGTTTCCACTGTTTCAGCGGATCTTTGGCGCGATCGTTGAATCGACGGAGCTGCTCCTCTTCGGAGATATGGAGCCAGAACTTGACGATCGTCACGCCGTCGTTGACGAGCATGCTCTCGAAGTCGACGATCTCGGAAGCCGACCGTTCGGCCAGCGCGGTGTCGAGGCCTTCGTCCACACGCTCGACCAGCAGACGTCCGTACCACGATCGGTCGAAGACCGTCATTTCACCGCGGCCGGGAATGTCGGGTTGGAAGCGCCACAAGAAGTGATGGGACCTCTCCTCGGCGTTGGGCGGGCCCACCGGGACCACCCGGACGTGGCGGGGGTCGAGGCCGGCCGTTAGGCGCCGGATGGCCCCGCCCTTGCCGGCGGCGTCGAATCCCTCGAACAACACGATCAGGCCCGGACCCACCTCGGACGGCTCGAGCAGACCTGCGGTGAACAGCCGGAGTTGAGTGAGCCGACGTTGGGCGACGCCGACCCGTTGCTCGGAATCGACGTGACTCATCGTCTTGGAGAGGTCGATCTCCTTCACCCGGTCAGTCATTCGCCGGGATTCTGCATCTCGAGTCAGTATCCTGCACGAACCCTCCTTCAACCCTGGACCAAGTATCGCAGCCTTCTCGAGGCGTGACCCCGTACCGGGGAGTCACTTCTCTAGGATTGGACCCACGAACGGAGAGGGCGACATGGGTAGGTTTGTACAGGCGACGTCGGTGGTCGCGGTGACCCTGCTGAGCCTCTCGGCCACTTTGACGGGTCTTTCCTCCTCGGCGCAGGCCCAAGAATCGCCTCGGGTGGCCCCCGTCGACAGATACCTCCCCCCGCCGGTCTGCTACTCCACCTCGAGCACGGCCGTCCAGACGCCGGTCGAGGTCTGTAAGCCCTGGAAGCCGATGGACGCGTGGACCCAGCGTCCGTTCACCGTGCTGACCACGACGTTCCCCACGAGTCCCCAAAGTCCGGGCGTGGTCGCGTACGCCGCGTGGATCCGCTCCTCGCGGACGCTCCTCGCGCTCTACCCGGGGTACAAGGGACCGGGCCCCAGTGCGCCTGGGGTCGACCGCGGACCGCAGATGGTGCCGCCCGGCGCCACTGTCGACTTGCTTGCAACGTTCAACTCGGGCTTCTACGAGGCTGACGGGCCGGGCGGCTTCTACACCCATCACACCCTCTACTTCCCGATGATCAAGGGACTGGCCACCGTCGTGCGTTACACGAACGGCAAGGTCGACATCGTCGACTGGACCGGCGGACCCCATCCGACCTCGTCGGTGCAGATGGCCCGCCAGAACCTTCCACTCCTCGTGGACAACTCCCAGCCCACCACGCTCAGCGCCCAGAACCTGAAGTGGGGACTCACCTTGCACGGACTTCCAGCGGTGTGGCGCACCGCTATCGGGATCGATCCCCGGGGGAACCTCTTGTACGTCGCCGCTCCGGCTCAGACGGCGTCGAGTCTGGCCGCGGTCATGGTGCGCCTCCACGCCGTTCGAGCGATGGAGCTCGATATCAACCCCGAATGGCCGATCTTCGTCACCTACGCCGCGCGTGGTGCAGCGGGGCCCTCATTATTCGTACCGAATCCCAACCAGATCCCGAACCGGTTCCTCTACTCGAGCACCAAGGACTTCTTTGCGGTCTTCGTGTCGACTCGTCCCGGTGAGGCCCAACCGTGGTAGGTCGCCACGCGCGCGAGAAGGCCCCGGCCCCCGGCCGCCGGTCGTGGGTGGCCGGCCTGATTGCCGTACCGGTCCTCGCTTCGGGTGCGGTGGGCGTCGGTCTATTCGTGGGTGACTCTTCCACGACCAGCACCTCCGCCCCAACGACCACGTCGACCCAGCCCCTCGCTTCGACCACGACCACGGTGCCGCGAACGATCACCATCGCCGCCGTCGGCGATACGGAACTCGGCAATTCGCCCCGAGTCCCGTCGGACCCCACGGCGTACTTGGGCAACATGAAGGCGGCGTTGGCGGCACCGATCGTCTTCGGCAATCTGGAAGGCACCATGACGGACAGCACCGTGTCCAAGTGTGCGACCACCTCGATCTACTGCTACGCGTTCCGGGTTCCGCCATCCTTCGCCCCGGTGTATCGAGCGGCCGGGTTCACGATCATGAACAGCGCGAACAACCATGCGTTCGATTTCGGCCAGGTCGGAGCAAATGACACCACCGCAGCACTCCGCTCGGCCGGTATCGTCCAAGCGGGTCTGCCCGGTGAGATCGGAATCGTCCACGAGGGTTCGGTCAAGGTCGCCTTCGTCGACTTCGCACCGTATTACAACACGAACAACCTGCTCGACCAGGCGAACGCGACCCAGCTGATCTCTCGCGCGAAGCGTCTCGCGGACCTAGTGGTCGTCTACATGCACGCCGGGGCCGAAGGTACCTCGGCCGACCACGTGACCCGTGGGACCGAGACCTACTTCGGGGAGAACCGAGGGAACCCCTACGCCTTCGCCCACGCCGCCGTCGACGCTGGGGCCGACCTCGTGATCGCCAGTGGCCCTCACGTCCTTCGGGGGTTGCAATGGTACCGAGGACACCTCATTGACTACAGTCTCGGTGACTTCGTGAACTACTACGACTTCGCGACCGTGGGTGATTTGAGTCTCTCGGCGATCCTGCACGTCACGCTCGGCACCGACGGGACGTTCCGTTCAGGACGGTTCACCTCGCTCATCCTGCAGCCCTCGGGATCGGCTTCGGTCGACCCCGGACAAGCGGCCGCCGCCTTCGTGAATCGGCTCTCCCGAGAGGACTTTGGCCCATCGGCCGCCCTGATCGGAGCGAGCGGAGAGATCGTCGCGCCGGCGTAGGTCGGTGCGAAGGGTCAGCAACCGCCGCCGGGCCCAGGGATTCCGGCGCCGACGGCGAAGCCGTCAACGGTGCCAACGTTGCGGGGGCGGGGATTCGGGCCGAGGTGCACCACGTACCAGATCCCGCGCCAGGAGATCAACGAGTCGACGGCTACCGAAACCGTCTGGTGGCCACGTCGAACCACGAGACGTACTCCGGGAACGTGCCAGTAGCCGACCCGGTTCTCGCAGGCGCCCGGCGGGATCCACGCGGCCAGACGGGGATTCGCGTTGACTGCGATGAAGACCGTCGCGGGGTGGCCGACCAGGAGCCGGTGATATGCGCCGACGTCGAGATAGAAGAACGCGACGAGGCGGTTCTCGTAGTCCGCCGTGGGTCTTGGGATCTCGCCGGTCTTCATCGCGACGTACGCGGCGCGAGGGAAGAAGAGATTGATGGCCGATCCAGGGGAGTCGTTGACGATGGCTTCGGTGAGCCGGAGCATCCTTGAAGTCAGGGAAGCGCCGAATGGTGGCTCCACCGATGTCTGCGTAGGAGTTGACGATGCGGCCGAGGCCGAAATCGCACCACTGAACAGCAGTGCGACCACCAGCGCAACAACCGGGCCGGGATGCCTCGACCTCACCTCGTGAGCCGCCATTTGCGCAGGGCCACCATGGTCCATAGTCCTTCAACCACCCCGAACGGCCACGCTCCGCTGACGAATCCGTAGATGCTCGACAAGATGCAGCCGACGGCGAACAGCAGGATGAAGAACCTGCCTTTGGACTCGAGGGCGTACATCGCCATCATGAAACTCACTGCCAGCACTCCGAACAGCGTCACGCTCATATGCGCCACCGAGAATCAGTCCATTCTCGAACCGCATCCAGCCTGCGAAGAACCACGCTAGCTGCGAAGGTTGCGGGAAGTCACCGAAGGAGCGGACACACGTTCAGGATACAAGGGTCAGCCACGCCGCCACCGTCAAGGGGCGTCACATCAGTACCGGTAGATGAAGTGGTCACCGATCAATTCGAGGGATTCGGCGAAGTAGGGATCCTGAAAGGTCCCGAAGATGTCCCAACGTCCGATGAAGAGGTTCCTGTCCTCGATCGGGTCGAGATCACCGCGCGAAGATCCGGCGTAGTGGAATATCTCAACGTCTGGGCAGAACACGGTGTGACGCCCTTCGAGCTCGCTTCGCAGGCAGAGGTCGACGTCGTTCATGACCACCTTGAGTTGCTCATCCATTCCACCGAGGTGGTGCCAGAGTGAACGCCGAACCATTTGGGCAGCGCCGGTGACCGCGATCACATCGCGGGTCGCCGCACTGAACTGATCGGCGACTGGATAGTTCATTCCCAGTCGCAGATGCTGAGGGTACGGGGCGGCGACGAATCCGTCGTGTTCGTGGTGGCCCGTTCTATCGAGCAGGCAGACACCGACGATTCCGACATCCTCGAGTGACGCGAGACCGACCATCGTCTCCAGCCAGTCCGTACTGAGAACAAACGTGTCGTTATTGAGCGTGACCACGAAGTCGGCACCGGAATTCTCGACTCCCTCGTTGACTATCTTGGCGTAGTTGAAATCTCCCGGTGACCTTACGATCTGGTGTCTCGTCGACTCGAGGAATTCCGTGGTCTCCGGTTGGATCGAGTCGTTGTCGACAATGATGATCCCGTAGTTCGGGTACGTTGAACGTTCGATGGACTGGATGCATCGGCGCACGAGGTCGATCCGGTCTCTGGTCGGGATGACGATATCGATCGAAGGCAGGGGCGAAGGGGGAGCGACGGTCCACCGCGAGACTCCGGCGATCGATGCCGACTCTGCCGTTCCATGCCAACCGCGGCGCTGCATCGCCGCCCTCGTCGCTGCGAGCGTGCCGTCGTTGATGTGCTCAGACTCGAAAGCGACGTTCGGGCGGCCGGCGTCGAGCACCTTGGGCACGTGGAGGAAACGACCCCCGTCCTCCTGGATGCGCAGATAGGCGTCGTGTTCGAAGGCCCACCCGACGTCCGCGCTGAACCCTCCGACACGTTGCAGCGTGCTGGACCTGATCAGCGCGGGCCTTCCGACGACGTTGTAACTGACCAGTGTGTGGGGACCAACGGCCGCCGGCTTGAGCACCGGAGTCGACGGGACCGGTCCGGGCTCGTCGGCGAAGACGACGTCGATCCCCGGGGCGACTCGCGGGAGAAGGTTTTCGAGGGCAACGTCACGTTGGTCGCCCGTCGTTGTGGAGTCGACCAGCATCACCCACGTGGAGGTGGAAGAACGAAGGCTCTCGTTGATCGTCTCGACCAGGGCTTCGTGCGAAGCCTGCCCTTCGTTCATCACTAGCACCAGGACCTCGCGCCGTTCTTCGCGCGTGAGACGTCGTGGCGCCGTGGGCTCTTGTTCCACGGAATAGTTCGACGGGAACGGTCTCGGCCCATCGTCGATGAACACGGATGAGGGCTCGCCGCGTTTGCGCCGAGTCAACCACGGCATCAGGACTCGTCGAATCGCTCGCTGACGGGCGGTGTCCTCGCCGAGTAAGG
>Ga0075029_100001683_pt1 | contig 12625 bp, 11 predicted proteins | sample LitLauG_LLR_2013_FD_71391 | JGI IMG/M metagenome (GOLD analysis project Ga0075029, IMG submission 71391) | Freshwater sediment microbial communities from North America - Little Laurel Run_MetaG_LLR_2013 | ecosystem: Environmental > Aquatic > Freshwater > Creek > Sediment | place: USA...
CGGCGGTCTGCGATCCTCGGGTACAATGGGAGTCGCGCTAACGACCAACAACGAACGACGAACTACCAACCACCGAATGAAGAAGAGCGAACTGAAAAAGCAAGTTGCCGCCGCCATCCAGGCCTGCCTCGAAAAGAAGGGCGAAGAGCTTAGCATCCTCGAAATGGAAAAAGGGTCGGGAGCATTTACCGACTACTTCGTTTTGTGCAGCGGGACCAATCCGCGGCAGGTTCAGGCGATCGCCGATGAAGTGGAACTGCGCCTCAAAAACACGGGACTGCGCCCGACGCATGTCGAGGGCTACAAGCAAGCCGAGTGGGTGCTGGTTGACTATGTCGACTTCGTGGTCCATATCTTCTCGGAGAAGGCGCGGAAATTCTACGATCTGGAGCGGCTGTGGAAGTCGGCCAAACGGCTGCAGCCGTCGGATCTGAAGAGCGCGGTGAGGAAGCCTAAGACAACTGCTGCATCGTCTACTCCGAAAAAAAGGAAGCGAAAGACGGCGTAGAACCTTCTTCTGCGTCTCGAAGGGCTCCATGACATCGCAGACTAACTCCGGGGAGGACGAGCTTGCGCTCGCCGGACAGCCGGGGGCGGCTGTCCCCACATGAGTTCTCCACCACTTAGGCTGTCCTTGCTTAATTTTTGTTGCATGCGGATGGAAGTGAGGGAATGCAACCGGCGTGAAGATCAAAATTGCATGGATCGGGAAGACCAAGGAACCGGCGATTCAGGCGTTGACCGGGGAGTATCTCAAGCGCATATCACGCTATGCAGAGGTTGAAGGAGTCACGGTTCGAGACGAAGCGGCGCTTCTCGCCATTGCAGGCCGCGGCGGGGCATCGAAAAGCGCGGCGAAGTCTACCTTGTTCTTAATGGATTCGCGCGGCAGGGAGTTTTCTTCGGAGCAGTTCGCGAAAGTTCTGGGAGACTATCAGGACTGCAATCCCCTGCCGCTCGTGTTTGCCATTGGCGGGGCGGATGGTTTCAGCGAGCAGGCCAGAGCCTCAGCTCAGCAGGTGATTTCGCTCGGGAAGATGACGCTGGCGCATGAACTGGCGCGAGTGGTTTTGCTGGAGCAGGTGTACCGGGCTTTTACCATCTTGAAGGGGCATCCGTATCATTCGGGGCATTGAATCGGTCGCTGATTCTTTGGCGAATTCGAGGCGTCGCGGTTCATAGTTCGCGCTGTGGCCTCATAGCTGTGGCCTCATAAATGTCCAGCTGAGCCCGCGTGACTACCGTCACGGACAGCTAAGTAGGGGCGCACCATAATTCTGAAGACCCAATCCGCGTAAGACTTGATTGTGCTCGACTCGCGGGCTACGAATTAGGAGTGGCTTGGCTTTTTGTCTATGAGGAGAGTGTCGTTTATGACCCTTGAAAGAGCGGCGATGCTGGGAAGCGCGGGAATATTGCTTTCGCTGGTGTGCTGGGCGCAACAATCGCCGCCGTCAGTTGACCAATTACTGGACAAGTACGTGGAGGCTGTCGGAGGGACGGAGAAATATGCCAGCATCTCGACATGGTATGAGAAGCGGGAGGTCAGTGGCGATCTCGGTCTCATTCCGCAGTTCCGTGCACCGACTCCGTTCAAGTCACATGGGGTAGCAGAAAACTTCTTCAAGGCGCCGAATTTGCGAGTCTCGTCGGTGCGAAGCGATCGGAATGACTTCGTCGCGGCGTCTGGGTGCGCGGCAAGGAGTCTTGGTCGTACGGGCCACCCCGAGGGATGAGGAAAGAGAAGCCGACGCCGGATCGCGAGTATCACTGCCAAGCAGGCATGAACCCGTTCCCAATAATGCTGCGCCGGGAAAAAGCGAAGCTGGAGTTGAAGGGTCAGAAGGAAGTCGCGGGACGGATGACGTTCGTGATCCGCGCCGAGGTGCCGGACCAACCGGGGTGGAGGACTTACTACCTAGATAGCGAGAACTACCTGCTCCTGCGGCTCGACTCACGGCAAGGTCCGATGCACAGCACCACTTTGTACTCCGATTACCGGGATGTGGCGGGTATCAAGGTAGCATTTCAGACAGAATCGCATTCAGAAAATTCCGACCTCGTCACGAAGTTGCAGGAATGTGCAAGTCAACGCTCCAATCGACGACCGGGTTTTCCTCAGACCGAATTGGTGAGTGAGCGGGGTCCCGGCGATGGCGGTTGCTTGGCGTAACATCGCTATAGCACTCGCTAGGGAGTTACGGTTCTTGCTTCTTCGGCGCGTTTCCGGTGCCGACTAGGGCGGTTCTCGTGACGGTCCAAAGTGCGCGCCCGCAGCGACTGAAAGCCGGACCGATTCGGTGGCACTTACGGCATCGCTAAATGTGTTGCGGAAAAACGACCCTCAGGCGCTAAAGCGCACACCCATTTTCAGCGACTTAACGGCACGAGTGGAACTCGTGCCCTTCCCAAAGCCTGCACGAGCCGGAGTTTTTTCTGCCGCCTGTGAAGCGATGCCCTGATAAGAAGCCCGAGGTTTTCAGCAAACTGTAAAGTCGAAACCTGTTGCGGCTCACGGCGGCGCTCTTGGACTTCGCTCAGGGCAGGCTTCAGAAGCCGCGCCCTTCCGGTTCTTGGCATCGCTCTATAGCAAATCGAGGACTGCTCAAGCTACTGCGTGACCGTGGCCTGGTAGCTGACCGTCTGCCAGTGGCCACTGCGGCGGACCCAGATACGGGTGTAGCGGTAGGGGCCGCTGAAGTCTTCGCCAAGTTGGTGGCCCTTCACATCGGCGCGAGCGGTGACGACCGCGGTGTCGCCGTAGACTCGAACTACCATATCCGTGACGTTGATGGTGTCGTACCGAAGTTGGCCGCTCTTGCGGGCCGATAGCGTGTCCTGTTTGGTCGTCACCTGGCCCAGAGGAGTGATCGCGACGTAGTCTTCGGCGAGAGTTCTCTGGGAGAAATCGGCGTCGCGGTGCAGGCTAGCCTCCTTCGCTTGACGCTCCATGTCGACGATCTCGCGAATCGCAGCCTGGTCCCCCGTATCCGCGGGTCTGGGGTGAACGGCTACGTGCTGAGCGGCAAAAGCTGGCGCTGCCACAAGTGCGGCCAACAAGAACACGAAACACTTGTTGATCACGATGAGACCTCCGCGGTTTGCGAGGGGACAGAGATCCGCCTGACCGAGTTACGCAACATTGGATGCAACAGTTCCGTGGAAAAGTTCGATACCGGCAAGATTCCCCAAACGATGTTCGTCAAGGATGCCACAAACTCCGGTGGAATTGTTAATGAACGTTATGACTCAGTGAGGCGAGGATTCGTTCCGATTTATTATCGCTTTCCTGTTGCCAAACGTCTCATATTGAGCCTGCGCTGGCATCGGGAGGGGATTCCGCGCTCCGGTTCTAGTAGAATCAAACGTCGATTCCGGCATGGCTGATATCCGTCGCGGTCTTATCCTCGTGAACACCGGCCCGGGCAAGGGCAAGACTACGGCCGCAATGGGGACCGCGCTGCGCGCGGTGGGCCAGGGAATGCGCGTCCTGATGCTGCAGTTCCTGAAGGGCTCGTGGCACTATGGCGAACTTGACGCGGTCCAGGCGTTCGGCGACAAGTTTGTGATGAAACAAATGGGCCGGGGCTTCGTGAAAGTGGGCGCGGAAAAGCCCGACCCGGAAGATGTGAGGATGGTGGAAGAAGCCTGGGCGGAAGCGGATCGGGCGATTCAGTCGGGCGAGTGGGATCTGGTGGTTCTTGACGAGATCAACTATGCCATCAGCTATGGCATGCTGGATCCGGCGAAAGTGGTAGAGAGCCTCAAGAAAAAGCCGGAGATGGTCCACGTTATTTTGACGGGCCGCAGCGCCCACCCCACAATCGTCGAGCTTGCCGACACGGTGACCGAGATGCGGCAGGTCAAGCATGCTTACGAGAAGGGCGTGATGGCGCAGAGAGGGATCGAGTACTGAGTAGCGAGTAGCGAGTACCTAGCAAAAACCGCGATGCGCGAGGCGACCCCGGTTTGGCTCAGTACTCGGTACTCAGTACTCGGTACTCAGTACTCAGTACTCGGTACTCAGATATGGCTTGGTTTAAGCGCGAATCCGGTGAGTTGGATACCTCGGGCGAGAAGAAAGTTCGCACCGAAGGTCTGTGGGTGAAGTGTGAGAATTGCCGGCAGATTATCTGGAAGAAGGATATGGAAGAGAACCTGAACGTCTGTCCGAAGTGCGATAAGCACTTCCGGATTGACGCGCGGACCCGGCTGGCGCAGTTGCTCGACGACAATCAGTACGAGACTTTTGACGGAAATTTGGCTTCGACGGACCCGCTGAAGTTTGTGGACTTGAAGCCCTATTCGTCGCGACTCCGGCAAGCCAAGCTGGATACCGGTCTGGAAGACGCGATCATCAATGCGCGCGGGAAGTTGCTGGGGCGTCCCGTGATTGCCAGCGTGATGGAGTATGCGTTTATTGGCGGCAGCATGGGCGCGGTTGTGGGAGAGGCCATTGCGCGGGCAATCGAGCGGGCGGCGGATACGCGCACGCCGCTGATCATTGTCTCGGCATCGGGCGGGGCACGCATGATGGAAGGCGTCATCAGCCTGATGCAACTGGCGAAGATTTCGGCGGCGCTGGCGCGACTGGACGAGGCCAAGGTGCCTTACATCTCGTTGTTGACGGACCCGACTACCGGGGGCGTGACGGCGTCGTTCGCCATGCTGGGCGATTTGAACATTGCCGAACCGGGGGCGCTGATCGGGTTCGCCGGGCCGCGCGTGATCGAGCAGACGATCCGGCAGAAGCTGCCGCCGGGCTTCCAGCGCAGCGAATTTCTGCTCGAGCACGGCATGCTCGATGCTGTCGTTCCGCGCAAGCAGCTCAAGGCTTACATTGGGCGGGCGCTGGAGTTCATGAGCCCAGCTTCTAGCTCCTAGCTTCTAGCTCCTAGCCAAACCCCGGCGTTTGCACCTCTCTATTCGCGCCAGTGATCTGAACAACCGCCGGCGAATCAACTTTGATAGGCTGAAATCAGATAACGCTCCTAGGCTTTGGTGAAAAGCTAGAAGCTAGCAGCTAGGAGCTAGAAGCCGGTTTATGTCCTACGAAACCGCAGTGGCGAGCATGTTTGCGCTGGGGCACGAGCTGGCGCAGACGCCGTCGCACAAGTTCGACCTGGCGCACATGCGCGTGTTGCTGCGGGCGCTGAATCATCGTGAGCGGGCGTTTCCGAGTGTGTTGATCGCTGGAACCAACGGGAAGGGATCGACGGCGGCGACCCTGGCCTCGATTCTGCGGGCCTCGGGCTTGAAGACGGGACTCTATACCTCGCCACATCTGATGCGCCTCAACGAACGCATCCGGGTCAATGGCGAAGAAATCGGCGACGACGCGTTTGCCGGGCTGCATGGCGAAGTGGATCGCGTAGCAGATGGACTGGTCGAACGCGGGGAGTTGCCGTGGCATCCAAGCTTCTTCGAGATGATGACGGCGATTGCGTTTGCTTATTTTGCGCGCGAACGGATCGACGTCGCCGTGCTGGAAGTCGGCATGGGCGGGCGGCTCGATGCTACCAACGTGGTGGAGCCGCTGGTTAGCGTCATTACTGACGTCTCGCTCGACCATCAGAAGTTCCTGGGGAATACGGTAAGAGAGATTGCACGGGAAAAAGTCGGAATCATCAGGCCTGGCGGTGTGGTGGTGACGCTGCCCCAACAGCCGGAGGCCAACGATGTGATCGGGAACACGATTCTGGACTTGGGGGCGCGGGGCGTGAGTGCGGTGCAGTATGTGCCACCCGTGTCGCCGGGAAGTTGCGAGTACCTGCTGCCGAGTACCGAGGGAACATTTCGCGATGGCGTCAACGAAAAGCTTTTAACCGCAAAGGTCGCGAAGGAAGACGCGAAGGGCGCAAAGAAGTACGTCTATCGTTATCCGCTGGAGGTTCTGGGGAAGGAGATCCTGGTGGAGACGCCACTGGTCGGACGGCATCAGTTGCGGAATGTGGCGTTGGCCGTGGCTGCGGCGGAGGAACTGGGCAAGAAAGGGCTGCCTGGCGTCACGGCGGAAACCATTGAGTGTGGAATTCGCGAGACCCAGTGGCCGGGGAGATTTCAGGTGCTCCCGGCGCGGGTGGGTTGGCCCGAGATTGTGCTCGATGTGGCGCACAATCCGGCGGGGGCGTGGGCCCTGCGCTCCGCCCTTTCGGAGCGGTATGACGACCGTCCGCTGATTTTTGTTTTCGGAGCGATGCGCGATAAGGCAATCTCGGAGATGGCAGAGATTCTGTTTCCACTGGCGCAGCGAGTCATTGCTACACGGCCGGAGAACCCGCGGTCCGCGTCGCCGGAAGAGCTGCGAGCGGCAGCGAGCCGCACGGGCGCCGATATTGAGGCGGTCGCCGAGGTGGGACCGGCGCTGGAGCGTGGTCGCGCTCAGGCTGGGCCGGAAGCGGTCCTGGTGGTGACGGGGTCGATCTATCTGGTAGGGGAAGTCATGCAGTATCTCGGGTTACAGGCCTAAGCAGACCCCAGGCCAGTTTTCCCCTAGAATGGGAGTGTGCAGGAATTGAATTCGTCGGTCGACCAGGTGGAGAGCGGTCAGGTCGAGGATCGTTTGCCGGAGGCGGTCTCGGTCGCTGCTCCGGGATCTTCTGAGCGGCGCAGCCCTCATGCGATTCCTGGGCTGGAATACGGCTGGCTCAGCCGTCTGCGGTCGTACTTCATCTTTGATCCGCTGATCTGGTTGTACACGCTGGTTTTGGGATTGCTCGCCCTGCCCGGCGGGCTGTTCGACCGCGACGGGCGGCGGTTGCACTGGTTTTCATACGCCTGGTCGTGGCTGATCATGAAGACGATTTTCTCGCCCCTGAAGGTCACCGGGCTCGAGAAGATCGACACGTCGAAGCCGCACGTCTATGCGGCGAATCACGCTTCCGCGCTGGATATTCCCGTCATCTACGTCAATCTGCCGTTTCATTTCCGTATTGCCTTCAAGAAGGAGCTGCTATCGTATCCAGTCGTGGGATGGCAGCTGAAACGGTCCGGGCAGGTTTGCATCGATCAGCAGAATCCTTCGCGGTCGATCAGCAGCATTCGGGCTGCATTGAAGGGTATCAAGCAGGGGCTGCCTCTGGTGATTTTTCCCGAAGGGGGGCGCACGCCCGATGGCGACATCAAGCCGTTTTTGCCCGGCGCGTTTTTTCTGGCCATCAAGGCGCAGGTGGATATCGTTCCAGTGGCGCTGGTCGGAACCTTTGAACTGCTGCCCATGAATACGTATCACATCAAGAGCCGGCCGCTGGAAATGCGGGTGGGAGAGCCGATTTCGACGGCCGGGCTGAGCATGCGGGACCTGGAAGCGCTCTCCGCAAAGGTACAGAAGGCGCTGGAAGACCTGTATTATCAGGCTTGAGCCTGACTTCGATTGGGATCTTCGTACTCGAGTTTCGTTCCAGCGTGAGATCCTTCGCTCCGCCTGAAAAACGGCTACGCTCAGGATGACGCCCATTAAGAAGCGATAGTCTGCATCCCAAAGCGATCAGAGCCGCCAGTACGTATTTCCGTTAGCCGCGCAGAAGTTCGATATCGCCCGAGATGGCTTCGGGAGCCCACCTTTTTTGCTAGCGTAACTTTTCGGTCGGTGGCAAGGTTTATCCTTGTGACGCGCGGATCCGCGGAGAAACTGATTGAAGGCTCTGAAGAAAGAAGCGGACGAGCGGCTTCTGATCGAAGCTGCACAGAAGGACCCCGCTCGTTTTGCGGAGCTTTATGAAATCAACTTCGAACGGGTGTACGCCTATGCCGTCCGCCGGATGGGCAACCGCGCCGAAGCGGAGGATCTGACCGCGGATGTTTTTCAGCACGCGTTGGCGAACCTGAAGCGGTTTGAGTGGCGCGGGATTCCGTTTGCGGCGTGGTTGTTCCGGATTGCGGCAAATTTAGTTTCGGACCGGTGGCAGCGGTCGGGGCGCGAAGTGGCCGACGATTCCGGGCAGACCGAGTCGGCTCAGGTCAGTCCGGTGGAGATTGAAGAGGTCGAGCGGCGGGCCACGTTGTATCGGCTGGTCGACACTTTGCCGGAGGAGCAGCGCCGGGTGGTGGTGCTGCGGTTTGTGGAACAGAAAAGTATCAAAGAAGTAGCGCGGCAGATTTCTAAGACCGAGGGGGCAGTGAAGCAGCTACAGTTTCGCGCGCTGAGTAATTTGCGGGCGCGCATGGGGGGTGCCGATGCCTAAGCGCTCTCTACATCCAGGAAATGGCGGCCAGAAGAGGATCGAGCAGGTCAACAAGGCTGTCGATCTGATGCTGGCTCGGACCGACGGCAAGCTGAGCAAGGTAGACGCTGAGATTGAACCGCTCGTGCGTATCGCGGCTGAATTGCGCAATCTGCCGCGAGAGAGTTTCAAGGCACGATTGAAATCTGAATTAGGGAGAAATCGCATGTCTACTGTTGTTGCTGAGCCAATCAAAGCCGTTCGCATTACCGCATCACCAAGGTTAGCGTTCCGAGATCCTGCCAAGGCCATTGAGTTTTACCAGCGTGCCTTGGGTGCGAAAGAGACGTTCCGTTTCCAAATTGGCGAGAGTATCCCGCACGCCGAGCTGATGATCGGCGATTCCCCCTTCAATGTAACCGGCGAATGGCCCGAGGGAGGCCGCTTCAGCGCCGAGACGCTGGGGCACTCGCCCATTTCAATTTCCATCCAGGTCCCGGATGTAGATGCATTTGCGGAACATGCCGTGGCGGCCGGGATGAAGCTGGTGCGTGAGCCTAAAGACCAGTTCTACGGACACCGCGATGCGACGCTCGAGGATCCGTTTGGCTACACGTGGGCCGTGTACACCGTGAAAGAGGAGATGCCGGTTGAGGAGATGCACCGGCGAATGGGGAAGATGACGGCCGGTCCCGAAGGTGGGCAGATGCCCGCGCAAGGAAGCCAGGCCAAGGTGCCCCCCGTTCCTCGCGGATTCCGCATGGTCACGCCGTATCTGGTCGCCGAGAACGGTCCGGCGCTGCTGGACTTTGCAGTGCAGGGTTTGGGAGCGGAAGAAATAATGCGGGCTGAGACCCCGATGGGCGGCGTGCACGGCGAGGTGCGCATTGGAGATTCCATGCTGATGATGGGGGGCGGCGTTCCGGGCAAGAAGTTCCCCGGCTCGTTGCATCCCAATGCCCTTCACGTTTATGTCGAGGATGCGGATGCCGTCTGCCAGCGGGCGGTGAAGGCCGGGGCGACGTTAGTTGACGAGCCTCGCGATCAGGAATACGGCGAACGGTCAGCCACGGTGAAAGATCTCGCGGGCAACTATTGGTATATCGCCACCGCCAAGGGCGAGAGCTACGTCCCCAAGGGACTGCATAGCGTGAATCCGTATCTGCATCCACTGCGGGCGGAGCCGTTGATCGGCTTCATGAAGCGTGCGTTTGGGGCGCAGGAGGTGGCGAAGTACGCGTCGCCCGACGGCGTTGTGCACCATGCTGTGATGCGCGTCGCAGATTCGGTGATCGAGATGGGCGAGGCCCACGGCAAGTATGAGGCAATGCCGGCCATGTTCTACCTGTATGTGCCCAACGTCGATGCGGCCTATCGGCAGGCGGTGGCGGCGGGTGCGACCTCGTTCCAGGAACCGACCGACCAGTTCTACGGCGACCGTAGCGCGGGAGTAAGGGACGCGTTCGGGAATACGTGGTACATCGCGACCCACATCAAAGATGTGGCGATGTGAAGCAAGAAGGGGGCGGGTGCATGACCCGTCCTTTTTCGTTCTGCGGTCGACTGTCAAAGATGCCCGTCAGTGGCCGTGGAGAATCCCCGCCCAAGCAGAGCTTGGACGGGCTACCCCTCTGGGGGGCTAACCTGGGCCACCCGCCACGTTGTCCCAAGCCAACAATGGTGAGCTGATTAGTGTATTCTTCGCCGCGAACTGACAAGCCAGGACGGGAATGCTGGATCGGAGGACAAGCGAATGGCGTTGGATGCGGCTCGAAAGGACGACGTGACCCAAGCCGAGATTCGAGCGTTTTATCGGCAGACGGGGCCGGTTAAGGCATTCACAAACCAAACACTAATGTATGGCGGGCAGTCCTACATGGTGTTCAAAGATGTACAAGATCCAAATGCCGACATAAAAGCTGCCGCAGTACCTTTGGCAGTCAAAGCGATCAAGGACAAAGGAGTCGCCATTCCTTCCGATTTGCGCGTATATTGCGTGGGCAACTTCGAGGCGCAAAATCGGGCCTTTCACCGTGGGAAGGATTGGCAAAAAATAGCGCTTGTTGTACTCGGATACAACGCCCTGAAATCGACAGGGACGGCAGTGTCAGCGACTGGCCTCGGCGGTCATAATACGCCGACCATCAGCTGCATTCACGAAATTGGACACTGTTTACACGAGACGAGTGCCGGCGATGATCTTTTTTGGGATGGCGATAGCGAACTCACGGGACAGCCCGTCAACGCCGGGCAAGTAAGCCTTTATGCCGCTGGAACCAAGAAAGAGTTCGTCGCCGAAGTGTTTGCCGGCCTGATACTTGGGAAGACATTCAACAATGCGGTCATGGAGGAATACAGAAGTTATCGTGGGCCAGCAGTGCCCTAGCTAGTCAGCTTTAACGGGACGGGCGAAGGTTCGAGGGCACGATCTTGGCTGCGCAGGACTGCCCAATTAGTCCAGAGGCGATAACCGCAAGTACGCCGTCCTCGCGTCCATTCCTAGATTGTCACTGATCATCAAACGACCGCAAGCCAACAGACACCCCGCCTGTGGTTTGACCCTCCCACTGCCCTTCTTTAGACTGAAAGATTCAGAAATCCTGCGGGTCTCAAACTATGGCTGACAGCATTCATGTGAAGCTCCCGGATGGGAGCGTTAAGGAAGTTGCAAAAGGGACGACGGCGCTCGAGATTGCGAAGTCGATTAGTCCGCGGTTGGCGGATGCGGCGCTGGCGGCCAAAACCAACGGCGATCTCGTCGACCTGACGCGGCCGCTTGAGAAGGACACCGATCTTTCCATTCTCACCGACAAGCATCCTGAGGCGCTGGAAGTTTACCGGCATTCGTCGGCGCACTTGCTGGCCGCGGCGGTGCTGGAACTCTTTCCGGAAACTAAACTCGGGCACGGGCCTGCGACGGAGAGCGGATTCTTTTACGACTTTTACCGGCCGACTCCGTTTACGCCGGAGGATCTCGTGAAGATCGAGAAGAAGATGCAGGAACTGGTGCAGCAGAACATCCCGTATGCGCGCGAATTCTTGCCACGCGACCAGGGGCTGGCCGAGTTCAAGAAAGACGGCGACTTCATGAAGTGCCACTTCATCGAGCAGTTCACCAAGCCCGATGAAAAGATCTCGATTTACCGCACCGGGAAGTTCACCGATTTCTGCCGCGGACCGCATATCCCGTCGACGGGGAAGATCAAGGCGTTCAAGCTGCTCAACATTGCGGGGGCGTACTGGCTGGGGAATGAGAAGAATCCGCAATTGCAGCGGATTTACGGGACTTCGTTCTTTTCGAAGAAAGACCTCGACGACTACTTGAAGCACGTCGAGGAAACCAAGAAGCGCGACCATCGGGTACTCGGCAAACAGCTGGATCTGTTTTCCATCCAGGAACTCGCTGGGCCGGGGCTGATTTTCTGGCATCCCAAGGGCGGGATCATCCGCAAGGAGATGGAAGATTGGATGCGCGCGGAGTACCTGAAGCGCGGCTATGCACTGGTGTGTACGCCGCATGTGGCGCGGCGGCAACTGTTTTATACCTCGGGGCATGAAGGGTACTACTCGCAGAACATGTTCGACGCCATGGAACTCGACGACGCAGAGTACCGGCTGAAGCCGATGAACTGTCCGGGGCACATTCTGATTTACCGGGACTCGCTGAAGTCCTATCGGGATCTGCCGGTGCGGCTGGGCGAACTGGGAACTGTGTATCGCTACGAGCGATCTGGCGTGATGCACGGACTGTTGCGCGTGCGCGGGTTTACGCAGGACGATGCGCATATTTTCTGCACCCCGGAGCAGATCGAGGGCGAGATTGCGGCCTGCCTGGAGTTTGCCCTCGACGTGCTGAAGGACTTCGGGTTCGATCAGTTTCAGACTGAGTTGTCGACGTGGAACCCGGATGACCGGAAGAACTTTGTGGGCAGCGAAGACCAGTGGAATCATGCCACGCAGTCGCTTGAAAAAGTGCTCAAGGCGCGGGGAATCGAGTACAAGACGATTCCGGGCGAGGCTGCGTTCTACGGGCCGAAGATCGACATCAAGCTGGTGGATGCGATCGGGCGGCTGTGGCAGCTCTCGACGGTGCAGTTCGATTTCAACCTGCCGCAGCGGTTTGGGCTGGAATACGTCGCCGAAGACGGATCGCGCAAACAGCCGGTCATGGTGCATCGCGCGCTGTATGGGTCGGTGGAGCGCTTCTTCGGCGTGTTGATTGAGCATTATGCCGGCGCGTTTCCGGTGTGGCTGTCGCCGGTGCAGGTCGCGATGATTCCGATCAGTGAGCGGCATGCGGAATATGCGAACAAAGTCGCAGATCAGCTCAAGGCGGTCGGGGTGCGCGTCGAGGTGGACGCGCGCAACGAGAAGATGAACGCGAAGATCCGCGAGCACGCCATGCAGAAGGTGCCGTTCCTGCTGGTGGTCGGGGACAAAGAAGCTGAGGCGGGGAAGGTGAA
>Ga0075029_100001685_pt1 | contig 12622 bp, 10 predicted proteins | sample LitLauG_LLR_2013_FD_71391 | JGI IMG/M metagenome (GOLD analysis project Ga0075029, IMG submission 71391) | Freshwater sediment microbial communities from North America - Little Laurel Run_MetaG_LLR_2013 | ecosystem: Environmental > Aquatic > Freshwater > Creek > Sediment | place: USA...
AGGGCGAGCGAGACGCCTGCAAAGACGGCCGGCTCGGTACCGCTGACGCCGTAGAGCAGGCTCGCCAGCACGCGACCCACTCCCAGCGAGGCGGCCGCGCCGATCACGATGCCCGCCGTGGCCAAGCCCGCGGCGTGCCCGACCACCATCCGGACCACCGCGCCACGGCGGGCGCCGAGCGCCATGCGGACGCCGATTTCGTGCGTCCGCTGCGCCACGGTGAACGACAGGACCCCGTAGATCCCGATCGCCGCCAGCACCAGGGCGAGGCCGGCGAAGACCATCACCACCACGCCGGTCAGGCGTTTGGGGGCCAGGCGGTCGGATGCCACTTGCTGCATCTCTTGCACGTGGGCGGGCGACACCGTGGGGTCGACGGCCTTCACGGCGCGCTCCACGGCAGGGGCCAGCAGCATGGGGTCGCGGCAGATCCGGCCGTCGGCCCGCACTGCCAGCGCCATCGAACGCGGGGGCGCTTGCTGGTACGGGAAAAAGACTTCAACCAGCCCGTCCTTGGTGGCATCCTGATGGCGGACGTCGGCCACCACGCCCACGATCTCGTAGTAGTCCTGGGCGCCAGTGCCAAGGTGCTTGCCGATGGGGTCCTGGCCGGGCCAGAACCGCCGCGCCATGGATTCGTTGATGAGGACCACGCGCGGCGCGCCTTGGCGGTCCTGCTCCGTGAACAGGCGGCCACGGCGCAGCGGGATTTGCATGGTGCGGAAGTATTGCGGCTCGACGGCGCGCTGCCAGAGAACCGGCCAATCCTGCGGGCGCGCATACTGGTGGTCTTCGAGCGGCAGGGACATCGCGCGGAAGTCGCCATCGAGGGGCAGGGAAGAGGCCAGGGTGGCTGAAGCGACTCCGGGAATGGCGCGCACTTTCTCCAGCGTCTGGCCGTAAAAGGCGAGCAGCGGCGCCGCTCCCGTATAGCGCGCGCGCGACGGGCTCAGCGTTGCGGTGAGCAGGCCATCCACGCGGAAGCCGGGCGCGGTGTCGCGGAGGTACAGGAAGGTCCGCATCAGCAGCGTGGCGCCGATCATGAGCACTACGGCCAGCGCGGCCTCGGTGATCACCAGTGCATTCCAGAGCCGTTTGCGGCGATGGCTTTGGCCCGCCCGGCCACCCTCTTTCAACTCCTGATGCACGGCCGCGGACGCTCCGGCCAGCGCGGGTGCAGCCCCGAAGGCCACGCCCGTCAATACCGAAACCAGGGTGGTGAACGCCAGCACGGCGCCATCCACGCGGGTGGCCAGCAACAGGTTCGGCAGACGGGCGTTTTCCAAGAGCGGCACCAGGCGTACGCACCACAGCGCCACCATCAATCCGGCGGCGCCGCCCAACAGGGCCAGCAGGACACTTTCCGTGAGAAACTGCCGGAGCAGACGGCCGCGGGGCGCGCCCAGGGCCGCGCGGATGGCGGCCTCGCGCTGCCGCGTGGCGGAGCGCGCCAGCAACAGGCTCGCAATATTGGCACAGGCGATGAGCAGCACCATTCCCACCGCGCTCAACAGGACCAGCAGGCGGAGCCGGACATCGCGCACCATGGAATCGCGCAGGCCGGCGACGCGGGCGCGCCAACCACCGCCGCGCGTGTCCAGGCGAGCGCTCACAGCTTCCATCTCGGAATTGGCTTGCGCCACCGTGACGCCGGGCTTCAACCGGGCGTAGACCGAGACCGGCAGGTAGGTTTTGCGGTCGGCCGGGTCGAGGGCGATGGGCACGTAGATCCCGGCGGGCTTGCCATCCACATGGAAGCCACGGGGAGCGACGCCCACGATCGTGTAGATGTCTCCCTCCAGCGTGATGGTCGATCCCACCGCGGCAGGCTGCTCGAAGAAGAGGCGTCTCCACAATTCGTGACTGACGACGGCGACATGCCCGGCGCCCGGTTTGTCCTCGGCGCCAGTGAAGCCGCGACCGAGGGCGGGCTGCACTCCCAAGGTGGGAAAGAAACTCGCCGACACACGCCAGTAGGGGACTTTTTCGGTCTCGCGGCCGGCCGCAAGGTCGCCCGTGCCGGCCCAGGATGCGGCCACGGATTCGAAACTGGTGGCCTGCTTCTGCCACGAGGCCATGGCGCTGTAACCGGGGTTGATCGGCGGAACATTGAACTTGGGGTTGTAGGAGGCGATGGCAACCAGGTTGGAGGCATCGCGCACTGGCAGCGGCCGCAGAAGCACCGCGTACACCACGCTGAAGATCGCGCTGTTGGCTCCGATGCCCAGTGCCAGGGCCAGCACCGCCAGAGCGCTCACCGAGGGCGTCCGGAGCAGCATCCGGAGGCCGTACCGCAGGTCACCGATCAAGGTTTCCATGTTCAATAGGTCCAAAGCCTTCTGGAAATTAGAAACCGGGCTGGAGCCCGATGTTTCATACTTTTGAACCTTATTATACTGTTCATGGGAACCGCGCCGGGCGGCGTGGCTTCTAACCGTTATGCGCCAGATTGGCATGCTTCTTTGGATTGCGATGGGCGTCGCGACGCTTTGGCTGGGGTGGGTCTGGCTCGAACGGCGTGACTCGCACGCCCGTAGGGCGCGACCGATGGCGGCGGCAGGCGGCGCGGTGCAGACGCTGCCTGGGGAGGATGGCGGCAGCGCGGTCCGTATCACGCAGTTCTATGCGCGGTCGGGCGAGATGGTGGATGGCGAACAGAACCTGGTTTGCTACGGTGTGAGCAACGCCCTGTCGGTGCGGATCGAGCCGCCCGTGGAAAGCCTCAGGCCCGCGCGGAACCGCTGCTTCTTTGTCGAGCCCCACCAGGACACGAAGTACAGGCTGGTGGCCGAGGGCGAGGATGGCAGCCGGGTATCGGAATCATTCGAGATCTTCGTCAAGCCGGCGCCGCCCGAGATCCGGATGTTGGCTGTCAGCGAAAAGACGATTGTACGCGGCGACGCCGTGACGGTCTGTTACGGGGTGGTGCATGCTCGCGCGGTTCGCCTGGATCCGGTTGGTTGGGCTCTGCCTCCGGTTACGCAGAACTGCGCCCGGATTTATCCCGGGGCGACGGGGACGTTCACGCTGGTGGCGACGGGTGTGGATGGGCGCACGGAGCGGAAGAAGTTTTCGGTGGCGGTGAAGTGAGGGAGGGATGCGCCTGGTTCACCGCCGGCTACCCTACTCGCTGTGCAGGGCCGTGTACGGCTCGATGCGGGTGGCGCGGTAGGCGGGTAGGAAACTGGCAACCGCGGCTACGGCGACAAGGAACAGGCTTGCCGCGACGAAGGTCAGCGCATCGAGAGGGCTGACTCCGACCAGGAGGCTCGTTAAAAGGCGCATAGAGGCCCCTGCGAGCCCCAGGCCAACCGCCAGGCCGCCGGCAGTTAGCAGCATGCCTTGCCGCACCACGTCTCCCAGCACCTGCCGCGGCTTTGCGCCCAAGGCCATGCGGATACCCAGTTCCCGCGAGCGCTGGCTAACGGCGTAACTGATCACACCGTACAGGCCCACGCCGGCCAACAGAAAGGCGATTACGCCGAGAGCGGCCAGCAGGCTTGCCGCCAGCTTTAGCGGAAACAACAGCAGGGCGTTGTACTCAGCCAATGCCGCCGCCGTGAAGCTGGATGCGTTTGGATCGATGGCGACGGCTTCGCGGCGCATGGTCGAAACGGCGGCATCGGGATCGCCTTTGGTCCGGACGAAGAACAGAATGTGCTGCCCCAGTTGATACGACTGCCGGAAGGCCAGATAGAAGTGCGGCCGCGAGACTTCCGTGAAGCTGAAATACCTGCTATCCCTAACCAGGCCCACCACCCTGTACCAGCGTTTCCAGACCCGCACCCGGCGCCCGACAGGCGATGCGCCGCCGTAGAATCGCCTGGCAAAGGCCTGATCGACGATCATGACGGGCTGGGCCTGGCGGTCGTCGTTCTCTTTGAAATCGCGGCCTTCGAGCAGGGGGATTTTCAGCAGATCGAAATAGCCGGGAGCAATCGAAGTGCGGTGCACTTTCACATCCTCCGGGTTTCGCGGCACGAAGCCTTCCGGCTGCGCCGACGTGTAAGGACCGTCGCTCGACCACAGCGGTGCGTAGTCCGCGTAAGTGACACCGGCGACGCCGGGGGCGGGTTCCAATCGCTCACGTAAGCGGATGCAGAATTGCTCCAACTCCTCCACCGAATAGCCGCCGCTCGCCATGGGAAAATTCGCCAGCAGCACGCCGGTCCGGTCAAACCCCGGATTGATGGAGTTCACGTTGCGGTAACTGCGGTAGAACAGGCCGGCGCCGATCAGGACCACCAGGGCCAGTGCGATCTCGGAGACGACCAGCGCGGCGCGCAATCGGTGGGAACGCGTGCCCGCGGTGCCCGAGTGGCCGCCCTCCCGCAACGTCACATTCACGTCGGATCGAAGCACGAAGAACACCACGGCAACGCTGGACGCGAGCGCGGCGACCAGACACATCAGAAAAGCGAACCCCAGGATGCGGCCGTCCATTTCGATCGGGATCGAGCCCGCTCGGGCCAATTTCGGAAGCAGCAACGAGGCGGAGTCCGTCATCCAGAGGGCCAGCGGGACTCCAACCAGCGCGCCGGCGCAAGCCAGCAGCAGGGTCTCGGTGAAGCATTGGCGCGCCAGGCGCGAAGGGCTCGCGCCCAGCGCGCATCGCAGGCCGAACTCGCGCAGCCGTCCGACCGATCGGGCCAACAGCAGGTTTGCCACATTGGCGCAGACGATCACCAAAACGAGCAGAGAGACGGCCATGAGGATCAGCATGGGCTGAAGGAAGGCAGCCCGGCCGTGAAGCTGTGCGCGCCACATCGGTTCGAAGGTGGCGCTGAATCCACGATGCCCGTTGGGGTCGGCGGCAACGATGCGCTGCGCCACGGCGGCCAGTTGGGCGCGCGCCGCGGCGATGCGGGTTCCTGGAGCCAGCCGCGCGAACATGTAGATGTTGCGAAGAGCAGAATCGCGAAAGGTCTCCCGCTCCACGGCGCCGAGCTCCAGGCTCATCGTGAATGGGACCCAAAGGTCGCACTGTATTCCGGCCATCGCGCCGCGAAATTCCGGCGGCGTCACGCCAATGATGGTCAGACCGTGGCGGTTGACGCGGAGGGTCTGGCCCAACACGCCAGGGCTGGCCTGAAACTCACTGGTCCACAGCCGGTGGCTGATCACAGCCACCGGATGGGCTCCCGCTGTGTCCGTGTACTCCTCGGAGGACAAGACGCGCCCGAGCGCCGCCTTCACGCCGAGGACTGCAAAATAGTTGCTCGAGACCAGTTCGCCCCAGATCGGCTTGGCTTGTTCGGAGAGGCCCAGGTTGAAGACCGTCTCGTCGTGGGCGGCAACGGCAGCGGCCGGGCTCAGGCGGTCGCGGTATTCGCGGAAATCCAACCAGGAACCGCGCACCATGGCGCCGTCGGGCGCCACGGTTTCGAGTTCCACCAGCCGATCCGGTTCGGCCGCGCCAGGGAAGGCTTTCCAGTACATCGTGTCCAGGACGCTGAACATGGCTGTTGTGACACTGATCCCCAGAGCCAGCGTGAAAACGGCGATCACGGTAAATCCGGGGCGGCTGAACAGCAGCCGGGAACTGAATCGCAGATCGCCGAGCATGGCACCCATACGGTATGAAGCCCCCCGCATTCGGGAGCACTTTTCGGGCCGTTTCCGGGAGACCTGCTCTAAGCGGCGCCGCGCCGGCAGACCGTTCGGCTTTGGGACACGCCCATCCGAAATCGAACAGCAGCGGCATCCCGGCTACAACTTCAGCTCCCAGGTTTCCGATACCAGGTCGTACCCGAAGCTGCGGTTGGGCTCCTGCTTGACCAGGCGGAAGCCGGCCTTCTCATAAATGTGGCGGGCCACCAACAGCACGCTGTTCGTCCAGAGGGTGATCTTGCGGTATCGGGCCGAGCGCGCGAACGCGATGCATTCGTCGACGAGGCGTGCGCCCAGACCCAGGCCGCGCGCGTCGGGCGTGACCAGGAGCATTCGCAATTTGGCCACGGACGCGGACTGTTTTACCAGAAAGACGCTGCCCACCACGCGGCCGTCGCGCTCGGCTATCCAGCCGCGTTCGCGGGCGGGGTCGTAGCGCTCCACGAATTGGGCCACGATGGCGGCCACCAGGCCTTCGAAGCGCTGGTCCCATCCGTACTCCCGGGCGTATAACAGGCCGTGCAGGCGCACCACCTCGCCCAGGTCGCCGGGGGCCGGAGGACGCAGAATGTAGGGCGTCTGGGAAGCATCCGGACCTCCGGCCACGCGGCGGATGGTCTGCATGGCCTCCACCAACCGAACCTGGCTGGACTCGGGCATGGAGGCGAGCATCGCCGAAACCTCGTTTTGCGAGCGGGCATTCAGCACGGCGAAGACGCGGCGGCCTTTCCTGGTGAGCCCTAGCAAGGTTTGGCGCCCGTCCTTCGCGGCTGGCCGGCTGCTGACGAGGCCGAGTGTCCGGAACCTGGCCAGGATGCGGCTCAGGTACCCGGGGTCCAGGCCGAGCTCTCTGGCGAGCTCGTTTGCGGCCGGGCGGTCGCGGTGCGCCAGTTCGAAGAGGACGCGGCTCTCGGTCAGCGAGTAGGGGCTTTCGAGGAGCCCTTCTCGAAGAACGCCGATTCGCCGGGTATAAAAGCGGTTGAATTCCCTTACCGTGTCGACGCGCCGATCCAAATCCATGACAGACTCCAGTTCAATGCCATTGTCAACGATTTCATTGACTCAGTCAACTATGAGAGGGGGAGAGTGCGGAGATGTTGCCGGATTGACGCCGTGGGTTGAAGGGAATTGCAGACGCGGAGACACGGAGAAGGGCGCTGAGGACACCAAGATAAGGAAATAGGGAGTCTGTGTGGGCGTATCTGTTTCCCGATCTGCCGCAGGCGGGCGACGCGCAGTATGCGCGCGGCGGCGTGGCGCGCGACTCCGTGATCTGGCAGTTCTATGCGGGCGTGACCCGCGCGCGGGAAACACTATATCTTTGCCAGCGCGAGACCGCCACGGCGGTGACGATATGAGCGGCGTCACCCGGGTCGTCGACTTGGCGCACGTGCCCGGGGTCCCATGGGCTTGGGTCGATGAACACGTTTACGGGGCAATCCGCGGCTTTGCAGTGTGAAGGTGCTGCGTCTTCTGCGTGAAAAGTTCCCTCCGGCTGATGGGGAGCAGCCGAACAGGTATACCGGAAGTTAGTCGATGGCATGATAGCGGAGTTGAGACGGCGCAAGGTGGCACAGAGACTACCGGCGACGCGGCACGGTCCGCGCGAATCATTCGGCAGTTTGCGCGGAAGAGATCGAAATGGCTGAAGCTAATGTCATACCAGATGGCAATGACGAGATTACTGCCGAGCTGCCGTTGATCGTCGAGATTATCGCGAGGACTGCTCGTTGGGTGCACCCCGACACCCCGAAACCTTCCAGCAACTTCCCGTTTGGAGTCCGTGGGCAGCGCGAGGTCTTCGTTACGACAAGACTTGGTGCCGCCGCTACCCAAACACAAGACGCACAACCAAGCAGACAAGCGAAAAGGTCGAAGGGAACATTGCGGCTGGCGGAGCCCTGATTGCCGCACCAGGAGTTGCTCGACCGAAACCGCCCAACTGGACAGTTTGTCCTATCTGGGGGTATGACGATCCAACGTATGCGAAAGAGGGCAGCATCGTAAGGGACCGGCGTTACTTTTCGTGCGTCGCCAACATAGTCTGGCTGCCGACGCCGTTGGAAGGCTTCACTGACGCGTTGCCAGAGGTCAAAACGATGCTAAGGACATGCGCCTTCTACCTGTACGATTGGGCGTGCGAGGCGGAAGGAGTGCGAGACCAAGCTGAGAGTATCCGCAGAGGAACCGAGCGGTCATCCCAGAGCTGGCCTTGTCCCAATCGCCCCAGACTGCTTCCAGCGGGGACCGCCCCATTCCCACCGCGAGTCGCAGTCGAAATTCGTAAACGGAAGGCGAGCAATTAAATTCGGGAGGATAGACTTGGCGCCATAGGCGAAGCGGCGGTGCGCGCGTCGACGTCATTGGCACAACCAGACCCGATTCTCAGGCGGCGGTCCGTGGCAGTACTTCCTTTTCGATCTGCGGCTGAATCTCCTGTGCGGCGACCTCGAGGTCGTAGGCGACCTGAAGATTCAGCCAATACTGCGGCGATGTGCCGAAGTACCGAGCCAGGCGCATCGCGGTGTCCACGGTGATCGCCCTCTTCCCATTGACGATCGCGCTGATCCGGTTCATCGGGACACGCAGTGCGCGCGCCAGCTCGTTCAGGCTGACACCAATCTCACCGAGTTCATCCCGAAGTAGCTCGCCTGGGTGGATGGGCGGCAGTTTCCTACGCTGTGCCATGGTTCTCCTCTCTCAGTGGTAATCCACTATCTCGACTTCGTGCGCGTTGCCGTCGCGCCAGGGGAAGCAGACCGCCAGCGATCATTGATCCGAATGCCATGCTGGACGGCCCGGTCCCTTTTCAGTGCTTCCAGGTGGTTGCCCCGAATGGCTCCCAGATCGGTGAGACTCGTCGCGGCGTCCAGCCAACGCAGCCGCTTGCGTGCCTGTTCTTCAATCCCGTGAAACTTCCGGCTGCCAAATCCCTCGTGGATCGCGTTCGTTTCCGAACATCGGAACGAGCGGATCCTAAACGTTAAACATACTACGCGTCGCGTACTGGGTCCACTGCGGCCGCGCGCCATCCCACGCCGAGCACGCAGGCATCTCTCTGGGAGTCCCCCCAATTCCACGAAATCGATCTTTGGCGCGTGCAAGTACCGGTGTTTGCAGCGTGAGGCACCTACCAACCGAGAATGCTGTTAACCGAAGGGTTGTAGGTTCGAGTCCTACCTGAGGAATCAGTGCGATAAGGCGCTATTCAGCGCTATTCAGCGCCATCTGCCGCCCAGAATACGGCCGCACCGCATTGAAAATAAAGGAGCGCGAAAAACGTGCTGTTAACCGGCGGGTATAATTTTGCGGGACCAAATCGCCGGGTTTCGAATTGCCCGCCCAAGTTATCGGCGGGATCGGCCAAGCGACTGAAAACGAAGGAGCGAAGGTGTTCCGCTGGCAGCGATTTCGGGAGTTCGTAATACCTGTATCGTTCCGCGAAGAAACCCAAGACCGGCACGGTGGCCCACCCTCCGGTTAACAGCGCGCCATTTTCCGGAACGTCCTATGACCTGTCACCGGCATGCTATGCGAATCTCCGAAAATAGGGGGGAATGGTGATGTCGATGCCGTCAATAACGGTTGTTGGGCGCCAGTAATCGGTGCCAGCTTTCGAACCGGCCTGTTAACCAGCGGGTATCCCAGTCGAATGAGGCGGAAATAAGGCGGCGGCCGCCTCATTCCGCCTCATTCCGCCCTATTATTGCTGGGTGTCCCGCACGATGAACCACGTGGCGCCCCGCCCCCGCCCGCGCAATCCGATCATGCCCAACCTCTTTAAGTGCAGGAGATCGTCCCGGAAGGTTCGGACCGCAACCGTGGGGCCGGCCAACGAGCGCAGTTCGCCAAAGGTCACGTCCTGTCTGGCGGCCAAGGACTGCAAGATCCGGCGCTGACGACTCGTGAGGTCGTGGCCTACACGGTGCGGCGCAATGTACGCACTGGGTAAGAATCGCACCCCAAGGGTCCCAGCCTGTTCGATGAACTCCGGCTCGGGATGCCCGGCCTGAACGCACAACTCAACGATCTTCTGCGTACCTCGGCCCCATCGCTCAACGAGCCCACGCCGATAAAATGCTTCGGCGATCAGCGGATTCCGTGGCCTCGAGGGATGATCGCGTTTCAGATCTTCGACGCTCAATCCAAACGGCAGCGTACCGTCACTCCAAATCTCAAGGCGATCGTCATAGATTGCGAGACTCACGGCGCCGCCTGTGATCGAGTAGTCGCGATGGCAGAACGCATTCACCAATGCCTCCCGTAGGGCGATCGGCGGGAACAGTGGAGCGTCGGCCCGTTCAAACACGCCGGGTTCAATCCGGCCGGCAACGGGCAGATGACGGGTGAGAAACTGCATCGCGTCTTCCAACAGTTGCAGCGCGTGTCCGTGAAGCTGCCGCTGGTCGAGGAATTCCGTCTTGTCATTCCCGCGGAAGCGGGCCATCCTCAGTTGGCACTGAGAGTAATCCGGCAGCATCCGGCGTCCAAACACGACAACCGCGGCATTGAGAACGCGATCGTGATCACGAAGTCCGAGTCGGTCGAGGACGTCAGCCGCGTCCGCAGACATAGAGGCCGGCATTCGACCTGCCGCCGCGCCGAGTTTCAGTGTTCTCAGGATCTCGTCCTGATCAAGGTCCTCCAAGCTCACCGCCGCTGGCACATTCTCCCAGCGCTGCTTCGCGTGAGATCGCTCCAGGAGAAGGCGCTGGTATGTCTCTTGCGGCATCACCGACGTCGTCGATCCGACGCGCTCATAGGACGGCCCGTCGAAAGCGAAGGGACGGGTTTCATAGGAGACGTCTGCCTGGAGGACGAGGACCTCGCGATCTGAATGTGGCAAAGGGACTCGGTGTATCTGGATGGGAGCAGGAGGCTCAAATCGCTTGAGGCACTGGGCGATGTCCCGCAGAGTCCCGTCGGCGACAATCTGGCCTACGATCTTCTTGTCCGGCCACACGCCGACCACAACGCGGCCGCCATGGCCGTTCAGAAAGGCGCAAAGCGACTCGGCGGTGCGGGTCAGTTGGCCGGTGCTCTTCTTGAACTCCACGGAGTCGGATTCGCCGCGGCGGACGACGGCTTCGAGTTCGTTGATTGTCATGCTGGTGTGCGCGGTATCCATCCTCGGCTACGAGTTTGGTTCCTCGCTCGGCTCAATGGGATCTCGGTCCTCAAACAGAACCCTATGTGGAGAGGAATCGACGATCTTCCGAATTGCTGCGTAATCTTGGAGACTCAGCCCACGTCGGCGGTTTCGGAGAAACAGCATAGCTTCTCGCTGCCACCAGTACGCCTCCTCCACCATGTTGGCGAAGTGCCGTCCCCGCTCAGATTTTTCGGCCACGCGCCTCATGTTCATCTCCACGTGCTGGTCGAAATTCGGCTCCCGACGGACAATTTCAATGGCGACGTCCACATCACCGATCCGATCGGCGTGGCCGAGGTAGCTCCCAAATACAACCGCCCTCCGGACTGTTGCCAAAAAGTGCCCATTCCGGTTCAAAGTGGCGATCCGCTCGACGAGTTCAGAGAGCAAGTGATCGGCTGTCTCCCTCCGGATCGGCTTGGCCGCAACGGCGCCTCGCAGCCGAATTCCCTCCTCAGTCAATTGCCACTCGCGCTCCCCCACGTTCGGGCGGTGCCGTCTCGCAGCCGCTGTGAGGAAGCCCATTTCTTGGAGGGCACCCATCAAGCGATCCGTTTTCACTTTCGTCAACTTCAATTCCTGACCGACGAAGCTGCGAGACAGAATACCGTCGAGGCCCGCCTTGCGAAACAGCGCCCGAATCGTCAGGAGGGAGATGCCTTTGACTTCATCGTTCCGGCGGATCTGCACCAAACGGCTCCTGTGTGATCACCATGTTGTTCGTACCACACCAGTTTGTAACACATCAATGCGCGCGGGTACTTGCAGCACTGGCTCAAAACGGAGGAGATCCCCGAGGGTTCGGCGCAGCGCATCATCAGGGCCGCGCACCGCATCCTGACCGCCGGGGCACAGGACGGTCCCCCCGAGGAGGGTTGGTTGCCGTCATAATTGTGGTGATCCCCATCGGAACAAACCGTTATGTCGACTGAGCCCGGAATCCGTGAGGTACTGCTTGCAGTCATCAAGGAAGCGCCAAAGACACAGTTTGACCAGTCGCTGCAGCAAGGGTCGGTGCTTGATGCTGCCGCACGCCGGTTGAACACCCGTCAGCATCCGGAGCTGGAAGAGGCGCTTCTGACGGAGTGGTACGACCTGTTTCGGACGGGCCTGCTCTCGTGGGGGCTGAACTTGAGCAACCCCAAGGAACCGTTCTTCCACATTACGGGTGCAGGGCGGGGCGTTCTTGAGCACCTCTCGCGCGACCCATCGAATCCGGACGCGTACCTCCGCCACCTGTGCAGTATCGCGACGCTCTCGCCTGTCGCGTCCTCCTATCTTCGCGAGGCGCTTGCTTGCTACCGTTCTGGCTTGGTGAAGGCGGGTGCGGTCATGGTGGGCGGTGCCGCCGAGGCAATCTTGCTGGAATTGCGTGATGGCGTCTCGCAACGCCTCGGTGAGCTCGGACGTGCCGTGCCCAAGGGGCTTGGGGACTGGCGCGCCAAGACGGTTGCTGATGCGCTTCGGCAGTTTCTTGAACAACAGCGGGGCATGATGCCCCGCGAGTTGCAGGAGGCCGTGGAGGCGCACTGGGGGTCGTTTGTGTACCAGGTGCGCGCGACGCGCAATGATGCAGGCCATCCCACGAGCGTCGAGCCCGTCACGGCGGATATGGTGCACGCGGCGCTGCTCGTGTTCCCGGAGATTGCGCGACTCGCAACCAAGCTCACCGAGTGGCTCACGACGACCTTCACGTAGGTCTTGGGAAAGAGGAGACGTTGTCTACATGGCACTCTTTGATGGCTCTGTAGCAGAATCTGTGGGCAGGCGAACGCTCCGAGGCACGAGACACACAAGGGAAAATGCATATTGGTGCGATTCTGCCGCTGGCGCCCCGAAACGTCGTGGAAAGCGGGTGTT
>Ga0075029_100001686_pt1 | contig 12619 bp, 10 predicted proteins | sample LitLauG_LLR_2013_FD_71391 | JGI IMG/M metagenome (GOLD analysis project Ga0075029, IMG submission 71391) | Freshwater sediment microbial communities from North America - Little Laurel Run_MetaG_LLR_2013 | ecosystem: Environmental > Aquatic > Freshwater > Creek > Sediment | place: USA...
TCCGTGTAGGTTTCCACCAGCCGGAATCGCTTGCCGTCGCTGCTCACAAACCACTCATACCCCAGCGTGCCAGGCTCCAACTTGGTCCCCTCGGTCATCTCCGCGGCCACGCTTTTAAAGGTCTCAAGCTGCTCCTGATTCACTGAAAGATTCACCGTCAACCGCACTACCTTCTCAACCATCTCCGGTTTCCTCGTTTCTGATTCATTCCAAAGGTACTTCGCCACCCTATCATCCCGCGGCGATCCCGAGAAATGATAAAAAGCGTAGAATAGACAGAGCAGCACGAGCCTTTCTCCGGCTCGCACCCTGTGGCCTGCGTGCAGCATCCAACCCGCAGGTGCAACCTGTGGGGGCGTCACGGTTTCGACGGGATCGATTGCGGCTTAGGAGACATGTCAGGGTGTGGGCACCTGTAATCGCCTGCAAAACAAAAGTTGCCAACGATAATCTGGCACTTGCAGCTTAATTAACTAAGCTGCCGTCTTCCACGGCTTCGCCTATGGGCTGTGAGCGGACGTCATTCAGTAGGCTGGCGCGAACGGCTCGGTCCGTGTCGTTTTGCGCGAGATCATCGGACTAGCTTCTGTCGCATCTTGTCCGTTCTGAGTGCCAGGGGTGAATCAAAAGGAATCGGACAAAGCATGAACTCTCCTGGCTGACAGCGATTTCGGACGCGGGTTCGACTCCCGCCGCCTCCACCAACTCCCCTCGTTGGTTCCCAAAAGGAATTGAAGTTGCTTTCCGCGCCGGAAGAACTCTCTCCACGCGATTGCGCCTAAATATCGGACAAATGCAGCCGATGAGCTCCCTGTACCAATAACTCCGCCCGCCCCACGAGAGATTCTCACAGCCTTCCGGGCAGCCCGCAAGGCGTGGTGCCGGGGTCCGGCGTTGAAGCGCGTTGCAGTTCATTTGTTCAGGAGCTCGCATGGCAATGACAGTTCTCGTTGTCGATGACTCGGTCACCATGGTCCTGAGCCTCAAGACCACTCTGGCCATGAGCGGCTTTGAAGTGGAAACCGCGAGCAATGGCCAGGAGGCGCTCAAGAAACTGCAATCGGGAGTAAAGCCCAACCTTGTAATTACCGATATCAACATGCCGGTAATGGGCGGAATGGAACTGATCGGGAAAGTGCGCGCTTTGCCCGGCCTCCGATTCGTCCCGATCCTCACGCTGACCACTGAGAGCGAGGCCTCCAAGCGCGACGAGGGCAAGCGCGCCGGGGCCACCGGGTGGCTGGTCAAACCCATATCGGGAAATGATCTGATAGCGGTGATCAAAAAAGTTTTGCCGGGAGCGTAACAACATGGCGTCAGTGGCGTACCGAGGACCGGAAGGGATTTCTCGCATGCTGGCCGGCCACAAGGACGCCGCCAACGATGAGGTCGAGTTCGAACGCAAGCCGCGTCTGAAAGGGGCGCGCAACCGGCTGCTTGCTCAGACGGCGACCGCACTGGTTTGCATCCTGCTCTTCTTTCTGTCCCTTTCCCATGTTTTGGGGCCCGGCCTCGCGCCCTATTGGAGCGAGACAGCCGAGTTGCTGATGTTGTTCATCGTCATTCCCCTGCTGATCGTTGAATGGGGAAACTGGGTCATGGCCCGCCGCGGCATTGCCGAGCTCGGGACAGTGGGGACATTGAGCAAATCTCAATTGGCGAGTGTGCTCTCAAGGCGCCAGACGATGGAAGAAGAGTTCAAAAATTCCCGGCCCTACATCGACGTGATGCACGATCAAATCGGCGATTCACTTGCCGAATCGGAGCGCGAGGTCGTGAAGGTAATCGAGCAGATCGGCCTGCTGAACGCCCAGGCCGTTGATAAACGCGCCCGGATCAATCGCTCCATTCAGAGCGGCAAGGCTCTTACGGAAAGGACGCACCAGCGGGCCGAATCCAGCCGGGAGGTCATTTCGGCGCTGGAGATGCAACTCGAAGAGCAGAACAGGGAGCTGCACTGCAACTTCCAGCGCATCGAGGGCCTCGCCGGCGAGGTGCGCGCTCTGACTCCGCTGATCAAAGTGATCTCTTCGATCGCTCAGCAGACCAGCCTGCTGGCCCTGAATGCCGAGATCGAGGCGGCGCGGGCAGGTAGCGCCGGCCGTGGTTTTGGCGTCGTGGCCATTGAAGTGAGAAAACTCTCCGTTCTGGCCACCAAGGCTGCATCCGACATTGCGACGAAGATCAACTCTACCTGCAAGCGAGTAGACACGGAGATGGCCGAGGCCAATGCCTCGCTGGAACAGTATGAGTCAAACACCGGAATGCACAACCTGGTCGCCGGGCTGACTGAAATGCAGCAGGAGTTCGGCAAGAACGGCGAATTACTTCTCGACGTCATCTCCGAAGTCGATGCCAGCTACGAGGAGAGCATCAATCGCCTCTCGGAAGCGCTGGGACACATTCAGTTCCAGGACGTGATGCGGCAGAGAATGGGTCATGTGCAAGAGGCGCTGGTGGAAATGCGCGAACACATGCTTGAGCTGAACGAAAAGGCGGGCGATCCCCTCTGGGACGGCAAACTCGATCTTACCTTCAAGGGAATTCTGGACACCCATCTCGATCGTTATCGCATGGCCAGTCAGACCATGACCCACCTCGCTGTGTCCGGGGGGGCGGGGAACGGCGTCCCCCATGGTCCGGCTATCGAACTGTTCTAGTGCCTTCCAGCGAAGGACTGACGGATGGAGCCGCAGGCGAAATCCTGCTTCAACGAAAAGCAAGTCCGACAATTCTTAAACTCTTCTAACCCTGACCACTTCAAAACCCACTCGTCAATTGCTCAACTATGGCCGATTACTTAGGATGCGGACGCAGTCCACGTGGGTCTTGCCAAGATTATCCGGGCACACATCCGAAGCGTGCCCCAGGGGTTCGAATTCAGTTGGAGACCGCGAGCAGGTGGACTTTTAGATTGAGTGCGATCGGTCGCATGGACTCAGGAGCAGCGCACCGCCCGGTAAGCGGGCTGAGGCGGAAGAAGAGCGCAACGCGACAGGGAGCCGGGCTTGGGAATCACTTTGAAGCAACGGGATGAGTCGACCGTGATTTGCCTTGGAGGAGATATCGACATCTCTTCCGCTGCGGAATTGAAGAAGGCTTTCGTCGACGCGCTCAAACCGGGCAGGGCGGTTCTGGTTTCGCTGGATTCGAACACCGACCTCGATGTGACGGCAATCCAGCTGCTCTGGGCGGCCGAACACGAAGCAAAGGTCTCGGGCGTGAAGTTCGGACTGGATGGGCAGGTTCCGGAGAAGGTTTCCGCGGCTCTGAAGGACGCGGGCTTTGAAGAGTTTCCGTTTCCTGCTTGATAAGGGAGATGCAGCGGGTCATGTATCAGCCGAATGCAGCCAACGCCGACCAGTTCAAGCAGAGCTTTCGCGAGGAAGCGCGGGAGGTTCTTGTCGATCTTGAGGCCGCACTGCTGGAGTTGAACGAGAATCGCGCCGACATGGAGTTGATTGGGCGCGTCTTTCGCGCCCTGCACACCATCAAAGGCTCCGGTTCCATGTTTGGCTTCGAACAACTGGCTGCTTTTACTCACAACCTGGAGACGGCGTTTGACCAGGTGCGCAACGGACGGCTCGAGATCAACTCCGAGTTGATCGATCTGACGCTCGCTGCGCTCGACCAGATTCGGGCCATGCTCGAAGAGGGCGCAGGAACCGAGCCGGTCGACCCGGCGGCGTGCGCGGAAATTCTCGCCAGTGTGCGGCAGCTGGCCGGGATTAGGGTGCGCACGTCTGGTCTTGAAAAAGCGGCCGCCTCTCCGGCCGCCTCGGCCGCGGAGAGCGGCCAGGTGCGCGCGTGGCATGTGCATTTCGCGCCGGGCCCTGAATTGATGCTGAACGGCACCAATCCCCTGCTCCTGCTGCGCGAGCTGCGCCAACTCGGAGGACTGTCGGTGCGCGCCAGCATGGCGGGCATCCCGCCGATCGCGGAACTCGATCCGGAGCGCTGCTATGTAGTGTGGGACATGGTGCTGGCAACCACTGCCGGCCTCGACGCGATCCGCGACGTGTTCATCTTCGTCTCCGAAAGTTGCGAGCTGACCATCGAACCCGAGCTTGGCGCTGACGAAGGCCCCAGTCGGGCGGGGCTGGAGAATGGCGTTGAAACAGCGGTGGCACTCGAAGAGCCGCGCACCGCCTCCGGCGGCCGCCGCACCTACGATAAGGCCGATACCGCGACCAGCCTGCGCGTGCCTGCCGCCAAGCTCGACCAGTTTGTCGACCTGGTGGGCGAATTGGTAACCGTGCAGGCGCGGTTGAGCGAGGTCTCGGCGCGCTCGGACGACCCCGACGTAGCGGCGGTGGCAGAAGAGATCGAGCGGCTGACCTCGGCGCTGCGCGAGAACTCGATGAACATTCGCATGCTGCCGATCCGCGCCACCTTTGAGAAATTCCGGCGGCTGGTCCACGACCTGGCGCGCGACCTGGGCAAGGATGTCGAGCTGACGATGGAAGGCGCCGATACGGAACTGGACAAGACGGTGATCGATCAGCTGGGCGATCCGCTGATGCACCTGATCCGCAACAGCATGGACCATGGCATTGAGCCGGCGGGCGTGCGCGCTGCCAGCGGCAAGCGCTCGACAGCAGCGATTCATCTCTCCGCTCGGCACTCGGGAGCCAGCGTGCTGATCGGCGTCGCCGACGATGGCGGCGGCATTCATTCAGAAGCGGTGCGCAGCCGCGCGATTGAGAAGGGCCTGGTGGCCGCCGATGCCGCGCTCACCGACGCCGAAACTTTTGCGCTGATCTTTCAACCGGGATTTTCGACTGCCAAAACGGTCACCGATGTCTCCGGCCGCGGCGTGGGAATGGACGTGGTCAGGCAGCGGGTGGACAGCTTGCGGGGCAGTATCGACGTGGCCAGTAAAGCGGGCGAGGGAACGCAGGTGACACTGCGCCTGCCGCTGACTCTGGCCATCATCGACGGGCTGCTGGTGAGCGTGGGCGATGCGTTCTTTGTGCTGCCGCTGGCAAATACGCTGGAATGCATCGAACTGACGCGCGCCGACGTTGAGCGCGCCAACGGCAAGCACCTGGCCAACGTGCGCGGCGAGCTGATTCCCTACATTCGCCTTCGCCAGCATTTCGGCGTCCGCTCTGAGGCGCCCGAGATTGAACAGATCATGGTAGTCGAGACCGAACAAGGCCGATACGGCTTCGTCGTGGACCAGGTGCTGGGAAACTGCCAGACGGTGATCAAGAATCTGGGCCGGTTCTACCGGCACGTCCAGGTGGTTTCCGGCGCCACCATTCTGGGCAATGGATCCGTGGCGCTGATTATCGATCCGGAACGGCTGGCGCAGGACGCGGTGCGGGTGACGCTGCATCGCTCCCGGGGACGCCCGTCAGCGGCGGGCCATCCGCGGCAGAAGAGCGGCACGCCCTTGAAAGTCAACTAGAGTCTCGTCGGTACCGGGAAGACGCCGGCACCGGTGCATCAACGAATTAACCAGCTGACCTCCAAAAAGTTTCCGCACGGAGTTTACCGGTCAATCGATACATAGACTGGGAAAAACGGATGGGAACAAGCGGATTTCAGCCGAGAGAGGACCGGATTTCATGGCGACAACAATGGTAGGTGAAGATCGCAAGGCGCACGGCGCCGGGAACGGGCATGGAACGCAGGAGCGCGCAGGCGGTTCAAAGCGCGTCGTTGAGGACGATTCGATGGAGGTGCTGCAGGAGATCATGCGGCTGGTGGATGCGTCCAAAGAGGGCCGTCTCTCCGAACGCGGCAAAGCGACGCTGTTCAACGGCGTGCATCGGGAGATGATTCAGGGTGTAAACGAGATGCTGGACGCGATCCTGTTGCCGATCGGCGAGGGCAACCGGGTTCTCGCGCAGATCTCAGGTGGCAAGATCGACGAGCTGATTGCCCAAAACTACAGGGGCGATCACGAAAAGATGAAAGTGGCTGTCAATAACGTCGCGATTGTGCTGCAGGCATTGCAGAAGGAGATGGGTCGCCTGATCGAGGCTTCGAAAGAAGGACTGCTCAGCGATCGCGGCAAGCCGGAGCAGTTCCAGGGCGCGTACGCCGAGATCGTGCGCGGCGTCAACGTAATGCTCGATGCCATTCTGCTGCCGATCGGCGAGGGCAATCGCATCCTCGCACAGGTTTCGAACGGCAAGATCGACGAGTTGATCGCTCATGTCTATAAGGGCGATCACGAAAAGATGAAGCAGGCCATCAACAATGTTGCGACGGTGCTGCAAGGTCTGCAAAAGGAACTGGTGCGGCTGACCGACGCCTCGAAAGAAGGACAGCTCAGCGACCGCGGCAAGCCGGAACAGTTCCAGGGCGCGTATGCGGAGATCGTGCGCGGCGTCAACACCATGCTCGATGCCATTCTGCTGCCGATCGGCGAGGGCAATCGCATCCTCGCACAGGTTTCGAACGGCAAGATCGACGAGCTGATCTCCCAGACTTACAAGGGCGATCACGAAAAGATGAAGCAGGCCATCAATAGCGTGGCCACAGTCTTGCAGGGCCTCCAGAAAGAACTGGGCCGCCTGATCGAAGCTTCAAAGGAAGGGCAGCTTTCAGACCGCGGCAAGCCGGAACAGTTCCAGGGCGCGTATGCCGAGATCGTGCGCGGCGTCAACACAATGCTCGATGCCATTCTTCTGCCCATCGGCGAAGGCAACCGCATTCTCGCCCAGGTGTCGAATGGCAAGATCGACGAGCTGATCGCCCATACCTACAAGGGCGATCACGAGAAGATGAAGCAGGCCATCAACAATGTTGCGCTGGTTCTGCAGGGTCTGCAAAAGGAGCTGGGGCGGTTGACCGAGGCCTCGACGGACGGCAAACTCTCCGAGCGCGGAAAGCACGATCAGTTCCAGGGCGCATATGGCAATATTGTGCGCGGCGTCAACGACATACTGGATGCCGTAATCGGCCCGCTGAACTTCTCTGCAAAATACGTCGAGCAGATCAGCAAGGGAGATATCCCGCCGCAGATTACTGACACCTACAATGGCGACTTCAACCTGATCAAGAACAACCTGAATACGTTGATCGTCGCGATGAACGATATAACTGCGGCCGCCGAGGAGATTGCCAACGGCAATCTGACTGTGACGCTGCATGAGCGTTCGCCGCAGGACAAGCTGATGCAGGCTCTTTCTTCCATGGTGGCCGGGCTCACGCAGACGGTCTCCGATATCCGGGCGATTGCGGGCGAAGTATCGGCCGCCAGTCAGTCCATTTCCACGGCTTCGATCCAGGTATCGAAGGGTGCAAGCGCACAGGCCGCGGCGGCCGAAGAGGCTTCCTCTTCAATGGAAGAGATGGTCTCGAACATCAAGCAGAACGCCGACAACGCGCAGCAGACCGACAAGATCGCCAACAAATCCGCGAAGGACGCGCAGGAGAGCGGCAAGTCGGTTCTTGAAGCTGTCGCCGCGATGAAGGAGATCGCCAACAAGATCTCCATCATCGAGGAGATTGCGCGCCAGACCAACCTTCTTGCGCTCAACGCGGCCATTGAAGCGGCGCGCGCCGGTGAACATGGCAAGGGGTTTGCCGTGGTCGCTGCGGAAGTTCGCAAACTGGCCGAGCGCTCGCAGAAGGCGGCCGGAGAGATCAACCAGCTCTCCGCCAACACGTTGAAGGTATCGGAGAAGTCCGGCGAGATGCTGGACAAACTGGTACCTGATATCCAGCGCACGGCCGAACTGGTGCAGGAGATTTCCGCGGCCAGCAAGGAGCAGGATACGGGCGCCGAGCAGATCAACAAGGCTCTGCAGCAGTTGGAACAGGTAATTCAGCAGAATGCTTCCGCATCCGAAGAGATGGCATCAACCACCGAGGAACTGACTGGCCAGTCCGATCAGTTGGTGAGCGCGCTTTCCTTCTTCCACACCGGCGACGAAGACGGCGCGCGGGTGCGGAAGCCCGCGAGCGCGAAGGCAGGCAGGTCGATTCAGGCCGCGCCGGTAAGGGCAATGAAACCCAATGGACATGCAGGCGCCAAGGCGGCGGGCGGAGTCAATCTCCGGCTCAAGGACAAACACGACGATCTCGACGGAGAGTTCGAGCGTTACTGACCGGTCGGGCGCGGCACCTAGGCGAGCCGCGCCCTGTCTTCCTAAACGAGAAAGGAGTTGAAGTATGAGCGTAAACGAAATTACGGAGACACGGCAGTATCTGACCTTCAAACTCGGCAACGAGATTTTTGCGACCGATGTGGCCAAGGTGAGAGAGGTGCTCGATCTTACAACGATCACCGCGATCCCCAGGACACCCGACTTCATGGCCGGGGTGATCAACCTGCGGGGCAGCGTGGTTCCGGTGGTCGACCTCAGGCTCTGCTTTGAGATGTCGAAGACAGAGAGCACGCGCAACACTTGCATTGTTGTGGTCGAGGTGTTGCTTGACAACGAATCCACCGTAATCGGCGCTCTTGCCGATTCGGTCGAAGAGGTGATCGATCTCGAACCTGATCAGATTGAGCCCGCGCCCAGGATCGGCACCCAGATCCGCACCGATTTCATCAAGGGGATGGGCAAACGCGATACGCAGTTCATCATGATTCTGGATATTGATCGCGTCTTCTCGGCCGAGGAGCTGGCAGTGGTCCGCGGGCAGGAACAGGAAATCGCCAAACCGCATGTGGAACAGGAAGCCGTCAAAAAGCCAAATGGGCAGAAGGCCGGCAAGCAGCAACTGGTGGAAGCAGCTGCATAAGGAGGAGATGGGGCAGGCCAACCAGCCTGTCCCATCCACACAATGAGCATTCACGACGAAAACATGTCGGTCCGGGACTACACGCGCCTTTGCGATCTGATCTATGCGCAAGCGGGCATTCGCCTTGGAACTGACAAGAAGACCATGCTCGAGGTCAGGATCAAGCGGCGCTTGAAAGCCCTCGACCTTGGCTCCTATGAGCAGTACTGCAACTATCTGTTTGCGCGCCAGGGGCTGAAGGAAGAGCTGGTTCCGTTGATCGATGTAGTAACGACCAACAAGACGGATTTCTTTCGCGAGCCCAAACACTTCAATTTTCTTGTGGAGAGAGCGCTGCCCGACCTGACCGCGTTCGAAGGGGCGCCAAGGCCGCTGCTGATCTGGAGCGCCGGCTGTTCTTCGGGCGAGGAGCCTTACACGCTGGCGATGGTGCTGAGCGAATATGGGCTTGCGCATCCGGGTTTCCGATTCAGGATCCTGGCCACCGATATCTCGACCGACGTATTGGCGAAGGCCGAGAAGGGAGTTTATTCGAGCGATGTGGTGAGCCCGGTGCCGGCGGCTCTGAAGCGAAAGTACCTGATGGCGAGCCGCGCACCGGGCGCGAATTGCGTGCGCGTGGTGCCGGAGCTGCGCCGGCTGATCGAGTTCCGGCGCTTGAACTTCATGGACACCGACTACGGCATGACTGAGAAAGCCGATGCAATCTTCTGCCGGAACGTGATTATCTACTTCGACCGTCCTACGCAGGAAAAGGTTCTGCAGAAGCTTTCCAGGCAGCTTGTGCCGCGCGGATACATGTTTGTAGGCCACGCCGAGACCCTGCACGATATGGATTTGCCTCTCACGCCCGTGGCTCCGGCGCTCTACAGGAGGAACGATGTCGCAGCCTGAGACGTCGCTGCCCGAGATCTACGTGCAGCCGGGAGAGTCGCGGCTGGTGAGAGAGCCAACGATGCTGCGTACCTTGCTCGGCTCCTGCGTAGGCATCGCGTTTCGTGTTCCGCGGCTGGGCGTTGGCGCGCTTTGCCATCCCATGCTGCCCCGGGCGCCCGCGAAGCATGGCGCGGCGTTGAGCCGTGCCGCCGGCCGCCGTTATGTTGACTATGCAATTTGCGATCTGGCCCGCCAATTCGACGAGCTGGGCGCCCGTCGCGCCGAGGTTGAAGTGAAGCTGTTTGGCGGTGGAGATGTTTTGGTGATGGCCACCACTGCCAAGCGGCGAACCGTTGGCAGTCTGAACAGCGAGGTTGCGATGAAGGTTCTTGCGGAGGAAGGCTTCGGGATCACGGCATCTTCGCTGGGAGGCGGATGCGGCGTCAATATCCATTTCAACACTGAAACCGGAGAAGTGCTGCTGCAACGGCATTCGTGAGCGGAGATGCGCCGCGCGATGTGAGAGAAGCTCGGAGGATCTGCTGAGAACGGAAATTGCGGGAACGACAACAGTTGTATGGGAGCAGTGAGGCGGGCCTATGAGCACACCGAAAATTCGTGTCCTGATTGTGGACGACTCCGCCGTGGTGCGCCAGACATTGCGCGAGGTGCTTCAATCCGATCCGGAGATCGAAGTGATTGCCACCGCCGGTGATCCATTTGTTGCGGCGGACCGCATCGCCGAGCAGGTGCCGGACGTGATTACCCTCGACATCGAGATGCCGCGCATGGATGGGCTCACCTTTCTGAAGAAGCTGATGACCCAGCATCCCATTCCGGTCGTCATTTGTTCGAGCCTGGCCGAAGAAGGCGCGCAAAGCACCTTCAGGGCTCTTGAATATGGCGCGGTAGAGATTGTCACCAAGCCGCGCCTCGGTACCAAGCAGTTTCTTGAAGACTCGCGCATCTCGCTTTGCGAAGCTGTCAAGGCCGCGGCAGGGGCGAGGTTGCGGACCCCTGGGCCAAGTCACACTGTAGAGCCCAAGCTCACCGCCGATGCAATTCTTTCTCCTGCCACCCACGCCATGGCGGAGACGACGGAAAAGGTCGTAGTCATCGGCGCCTCGACCGGCGGCACTGAGGCCCTGAAGACAGTGTTGGAAGCTTTTCCTGCTGATACTCCCGGGATTGTGATTGTGCAGCACATGCCGGAGCTGTTTACCCGCGCCTTTGCCAACCGGCTCGACAGCCTGTGCAACATCTCCGTCAAAGAGGCTGAGACCAACGATACGGTGATTCGAGGCCGCGCGCTGATCGCGCCCGGAAATCATCACCTGCTGCTGAAGCGCAGCGGCGCGCGCTATTACGTCGAAGTCAAGGATGGGCCGCTGGTCTGTCGTCACCGGCCTTCGGTCGACGTGCTGTTCCGTTCAGCCGCCCGCTACGCCGGACGAAATGTTGTTGGTGTGATCCTGACTGGGATGGGTGATGATGGCGCGCGCGGAATGCTGGAGATGAAGCAGGCTGGAGCCATGACCATCGCCCAGGATGAGGCCACCTGTGTGGTCTTTGGCATGCCTAAAGAAGCGATTAAGCTGAATGGCGTAGACAAGGTATTGCCCTTGCAGTCGGTTGCCGGCGCCATTCTTACCCACGCGCGCTAGGTCCGGCATGGTGAAGCTTCAACAGCGGATCGCCTAAACTCGGCGGGGGTCATTGGCGGAGCTGAGACCCTGAAGCACGTCGTCCAGCGCTGCCTGCCACGGGGGAAGGCGGACGCCGAAGCGGTCTAGCAGCTTCTGGTTCGACAGCACTGAGTTGCGAGGGCGCCTAGCGGGCGTCGGGTAGTCCTCTGTGGCAAGCGGGGTAAGTTCAGGCGTCTTGACTTCGAGTAGCGCGGCCGCGCCGGCGAAGATGGCCTTTGCAAAGCCAAACCATGTGGTCGAGTCCGAACAGGTCATATGATAGAGGCCCGCCCAATCCTGGGCCTCGCCAAATCTTCCGGCCAGAACACCCTCGGTCACCGCGCGTGTGGCCTTTGCAAGTTCAATCGATGTGGTCGGCGAGCCGAACTGATCGTCGACAATGGAGAGATGATCGCGTTCTCGCGCGAGCCGTAGCATGGTGAGCAGGAAGTTATTGCCGTGCGGACCGTAGACCCAACTGGTGCGAAAGATGAGGTACCGTCCGCCGGCTTGTTGGATTGCCTGCTCGCCGGCGAGTTTGCTCGCGCCGTAGACATTCAGCGGGTTCGGAAGATCGGTCTCTGTCCAGGGCTCCGTCTTTTCACCGTTGAAGACGTAATCGGTAGAGTAGTGAACGAGCAAGGCGTTGAGATTGAGAGCCTCTTCAGCGAGGATGCGAGGGGCAGTAGCGTTGATGGCGGTGGCTAGGGCGGGCTGGGACTCAGCGCGATCGACCGCAGTGTAGGCGGCGGCGTTGATGATTACTTGGGGCTCGACGCGGCGCACCAGCGCGCGGGTCTGTTCAGCATCGGCAAGATCGACGGATTCGAGTCCGGAAGATTCAATGTCGGCGGCAACGATGGAACCGAACCCCGAAAAACTGTGTTGGAGTTCCACACCTACCTGTCCTGCAGCGCCGACGATCAGAATGCGCGGTTGGTCAGTGAGACTTACAGCCATAAGGTGAACTCCACAGGGCGCAGCTCGATTCAACTTTCATTCTATCGATCAATCCTCGTTTCATCGCGGCAAACGCTGATAGGCCGTAGCAAATCACCAAATGCCTCGTTTCCCAGAGCTGTTTGAAAGTTGGCCATTGCCTGATCAATATATGATGAGAAACCGGAAGCGTTGTCTCAAGACTCCGAGTTGAGAGGGCATGAACGTGGCGGGAAAGCTGGAACTGATGTTGGGGCCGATGAGGAGCAACAAGACCGCCGAGTTGTTGCGTCGCGCCGATATGCGGCGGCAATACGCTGGGCAATATGTGCTGGTCCTCAAGCCCAGCGACGATACCAAGGGCGGGCCTGGAGTAGTGGAGAGCCGGAATCCAAACGGTCACGGCAAGATGA
>Ga0075029_100001687_pt1 | contig 12611 bp, 13 predicted proteins | sample LitLauG_LLR_2013_FD_71391 | JGI IMG/M metagenome (GOLD analysis project Ga0075029, IMG submission 71391) | Freshwater sediment microbial communities from North America - Little Laurel Run_MetaG_LLR_2013 | ecosystem: Environmental > Aquatic > Freshwater > Creek > Sediment | place: USA...
AGCATTCGATCCTTATCAAATTGCCCATCGCGGAGGTAAGTTTCGGTATTGGTTCGAAGCTCTAATTGGCCACTGCGTTCCGCTGCCGCGGGATCAATTCCCCCCGCGATTAGGCGCGCCAGGTGCTCGCTGCGCTGACCTGGATTAACGACATGAACGGCCTTGTGGCCGCATGCGAACCCATCCTTAATAAAGGGAAGCAGTACGCGATACTCTTCTTCCTCGCTATGAAAGAATGCACATACATGACGGGTTTCTGCGAGCTGGGAACCCGCAAAAGAAATAGGGGCCGTGGTCTTCATGACTCAATCCTCCCAAGGGGCAGTCCACCAAAAACGGCGGTCTACACACTATCGCGGTCGGTGTGGATATTCAACCGCTACGGAAACTGGGATCGGATGCACTTTCCTGTCCCAGTCCAAGCAGGTTTGGCAACCAGCGCTGGCACCACGCGGCACGCAAGATTCGCGAAGAGATTCGTACAGAACGTCAGGCAACTTGCCTAAAAAATGGGCCTCAATGCATTGGCGGATACCTGGGAAAGATCCCTATCCAGTTCTGCGGGAGCCCACCAGTTCCACACCACTCCCCAGGTGTCGCCGATACCTTCGTCCAATTGTGCGGCGCGCTCGCGCCTGATTTGATGACGAACATTGCCGCCGCAGAGTCGGAAATCGTGCGGCGAAGATTAAGGAGATAGCAGATGAAAATCCTGATGGTCTTAACCTCCCACGATCAACTCGGCAACACTGGACGCAAGACCGGCTTCTGGCTGGAGGAGTTCGCGGCTCCGTACTTCGTGTTTCGGGACGCTGGTGTCGATTTGACCCTGGCCTCGCCAAAGGGAGGGCAGCCCCCGGTCGATCCAAAAAGCGATTTGCCGGAAAACCAGACTTCCGCAATGGCGCGCTTCAAGAAAGACGAGAAGGCGCAGATAGAGCTTTCTCAGACGGCGAAGCTCGCCGATGTGAAGGCCGAAGATTTTGACACCGTTTTCTACGTCGGCGGCCACGGGCCGCTGTGGGATCTTGCTGAAAGCCCTGTTTCTATCGCTCTGCTCGAATCTTTCTACAACTCGGGCAAACCGATTGCTCTCGTGTGCCATTCCCCGGGTGTCCTTCGGCACGTGACCTTCAAAGGAGAGCCTCTTGTGAAGGGCAAGCGCGTAACGGGCTTTACCAACGGCGAGGAAGAAGCAGTCAAATTGACGAAAGTCGTGCCATTTTTGGTCGAGGATGAGCTCTTGCGGCTAGGCGCCACCTTTGAAAAGTTGGCAGACTGGCAGCCATTTTCCATCATTGACGGCCGACTCATCACTGGCCAGAATCCGGCGTCGTCCACCTCGGCAGCCGAGGCGCTGCTCAACCTGATCGGTCAGAAGGCAGCTGCCGCGTCTTAGTCCGTGAAATCTGCGTCACGAAGCGTTGAAGGAAGGGGCATGTGTCATGACTTCCCCTCCTTTTTCCCATTTTTCGCGAGGACGCCCAGGTCGTTCTCGCCACCCGTCTACCACGGAATCCTAAGCGACGCACCGACTACCTGGCTCGAAAGTTGGGTCATTCCGCTTCGTGGCTGAGAGTTGCTCCTCAGAATTCGACTTGGTACCTGTTCCGTAGCACGAGGAGACAAGAGACCATCTGCCTACAGATTTCGGTTATAGCCAGCGAGTTCGAGGAGCTGTGGTCCTCAAAGGTTTGCTGTAATAACCGGATGGAATCATTGGCGATGCGTCCGGGCGCATCCTCCTCGTGTGCCATCCACGCGGCAATGTGCCGGAGTTCATCGCTATATTCGTTTAGAAAATGGTCCAACGCCTGATTTTGGTGCTGGGTCAATTCGGAGTCGATCTCTCGTCGCACACGATGTGAGAGAAGACTGAGCTCCAGCAGGTAGATTGAGCGCAAAGCCGGCTGAGCCATCTGAATCCGCTCGCACTCCGCAACGTCTTCCTCGCGCCGATGGCGAAACTCAAACTCAAACCGCGCGGCATCCACCTGCGATTCCAGACTGGCGAAGTTATCATTGATTTGACTACGGAGCCGGCTGATCTGTGAACCGGAAAAGGCTCTGCCGCGCACCACTGGACAGACTCCGAGCTGTGCCAGCATCCGTATGTTCCCCACCAGCAGTTTCTGCAGTTGCTCCTTATCGCTCTTCGCCCCAAAGCGGTCGAAGATAAAGCCCATGGCGAGAATACCCAATAAAACGCCAATTACCTTGTCGCGCGCGATCGTTAGATCGGTCTGGATCTGGTAATCCTGCAGATTGACGAAGTAAAAGGCTAGCGCCATCTGGACGCCAAAAAAGGAAAGCCGTGGACTGGAGGTGGCGAACCAGGCGGCGATCGCGGTCCCCGCCGCAATGAAGAGAGCAAACCCGAAGACGCTGTCTATACCGGGCAGGATCAGAATCTGCGCCGAAATCCCCAGGACCAGCCCTCCCACAACAAATCCCGCAAGGCGGAGAAACTGCGCTTGCAGCGAATTGCCGATGGTGCTCAGCGCGGTAACGATGCAAGTGAGAACGCTGGTGCTGATGCCGGGCCAGTCAAGGGCGTTGTAGAGTACGTAACAAATGCTAGCAGCCAGGCATCCGGCAGCGGCGAAGCGTAGATATTCGGGGTTCTGGAACGCGTCCGGCAGAAACAGAGCGTGCCACCAGTTCTGCCCTGGCGTGTCCTTGGAACCATCGACGATGTCATCGCGTTGAAAGACTTCGGGGATGAGTGCCACGGTTCGTTCCATCTCTTGAAGCGTGGGGAAGCCAGAAGACCGCGGCCCCTCGAGCAGAGGAGGAGATGCCGTAATAGCCCCCGACTCGCGGAGCTCCGCTCGGATTGCTCCGAGCCTCTCGGAAAGTGCGCGTAGGCGGATCGCGTCGCCGGGCTGGGCGGGAGTGCCTTCAATACTCGCGGCAAGATCAATGAGCCGGCCTGACAGCGAAATCAGGGCAGCGCGCTGCGCGCGCGTGGTGGGGTCCACACCTTGGCGTAGCAACGCCGTTCTGAGCCGGCCAGTGCCGATCAGATGGTATTGAAGAACTCTGCTGCGGATCGACTCTGCTGGGGCATGGAGACCGGCAATGCTTTCCGCCACCTGCTGCACCGCGAGCAACAGATCGTCCACGGATGAGATTAGAGGATCAGAGCGATCGAAGATGCGGTATATCGCCTCGGTTCCGACAGCGGCGCCAGCACCTACCGCGACCGCCAAGAGAGGCCAGAGAGTACCTTCCACTTGAGCTTGGCTCGGCAGGGTACGGTCCCAGACCGGCAGGGCAACGCCAATCGGAACGGCAAAAGCCACTGCGGCTGCATAGTTAGGCACCGTGCGAATAACAAAAAAGACCACATACAGGCTTCCGATGACCCATAAGAAATGAGTAATGGGGTAACCACGGAACAGCATCATCCCGAGCAGGGTATAGAGGCTCGCGAGGACGAATCCGAGGACGATCAGTCGCCCCCCGCGCCAAGTAGCGGCAAGATTTTCGCGAGCCATGAGAATGGAAAATAAACCACCCAGAAACCCGTAAGGAATGCGAAAGGTTACGGTGATGATCATCACCAGCGTAGCCGCAATTGTCATCCGGATGACCGTGCTCAGGCGTCCCGGATACGAGGCAACTTCCCACCGTATGAATTCGCGAAACCAAGTCCAAAAGGCAATTCGGCCGGCGGGTAGGTTGCGGAGTGGAGTGGCGCGGGTCGCCATATCAAGGCTTCCGTTTGTATCCGCGGATAACTACTACTGCAGATTCCCCCAGACGAATGACATCCGACGCCGGTGACTGAATCCGGATTCGGACGGGGTAACGGCTGGCCAGGCGCACCCAGCTCAGCGTACGTTGTACATCGGGCAGGCCGGATGTGACTCGGCCCTGAATCGAAGGATCGGGTGTAACTCCATACCCGATGCTCTCGACGACGCCCGAGATTCGCAACCCGGGATCCGACATAACGTAAACGTCCGCGGCCATACCCGGCTGGATATGCTTCAGCTGCGTCTCGCGGAAATTCGCAAGCACCCACCAGACGCGAGTGTCGATCAGCGTGAAAATCTCCTGCCCGACGTGAGCATAAGCACCTTCGGAAATGACCAGGCTGGTCACGCGCGCGTCGAACGGAGCATAGACGCGGCACTGGTTGTAGTTGTATTGAGCGTTGGCGACTGCGGCGTCTCGTCCCTGCCGTTGGGCCACCAGGGGATCGAGGGTAAGAACGCTGGACTGCGATTGGTGAAGCTGCGCCGTACTCTGCTCTGCCGAAGCCTTGGCCTCCGCCAGGGCGGCCAGCATGGAGTTGAGATGGGCTCGATTGAGAGCCAATTGCGATTCTGCTTCGTGCACGGACTGTGCGCTGGCCCGCTCTGTCGTTCGCGCCTGGTCCACCTGGTCGACGGTAACGAACTGTTTGGCGAGCAGGGGTTCGACCCGGTGCAGGTTATTTTCGGCGTATGCCGACTCGGCCTTGGCCCGATCCAGCGCAGCCTCGGAGTGGGCGACATCGGCCTCCGCCTCACGGATCGAGGCTTGTGCTCGATCAACGTTAGCGGCGGAACTGCGAGTTGCCGCCCCGGAAGCGGTGACGGCGTGCACTTCGGCCTGAATGCGCCGCTGTTCGTCCACGATCTGGCCCTCGAGGGCGGCCCGGTCCGACAGTGCGTGGTCAAGAACATACTTATAGGGTCGATCATCGATGTCGAAAAGCGGATCGCCCTGTTTAACGCGCTGATTGTCGGTGACGTTCAGGTGCAGTATGGGCCCCTCCACAACGGGCGCGATTCCGATGTAGTTGGCAAAGATTTCGGCGTCATCGGTCTGGGGATGCCGAGCTGAGACCCAATAGACAGCAATCAAGCCGGCCATCGCCAGCAAAACCATGACTGCGGTGAAGACGCGACCGTACCATTGAAGTCTTGCGATGCGATTGGCTTGCTCAGGTTGCCCTGTGTCGTGATTCGGCATCGCGTTTACCTAACTGTAGAACAGCAGCCACAACACGCAAGAGAGAAAGATGGCCATGCTGAGATACGAAAGAACAGGTGCAGCCAGGTGTTCGGCGATAGCAGTGCGCGCGATCAGGGCGCGCGCGGCAGCCGCCAGTACGAGACCACCGGCGGAGCAAAAGATCCACACGGGGAAAAAAGAGCCGAAAATACTGTATTCGGGCGCGTGGGAGCAACCGACCAACAACAGCGTCGCCGCCAGAGATAAGCCGGCGAAGAGGCGAAGCGAGGTCGTTCGGCGTCGATCGCGCTCCGTCGAGCCGGTATTCATGTCAGGCAGGCCTCATATATGTCGACCACGGGGCAGCCTCAGCCTTGCGTTTCGATTGAGCCACAGACTTAAGAACCGAATCTATTGGACGAAGGTATCAATCAATACATTCGCGCCAGATGACCACATTGGTGCCTCCACATTTGATCGCGGACACATGTGATTGCGGTCGGCGAAAAGCCGCCGGTCACCGCGAGCTTATTGAACAGAGATCTGGCCTATGCGGCCCTTCAAGAAGATGTCCCCCGGTACTTTGGCTTCGATTGATACGTTCGTCCAATAGACGAGGCTCCGCACTTCTGCCTTAATCGCTACCGATTGCCGGCGCGCCGTTGGGAGTGAACCGGAAGAAGCTTCGATTGATCGATTACAACGCACCATTGAATGTTCTATTTTTGTCGCTGCTTCTCGCATTCACCGCAACGCGAGCTCAGGGGCAATGCGCAGGTAAGGTGTCTTCTCCCGCAGCCGTCGCCGATTGCGCCGCTCGCGAAACCCCTCGCGAGGGAACGGCCATTCTCGATCCAGTTCACCCCTACACCCTGGCCGAGCTGATCGACGTTGCCGAGCATCACAATCCCAGCACGCGCCTGATCTGGGAGCGCGCCAAGCAGAAAGCACGCGAACTCGGTTTGGCAAAAAGCGCTTACTATCCTGATTTAGAGGGTCTCGCTGTTTTCGGCGACCAGCGATTGATAAATCCATTCCCGAAACCGCTCGCTCCTCGCGGCTACGTCTTGGTCGAAATACCCATCGTCGAGCCGGAGGTCACGCTCCAATATCTCATCTTTGATTTTGGCAAACGCGAAGCGCGTGTAGACTCCGCGAAAGCGGAGAAGTTCGCTGCGGGTGCAGACGTCATTCAGGTAAATCAGGCGCTGGCCTTTCGCGTGGCAAGTGCGTATTACCAGTTGATGACCGCACAGGAGAGACTGCAGGCTGCGCAGGACACGTTGAGAACGGCGCAAACGACGCAGGACGCCGCTGAAAACAGACTGAACAACGGGCTCGCAACTCTTCCCGACGTTCTCAACGCCCGGGCTGAAACGGCTCAGGCAGTGTTCGACGAAGAATCCGCGGATGGGGACGAAAAGATTGCGCGCGTCACTCTGAGGGAAGCTGTGGGAGCTGATCCGTCTCCCAACATAGTGATTGACAGCCAGAGGAGTGCGCCGTTGCCGGAGAGTCTCACCATGTCCATCGAGGCGCTGATTGATCGCGCGATGGAGAATCGCCCCGAACTCATGGCGCAAACTCTGCGGATCCGTTCCGCCGAGGCCCACATCCGTGCGGCCAGGGCAGAGTACAAACCACAGATCGTTCTCTCCGGATCGGCTGCGCAGACCTCGGTGTGGCCCGCCCCGGATTACGGCCGGCTCGGCGCCGCGAGCGAGCCTACCTGGTCCGCTTCGCTCGGTATCCGGTGGCGCATCTTTGACGGGGGTGTCCGCAAGAACGAACTATTGATCGCCGAATCCACACGCCGGGAAGCAGCGGATGAACTGACGGTGATACATGATCAGACGACGCGCGAGGTCTGGACCGCTTACATAGCGTTCCGGACGGCGTTTCGAAAGCACGACGCCGCCGTGGCGCTTCTCGAGTCTGCCAACGCCTCTTACTCGGCATCGCTCGATGCATACAAATATGGAGTCAAGAACTTGGTCGATGTTGTCACCGCAGAGAAGCAGTTGGCCCAAGCTCGACTATCTAGTGTCTCTGCACGATCAGAACTATTTCTAGAGGCAGTCAACCTTGAATTCGCCACCGGAAATCTGCTGAGGAATCAGCCGCCCGCGACTAGATTTCAATCTCAGGACGGACAGCAATGATTGCGCCCAGGCTGCGATCGCCCTCCAATTTCATTTTTGCTTTGGCCCTTGTGGGCTCCGGAGTGGCTGGCAAACTCGAGGGGCGTCTCCACAACTCTGATTTGTCCCTCGCCAACAATCGCACTCATGCAAAGGTATCGCCAATACCATCGTCCAATTGATTTACTCGAGCACCCCGGGTGTAATCGCTCCATCGCCGCCGACTCAGTCGGAAGAGCGACACTAACAAAACGGGCTTGGCCGCACCGCTCGCCTGTCAGGAGGAAAAGGATGAGCATTATCGATAAGGCGCTAGAAGCAAACCGCGACTATGCAAGAAAATACAATCCAATCCTGGGCAAACGTCCGGCCCCCAAACTCGCAGTTGTAACCTGCATGGATCCACGACTCTCGGATCTTTCCGGAATCCTGGGCCTGCCGCAGGCAGACCTCGACGTTATCCGAACCGGCGGACCCGCGGTGACAGAAGATGTTCTCGGTGAGCTTGTCGTTTCCACCCGGGTACTCGGAACCACAGAGATACTGCTCCTCAACCACACCGGCTGCGGGTTTGCGACATTCACGGATGAGGAGCTGAACGCGAAGCTGAGCGCTTCTACCGGTGATGCTTCGCCGGCTCCAATGCGCTTCTTCTCCTTTAAGGACCCCGAGGAAAATACACGGGAGCAGATCAACAAAGTCAGGTCGCATCCCTGGATCGCCAAAGATGTTCCTGTACGAGGCGTCATTTTCGACGTGGATACTGGTCACCTCCGGGAAGTGCAGCCAATCGCAAAGCACACTGCTGCCTGAAAGATTCCGGGCGTGCCCACGTCGCGTTTTGTGCGACGAGGGCAGAAGAATTGAGCTCCAGAGTGTCGGGTTCTTACGGGCTTCATCGTGCAAACGACGCTGCGATGAAGATTTCTGGATGATCCGGGTCTGGCAGACAGGATCAGGGGATTCCTTTGCAGAGCGCGTTCCATCTGGCTAACGAAGTCCGCCGGCTATCACGTGCCAGCTTGCCAAGTGATGCGGGTGAGCTGGCCAGATTTCTCATCGGGAAAACCATCGTGCGCAAGACCGGGCGAAACCGGATTAGCGGTCGGATTGTCGAGACAGAGGCCTACCCACCGGGCGATCGGAGTGGGCATGCCTTTCGTGGGCCAACGGCCAGAAACCAATGCCTATTTCTGGATAGGGGATTCGCTTATGTGTACTTCATCTACGGGACCTCCTACATGCTCAACGTGACTGCTGAAGAACCGGGCGTTGGCGCGGGAGTGCTGTTGCGCGCCATTGAGCCACTTGAAGGAATCAACGTAATGAAACGGCTCCGCAAAACTGACAAAGTCCTGGATTTGGCGAGAGGGCCGGGACGGCTTGCAGCTGCACTGCAAATCGACCAGCGGTTGGACGGAGTTGACCTGTGTGCCGACGGACCGCTTTGGCTTGGGACGGCGGTTCGAGAGACTGCGCACGTCAGCACAACTGTGCGCATCGGCATCACGCATGAGGTGAATCGGCTGCTGCGTTTCTTTGAGGCGGGCAGCCCATTCGTTAGCGGCCCCCGCAAGGCGATAAGCAGTCGTTAGTCTTGCCTTGCCTCGATTCAAATTCACAATAGTTCACTGGCGCTTGCCAATCACAGAAATCGGCAGCAAATGGGAGAATCATAATGAATCAAACACGTAGCCATGAACTCGATCAGCTTTGCATCAATGCCGCTCGCGTTCTCTCGATCGACATGAGCGAGAAAGCCCTCTCGGGTCACCCCGGACTGCCGCTTGGGGCCGCCCCGATGGCCTACACCTTATGGGACCGATTTTTGCGGCATAATCCCGCAAACCCTCGGTGGGTCAATCGCGACCGTTTCGTCCTCTCCGCTGGTCATGGAGCGGAGCTGCTTTACTCATTGCTTCATTTGACCGGATACAACTTCAGCGTGGATGACCTTCAGAATTTTCGCCAGTGGGGCAGCAAGACAACCGGTCATCCAGAATATGACCCGGATCTTGGGGTGGAGGCAACCACCGGCCCTCTCGGACAAGGCATCGCTATGGCAGTCGGAATGGCCGTGGCGGAAGCCCATCTCGCCGCTCGTTTTAACCGAGACGGGTTCCCGGTAGTGGATCACTTTACGTTTGTGTTGGCCGGCGATGGCGACCTTATGGAAGGAATCTCCTCTGAAGCAGCGTCTCTGGCGGGGACGCTACAGCTTGGGAAACTTATTTGTTTTTACGACAATAATCACGTATCGCTTGACGCGACCACCGACCACGTTTTCACCGAAGACACCTGCGGCCGCTTCCGGTCGTTCGGATGGCATGTAATTTCTGTTCCGGACGGAAATGACATCGAAGCAATTGACCTTGCCATTCGGGAGGCAATGGCTGAAAAGCAGAGGCCGTCGCTGATAACCGTGCGAACTCACATCGGATACGGGAGCCCGCTGCACGACTCGCCGAAAGTTCATGGCGAACCCATGGGACCTGAGAACGCGCGCGCGACGAAACAAACCCTTGGATGGCCGGACTTACCACCTTTCAGCGTTCCCGCTGAAGTCCAGACTCATTTTCGTCAGGCCATTCCGCGCGGAGCCGCGCTTGAAACAGAATGGAACGGCATCCTCGCACGTTATTCCGAGAAGTACCCCGACTTGAGTCATCAACTCAAGAACATGATGGACGGGGTATTCCCTGACAATTGGGATTCCGGCCTTCCACTCTTTTCGCCCGGTGAAGGATCAATAGCTACCCGCGAGGCTTCGGGCAAGGCAATGAATGCGATCGCCGCGGCATTGCCAGGATTTGTTGGCGGGTCCGCCGATCTTGCGGGCTCAAACCGCACGACACTGAAGGGTCTGGGAGATCTGGGCTTCGACGACAATCGGGGCAGAAACATTCACTTCGGTGTTCGCGAGCATGCGATGGCGGCGATTGTTAATGGAATGGCGTTGCACGGTGGCCTCATCGCCTTCGGCTCTACATTTTTCACCTTCTCTGATTACATGCGGCCTTCGTTACGTCTTGCGGCCCTGATGGGGGTTCACAGCATTTTCGTCTTTACCCACGACAGCATAGGTCTTGGCCAAGATGGACCGACACATCAACCCATTGAGCACCTGACCAGTTTGCGAGCAATGCCGGAGTTGACGGTTTTCCGTCCTGCCGACGCCAACGAGACAACCGCAGCCTGGCGGGTAGCGATCGGCCTCCCCGGCCCGGTCGTATTCGTCCTGACTCGTCAAGCCTTGCCGGTGCTGGATCCGCAACAGTTCTCTGTGAACGCCGGGGTCGTGAAAGGCGCTTATGTTCTGCTCGATGAACCCAACACCGACCTTGTACTGGTTGCGACCGGATCGGAAGTCCACCTGGCACTGGAGGCCGCACGGGCTCTTGCTAAATCGGGCACAAAAGCCAGTGTCGTTTCTATGCCATCGTGGGAGCTGTTTGCAAAACAGCCCGTCGAGTATCGAGATTCAGTTCTACCCCTCAACATTCCCAAGCTGGCAATTGAGGCTGGCGCGACGCTGGGCTGGTACAAATGGGTCGGTCGAACTGGCGATGTCATCGGCCTGGATCATTTCGGGGCGTCCGCGCCTGGCGACGTTGTCATGGCAAAGATGGGATTCAACGTCGAGAACGTGGTTCACCGGGCGCTGCGACTTCTACATCGGGAAAACGCGTCGGCGGCTGCAGTAGCGTGACTCCTGCGTTGATTCTTGAGCCTTGATTCGGCCAGGCACCGCCCAGTGCGACACAGCTCCCCAGTCATCATGAAAGGACTACGATCATGGATGCATTACGAGATGTCTTAACTCGTCTGCAACGACAAGGCGCGGCGCTAGGCCATTTCAACGTTGCCGATCTGGTTCTGCTAAAGGCGGTTCTGGCGGCGGCTGTTGAGGTCAGAGTTCCGGTAATGGTTGGCGCGTCGGAAGGAGAGCGAGACTTTTTGGGGACACGCGAACTCGCAGCGCTCGTGAAAGCTATGCGCGAAGAACATGGCGTCCCGGTTTTCCTTAACGCAGACCATACGCATTCACTGGCGAAAGCAGAAGAGGCTGCAAGGGCAGGGTTCGACGCAGTCGTAATTGATTTCTCCGCGTTACCCTTCGAGAAGAATGTCTCTCGTACGAAGGAAACTGTTGAAGCCATTAAAGCGATCAACTCCGCAATCCTCGCGGAGGGAGAGATAGGCAACATCGGAACCGGCTCTGAAATCCACGAAACCTTTCACGACGATTTCCGTAATCTCACCACATCTGAGGAAGCTCGACAATTCGTCGACTTCACTGGAATTGACATCCTCGCTCCTGCGGTCGGCAACATGCATGGCATGTTGAAAAGCATGGTCCTGGGGGAAACCAAAAAGCACCTGAATATCGAGAGAATTGCCCAGATCAAGAAATCTGCTGGAGCCTTTCTCACTCTGCACGGCGGGTCGGGAACGGATGAAGAAGATTTCCTACGTGCGATTGCTGCTGGAATTAACATCATCCACATCAATACCGAACTGCGGGTCGCCTGGCGCCGGTCCCTGGAACGCAGTCTGACAAGTCAACCGAACGAAGTCGTACCCTATAAGATTCTGCCTCCGGTCGTAGATTCTGTGATGCAGGTCGTGGCTTCCCGCCTGAAATTGTTCAGTGCTCAACGACCGATACCTTCGTCAAATGGATTGGATTTCGGCGTTTCGGCCTAATGGCAGAAGCTTTGGGCGAACGAAGCGTATTCCCACCCGACTTGCTAGTTCTCATGAAGGCAGATGTTAAGGAGAAGCGCGATGGCAACAGCAACAATTGTGCCCCCTCCCCCCTTTCCTCCATTCTTCCGTGAAACTGCAGTTCAAAAAGTGCGCCTTGCTGAGGAGGGCTGGAATAGCCGCGATCCCGGGAAAGTCGCGCTGGCATACGCGATCGATTCACGATGGAGGAATCGTTCAGAGTTCATCAACGGACGAAACGAAATCATCGCTTCCTCATTCGCAAGTGGGTCAGGGAGCTGGACTACAGACTTATCAAGGTGCTATGGGCGTTCGCCGGCAATCGAATTGCTGTTCGCTTCGCTTACGAGTGGCATGATGATTCGGGCCACTGGCATCTGACCTGAGCGGCCTAAGCAAGTCCAGAGGGAGCGAGAGAGACTCACTCATAAGGAGCGCTGGACATGCCGATGACTCGGTACATGCCGGAGCAGATCGTGATCGAGAATTGGGGTGCGGAGTACAACCCGAACCGGCCGCATTCAACGCTTGACTACTGGGTGCCTGCCCCTGCGGCCCCTGGGGAGTCAATCCAGCCTCACAGCCCATGCCTGTGAGATAAGACTCTCTCACTTCTCCTGGACTAAGATCTCGGGCTGGTCATTGGGAAGTATAGTTCTGGCGGAGAGGGGGGGATTCGAACCCCCGTTAGGGAGTTTATGCCCTAAAACGGTTTAGCAAACCGCCGCCTTCAGCCTCTCGGCCACCTCTCCGGCGTTTACTTTCAACATCTTACCACACTGCCCTAGTTAATGT
>Ga0075029_100001688_pt1 | contig 12609 bp, 11 predicted proteins | sample LitLauG_LLR_2013_FD_71391 | JGI IMG/M metagenome (GOLD analysis project Ga0075029, IMG submission 71391) | Freshwater sediment microbial communities from North America - Little Laurel Run_MetaG_LLR_2013 | ecosystem: Environmental > Aquatic > Freshwater > Creek > Sediment | place: USA...
CCGTTCTTTCATCCGCATAATCATTCACTCAACGTCGGTGGGACGCAAGATTCAATTGCATGACAAGTTGCTGACAAGGTTACGGAACGCTGCCGGTCATCGCCGGCGCGGGCAATGACCGGTGAAACGTTCGTTAGCTTGAAATCAGAAGCTTATTCGGTCTGGTCCGATCGAATTGCTTAGTCAGCAGCGGCTGCCGCTCCCGCGGTGTGCTTCTTCGCTGTTTGACGAGCCGCGCGCCGCGGCCGGGCAGTCTTCTTGCCTTCTTTCGCACCCGCTTCGTGCACCCGCTTCATAGCCAGTTCAAGAAGGGACTTTTCCGCGGTCACGATGTTCTTGACGCTCTTTTCGGTCAATTCACCAATGGATTGCTTCGCGCTCTTGCGGGCCGCTTCCTTGGGTTCCGGGTGCTTTTTTGTGGTGGCTTCGAGCCGGTCAATGGCCAGTTCGAGCAGTTTCTTCTGGGTGTCAATGTACTTCTCGGCGCCCTCGCGCGCGGCCTCGGTCAATACATGCATCCGGTCGCGTGGAGGTTTCTGTGCGTGCTTGCCATCTTTCGCCGCGGCGCTGACTTCGTGCGCGGCCAGATCGAGAAACTTCTTTTCGCTGGCCACGAAGCCTTCGATGCCGCGCCGTGTGAGTTCGGCAACCCGCGTTGCGGCGGGGATCTGCTCGCCTTCCCGATAGGATTCGGCCATCAGATGCGCCTGTTCAGCCGTGGCGTCCAGCAGGTGCTTCTGCAGTTCAACGAAAGTGTCCACGCGGTGGCGCACCACGTCTGCCATCACGCCGGCGGCGGCGGGGAGGCGGAAGCCTTCCTTGATGCCATCGACTGCCAGAGCGGTTTCACCCGCGGCAAAGTCGAGCAGGATCTTGCCTGCGGTCGTGACGTTTTTGACGCCCGATTGAGCGATACCTGCCATCGAAGCGCCTGGGCGGAACCCCGGCTTGTTCAGCCGTTCCCGCACCATGCCGATCAATAAAGCGTTTTCTTGGGCTGCCAGGTCCAGCAGGATCTTCTGAGCTGCTACGAAGCTCTGCACACCTTGACGAGCCCAGCCCGTCAAAACTCCACCGGGCGAGGCCTGTGGTGCTGCTTTCTTTTCTCTCGCCGTCATTGTGTTTCTCCTCTCATGCTCGGTATACTGCACTGCAGTATCCAGCCCCACTGTACGTCCCGGCTATGGCCGTGTCAAGCTATTTCTGGGATGCGCCGCGGGCGGCCGCTTCCCGGAGGACGCCATCGCCATGAAAAATCCACAGGTGGTCATCCGCAAGTATGGTGACCGCCGGCTCTATGATTCCAGTGCCAGCCGCTATGTGAAGCTCGAGGACGTTGCCCGGATGGTCCGCGAAGGCACTGACGTGAAGGTCGTGGACGACCGTACTGGCAAGGACATTACGCATCTCATCTACACGCAGATCATCGTCGAGAACGCGCGGGAGAAAGAGATCGCCCTGCCCCTGCAGTTGCTGACTCAACTGGTTCGAACGTCCGATAAAGCCACGCATGATTTCCTGACCTGGTATCTGGACAATGCATTGGACGTCTACAAAAAAGCGCAAGACACCGTGAATACCAGGCTTTCCGATGCGAAGCGCGCCGCCGCGAGCCCGCTGGATTTTGTGCGCAATCTGCTCTCGCAATATTCCGGTCCGCTGGCGGCGCCTCCAACCGGATCGCGCGAGGAACCTGCTCGAAGCGGCAAGAGCACCGGTTCACGGGAAAAAAAAAGTGCTCGGAAAACGCGTCCCGTGGCGAAACGGAAATCCTCAGCAAAGAAGAGGGCCTAGCCACACAGCGCTACAGGCTATTTAATCCTCCGGGTTTGTCGCTTCCACCACCGCCTCTGCCAGGCGAATCGCCTTCTCATGCAACTCCCAGGCGTGGATGGCCTTTTTGCAGCCTTCGCGCGCCAAGTCGAGGTTCAGTTCGCGCTCGGCGATGTCAAATGTTTCCTCGGCCTCTCGCCGGGAACGCTGCGCAGCGTGGTCCGCTGCCTTCACCTTTTCGATCAGAAGCTGAAGGTCCGTTTCGGTCGCTACTGCTGTTTGCTTTCCTTTTGCAGCGTGCCGGGCGGTGCTTTCCGGTTTGTCCGGTGATTGTTTGTAAGCGGCCTTGATCTCGCTGCTCCAATGAGCTTTAACATTGCGATTGACGCGGTCCAGCGCCGCGTTGGCGAGATCGGCGGTCTCACGCACCTTCGATTTCTGAAACATCCAGGTGAAGACAGACCACTCCACGGCCTCGGCCATCACTTCCTTGGCTTCCACAACTTCAGGCAACTTTCGCATAAGAGCTACAGGTCCTCCGTCACTGCAAATGACCCAGAATTGAGTTCAGAATGAGGCAGAAAGGTCACGCAAGGCTGTGACCTCGCTCACGTTTGGCCCAAGGCCAGGATCCATGCCGCAAGTCGCAAAAAAAGTGCAATTGAAGCCGGAAACGATCAAGGCATTCCATGCCTATCTCGCCAAAGCCGAAGCCGAGATGCAAGAGACATTGCAGGCTAGCGGCCCCTTCCTGTGGTGCGACCTGGATGCGAACAGAAGCGAGGAAGTTCGCGGGGGGAAAATCGTTACACAACTTTGGACCGGCCGTGGGCCAGTGAAAGTACCTCGTGGGTTAATCCATGACTGGATTGGCGGGGCGTTCGTCCCGGACGCGACGCTGGAAGAACTCGTGGCCTTAATCCAGAACTACGACAATCACAAGAACATCTACAAGCCTGAAGTGATCGATTCGAAACTCATCACGCATCGCGGCAATGATTTTCAAGTTTATCTGCGGCTGTTGAAGAAGAAGATCATCACCGTGGTCCTCGAGACGGATCACGAGGTGCACTATCGTTCGGTGAGCCGCACGCGGTGGGAATGCCGCTCCCACACCACACGTATCGCCGAAGTAGAGGATCCAGGCACCGCGAAGGAAAAGGTGCTTCCGCCAGACACTGGTTACGGCTTTCTGTGGCGCTTGCATTCGTACTGGCGATTCGAGGAGCGTGATGCCGGTGTATATCTGGAATGCCGCGCGATTTCGCTGACACGGGACGTGCCATTCGGTCTGGGATGGGCGATTGATCCGATCATTCAGGAGCTTCCCCGAGAATCCCTGACCAATACGCTCGAAGCCACACGCCGTGCGCTGCAATCACGGGCCAAGGTATAGCGCTCGTTTCGCATCCCGCAAACATTTATTTCCGAGATACCCGGCATAAGAAAAGCAGTGTGGAGCGCGAGGTGCGGTTCATGGTAAAAAAGTTGTTTGAACCTTTCCCACGCCATCTTCCTGTTTTTTGCGGGTGCCATGGGCGGAGCCATGAACGCGGTTGCCGGCGGAGGCAGCTTCGTGGCTTTCCCGGCGCTGCTGTTCACCGGGGTAGCACCTATCCCAGCCAACGCCACCAACACGCTTTCACTGTGGGTAGGCACAACGGCCAGCGGCGGGGCGTACCGGAATCGCTTGAAGATTGCACGCCGGGTGCTCATCCCGCTTCTGATTATGAGTTTCCTCGGCGGATTGGCGGGCGCGCTGCTGCTGATCAAAACTCCGGCGCACACGTTTCTCCGCGTGATCCCTTGGCTGATGTTGGCAGCGACCCTGCTCTTTACGTTCGGACGGCTTTTGACAGGGAGAATCTCCGCGGGGATTTCCCATGAAGCCAGCAGTCGGGCGGTTGCCGGAGCCTCGATTTTCGAATTGATCGTGGCGACTTACGGCGGTTACTTCGGCGGCGGAATCGGCATCATGAACCTGGCTATGTTTGCGGCAATGGGGATGACGGACATCCACGAGATGAACGCGCTGAAGATTTTGCTGGTGACGGTCATTAACGGGGTGGCCACAGTCACCTTTATCGTTTCCGGGGCGGTGATGTGGCCGCAGGCGATCGTGATGATTGCCGGGGCGGCGCTGGGCGGATATTTCATGGCTCACATTGCGCAGAAATTGCCGCCGCACCTGATACGTTTTACGGTCATCCTGATCGGGGTGACGATGACCATTTATTTCTTTGTGAAGGCGTATCGCTAGCGCAACGCGTCCAGCGGCAATCCGCGAATCGAAGCATCCAGCAATTGAATGGTGTGCACTACGGGGAGGTGGTCTCCGGCGCGCTCCAGCGAGGACTGCAATTGCAGCAGGCATCCGGGATTTCCTGTAGCCACCAAGTCTGCTTGCAAGGGAGCGATATGCCCGGCTTTGCGATCGCCGAGCGCTGCGGCCGCTTCCGGCTGGACGAGATTGTAAATTCCCGCAGAGCCGCAACAGATTGGCGCTTCCGGAATTTCCAGTAATTGCAAATCCGGAATCTGTTGCAGTAGCGCTCTGGGCTGCAAGCGAATGCCCTGCGCATGTTGTAGGTGGCAGGCATCGTGAAAGGCGACGCGCGCGCGGAGTGGTTTGCGCACGGACCGCGGAGGAAGTTCGGCCAGAAATTCACTGATATCTTTGCACATGGCGGAAAAGCGTCGTGCGCGCTGGGCATATGCGGGATCGTCGCGGAGGAGATAACCATACTCCTTCATGGACGAGCCGCAGCCGGCCGCATTGATGATCACCGCTTCAACTTCCGTTTTCTCAAACATATCGATCATTTTCCTAGCGAAGTCGAGCGCGTGTGCTTCTTCGCCGGAATGAACGCAGAGGGCGCCGCAGCAGGTTTGTTCGGGCGGGGCGATCACTTCGCAACCCTCGGCGGCGAGGACGCGCGCGGTGGCGGCGTTGACGTCGGAAAAGAAGGTACGCTGCACGCAGCCGAGCAGGAGTCCCACACGTTTGTGCTTTTCTCCCTGCGCTGAAGTTACAGGCGCAACTTTTTCGCTCGGTTTCACGGTTGGAAGCAGGGAATCCATGGCCGCCACGGCTTTCGGAAGTAAACGGAAGAAGCCGAGGGCGCGCAGCGCCGACTGCAAACCGCTTTTCTGGTAGGCCAGCAATGGCAGACGGAGAAGATTCAGGCGGCTGGGTTTGGTAAAAGTCTCGAAAATAAGCCGGCGATGTATTTTGTCCGCCGCCGGGCGAGGGAAATTGCGTTCGATCTGCGCGCGCGTGGCCTCGATCAATTTGCCGTAATCAACGCCCGAGGGGCACGCCGTCATGCACGCCACGCAGCCGAGGCACGAATCAAAATGGCTGACCCAGGTTTTGTTGATTTCGACCTTGCCGTCGAGCGCGAGCTTCATCAGGTAAATGCGGCCGCGCGGTGAATCCATCTCTTCGCCCCACAGCACATATGTGGGGCAAGCGGGCAAGCAGAATCCGCAATGAACGCACTTGTCCATGATGGGCAAGGCAGGCGGATGGTGCGCGTCAAAGGCGCCGTGAGGGTTCGCGGGGGATGGATTGTTCGCCATGAACTTAGATTCCCCCGACGAAGCGCCCAGGATTGAGCGTGTTCTTCGGATCGAGCCGGTGCTTTACCGCTTCCATGAGCGGCAACCCGTCGCCGGGATTTCCCCACGCATCGATGAAATTCAACCCATCTGGCCGGCGTAAGAGGACAAACGATCCCTCAGCTCGTTCGAACTCTGTTCGAAGGGCGACGATTGCCTTGGCGAGATTAGTAGGGTCAGCATCCGTGCGCAGAAAACCAATCCCTGTCGCCTGAATCACCGCCTGCCAGGAAGAATGATCCGTGGCTGCAAATCGGTCCAACCATTGCGTGGCTTCGCCGATATTCGAAGGCAGAACGCTGAATTTCGCGATGACGGAATTCTGCTGAAGATTGGAGAACAGCTGGCCGCGTGCCTGCCAGGCTGCTTGAGAATCGGTTTCGGAAAGGGAAGCGCCGTTCAAGAGTTTTTCCATCTGACCGCGCTGCGCGGCCAATCCCGCCTCGGTCGCTTCAAAGAGCACGTCCGCGTGAGGCGCTCCTCCTGCGGCAGCGCGGATTTGAAAGGCGCTGTGCGCGAGCTTGGAGTCTTGGATGACGTTCAGTTTCGTTTGCATCTCTTCCCAGCTTGCGGCTGAAAAAGTAAGTGTGCTACTGGCGCGGCAGAGCGGATGCAGCCGAAAGACGGCGCGTGTGATCACGCCTAGCGTGCCGAGCGCGCCAGTGGCAAGTTTCGGAAGGTCGTAGCCCGCGACATTTTTCACGACTTTGCCGCCGCTGCTGGCCAGCGTGCCATCCGGAAGGGCGATGGTCACACCGATGATGAGATCGCGGAGCGCGCCGAATCGCAGTCGCAGCGCGCCAGAGTCATTTGTGGAAAGCGCTCCGCCAACGGTTGTGTGTTCGTGGAAAAGCCCATCAAACGCCAACCTCTGTCCGTGCTGTGCCAGGGCGGCTTGCAGAAATTGCAGGGTGCAACCGGCCTCGACGGTTACGGTAAGGTCCGCCCAGGCGTGCTCGACGATGCGGTTCAGCCGTGCGTTGGACAAGATCAGGTCCGCGCGTTTCGGCGGATTTCCCCAATCCATCTTTGTGCCGCCCCCGCGGGGAATGACGCTGATTCCGGCATTGTTGGCCAGCGCAAGCACGGCGGCCAACTGTTGCTCGTTTTCCGGTTCGACAACAAATTGGGGAACCACTCCGCACACCGCGTCGCCCGGCGCGGCAGGGCGCAGAGGTCCAGCGCCAACGATGGACTGTATTTCTTCCTGGATGGATTTAGTTCCGAGCATGGCCGTCGGATGGAATCAGCGCCTTCCGTCAGAATCTTTCGGCAGTTCCGGCGACCTCCAAAGGATGCGCGACGTACTCACCTGGTTTTTCGCCGCACAGCCGCGGGGTGGGGAAGACCTTTGTGGGATTTGAGAGCAACAGCGGGTCAAAGGCGCAGCGGACGCGCTGCATCGTGTCCAGATCCGGTTCGCTGAACATTTGCGACATCATGCGCTTTTTCTCTTCGCCGACGCCATGCTCGCCGGTGATTGAGCCTCCCGCAGCGAGACATAGTTCGAGTATCTTGTAGGAGAGCGCCTCGGCGGCCTGCTCCTGACCGGCAATTTGCCGGTCATACAGGACCAGAGGATGGAGATTGCCGTCCCCCGCGTGAAACACGTTGGCCACCCGCAGACCTGCTTCCCGACTTAGCTGCACAATCTCGCTCATCACCCGCGGCAGCGCGGTTCTGGGAATGACGCCGTCCTGCACGATGTAGTTCGGTGAAATCCTCCCCATTGCCGCAAACGCAGCTTTGCGGCCCTTCCAGACCAACACGCGTTCCTGCTCCGTCTGTGCCATGCGAATTTCCGTTGCGCCATTCTTTTGGCAGATCTCGTCCACGCTTTGCATCAGAGATTCCACTTCCGCCACCGGTCCATCAAGTTCCACCAGCAGCAGCCCGCCACAGTCGGGATAGTTGGGATGCACCGCCGCTTCGGCGGCTTGGATCGCGAGGTTGTCCATCATTTCGATAGCTGCCGGGAGCATACCTGCGGCGATGATGTCGCTGACGGCGGCGCCCGCTTCGTTCGTTCCGGGAAACGCCGCCAGCAGCGTGCGTACGCACTCGGGGCGTTTTACAACACGCAAAATAATTTTGGTGGCGATGCCCAACGTGCCTTCAGAGCCTACAAATACGCCCAGCAGATCGTACCCCGGCGCATCCAGCGTTTTCCCTCCCAGATGCACCAGCGAACCATCGGGCAGCACCACTTCCAGGCCCAAGACGTGCGTAGTGGTAAATCCATACTTCAAGCAATGCGCGCCGCCGGAATTTTCCGCCACGTTACCGCCGATGCTGCACACCGATTGTGAGGAAGGATCCGGCGCGTAGAAATATTCCTGCGCTTGCACGCGGCAGGTGACATCCAGATTGATCACCCCCGGCTCAACGACGACGCGCGCATTCGGCAGATCCACCTCGAGAATACGATTCATACGCGCCAGGCTGATGACGATACCGTTTTCCACCGGCAACGCTCCGCCGCTCAGACCGGTGCCCGAGCCCCGGGCCACAAACGGAAGGCGCTCGCGATGGCACACCCGCACTATGGCTTGCACCTGCTCTGTATTCGAGGGAAGAAGAACCGCCAGTGGCATGACGCGGAAATTCGTCAAGCCGTCGCATTCATATGTGCGCAGCTCTTCGGAGGCAGAGATCACGCCGCCCGGGCCGACAATCTCCCGAAACACCTGAAGGACATGTCTATCCATCGAACACTCGCGAGAAGGATAGTACGGCTGAGCGTTCGGGTGAAGCGAGAATTGCCATGTGAACGCGCTGTCTTCTAAAAGCAGCGGAAATACGCCGCGCGGCAAGCAGCATCAACGAATCACGAGTTGCGTGAAGGGGAATACATAAGCCTGCAGGAATACCAGCACTCCCACGAGGCACGCAAGCGCAATACTGTGGAAGAACACGTAGCGCAGAATATCCCCCTCATGTCCGTACCATTCTGTAGCCGTACTGGCCACGACGATGCTCTGTGCGTCGATCATTTTCCCCATTACGCCGCCGCAGCTATTGGCTGCGGCCATTAAGGTCGGTGAGACTCCCACCTGGGTCGCGGAGATCTTCTGCAAACTGCCAAACAACACGTTGGAGGAAGTATCCGAGCCAGTCAAGGCGACACCGAGCCATCCGAGCAGTGTTCCGAAGAAGGGATAAAACATTCCGGTGCGGGCGAACGCCAGCCCCATGGTGGCGTCAAGGCCCGAGTATCGGGTCATGAAGCCGATGGCCATCATCGCTGAGATGGTAATCAGGGAGAATCTCACTTTGTACAAGGTCTTTCCGTACTGCTTGATCAGTCCAACAGGGCCAAACCCCATAACCAGTCCCGCTATGATCGAGGCAAAAAAGATGCCGCTTCCCGTAGCCGATAACCAGTTGAAATTGAACATGGCGGCCTCCGGAGTCTGTTTTGCAACCACGGGAGGCACGCGCAGGATTAGGTTGTGTAGTCCAGCAACCGGAATTTTGAAGATGGAGATCTTGTCGAGGAACGCTTTGACGGTTGGCAGTCCCCAGAGAAATACAACGACGCTCAGAATAAGCCACGGAACCCATGCGCGGACAACTTCGCTCCTGTTGTAGCCATGCTGGCCGCGAGCACTACGGTCTTCCTCCACTCCCGTGAATCCCCAAATCTTTTTGGGATGCCACACGAAAAGAAAAGCGACCAACGCGGCAATGGAACACACCGCGGATACCACGTCCACGAGCCAGGGCCCATGGAAATTGGACATCAGGAACTGCGGAATGGCAAAGAAAACTCCGGCGATGAGGCAAGCTGGCCAGATTTCCGCCATGCCGCTGAATCCGCAAAAAGCCCACAAGAGCCAGAAAGGTACAAGGATGGAAAAAAATGGCAGGATTCGTCCCGCCATGCCGCTAAGCTTCAACAGGTCGAGGCCGGTTACTGCCTGGAGCGCAATGATAGGCGTTCCCAGCGCGCCATATGCGACCGGCGCCGTGTTGGCAATCAGGGACAAGCCGGAGGCCTGAAGCGGCTTGAATCCCAGGCCGATTAGGATAGCCGCCGTTACCGCTACGGGCGTACCGAATCCTGCCGCTCCTTCAAAAAATGCTCCAAAGGAAAAGGCGATCAGCAACAACTGTAAGCGGCGATCTTGGGTGATACCCATCAGACTGCCTTGGAGAATTTTGAACCTGCCCGTCACGCAGTTCATGTCGTACATGAAAATCACATTCAAAATGATCCAGCCAATAGGAAAGGCGCCATAAGCCGCGCCATAGACAGTCGCCCGCGCGCCCATTCCGGCGGGCATGTGGAACACACCTATGGCAACCAGCAGAGAGGTAGCCAGACCGAGAATGGCCGCCCAATGCGCTTTCATGCGTAGCAGCGCCAAGGCGCCAAGCAGGACAATCACGGGAAGCGCCGCGACAAGGGTGGAAAGCCACCAATGGCCAAGCGGATCGTAGACCTGGGTCCAATTCATGAGCACTCCTGTGTCGAATGGGCTTTCGCAAGGCTACTCATTCGAGTTCGTCCTCTCCGGAAGGGGAGAAAAATCCAATCCTCGACCGCGCGCCTTCATTGTGTCGTTCTGTACGGCATCCATTACATTTTTACGGAGACAATGTCAAGAAATGAGTCGCAGCAACTGTCAGAATAGAAGTTGCACTTGCGGGTGTACCCCGAACGGCGTACTTTGCGAGTGTGTATGAAAATTGAAAGACGAATAGTCGGATTTCAATCGATTATTTACCAATTGTCCGGAGGCCACCGGCCATGACTACTCCCTCATCCACCCCAAACGGGGTCGAGCTACTTCATGCGCCCCATCCGGCGCAAGCTCGAGTGCTGACGCTAGCGGCGCAGGAATTTGTAGTGGATTTGCAGCGGCGTTTCAACCCGCGGCGGCTGGAACTCCTGGCGGCGCGCGCAGAGCGGCAAAAGCACCTGGATGCGGGCGAAAAACCAGACTTCCTGAACGGAACGCAAGCCACTCGGGATTCGGAGTGGACGGTGGCTCCCATCCCCAAGGACTTGCTGGACCGGCGCGTGGAGATTACCGGGCCTGTGGAACGCAAAATGATCATCAACGCGCTGAATTCCGGCGCGAAGGTGTTCATGGCGGACTTTGAAGATTCGAACACGCCGACCTGGTCCAACCAGATGGAAGGCCAATCGAATTTAATGGATGCCGTTCGGCGCAGCATCACCTATACCGACCCGGCCTCCGGGAAAAACTACAAATTGAATGAGCGCACCGCGGTTTTATTTGTGCGCCCGCGCGGCTGGCATCTGGAAGAGCGGCACGTACTGGTGGACGGCAAGCCAATGTCCGGCTCACTTTTTGATTTTGGGCTTTATTTCTTTCACAACGCGAAGGATTTGCTGGCTTCGGGGAGTGGGCCATACTTTTATCTCCCCAAAATGGAAAGCCACCTGGAAGCGCGATTGTGGAACGACATTTTTATCCATGCCCAGGAAAAGCTGGGTATTCCTCGAGGCAGCATTCGCGCGACGGTGCTTATTGAGACCATCTTGGCCACCTTTGAGATGGACGAAATTCTGCACGAGTTGCGAGAGCATTCGGCCGGCTTGAACTGCGGCCGCTGGGATTACATTTTCAGTTTCATCAAGAAGTTCTCGAATGATCCTAGAGCGGTTTTGCCGGATCGCGCGCAAGTCACCATGACCACGCATTTTCTTCGCTCTTACAGCAAGCTGCTGATCCGTACTTGCCACCGGCGGAATATTCACGCTATGGGCGGCATGGCTGCTTTCATTCCGATAAAGAGCGATCCTGTTGCCAACGAAAAAGCCATTGCGCAAGTGCGCGCTGACAAGGAACGCGAAGCGGGAGACGGCCACGACGGAACGTGGGTGGCGCATCCCGGCCTGGTTCCCGTGGCCATGGAAATCTTTGACCGGCTGATGCCCGGCCCTAATCAGATTGATAAAAAGCTGGCGGAGTTTCACGCCACGGCGGCCGATCTGCTGCAAGTGCCAGCCGGTGAAATCACGGAAGCGGGACTTCGACAGAATATCGCTGTCGGCCTGGGCTACCTGGAAGCATGGCTCCGCGGAATCGGCTGTGTGCCGTTATTTGACTTGATGGAAGACGCCGCCACGGCGGAGATCAGCCGCGCGCAGATCTGGCAATGGATTCACCAGCACGCGCACCTGAAAGATGGCCGCGAGATCGACCTGGAACTATGTGACCGAATGATTGACGAAGAGCTTGTCACGGCGAAGCAAGCAGTTGATTCGGCGCGCTCTGCCGCCTATGAAAAAGCTGCGCAACTTATGCGCGAGCTGATCCGCGCGCCGCAGTTCGTGGAATTTCTGACCGTGCCCGCCTACCAGCGCATTCTCAGCGAAGGGAATTGACGCGCCACTGCGTCAAATGTGGCAACTAGCCGCGCCGCGCTTCTCGAGATAACGCTGGTGATACTCCTCGGCGCGCCAGAACGGCCCCGCCGCCGTGATTTCCGTGGCAATCGGCCGCCGCAACTTGCCGCTGGCCTCCAACGCCTGCTTGGATTTTTTCGCAGCGGCTTCCTGCTCCGACGAATGGAAGAAAATGGCCGTGCGGTACTGGTTGCCGTAATCGGGGCCCTGGCGATTCACTTGGGTTGGATCGTGAATGGTCCAGAAAATGTTTAGTAGTTGGTCGTAGCTAATCTTTTGCGGGTCGAACGTGACTTGCACGACTTCGGCATGCCCGGTGGTGTCGGTGCAGACGTCGCGATACGTGGGATTTTCAGTCTTCCCACCGCTATACCCAACGGCGGCGTCGAGCACTCCGGGAACCTTTCGAAATTCCGCTTCAATGCCCCAAAAGCATCCCGCGCCAAATGTGGCAATTTCCTGCATGGTATCTCCTTCTTTTCCGGCAGCTTGCTGGTCTTAGAGCGACGTACGAGGTTCCCTGGAATGGATGGAATCCGCTGCCTCTTTGATGAGTTTCCCAACTATTAGAGTATAAAGCCGTCAAAAAGTTTCCTGGCCTCCGTCCGCCGCGCCTAGGCAGGTTTCTTGGCGTGCGGTTTGGTGGCGCTGGCCGGTATGGCCTTCAACTTTTCTTCAGCGGGGCCTTTGTAGGGGCTATCCACGGATGCTGCCTCTGTGAACGCTTGCTTCGCATCAGCGGTTTTCTTTAGGTTAAGGTAGGCAAAGCCCAGGCGATACTGGTTTCGCGCGTAAACCGAATTGTTGCCCTTCAACAGCGGCGCCGCCTTGGT
>Ga0075029_100001696_pt1 | contig 12588 bp, 13 predicted proteins | sample LitLauG_LLR_2013_FD_71391 | JGI IMG/M metagenome (GOLD analysis project Ga0075029, IMG submission 71391) | Freshwater sediment microbial communities from North America - Little Laurel Run_MetaG_LLR_2013 | ecosystem: Environmental > Aquatic > Freshwater > Creek > Sediment | place: USA...
GAGCAAAATACTCTTGGTGCGCGGATCGTCGCCGAAGTAATAGATGAGGTCTCCCCAGCCCACGTTCAGCATGGAGCCGGTGGAGACAATCGCGCTAAAGCCCACTTCTTCGCGGTAACTCCAATCGAGGATAGCGCTGAGAAGAGCGCCGCTCTGGCTGAGAAATGCGACGCTGCCTGACTTGGGCACATCCTTGGCGAACGTAGCGTTCAAACCGATCGCGGGATTCATGATGCCGAGGCAGTTGGGTCCAATCAAACGCATCGGACTGCGACTCAGTTGTTCGTGAATCTGCTGTTCGAGAGCCGCCCCGGGCGCGCCTAATTCCCGGAACCCGGCGGAAATGACGATGGCAGATTTGACGTGGGCTGCAGCGCACTCCCCTGTGATCTGGGGAACAGTGGCTGCCGGCGTAGCGATCACGGCCATATCCACTGGTTGAGGTACGTCGCGAATGCTCCGATACGACTTGAGACCCAAGACCTCGCTATGCTTGGCATTAACCGCGAAAACTTTGCCGTGAAACTTGCCGTGGATCAGATTTTCGAGAATCGTTCTGCCCACGGTCGCAGGACGGTCCGTTGCACCGATGATCGCGACGGATTCTGGAGCAAACATGGCGTCGAGGCTGTATTTTTCAGGCGAGGGAAGTCTCTCTGCGCCGGTAGGCTGCTTTGCGAGGTCAGTCTCGATTGGACTCATACATGTTCCTCATATTCAATCTTGCCACGCGGAAGAGCACCGCGTCGATGCTCAGAAGGTCGAGCCCGACGGCGGCAATTATTTTGTGCGGCAAAGTTATAACGTACAGGCTCGATTTCAGTCGTGAACTGTGAGGACGGGACAGTTGGCACGCGCCACGATCTCCTGGGCAGTCGTGTGCGCAAGATGGGTCACTGCGCTCACCACATCGTGGGGGTGCACGCCCATGACAATGAGGTCTACTTCATGTGCACAGGAGAATTGCAGAATCCGCTCTGTGGCAAGCCCGAACTGTATAAAGTATTCCGGGTGCGAAATCAGTTCCGTATCGAGCGGAACGAGTTCGCGCAACAGTTGGAACAGCGAATCCACAGCTGGTTCAGGACTCTTTGCGCCGGGATGTGTTCGCTCCAGAACATGGAGCAACGAAAGCCGCGCCTGATGTTCACGAGCCAGCGATATGGCATAGGAAGCAGCCGTTGAAGCCTGCTCGCCGAAATCAGTGGCGAAAAGAATGTGATTGAGCTCAGCCACGGTTTTTTTCTGGTCCATCACCCTGGGCCCAACCGTGAGGACAGGACACCTCGCCTGGCGAAAGATCGTTTCCGCGACCGACCCCATCAGCAACTTGCGGGCTCCGGTGCGCCCGTGACTGCCAACCACGATGAGGTCGATATCGTGCTCGATGACCAGCCGCTGGAGCACGGACGAGACATTGCCCGTCCCGGATAATGCCTGATGCGGGATGCCATGAAGTTGATCCTCAAGACGCGTTATCACTTTTTCCCGGGTCTCTTTTTCCTGGTCGAACTGGGTCGGCCACACTTCCGGCGAGAGGTATACATAGTCGTCCGCCGAAAGAACGTGAGCGCCGAATAGGGTTGCTCCATATTGATGGGCGATGGCCCGGGCATAAGGAAGGGCTGCGTCGGAATGTGGAGAAAAATCGGTGGCAAATAGAACATTGCTGATCGCGATTTGCCTGCCGATTCCAAGAGTCTTCATAAGGCGCCTCCACAATCGTTGCTCGGACTCATGACAAGGATCTTAGCCAGCATCCGCACCACGCACAGTCAGGACCGGGCAGGTTGCATGCGTCAATATCCGCGCGGTCGTACTCGCCAAGTGAGTTGCCAAACCCAGCTTGCCAGCAACCGGCCGCACGCCCAGGACGATTAAGTCCGCTTTGCATGCTTTGGCGATATCGAGAATTCGTTCCGCCGGCGGCGCGAACTGTCGCCCAAATTCGAGATCACATTCTGCCTTGCACCAGGGCTCTGCTTCGGCCGGCACCAGGTCCTTGAGCTTGCGCAAGAGGGAGGCTTTGACGTTTTCTAAATCCACAATGCCGGCGGCTGGCTGCTCCACGACATGGAGCAATACCAGTTGAGATTCATCTTCCTCGGCAAGCGAGATGGCATAGGGTAAAGCGCAAAGGGAGGCCGCGCTGAAATCGGTGGCGAACAAAATGTGCTGGAAGTGAATCTCGTCTTCCGGCGGCTGAGTCACATGCGGTCCGACGCTCAGCACCGGACAGCGGGCGCGACGGAGAAGCTTCTCCGAAACCGAACCCAGGAAGAGCTTGCCGACTCCCGTTCTCCCGTGGGTACCCAGAACGAGTAAGTCCATTTCGCGTTCTTGAGTGATGCGGGCGAGAACATCGGCGGCATTGCCACTCGGTGTCAGCACATCGTGAGGAAGAGCCCCCAACTGTTTCTCCAGGAGTTCGATGGAGGCTTGTATCCTGTTCTCCTCCTCCGGAAGTACGGGCGGCGGCCAGCTTTCCGGCGACATCAGGACCATCTCCGTCTTGGCGGGCAGTACGTGGGTGGCAAAAATGGTGGAGCCATGACGCCGCGCGATGGACATCGCGTAGGGCAAGGCCGCGTTGGAGCAAACAGAAAAATCGGTAGCAAAAAGGACGTTCTCGAGTGTGATCCGCTTACCTGCCTCGACTGTGTGCACAGGACACCTCCAGAGAAATGTTTCTGTCCGAGAAGCCCGGACCCCTGGGGTGCCCGATTTTCTCGATGACGTCCAAGTCATGCAACAAACTTTGGCAAGCACGACAACCGCTACGATTTAGCGCTTTATCGGGAACCTCCCTCGCTGTCGATTGACGAAGTATGGCCACTTTCCACTGGCGCTGCTCCCTGCTGAACATGCAGTTCAAACGTCGGCTTGACTGCAAGTGCTCGGGACACCAGACAGAGCCCTTCGGCCTTCTGCAAAAGCCTCACGGCCCGTGCCTCTTCCTCTGGTTGCGGAAGCATGAGGTTGGCGCGAACAAGGACTTCGCTGAATGCATAACCCGTTTCAGCCCGCCTGATCATGGCTTCCACTTCCACCTGCAGGTCGGTATATTCCAGCTTCGAACTCTCTGCAACTGCCTGAAAAGTAGTTGTGTAGCAGCCGGCGAGTGCGCAGAGCAACAGGTCTTCTGGTGTCCATCGGCCCTCCAAACCGCCAAAAGCGGGCGGCGAGGTGAAATGGATGGCGTTGGGAGCGGACCCGGACTTTGCGATACCAGTACGCCCAGAGGCCCACCAGGCGACGACCCGAAACCGATGTGCTTCTTCCATGGTGTTGTCACCTTTCCTTATCCCCGCAGTGAAAGTTACGCGGTTATCAAGCCCTCGGCCCTTAGTAGGTGTTTCTTTGGTTTCGGTGGCGATACTCAATGGAGACCTCGTCCAGTAGCCCTGCCGCACTGGCGTGCGAGTAGATTTTCGGTGGAAAAGGAGGGGTTATACCATGTTTGAAGTCACATTATTTCGTGATCCTAATCACAAGCGATTCGGTGGTACAATCTGCTCGGAAGAACTCCCTGATGCGGGCTCCTTACGGGCTGAATATCCTCGACAACTGCCTCACCTGTCCGACACGGGAAGAGCACCTGTTCTGCAATCTTTCGCCCTCCGCTGTGCAACGGCTGAACGAAATTCGCTCGACTGCGGTTTACCCCAAGTCCGCCATGCTGTTCATTGAAGGGCAGCAGCCTCGTGGCGTTTTCGTTCTTTGCAACGGGAAAGCAAAGCTCTCGACATCCTCGTCGGAAGGCAAGACCGTCATCACGAAGATCTCCGAAGCCGGCGACGTTCTCGGTTTGAACGCGACGATCTCCAATCGTCCCTATGAAGTGTCCGCGGAGATGATTGAGCCCGGCCAGGCGAACTTCATCACGCGGGACGCTCTGCTGCACTTTTTGCGGGAATACGGCGAAGTCGCACTGCGGGTTGCGGAACAGTTGAGCCTCAACTACTACTCTGCGTATCAAGGCATCCGGACCTTGGGATTGAGTAACTCTCCGTCAGAGAGATTTGCGAAATTGCTGCTCGAGTGGTCGAACTCTCCGAGCAACGGCGATCCATCGCAAGTGAAGCTCACGTTGACCCACGAAGAGATTGCGGAGATTATCGGCACGACGAGGGAGACGGTCAGCCGGCTTTTCTCGCAGTTCAAGAAAAAGCAAATCTTGCAACTCAAAGGCGCAAGTCTGACGATCCGTAACCGGGCGGCTCTGGAGAGACTGGTTAGTTCCTAACCTTGTTCGTCTTATTCCCGTTATTGCCTCTGGTGGCGTTGTGTGCTTTTACGAGTGGTATCCGCGGCTGCCTTGCCTCACGGTGTTACTCTTCGAGTTTCTGAATCTCCCGACGCAGCCAAGTCATTAAAGCCTCCACCATCTCCTCGTGCGTACCCGTCCGGTAAAGAGAGTCGACGGTGTGGCCCTGATCGTCGAGGGGAATGAGCCTGCAAGGCACGTCCTGTTCGCGAAGTTCCGCGGGAACGAGCTGTGTCAGTAAACACTCGCTGCAAGGATGAGGACGCGCCGACTGCTTGTAATTCAAGCAACTGGGAGAGTCTTCAAAAATGTACGAGGCGCGCCATGGTGCATGAGATGAACCAGCATAGCCGCCCTCTTCCAGAAATTTCAGTTCGAAGCGCAGGATGTCGAGGAGGTCGCGATTTTGATGTGGCATGGCATCCATGGAGAGACAATTCCTATTACAAACTTACTGCTTTGTGCCACATTCCTGGGTGACGAACGGCACAGTGGATCGTGATTGTGGGCACAGGGGTTGGGTTGGGATCTGGAAAACAACCTCAGACAGAGTTCAGAGTCCTTGGGTAGTATTTGTTTCTTAGCATTCCTGCAGAACGCGCAGAACGACCTGTCCCATGGCAGACTTGACGGCCGGAGAAGGATCAGCGCCCATCGCGAAATCGCGTCCCTCGATTCCGTAGACGACCAGTTGGCGTGGCAACCGCTGTAAGGCGCGGCTCAATTCGATAGCCTCGTGGAGGCCAAATGTGTGCGTGGAATTGTGAAAGACAGCGGCCGGCACCGAGTGAAGGGTGGCGTCAAAGCGCTCGATTGTGCCCGGAACTGCGCCAGAGCACATGACGTCAATCACGATGGTGAGGGTGGCGCGCTCCCATAGTTCGATGAGCCCGGTACCATCTCCCGTGTGTTCAAGCACGCGGTCAACGTTCGGGGCCTCGTTTCGAATCTGGCGGGCCACGATGAGTCCGGCGGCATCATCGCCGCGGTCGGGATTGCCGATTCCGATGACAAGAATGCTCGCGGGTTGAGCGGCTTCATCTCCCATAGTTCGCGCGAGCGCCAATCAATGTGTCCACGGCGAGTTTAGACCCTTTCTACGTCGATCCGCAAAAAGTGAGTCGCGCAGGAGATGCAGGGATCATAGTTGCGTACAGCCTGCTCACACTGCCATTTCAGTTCTTTCTCTGGCAAGTTCAGAAACTTGGGTATGAAATCCTCCAGATCCTGTTCGATCGTTCTTTGATTCTGAGAGGTAGGAGGAACGATCTTGGCTTCGAGAATAGTGCCATCCTGATCGAGACGATAGCGATGATACAGAATTCCGCGAGGAGCCTCCGTGCAGCCACAGCCCGTGCCGGCCCGAGGATGAACCGGGACGAACGGACTCTCGGGCGGTTCGTACTGCTCGATGATTCGCAATGCTTCATCGCAGGCGTATACCGTTTCCACGGCGCGAACGATGATGCTCTTGAAAGGATTGCGGCAGACCGGCCCGAGGCCAACGGCGCGCGCCGCCTCCTGTGCCAGAGGCGAGAGGCGGTCAAAGTTCAGGCTGTAGCGGGCGAGCGGACCGACGAAATAAGCGCCATGTTGTTTGAACACGGAGTGCAGAGCGTTGGAATGCTGTACATGCTGCTCGGCGAAATGCGTCTCGTACTCTCTGATGGGAATATCCAGTCCATCATTTGAGACGATGTGGCCGCCGTTGAAGGGATATTCCTGCGGATGGCGCAGAGCGACAAAAATGTAATCCCTCTCGAAATCTGGGAAAGGCAAAGTAGCCACCCAGCGCACCGTTTCAAGGGCAGCATCCCGCCCCCACTTCAGGCGCTCGGCTAGTTCGAGAAAGGTACTGCGCACGGGGAGCTTGTAGAAGCCGCCGACACGAACATTGATGGGATGGATCTCACGTCCGCCGAGCAAGCTGACGATCTGGTTTCCTATTTTCTTCAACTGCAGTGCGCGATTGACGATCGCAGGGTGGTCCTTGGCCAGTTGGATCGCGTCCGGGTAGCCGAGGAAATCGGGCGCATGCAGCATGTAGACATGGAGGGTGTGGCTCTCGATCCACTCGCCGCAATAGAGCAGGCGGCGGAGAGCCCGCAGTTGTCCGCCGATCTCGATGCCGAAGGCGTCTTCCATGGCGTGGATGGCGCTCATCTGATAGGCAACGGGACAGATTCCGCAAATGCGGGCGGTGATGTCGGGCGCTTCAGCAAAGTTGCGTCCGCGGAGCAGGGCCTCGAAAAACCGCGGCGGCTCGTAGATCTTCAGCTTCACATCCTGAACCTGATCACCCTTTAGCTTGATGTAAAGACCGCCTTCGCCCTCGACTCGAGCCAGAGCGTCAACCTTGATTGTTCTCATCGGGTGTCTGGTCATGTGCGCTCGCTCTCCTCGCTGGCCTTGCGGAACTGCCAGGCCCAGGCGTTGAATCCACGGAAGGCGCGAGTGATCTCGTCACTGCTTTGCCCGAGAATGCGAAACTGGCTGCTGAGCGATGCTGTGTTGGGGCTCTCCATCGGCCCAAAGCAGCCATAACAGGCGCGGTCGAAGCTGGGGCAGAGAGCGCCGCACCCGGCATGGGTTACCGGTCCGAGACAGGCCGCGCCTTGCGCCACCGCTATACAGACGGTACTCCTGCGCTTGCACTCCAGACATACGCTATACGTCGGGATATTGGGTTTTCGTCCGGCGAGGGTGGCGGCGAGCAACTCGATGAGCTGATGTTTGTTGATCGGGCAGCCCCGCAGCTCGAAATCCACGGGAACGTGTTCCGCCATGGGTGTCGAGAGTTTCAGCGTGTTGATGTATTTCGGCGTGGCGTACACGGCGCGAATGAAATCATCCACGTCTTTCCAGTTTCGCAGCGCCTGGATTCCCCCTGCGGTCGCGCAGGCCCCAATCGTGATGAGAGTCTTGCATTGCCGGCGCACTTCCTGGATCCGCTGCGCATCGTGGTGAGTGGTCACCGACCCTTCGACCAAACCGATGTCGTAAGGTCCCTTGAGCATCGTGCTGGAAGCCTCGGGGAAGTATGCGATGTCGACAGCGCCGGCCACTGCCAACAGTTCGTCTTCGGCGTCCAATAAACTCAGCTGGCACCCGTCGCAGGAGGCGAACTTGAAGATTGCGATTCGAGGCTTGCGCCTGACGTTAGAGCTCATATTTATCCAGTAATGGCCGTATCTCGTCGTAGCGGAAGATCGGTCCGTCTTTGCAGATGAAATGTGGGCCGTACTGACAGTGGCCGCAGAAGCCGAGGCCACACTTCATATTTCGTTCCATGGAGAGGTAGATGTTTTCCCGGGCAAGTCCGTGAGTTTCAAGATCGCGGGCCACGAAGCGCATCATGATCTCCGGTCCGCAGGCGAACGCTGTTGAACGTCCCGGCTGCAACCGCGCATATTTGAACAGCGTTGTGACCACGCCCACATGGCCGCGCCAGTTCAGACCACCGTAGTCCACCGTAACCAGGACTTGCGTGTCGCGTTGCCGCGCCCAGGCGGTCAGTTCCTTGCGGTACAGCAGATCACGGGGACTGCGTGCGCCGTAGAGAATTACCAGGCGTCCGTATTTGTCGCGGTTGTTCAGAACCTCGTAGATCACCGGCCGCAGGGGCGCGAGGCCGATGCCACCAGCGACGATGATGAGGTCCTGGCCTTGAGCGTGTTCGACGGGCCAGCCGGTTCCATAAGGACCGCGGACGCCGACGCCGTCGCCCACTTCGCGGCTGACCAAGGCATGAGTCGCTTGGCCGACGGAGCGGACTGTGTAGACGAGGCGGTCGCGTTCAGAGGGATTGCCGCTAATGGAGATGGGCAACTCGCCCACGCCGAAGACCCAGAGCATGCTGAACTGCCCGGGCTGGAAGCGATTGGCCCCGGCTCCGTTCGAGGGTTCCAGCGTGAGTGTGAACGTGTCGACAGTCTCCTTGACGACTTGCCGCACGGAGTACGAGAGCGGAAGCATCGGATCAGATGTGAGTGCGGTGGCCATAGTTAGCGTCCAACAGCGTAAACATCGAGCAACTGGAAGCGCGTCGCTTCCAAGCGCTGCTCCATGATCTGCGCAAAGCGTTTCAGGATTTCGTAGCCAAGATCATGATTCTGTTCGCACTTGGTGCGCAGACATTTGCCGTCCAGGGCGATGGCCCGCACGGATTCGATGGCGTGCGCGTGAGACTTCCATTGGTACGGCGGCAGCAGCCAGGACCAGCCCAGGACTTCGCCTTCGCCGAGGGTGGAGAGCATGACCGGCTTGCGTTGGGGCGGAAAGATTTCGAGCGCTACCTTCCCTGAGCGGATGAGGTAGAACTCGTTGGCTTCTTCGCCCTCACGGAAGATGTAAGTTCCGGCGTCAAACCGGACGTTGGAAGCGCATCCCGTCAGGAGATTGGTGTAGTACGACTCGAGCCCAGCAAAGAAGGGGTGATCGGCGATAATGCGCTCAAGAGTTTCCATGATTGCCTTCCTTCGAAGTGGTTGGTGATTCGCGGATGGCGCGTACCTCTTCGGTAATATCAATGCCAACTGGGCACCATGTGATGCAGCGTCCGCAGCCCACGCAGCCGGAAGTGCCGAACTGGTCGATCCACGCCGCCAGTTTGTGCGTCATCCACTGCCGATAGCGCGACTTGACGGAGTTCCGAATACTGCCGCCGTGAATGTATGAAAAGTTCTGGGTAAAGCAGGAGTCCCATTTTCGCCAGCGCTCGGCGTGCTTTCCGGTGATGTCGCTTACGTCTTCGACGGTCGTACAAAAGCAGGTGGGACAGACCATGGTGCAATTGCCGCAAGTGAGGCAACGCTGGGCGACGTGATCCCAGCGTGGATGTTCGAAGTTGTTGTAGAGCAGGTCGCGAATGTCCGACGAGTCAAGGCGGCGTTGAATCTGTGAAGCTGCATGCTCGACGGCGGCGTCTGCCTCCTGCCGAATTGCCGCCGACGCTTGGGAAACGCTCGACTTGAGTTCGGCAAGCATCGCACTGCCGGCCGTGCTGCCTGCCTCCAGTACGAACTGGTGCTTACCGGGACCGATGAGTTCTGTGAGTGCGAGATCGTAGCCGTGGTGGGCGCGGGGTCCTGTGCCCATCGAGGTACAAAAGCAGGTCGAAGCGGCCTGGGTGCAGTTCACCGCCACAATGAAAATGCTCTCGCGATGTGCGGCGTAAATCGGGTCATGGGTTTGACCGCCCTGCAGTACACGGTCCTGAACGGCGATGGCTGCCAGTTCGCAGGCCCGGACGCCCAGAAAAGCTCGTGGCGGCGGACTTGGAACGTTGTTCAGAATGGAAAAGGTATGGGTGGTTCGATCCGCGCTTAAGAGCCGGACCTCCGGGGGGTGCAGGTATCGCTTCCAGCTGTGCGGACCAACGACGTAGCCGAATGAGGCCTCATCGGCGCGTCGCTGCAGGCGGTACCGCCCGGGTTGCTGTTCATCTGTCCAGCCGACTGGCAAATCCGAGACGCGCTTAACCTCGTCGTAGACAATGGCGCCGTCGCGAGGAGCGGGGCCAATGATCTGGTAGCCTCGGCGTGCGAGAGCGTCCAATAGTTGCTGGAAATCTTTGCCTTCGAGGGTGTAGCGGTCAGCGTCGCCCGCTGGTGCGAAATTCATTTCAGAATCGTGAACGGCCTGCATGACTGAGCAATCCTCGCCTGGCTTCTGCTTCACTGAGCTTAGTCACTGCGCTGGGTGTTTGGGAGGTTGGCAGCACCTTCCGAAAGGACATAGCAGTTCCGGAAGGGTGTTTTTCCAAAAAGAGACTCATGAACTGATTTTTTCCAGACGGATGTCTACGCGAGGCAAAGAAGAGACGGCTGGGTTGGAAGTTGCAGCTCGTAGGGCGCTCTCGAAAGCTAGACACGAGAGATCCTTTCTCCCGTTTTGGCCCGTGATTGCCCGCGGGTCGAAATTGGGGACGGACGTGTGAATCAGTCCGCTGGTTCGGTAGCGTGCTCGAAAGCCAATTCTCGCTTGACGGTATGTACCAATGTCAGAGGAATGCGCACTCGCCTCAAGGCGCCGGATTGTCGGGCGACGCCTTCCACTGCGAAGCCATCACCTTCCGGAACCGGGTTTGAGACAAGATGCAAGTCTTCCCCGTAGAGTTTTATGTGTTTTTCCCTGGCGTATCCAAGTTTCTGAAGTTTGTCACAAATAGCTTGGCACTTGTCACTTCGAGTAGTCATAAAACAGATTAGTGCTAGGTCCCCTTTGGCCCCCAAGAACGATGGCAGCGCGCTTACACGGTTGGCTTTACCGGTACTGCCTCTGGACGTTGCAGCCATTTTGTTTTTTCGCAGTATTCGTACAATTCTTCGCGGAATTTGGGATGCGCAATCTCAATCAGCGCCTTGGCGCGCTCGCGGATGGATTTGCCGTGCAGGTAAGCCACGCCGTACTCGGTGACGACGTAACGGATGAGGCCGCGCGAGGTGACCACTCCCGCCCCCGGACTGAGCATCGGGACAATTCTCGAGATCGCTCCTTGTTTGGCTGTAGAAGAGATCGCAATGATCGGCTTGCCGCCTTTGGAACGCGAGGCGCCACGAATGAAATCCACCTGTCCGCCGATGCCACTGTAGAACTGCGTACCGACTGAGTCTGAACAGACTTGCCCGGTCATGTCGATCTGCAGCGCGGAGTTGATCGCCACCATGTTGTCATTGCGGGCGATGAGTCCCGGATCGTTCGTGTAAGCGGTCGGGTGGAATTCAAAGATTGGATTGTTGTCCACGAAGTCGAACAGCTTCTTGGTCCCCAACGCGAAACCAAGAATGATTTTGCGCGGTTTGAAGTTCTTGCGCGCCCCCGTGATCACGCCCGCTTCAATGAGGTCAATGACACCATCGGAGACCAGTTCGCTGTGAACGCCAAGATCCTTGTGATCGCTGAGGAAGGGAAGGACAGCATCAGGAATCCCGCCAATGCCCGTCTGTATGACGGCCCCGTCGTCGATCAGACTCGCGACGTGGCGCGCGATGGAGACCTGAAGATCGGTGACGACGGTCTTCTTGGTGGCGCAGAGCGGGCGGGAAGACTCCACCACCACGTCGATGTCGCTGACATGAATGAAGCTGTCACCGTACGTCCGCGGCATCTGGCCGTTGACCTGGGCTACGACCCAACGGGCACACTTCGCTGCCGTTAATGTGGTGTCGACGCCAATTCCGAAACTGCAAAACCCGTGCGAATCGGGCGGAGACACTTCGATCAGGGCGACATCGAGGGGCATCGCGCCGCTCTCGAAGAGGCCTTCGATTTCGCTGAGATAGATCGGGGTATAGTCGGCACGGCCTTCGTTGATGGCCTCGCGCACGTTGCCGCCGATAAACATCGCGTTGTGCCGGAAGTGCCCTTCCATTTCGCGAGCGACGTAGGGAGCGCACCCCATGGTCATCATGTGGACGATCTCGACATCACGCACGTATGGGCCTCGCCGCATCAGGGCCTCAACCAGGGTTTCCGGCTCGGCGCAACCGGGCTGGATGTAGACGCGCATGCCCGACTGCACGCACTTCATCGCTTCGTCGGCTGGCTTTATCTTGCTTGCATAATCACTTTCCCACGACATCGTACTTTCTCCTTACGCGCTTTTCGACGGGGCGCTTTCCCTGAGCACTTGATCGGCGATCGCGAGTTCGTAACCAACTGAGGCGAAATAAATCGCTCGATCAAAAAACTGTTCGAGTAGCTGCAACATTTCAAGTTCGCCAAAGACCTCGACCGGACGCTCGAGGATTGCTTCTTTCTTCACGAATTCCCACAAGTTCTCTTTGGTTAACACGATAACCCAGATGACTTCGCTGAGCGGCACCCTCTGGGAAGCCCGGCGGGCGCCGATTTGAAGATAGCGGGTTTGCAGGTCGGTCTCATCCTTGGCGATGAGCCACTCTCCCAGATGCCGGTAGATCTCGTATACCTTGTCCTTCAGTTCTTCGGGGGGTACATTGCGTTGATAAGTCTTGGCCAGTTCGGAGCTTTCAACTCGATCAAGCAAGCAGGTGGCGAGGGATTGGGAGTGGGTCTCGATCAGCCTGACCAGGCGGTAGAGCATCATCATGGCGGCCTCCGGGAGAATCAGCCAGCCTTTCAGTTTGATGCCAGGCACAACGCGAAACCATGACCCGCACTACAGCGAGATGTGATGGCGGTCACAGGGGGAGATCGCAGGCATTTCCGCGTCGCCAGGCCATCCCGGTCAACTTCCGCCAAGCCCGTTTCTGCGGGGATTCTTTGCTACGCCGCCGATGCCCTATTCGACTGGAGGCCCGTTAAAAGTCCCCGCTGGCGCCACCCCCTCCGGTTTGTCC
>Ga0075029_100001697_pt1 | contig 12585 bp, 14 predicted proteins | sample LitLauG_LLR_2013_FD_71391 | JGI IMG/M metagenome (GOLD analysis project Ga0075029, IMG submission 71391) | Freshwater sediment microbial communities from North America - Little Laurel Run_MetaG_LLR_2013 | ecosystem: Environmental > Aquatic > Freshwater > Creek > Sediment | place: USA...
ATCTGGAAGATATAGACGCCGCTGCCATGTAAAGTTAGAGTTCCCGATAACGATAGAGAGGAGGTGGACTTATACAGGCCAGGGGTGAGGGTTAGCCCGCTCAAATCTCCTGCCACCTTGTTTGTGGCTATCGAAGTCCGTCCGGCGGCGTCGTTATATGCGATGTTCAAGGAGGCTTGAGCGTGCTGCGCGGCAACATCGCCGGCGTCTTCGGTTCCGTTGACTACTCCGGGACCAAACCCAGTGACCGCAGTTCCTGCCCAAACCCCAAGGTTCCCGTTAACAACGGTAAGGCCGGTGTTGGTAACTGTGCTGCCGGCCAGAACCGCGTAGCTTCCGGCCGATCCGAGGTATACACTGCTTTGTGGCTGGGCTGTAGCCAGCGGGCAAAGAGTGAATGCCGCACCGAGAACAAGTAAGCTGAGTTTCCTCATAGACCCACCCTTCATTACACGGCTGACATCTGCCGTCTGGTTAGTTGCCCTAATCGGGCTAGTCCGGTAGCTAGCAAGCTTCGCGCCGGTGGAAAGTTCAAGGAGTTGTTTGTTCATACGGCACCCGATGTGCAGTTCTGATGCCAAAGCGTTGAGTTATTCCACATTGACCTGGCCACCGCAGGTTGAGAGAGGTGCGTCGCATAGTCGGGTGTTTAAGCGGTGGGCGCCCACGCGCGCAAGATGCCATCAGGCAAACTCTGCACTCGCCCTCCACAAAGCTGCACTTGCCCTGGCCTGGTTTCACTAGTGAGCGAGCCGAACACGGTATTGTCGCATGCTGCGGCGCCATTTTCGGCGGGAATTCCACCAAATCACATGAGGTTTTGGAAGCTCCATGTTGCGGTCTCCATCGATCCTGCTTTGGTTTGAAATCTGCTCACTGAAGAGCCGATTCTGAATAAACGACTTAGGGACCTGGTTATGTTGTGTTACCTGCCAACGTGGCTGATCTGAAAAAGTCGTCCCATTCCGGATCGGAAAGAAGGAGATATCATGTCACAAACGAGAGACGCTAAAGGCCGGTGGATGCACAGTGTTCTGGCGGCAGACACTCTTACAGGCGATAAGGTCTTGAACCGTCAGAAAGAGGACCTGGGAACAATCGAACATTTGATGATCGACGTAGAGAAAGGCCGCGTCGCTTACGCGGTTCTATCGTTCGGGGGGTTCCTGGGTATGGGCGATAAGTTGTTTGCCATCCCCTGGAGTGCCTTGATGGTTGACACCGTGGAAAGGCAGTTCATCCTGGACATCGATAAGAAATTGCTCGAGCGCGCCCCCGGTTTCGACAAGGCTCACTGGCCGAACATGGCCGACCGGGCCTGGGGCGCCGAAGTCAACACCTATTACGGTGCGAAGCCTTACTGGACCTAGCGGCCGGGAGGGTGAGCGCCATCGCGCGGCACTGGATTGGAGGCACATCGAGCATTAGGGACGCTCTGGCGCGGCTGCGGCGACCTCGCTGATAGCAGGTTCCAGTTTGGGACACGCGAGTTCCTGAACGTGCTCCAGTGCCTGAGCGAGGCTCGTGGACAAACGGTGTGGTTGAGTCCGCTCGAAACGTGCCATGGCTTTTTGCGTATCGCCGCTGAATCCCCAGACGCAGACCACCACTTTGAGTCTTGGAAAGCGCTCCCGGATCTGCTGGCACATGGCCCGCGCCGGAGCGAACGCGTAAGGAGGCAACGACGAAATGCAGACTACGTCGCTCCGTCCGGCTTCAATCAAGGTCAGCCAGTCATTGGGAGATTGTCCGCCGAAGGGAAAGGACACGGTCGCGAAACCCGTGCGCTCCAGGAGCTGAGCCAGCATGGCGGCAGTCAATTCATCGGCCCGATCATGGGCAGGAAGGCAGATGATCCTAGCGCTGGGATGGCCCACGGCGGCATCCGCGGACGAGTTCTTCTCCTCTTCATACTCGGAGAACTCGGCGATCATCTCGTTGATGCTGAGAAAGAGAAAGTCTTCCCTGGCTGCGTCAATGGCGCCTTTGTGCCGGTCCTGTTCAGCCATGCTCAAGGCCGGAATCAGCACCGAGTCGTACAACTCCACCAAGGGCTTTCCCCTAAGAAACTGGCCCACGATGGACTGTGCTTCCGATTGGTCCATGGCGAGCAGGCGCTGGTAGATCTGGGCTTGGGCTGCAAGAACGGGTTCATCTCCCAGCAGAATGTGCAGAAATGACAGTTGGGGAACGTAGCGGCCCAGAACCACCACGCAGACCGTGAGCGGGGTCGAGAGAATCAGGCCTGCCGGTCCCCAGAGAACGGCCCAAAACACGGCGGTCACCAGCAGCGCGAGGGAAGAGATTCCGACGTGGGCGCCGTAGAGCCAGGGTTCCACGAAGTTGGCGATGATCAGTTCGAGGCTCGCCACCAGCAGGAATACCAGCAGGGGCCTGAGCCATCCGTCAAAGACGGCCAAGGAGAGTGCGAGCGGGAGCGTGGCGGCCACGGTGGTTCCTATATACGGCACGATTCGCAGAAGGCCGGCGACCACTCCCCAAAGCGCCGGATTGGGTACGCCAATCCAGTAAAGGCCGAATCCAAACAAAGCTCCAAAGCTCGCATTGACCAGGAATTGCATGAGGAGGTAACGGCTGACGCGGCCCGAGGCATCGTCAAGCGCCTGCGTCATGAGGTTCAACTGGCCGAGCCCGGCCAGCCGCAAAAGGCGGTTCCTCAGGTCCTCCCTCTTCAAGAGCATGAAGACCGTAAAGATGACTACCATTCCCGCCGTGCCGAGAGGCGCCAGAACAGGCCAGCCCAGATCGCGAAGCTCAGTCCATTCGCTGGTGGAGGGTTGAACCACCACAACGGGCATCGGAGGCACGGTCGCGGGAAGGGCAGCCGGCCTCTTCTGCCTCGGAGCCTGCGGTGAAACCGGGGTTGCCGCAGCCGGGCTGGTGAGTTCCCGCGCGATCTCCCGCACGCTCGCGGCCGCGTGGCCCACATCTCCGGTTAACGGAACATGGAAGGCTTCGATCTTGGCATGAATATTCTGGCGGTATAGAGGGAGTTGATTGGCGACATCAACCAACTGGCTGGCGATGACCCAGCCGATGCCGCCGGCCAAAGCGATCGACACCAGGACGGTTGCGAGAACGGAAACTACGCGCCCGGCGCGAAACCTCTGGAAGACGGCCACCACCGGAGTCAATACAAACGTCAGGACGAGAGCAAAGGCGAAGGGGATTAAGATTTCGCGCGCAAAGTATAGCGCGGCGACAGCCCCGAACAGGGCAATGGCCCCACCATTGCCCCGGAGCCTGGAAGGTGTAGCGAGCCCTGCTGGAGAGAGGCTGTGCTTCACCGCCGGAAGACTCTCATTGCGACGGATCTTTTCCCCGCGTGGCTTGGACGCCCTTCAGAATCGCGAGGCCGAGGAGGACAATCGCGCCCACCGCGATCCAGTGGGTGGCGACATGCAATATCACGGCGCCATAAATCAGCCCGCCAATCAATATCATGAAGCCGATAAGGTAAATTCCGAATGACATCGCGGCTCCTTTCGCTCGCCGGAGGCTTGTTCCACTAACCCAGAGTTAATGGATGATCCCGAACGCGTAGACTAAGAGCAGCAGCAGCAGTATCGTACCCAATCCCACGCCGGCGCCGCCGCCGTATCCCCAGCGACTGTGGCCGTAATATCCGCCGCCACCGCCTAAAACCAACAGCAAAATAACAATCAGTATGAGCATCGTCGATCTTCCTTTCTCCTAAACATTGAATCGGGCCGTGTCCGGCCTACTTCTCGAATATTTTTTCAACCTGGCCGATTTTCTTCTGGACCTTGCCGCCAAGGTTTTCGGCTTTACCTTCAGCTTCCAAGTCAGGGTTTTTCGAAACCTGGCCGACAGTCTCCTTGACTTTCCCTTTAACTTCATGAAACGCGCCTTCGATTTGATCTTTCGTGCTTTTGCTCATGTTTGTTTCTCCTTTGTCGACATCTGTCGAGTATCTGAGCGGAACGCTACTTTCACTCGGAGGAAGTAGCCTTCTGGTTCTTCACCTGCAGTTCGTTCACTACTTGCTGAACGTTGGGAACGGACGCCGCGATCCTCTCGGCTTCCCGCCGCCGGGATTGGGAATCGACCTCGCCGGTCAGCGTGACCACGTGGTTCTTGACCGCGTACTTTACGCCATCGTGAAGCTTGCCTTGGATGAGCGCAGCGTCCAGGTTCTGTTCAATGCCCTTATCCAGATCCAAATTCATGGCCTTGGCATCGCTCTCGGAGCCCACTGGTACCACCGCAATCTGGTCCGAAACCACCTGTCCGCCTGCGATGGATCTGGCAATGCCTTCCGCCTGCGACTTGTCATTGTCACCCGCGACCTGGCCGCCCAGGATCACAACGCCCTTTTCGCGGTCCTGAGTGATGGATACCTTTTTCAGGCCCGCCTGATCAAGCGCCCTGCGGATATTTTCGGATACGTCGGGCGATTTCATCGTCTGTGAGCAGCCTGTAAGGATTCCGGCGGCAATCATCGCCAGCAACACGGGCCAATCGGTGAGAATTCTCATGTTCAAACTTCCTTTCCGTACCAACTCACAAGAGCAGCTTTGGGGCCGAATCGCGGCGCCCGAGGAGGTGCGTCATTCAACTCAACCTTCTCAAGGCTGCGCTCCGCTGTGGGATCCCACAGTCCTGGTGTACACTTTGCTGAACTCGGCGCCCCAGATGAAGAGTTGCGCGGAGTAGTACACCCAGAGCAGGATGACAATCGGCGAGCCAGCGGCGCTGTAAGTCGATCCAAAGCCTGTTGTCGCGAAATACAACCCGGCGAGCAGCTTGCCAATCGTAAACGGCAGTGCGGTGATCATGGCTCCCAGGGCGACGTCGCTCCACTTCAGGGTAACGTCCGGCAGGATCTTGTAGAGGGCTGCAAACAGCACGGTTATGACGAGATATAGGATCACAAAGGTGGCGGCCCGCGGCACAGAAGCCCTCATTGCCGAGATCAAGGCGTTGCCCACCAGAGATACCAGGAGCAGGAAACCCATTCCTAGCACGGTCGCGAACGAATAGAACCGATCCCTGATCAGACGAATCATCGTGGCGGCATGGTTTCGATCGAAGGGAAGCGGAACCTCCCAGATGGTGTTCATCGCGTCGTGCAATTCCACGAACACGGAAGAGGCGCCAAACGCCAAAGTGGCCAGGCCGAGCAGGGTCGCGATGACACCGGTTCGGGGCTGGTAGGCGCGCATGAGAAATTCCTGAATGCTGCGTGCGACGACGGGCCCGGCCATGCCCTGGATTTCCAATGCCAGCCGGCCTTCGGCAACTTTTTGTCCATAGACTGCAGCGGCCACCGCGACGGCTATGACGAGAACAGGCGCCATGGACAGCAGGGTATAGAAAGCGACGGAAGCGCCGAGCCGCGGAGCGTTATCCCGGACCCATTCGCTGGATGCTTGCCGGAACACCCGCGGCAGTGCCCTGAGCAAAGACCGCGGGGTTGTACCGCTACAACAGTCACCTGGAGGTCCACAGTTCCCTGTCGAACGCGGTTCTGCACGACTGATTCCCGGCAATGCTTTCAACGGTGTTTTTGGAGGCACTAAGTGTCTTCCTAATCCCACTTCCCCCCACTCCGCCCTCCGCCGCAGCCTGGGAATGCATAATCCGGACACACCGGCTCCGATGGACTAAGTGGATCGCCAATCCGCCACAACTTGCCAAGGCGGCCCGGAAGGCCGCGGCCGACCATTACAAATCGGATACGACCCGGCCGCGTTTCCGGCGCCTTCCTGCCGTCGGCATCTTCCGCATGGCGAGGTGCAGATATTGCACTCCGGCTCAAGTAAAGTTCGGCTAACCCCATTGGACTCTATGATGGACCACGGGGTGCTAAAGGCAATGCAAGGCCCGTACAGGCGAAAGGACGGCGATGCAGAAAGCACAAACCGACGTGGTGCGGCTCCAAGAGATTCTGGAACGGAAAGAGGCCGAATTGGGCCGGGCCTTGCGAATGCGGGATGATATCGCCATCCAGAAAAGCGCGGATCAAATGGATGAGATTCAGTATGCGTCGGAGCGAGATCTGGCGATTCGCAATGTAGACCGCGACTCCACCCTGCTCCGTGCCGTGAAAGCCGCATTGGCTCGCATTCACGACGGCAGTTTCGGAACCTGCATTGAATGCGAATCGGCGATCAGCCCAAAACGCCTCGCGGCTGTGCCATGGGCGCCGCGTTGCATCCAATGTCAGGACGCCGCCGATCGGGACGGGCGGGGCAGAGCGGATGTTAGCGAGACTCTCGTCAATGCCGCGTAATCCAGCCGTGAAAACCGCGTCGGGCATTCCAACCATCGCGTTTCTCGGTGACTACTTGCCGCGCAAATGCGGAATTGCCACGTTTACCTCGGACCTGCTTGGGGCAGTGGCAGCGCGCTACCCCCGAAGCCAGTGCTTCGCGGTGGCGGTCAACGACATCGAGGGGCGCTATCAATATCCCGACGTCGTTCGTTTCGAGATTGAGGAGCAGGATCTCGAGTCTTACCGCAGCGCCGCCCGCTTCCTGAACTCCAGCGACGTGGACATCGTCTCGCTCCAGCACGAATTCGGCATTTTCGGCGGGCCGGCGGGCAGCCACGTATTAGCCCTGCTGCGCCAATTGAAAGCGCCTGTTGTCACTACGCTGCACACCGTTCTCCTCAACCCGAATGCCGACCAGCTTCGCGTGATGCGGGAATTGATCGCGCACTCAAACCGGCTTGTGGTCATGGGGGAGCGGGGACGGACGATCTTGCAGGAGGTTTACCAGGCGCCCCGAGCCAAGATCGATCTCATCCCGCATGGCATTCCCGACGTGCCATTCGCCGGCCCTGATTGTTACAAGGACCAGTTTGGCCTGGCCGGAAAGAAGGTGTTGCTTACCTTCGGGCTGCTCTCGCCGAACAAGGGAATCGAACACGTACTCAACGCCCTACCGGACATCGTGGCGGAGTTTCCCGACCTCGTCTACATCGTGCTGGGCGCCACACACCCCCACGAGCTGCGCACGCGAGGCGAAGCCTATCGCCTGAGCCTTGAGGCCATCGCTGCCAAAAATCAACTTGAGAACCATGTCATCTTCCACAACCGGTTTGTGAAGTTGAAGGAACTGACCGAGTTCATTGGAGCGGCGGATCTTTACGTCACTCCTTATCTGGACGAAGCTCAGAGCACCTCGGGAACATTGGCGTATGCCTTTGGCGCTGGTAAGGCCGTGATCTCCACGCCCTACTGGCATGCCGCCGAACTGTTGCGGGACCAGCGCGGCGTATTGGTGCCATTCGGCGACGCGGGAGCGATTGCGCGCGAGGTCAGTGGGTTGTTGCGCGATGGAAAGCGGCGAAACGCGATGAGCGATCACGCCTACAAGCTGGGCCGCGAAATGGTGTGGAGCAACACAGCGAGCCTGTACATGCGCTCCTTTGAACTGGCACAACGGCAAGGGGTAGGGGCGCACCCAGAGTCGGTTGGGGCCAGCCGGTTCGGCCATCGGCCGCATGAATCGCCGGAGTTGAATCTCGCTCATCTTTACCATATGACCGATTCGACAGGTCTTTTCCAGCATGCGAGCCTGACTGTGCCGAATCCAGCGGAAGGCTATTGTACGGACGACAACGCCCGCGCACTCCTTCTGGCGGTGTTGCTCGGCCAGTTGGAGGAGGCTCCCAAGAGCGTCCGGGCTCTCGCCACGACCTACGCCGCATTCCTGGACCATGCCTTCGATGCAAAAACGTCACGCTTCCACAATTTCCTCAGCATCGACCGCTGTTGGCTCGACGAACAGGGGTCTGAGGATAGCCATGGCCGGGCGATTTGGGCGCTGGGCTCCGTGGTTGGGCACTCGCCGAACCGGAGCTTGAAGGCCAACTCCGAACGACTGTTTGCGCAGGCGCTGCCGGCCTTGACGGACTTCACTTCGCCGCGGGCTTGGGCGTTTGGCCTGATCGGCATTCGCGAGTATCTGCGCCAGGTGAAGGATGACCAACTGGCCTGCGATGTGCGCGAGGATCTGACTGCGCGCTTGATGAACCTCTTTGATAAAGTCGCAAAGCCCGGCTGGACGTGGTTTGAAGAGCGGTTGACTTATGACAACGCCAAGCTGGCTCACGCTTTAATTGTCAGCGGACGCGCCACGGGGCAAAATAGGGTCTACGACCGAGGCATAGAGGCGTTGCGCTGGCTTGTGGGCGTGCAGACCCCGCGGCATGGCCAACTGCAGCCCGTTGGCAGCAACGGCTTCTATCAGCGAAACGGCGTCCGCGCGGACTTCGACCAGCAGCCCATTGAGGCGCAGACCACGGTGTCGGCTTGCCTGGAAGCGTATTGTGCCACGGCCGACCCGTGGTGGTACGAGCAGGCCCAGTGCGCCTTCGATTGGTTCCTCGGGTGGAACGACCTCGGACTGGAACTCTACTGCCCTCAGTCCGGGGGCTGCCGCGATGGGCTGCACGTAGACCGGCGCAACGAAAACCAGGGGGCAGAATCGACGCTGGCGTTTCTCCTGTCGCTTACCGAAATGCGGCTGGTGCAAAACACTGCGACCAACCTTCGGCGAGCCGGCATGGCAGCAACAGTCACCCGATAAAGCAGGATCGCGATGGCACAAATTCTGGCTGCAACGAAACAAGAAGTCACCCAAACTGAGGAGAAGAAATTGGCATCCAGCAACACATCATTAGCATTAGATTCCCGGACTGAAGACGTATTAGCCTATTTACCGGTCTCGAGCACTGTGGAGTACGGCAAGGGCAAGATGATCTACGGTCCCGACAATTTCTCGAACCGTATCTATCTGGTGGTCGCGGGCAAAGTGGGAATCTCGCAGGTAGCTTTAGACGGCAGCGAGGTACTACTTGAGATCGTCCGGCCCGACGAGTTGTTCGGCGAGTCGGCCTTCCTCGATATCCCTCGCCGCTCCGAGCGCGCCATAGCGGTCGAAAAGGCCAAGTTGATGGCCTGGGCAATTTCCGACATGGAAGACCTTGTCACGAAACGGCCACGCCTGGCGCTGGCGTTGCTGCAAATCCTGGCGCAGCGTAACGCCGTCTTCACTCGCCGAATCGAGAGCTTTGCGATCGACAGCATCGAACAGCGGCTGGCCCGTTCACTCCTTCACTTCTCCGAGAGGCTGGGCAGCCCGGAGGACGATGGATCCGTACGGATAATGCCGTTGACCCACAAGATGCTGTCGGAGTACGTCGGCACCACCAGGGAAGTCATCACGCACTATATGATCCGATTCCGGAAGCAAGGTTACGTTAGCTATTCACGGCGTGGTATCCACCTCTATTGCGACACTCTGAGAACGGTGGTCTATAGAGCCGAGTCCGCGTCGGTCGAGACAAGCAATTAGGGCCCTGGTGGGTTGGCCGCCAACGTGCACACACTATCGAAAGGAGTCTGACTATGAAAACAAAGTTGATTGTATTGACATTGCTGGCCGCGGGAGCTGTCTTCGCTCAGCTATCCATCGGGGTGAGAATTGGCGCGCCGCCACCAATGCGTGTGGTTAGAGTTCAGCCACGAAGCCCGGGTGAAGGCTATTCCTGGATAGCGGGCTACTGGTACCCAGTTGGCAACCACTATAAATGGCACGATGGATACTGGACCCGTCCGGCGTACTCGGGTGCCCGCTGGGTGGAACCCCGTCACGATGGCGAGCGCTACTATGCCGGCTACTGGGATGGCGATCGCGGCCACGTTGCCCACGACCACCGCACTGACCGCGACCGTAACAACCGGGACTTCAATCGCGACCACGACCACCAATAGTTTTGTGGCAGTGCCCGACGTGGGGCAGGCCATCGGTTATCCTGGCCTGCCAGTCGCAGGAGCCGCCTGGGCTGGCAGACAACAAGAACCGATCGTCTGCCCCACTACTGCCAGGCAAACCCTGCACTTTCCTCAACAAAACCTGCACCCACTGCAACACCTCCTCGTCCGCCAGCGCCCCGCACTCGATCAAACCTTCTTCCAACCCCTTAGCCTGCACTAGCGGCGTTGCCCTTAGCCGGGCGGCCGGAGATGGCTCTCACCGTGCACTGACAAGAGTCGCAACAGGTACAAGAGAAAGGAAAGAGGTAAAAAGAAATGAAATTAGTCATTGTGGCCGGTTTGGCCTTCACGACATCGTTATTAGCGTACGACAAAGCGCCCGCCAAGCGATTGGGCGAAGCTGCGGCGGTTTTCTCAGAAGTAATGGCAGCGCCGGACAAGGGAATCCCGCAAGACTTGCTCGACAAGGCACACTGCATCGTCATCGTGCCAAGTCTCAAGACGGCGGCGTTCATAGTCGGCGGGAAGTATGGAAAGGGATATCTATCCTGCCGGAACCACGGCGGCGAAGGCTGGTCGGCGCCCGCAACGGTTCGGATCGAGGGCGGGAGCGTTGGCTTTCAGATCGGCGGTTCCACGACCGACCTGATCATGCTGGTGATGTCGGAACGCGGAGCGGACAAGCTGCTATCGAGCAAGTTCACTTTGGGCGCCGAAGGATCGGTAGCCGCAGGTCCCGTGGGTCGCACGGCCACGGCTCAAACCGACGCCCAGATGCACGCCGAGATTCTTTCGTGGTCGCGGTCGCAGGGCCTATTTGCCGGGGTCGCTTTGGAAGGAGCCACCCTGCGGGAGGATCTGGACGACAACGCCACGCTTTATGGCAAGAAACTGGAGAACCGGGACATCGTGACCCATGGGCGGCCCGCGCCCAAGTCGGGCGCGGCGCTGATCGCTCTCCTGGACAAATACTCCCAGCGAGAGGGTTCTCGATCGGGAACCGAACAACAGTAAAGGACAAAATGAAGATCATCAACACGTTCCTGACGGTATGCGGACTTGTGGCGGCACAGTCGTCGCAAGCTCCAAGCCCGGTTCAGCAGTCAACCGAGAATGCGGCCAGGATGACCGCTGGCACGATGCCTATCTATCGCGTCACGGTAGTAGCGCGGACCACGAAGGCGATTAATTACAATCACCGCAGCGGGTCCACGAATATCGATTTCCGCGGAACAGCCCTCTTGCCTGAGGCCCGCGGTGAGGCTAGGGTGGAGAGTAAGCAAGGCGTGATCAAAATCGACGCGCGCATGGAGAAGCTGCAGCCCGCCACCAAGTTCGGTCCCGAGTACCTGACTTATGTAATGTGGGCCATTACGCCCGAAGGCCGTGCCACCAACGTTGGCGAAGTGCTCTTGAATGGTGACAAGACCAAGCTGGATGCCACAACGGAGTTGCAATCGTTCGGCTTGATCGTAACCGCGGAGCCGTATTTCGCGGTGACCCAACCCAGCGACGTCGTGGTCATGGAGAATTTCGTCAGGAAAGATACGACGGGAACCATTGAACAGGTCGACGCGAAGTACGAGCTCTTGCAACGGGGCCAGTACACCTTGAATGTTAACCCAGCCGACATCAAGCCCCTGCGGCTTGACTCGAAGGTGCCATTGGAGTTGTACGAGGCGCGAAATGCCGTCCAGATCGCACGCTGGACCGGCGCAGATAAGTACGCCGCGGATACCTTCCAAAAGGCCGTCGTAGGCCTGGAGAATGCGGAGGGCTATCTGAAGGGTAAGTCCGGAAAGAAGCCAATCGGCACGGTGGCGCGCGAGGCGGTCCAAATGGCCGAAGACGCCCGCATCATCACGGTGAAGAAGATCGATGCGGAGCGGCTGGCCAATGAACGCCAGGCTAGTGAAGAACGTGAAGCGCGCTCCGAAAGCGGACGCGTTGCGGCACAAGCCGACGCTGCGCGTACCACACGGGACGCGGAGGCGGCGCAGGCTGCCGCGCTGGCCGAAGCCGACCGCGTGAAGCGAGAGAACGCCGCGAAGATGGAGGCTGCACAGAATGAAGCGGATCGTGCAAAGCGGGAAAGCGCTGCACAGATGGCGGCCGCGCAGAACGAGGCCGATCGCTTGAAGAACCAGAACGACGCCCAGACCGCTGCCGCACAGAACGAGGCTGATCGCCTGAAGCGCGAGAACGACGCACAGCGGGGCAGCGCCCAGGCCGAACTCGCCTTTGCGGCCAGGCAGAAGGCGCAATTGGAAGCCGAGAAGGTGGAACTGCGAGCTCAGCTCCTGAAGCAGTTTAACGCCATCCTGCAGACTCGCGACACAGCACGTGGCTTGATCGTAAACATGTCGGACGTCCTTTTCGACACGGCCAAGTTTACGTTGCGGCCTTTGGCGCGGGAGAAACTGGCCAAGGTAGCCGGCATCGTCTCCGGGCATCCCGGTTTGAGGCTGGACGTGGAAGGTCACACGGACAGCGTGGGCGGTGACGAGTACAATCAGCGCCTCTCCGAACAACGGGGCGACGCGGTTCGCGATTACCTGACACACGAAGGTATGGCCGCAGGTTCGGTCACGGCAAGGGGCCTCGGCAAGAGTGATCCGGTGGCTTCCAATGACACCGCCAGCGGACGGCAGCAGAATCGACGCGTGGAGATCGTGATCTCCGGCGAGGTGATTGGCACGCAGATCGGCGGCACGCCAATCGCGGCCAGGTAACCATATAACGGGCGCACTTGCAGGGGCGGAGCCGTTACGGCAAGCCCCTGAGTGCCACCGGTATTACAACGCTGGCGACCG
>Ga0075029_100001698_pt1 | contig 12581 bp, 10 predicted proteins | sample LitLauG_LLR_2013_FD_71391 | JGI IMG/M metagenome (GOLD analysis project Ga0075029, IMG submission 71391) | Freshwater sediment microbial communities from North America - Little Laurel Run_MetaG_LLR_2013 | ecosystem: Environmental > Aquatic > Freshwater > Creek > Sediment | place: USA...
ATCATGATGATGGGCACTTTCGCATCCTGCGGCAGCGCAAAGCCGTGTGCTTTCTGTACGTAAACCCTCACCTCGTCGCCAGGCTGGATGCGTTCGGCGAGGAAGGTCGAGGCAAGCCCCAATCTTTTGCGCTTGCCGACAATGTAGCGCACGCAGTCTACCGTGAGGGACAATTTGCCCGGAGTGGCATTGTGCGATGACGAGATCGAATAGAGCCGCGGTTGCAGCGGTTCCAGCGCTTCGACGAACGCTTCGGGATGCGGGCGGACGCCGGAGAATTTCTGCAATGCGGCCATCACGTCGAGCGTTGCGGCATCTCCATCGGGATCGTCGCCCTGCGCCAGCGCGCGCGCTTTTTCACGTTGTGCGCCGCCAGTGATGAACGAGATAAGTTCAAACAGCGTATCCGGTGCAGGCGACAGCGAGACCTCGTCGGTCAGAACCTCGCGAAGCGTTCGGCCTCTCACCTCTGTCGTATGCGAGGCGCCGAGCAGGGCGATAATCTGATCGACATGGCCGAGTTCATTGCGGGCGAAGATGCCGAAGGAATCGCCGACGACATAGTCGAGGCTGCTGCTGCTCAAGTCGAAATCAATGTGCCAGGTTTCCTTTTCCGATCCCTTCTTGTTAAGCAAACGCCGCGACACGAAAGTCGCGGGCACCGGATTGTCACGCGAACGGCCCGCTTCCGCGATCGGCCGGGGAGCCGGTGCGGTTGGCTCCCCTGCGGGGGTTTTTGCTGCGAGAGGCGCCTTGTCCAGGTCCTCGTAAAGTGTTTTCAGCATCCGGGCGGTTTCCTTGCCGCCGGGAACACAGAGGTTGAGGCGTGCCTCCGCCTTGCTCGCGATCGCTTCGGAATAATCGTGACAATTGTAGCCGCACTGGCCGCAATCCTGCTGCGCCATCGCGGCCATCATACGCCTGCGCAGCGGCCGCCCTTCCGCGAGCTTCATGCGATCGACGATCGGGATTGTCTGGTCGTGCCAGGGCGCCTCGCCGTCGTCGCCATCGCCTGCAGGAGCCTCCATGACGGCGGCGCCCTGCTCGGCGGTCAACGGCGTTGGGGCTTCGCTCAGAAACCCGGCGAAAAAGCCGTTCAGCCACGAACGCTGGGCTTCGGAGAACGGTGCGCTCGAGGGAATGATTTCGATTTTCGGCGGAGGCGTCATCTGGTTCATGTCGAGGTCTCCGCATCTGCGAGCCTGCGCAACGCCTCGCCATCATGGCGGCGCGCGAACGACAGGAAGGTCTCGCCTTTGGAGGTGCGATGCGCGAGATAGGCCTTGAGCAATTTCTCAACCGTCCTGGGCGCGTCCTCCGCCTTGAGGTCGCGGTAGACCTCTTGCCCGAGATCGGCATCAAGACCGAAGCCTCCACCGGCGAACAGGTGGTAGCCTTCGACGCTGTCGTCGGTATCACCGACGGGAACCTTGGCGGCGATCAGGCCTATGTCGCTGATGTAGTGTTGAGCACAGGAATGGTGGCAGCCAGTCAGGTGGATATTCAGTGGCGTATCGATTTCAACGCGCGGATCGCACCAGTCGCCGATCGCCGCAGCGTGACGCTTGGTGTCGGAAGCCGCGAACTTGCAGCCCGCATTGCCGGTACACGCGATCAATCCGGCGCGAATGTGTGACGCCGTGACCGCAAGACCGGCCGCCTCGATCGCAGCGATTGCGAGCCGAACCTTGTCGTCCGCCACGCCCGAGATCAGCAGGTTCTGCCACACGGTGAGGCGGATTTCGCCGTCGCCGAGGTCCGAAGCAATTTTGGCCAGGCCGCGCATCTGTTCGCAGGTCACTTTGCCGAGCGGCAGCGAAACGCCTATCCAGTTCAGACCCTGCTGCTTTTGCTTGTGCACGCCTATATGCGCCATCCGGTCGAAGGCAGGGCGCGGCGCCAGGGCTTCCGCTGGCACCCGCGTCAACGCGCACCCTAGCTTCTGCTCGACAAGCGCAAGGAACTTGTCCATTCCGATACCGTCGATGACATATTTCAGGCGTGCCTTGAGACGATTGGTACGATCGCCGGTGTCGATGAATGCCCGGACGATCGCATCAGCAACCCCGGTGGCATCGGCCGGCCTGACGATGATGCCGGTCTCCCTGGCAAAATCCCGGTGGCCGGTGATGCCGCCGATAGCGAGGCGAAACCACACGCCGGGTTCAACCCCGAATCCGTCTTTCACTTCAACCGCTGCAAAGGCGATATCGTTGGTGTCCTCGAGCACGGCGATCTTGCCGGCACCGTCAAAGGCGACGTTGAACTTGCGCGGCAATCCGTAGAGTGAGCGGTCGTTGAGGATGTGAAAGTGCCATTCGCGGGCATATTGGCGGGTGTCGATCAATTCCTGCGGATCGATTCCGGCCGTGGGTGTCCCGGTGACGTTGCGAATATTGTCGGCGCCAGAACCGCGCGAACACAGGCCGAGGTCCTGGATTCCTTCGATCAGGGCTACGGCATTCCTCGGTGGAACTTCCCGCACCTGAAGATTGGCGCGAGTGGTGACGTGGCAATACGGTCCGCACAGCCGTTCGGCAAGATCGGCCATTCCGGCGAATTGCCAGTGCTTGAGTACGCCGTTGGGAATTCGCAACCGGCACATATAGGAGTCCTGCGCGGGTGCTACATAAAACAGGCCGTGATAGCGCCAGCGAAAATTGTCGGCCGGTGACGGCGGCGAATTGGTCGATGCCTGCTGCTTGAGGCGCGGATAGGCATCGAAGGGATGCTCTTCGCGCTTGAACTTTTCCTGGTCAGCCAGTTTCCTGCCCGACGCCAAGACCCTGTCCTGCGCCTTGAAGTGCGCGGCATCCGGTCCGACTGGCTCAGCGTTGAGTTTGGCCTGACCGCCACCCGGGCCGCGCCGGATCCTGCTGATTTGCAGGCCGGTGGTGAAACCCTCCAGATAGCGTTTCTGCTCGTCGGTAAATTCGACTGAGACCGTATCGATCTTCATAGCGCGTAACGAAGCTCCTGCGGCCACGACTGGTGGCATCAACGGGAAGGAAGACGTGACCGGACTGAAATCGGGTTGGCGCGATTGCCGCCCCTCCTCCAGATGCGGTCCGACCAGCCTCGTTGCTGCGGAAATCCATCTTGGACATTGAGCCAGCGGGCATCTGCGACGGCTGGCTGCACTGCAACATTCAAGTTGCGTGCCATCGAGCCGGACTAGAATTATCTTTATTTTACAGCGAGGTGACCGAATCAGATGGAACTGTTTGCTATCGGCTGCTCCCGAAATTCGAGCAAGATGCCTAAACAATAATCCAAATGAAAGTATGCCTAATAAATGTTCACAGAGGCTTCCAGCGTCCGATCCGGAATGATGCCAGGTGTCCCGCGATGTCATCGGCATCAAAATTTGGCCCGGCGAAGGCTCCTACAGGGTGAGGCGAGTTGGCTGCCAACTTCCCCCGGTCCAACGCAGCAGCGTACAGGTCCGGCCTGAACACGCGCTTTGCGGTGCCGAGCGCCTCGGCGCTCATCGGCGCCTGTCCCCAGCGCACCATCTGCGCGTAAAGCCATGCGGCCTGGACCGGATCGGGCCGAGATGCGTCTTCCCGCCCCAACAGCAGATAGCGGCGGCTTTCGCGAAAGGTGCCATCTGGCGATATCTTCAGGCGGCCTTCCAGCGTCCGCAGGATCAGATCGGCATCGACGCCGATATACTCCGGACGCGCCAGAACGAACGCGACCTCGGCCCGGTTCTGCGGCTGTTCGATGAATTCGGCCGCGCGGGATGCCGCTCGAACGAGCGCCGCCACAACTTGTGGATTCTTCTCGGACCAGCCTGCTCTGATCGCCAGCACTTTCTCGGCCGCACGTTCAAGAATGTCCGATACGAAGTGCAGGATGTGACCGACCCCGCGATCGACCGCAATCGAGTTCCAGGGAGCGCCGACGCAGAAGCCATCGATCTGCCCGCTCGCAATGCTGTCCGCCATGAAAGGCGGCGGCAGCACCACAAGCCGAACATCCTCGTCCGGATCAACACCGCCGGCGGCCATCCAGAACCGCAATTGGTAATTATGGGTCGAGAAGGGAAAGGTCATCCCGAAGGTCAAGGGCTCGGCGCCGCCCCTGCGCCGCGACGCAACGACACGCGACAACGCCCGTGCAGTCGCCATCGGATCGAAGCGGTCGCCGTCGATTTCTGCCATCAGCGCCGCATGAAGCGGGGGCGATACGGTGATCGCATTGCCGTTGAGGCCGAGATTGAACGGCGCGACGATCGGCACCTTGATGTGGCCGAGTCCAAGGCTGGAAGCGATCGCAACGGGAGCCAGCAGGTGAGCGGCATCGAACAGCCCGACGTTGAGCTTGTCGCGAATGTTAGACCACGAGACTTCGCGCACGAGGGTAACGTCCAACCCTTCCGCAGCGGTAAAGCCCCTGTCGACCGCCAGGATGAGGGCGGCGGCGTCGATCAGCGGAATGAAGCCGATGTGGAGCGGTCTGGTCATTTCAGGAGCTCCGATGCCGTCAGGATCGACTGAGCGATTTCGCCGATTTTTTTCTTCTCGCGCATCGCGGTCGATCGCAAAAGCACATAGGCCTCGTCCTCGGTCAGCCCCTTGAGCTTCATCAGAATACCCTTGGCCCGATCGATGACCTTGCGGTCTTCGAGCGCCGATTTGGTGCGGTCGAGTTCATCCTGAAGCTTCGAGAAGGCATTGAAACGCGAAATGCAGAGATCGAGAATCGGCTTGAGACGCTCCTTCTTCAGGCCATCGACGATATAGGCCGACACTCCGGCATCGACGGAGGCCTGGATCGAGGCGGCGTCGCTTTGATCGACGAACATGGCGATCGGCCGGCGCACCGCGCGGCTGACCTGAAACATTTGCTCCAGAATGTCCCGGCTGGGGTTTTCGAGATCTATGACGATGACGTCGGGATCGAGCGCATAGATGCGGCTCAGCAAACTTTGCATCTCGCCGATCCGCACGACGTCGGTATAACCCGCCTCCCGCAATCCCTCTTCGAGAATTGCCGCGCGGATCGGGCTTTCGTCGACGATGGCAATTTTTGGAGACGACTCAGCGCCCATCGATCACTCGCATTCCACCACCGCATTGATAGCACGCTGGTGCCCGCTTTCCATCCTGGCGGTTGGGTTCAGACAGTCCGTACCACGATTGGCGCCGGCTCGAAGCCTTGTAATTCCGCGCAATTGCGATTAGCTCGTGCCTGTTAATCGGACAGATTGAATATGAAAAAGGCGGCAGCGCCCAAAGTCAGCTTTGTTTCCCTGGGATGCCCCAAGGCGCTGGTGGATTCCGAGCGCATCATCACGCGGTTGCGCGCAGAGGGTTACGAATTGGCGCGCAAGCACGATGGCGCCGATATCGTTATCGTCAACACCTGCGGTTTCCTCGACAGTGCCAAGCGAGAATCGCTTTCCGCCATCGGCCAGGCGCTGGCCGAGAATGGCAAGGTCATTGTCACCGGCTGCATGGGCGCGGAACCCGAACAGATCGAGGCAGTCTATCCGGACGTGCTCTCGATCACGGGGCCTCAGCAATATGAAAGCGTGCTCGACGCCGTGCACCGGGCGTTGCCGCCGCTGCACAATCCTCATATCGACCTGGTGCCGCCGCAGGGCATCAAGTTGACGCCGCGGCACTACGCCTATTTGAAGATTTCCGAAGGTTGCAACAACCGCTGCAGTTTCTGCATCATTCCGAAGCTGCGCGGCGATCTCGTGTCGCGGCCGGCCGCCGACGTGTTGCGCGAGGCCGAAAGGCTTGTCTCCGCGGGCGTGAAGGAGTTGCTGGTGATTTCGCAGGATACTTCCGCCTATGGCGTGGATCTCAAATATGCGGCGAGCCTGTGGCAGGATCGCGAGATCCGGACAAAGTTTTTCGACTTGGCTGAAGCGCTTGGCGAGCTCGGCGTCTGGGTCAGACTGCAATACGTTTACCCCTACCCGCATGTTGATGAGGTCATCGGGTTGATGACCGAAGGCAAAATACTTCCCTATCTCGATATCCCCTTTCAGCACGCGAGCCCTGATATTCTCAAAGCGATGAGACGTCCGGCCGCGCAGGAAAAGACGCGGGCACGAATTTCGAAGTGGCGTGAGCAGTGTCCCGAACTGACGCTGCGCTCGACCTTCATCGTCGGCTTCCCCGGCGAAACCGATGCCGACTTTGCATATCTGCTCGACTGGCTCGAGGACGCCGAGATCGACCGCGTGGGCTGCTTCAAATATGAGGCTGTCGCGGGCGCATCGTCCAACGCGCTTCCCAACGCCATTCCCGAGGATGTCAAGCAGGAACGCTGGAACGCGCTGATGGCGCGGCAGCAGCAGATTTCCGCCCGCCGCCTCAAGCGCAAGGTCGGCACGCGGCAGCAGATCATCATCGACGAGGTCGGCCCGACCGTTTCCAGGGGTCGTTCGAAGGCCGACGCGCCGGAGATCGACGGTGCGGTTTATCTTTCGAGCCGGCGCCCGCTGCGGGTCGGCGAAATCGTTACTGCGAAAATCGAAAGATCTGACCAATACGACCTGCACGGCTCCGTCTCGGGCTTCTGAGACTTGACAGCGTCTGGCTTACCGCTGTATCTGCGTGCGCCATGATTTTTAACCGGACCAAAACCCGCGCCCGCTGCCGCCGTCAAGTATTCGACGACGACGGGTCGCGCCATGTCCGACGACAACGCTGAAAAAATTAGTTTCAGCAAGGTTTTCGAGAAGGCCGCACCCGAAAAGTGCGGCCTTCTTGCGTTTTGGCCAGCCCAACCTCTCACATCACCCGGAGTTTCACATGAACAAGGCCCCGCATCCGTTCGACGCGCTGATGGAGATCGCTTCACGTCCGCCGACCGTGTTCGTGCGCGGCGAAGGGTCATTTCTCTGGGATGACACCGGCAGGCGTTATCTCGACTTTGTCCAGGGATGGGCCGTCAATTGCCTCGGACATTCGCCGCCTGCGGTGGCCGAAGCGCTGGCGACACAGGCAATGCAGTTGATTACGCCGAGTCCGGCTTATTTCAACGATGTAAGCCTGAAGCTGGCCAAGGCATTGGTCGACCAAAGCTGCTTCGATCGCGTCTTCTTTGCCAATTCCGGCGCGGAGGCCAACGAGGGTGCGATCAAGCTGGCGCGCAAATACGGCGCACGTTATCGAAACGGCGCCCACGAGATCGTCACGTTTGATGGCGGTTTCCACGGCCGGACGCTGGCGACGATGTCGGCGTCGGGCAAGGAGGCCTTCGAGTCCTTGTTCGAACCGAAGGTGTCGGGGTTTCCCAAGGCGAGGTTGAACGATCTGGATTCGGTTGAACGGCAGATCAACGACAAGACCGTTGCCGTGATGCTGGAGCCGATCCAGGGGGAAGCCGGCGTCTTGCCAGCAACGGATCAGTTCTTGCGGGACTTGCGCGAACTGACCACGGCACATGGTCTGCTGTTGATCCTGGATGAAATCCAGACCGGCATCGGCCGTACCGGCAAGCTCTTCAACTATCAGCACGCGGATGTCGCCCCCGACATTGTGACGCTCGGCAAAGGCATAGGCGGCGGCGTTCCGCTCGCCGCGTTGCTGGCGACGGAGGAGGCCTGCTGTTTCGAACATGGTGACCAGGGCGGCACTTTTTGCGGCAATCCCCTGATGTGCGCGGCCGGGCTTGCCGTCCTGAAGACGGTCGCAACGTCGGAATTCCTGAAATCGGTGGCTGACACCGGCCTCTACCTTGAGAGCGAACTGCAGCGGCTTTCGGCGCGGCGTGGTCTTGGCGAAGTCCGCGGTCGGGGATTGCTGCTCGCGCTCGATCTGAAAGCGCCGATCGCGGCATCGATCGTTGCAAGGGCATTTGAGGAAGGCGTGCTGCTCAACGCGCCCAAGCCAGACGCGTTGCGCTTCATGCCGGCGCTCAACGTCGCCCGCCAGGAGATCGATTCCATGGTCGGTTGCCTCGACGCGGTTCTGACCAGAATGGGGGTCGCAAGACGTGTGGCCTGAAATGCGAGGAGCTTGACAATGGGGAGATTGCATCCACCCGCTCTGCCTCTGACCGGCGGCTGCCCCTGCGCCGCCGTACGCTTTGCGGTCAGCGCGATGCCGCTTCTGATCTTTGCCTGCCATTGCACGGAGTGCCAGCGATGGTCGGGCAGCGCGTTTGGCCTGTCGATGCCGGTCAAGCGCGAAAGCGTATCGCTGACGCGTGGTGAACCAAAAGCCTGGCACCACGTCGGCGCCAGCGGCTTCGCAAGCAAATATTGGTTCTGTGCCGAATGCGGGGGCCGAATCCTGGCAGAGCGAAGCGATCGGCCCGATGTCGTCACCTTGCGCGCCGGGACGCTCGACGACACGTCGTGGGTACGGCCGATTGCGCACATCAACCTGGGGAGCGCGCAGGCCTGGCAGCGTACACTCAACAATGCAGAATGCTTCGACGCCGTGCCGAGCGACTTCGGCGCGCTGGCGAGACGATGGCAGGATTTATGGCGGGAGGTCGAGACGATCAGTTGAAGCGACACTGTCCGATTGATCGCACTTTCAGGGTTTGAGAATCGACGCGCCTGTTGTCGCCCGGCTCTCCAGATCGACGTGAGCCCGAGCCGCATCCTTCAGGGCATAGGCGTGGTTGATCGGCACGTGCAGCTTGCCGTTGATGACCGCGGCAAACAGGGTGTCGGCGCCTTCCAGCAGCTCCGAACGCTTGCCGATATAGTCGTTGAGCTTGGGCCGGGTCGCAAACAACGAGCCGTGGTTGTTTAGTTCGGCAATCGAGAACGGCGGAACCGGGCCCGACGCGCTTCCGAAACTGACGAACAGACCGCGCGGCTTGAGGCAAGACAGCGAGCCCGGGAAGGTCGACTTGCCGACGCCGTCATACACTACGTCGCAGAGTTCGTTCCGGCTGATCTGTTTGACGCGCGCGACGAAATCCTCCTCGTTATAGAGAATGACGTGGTCGCAGCCATTGGCCAGGGCAAGGTCGGCCTTGGCCTTGGAGCCGACAGTGCCGATGACGTGGGCTCCCAATGCGCTTGCCCACTGGCATGCGAGCAGGCCAATGCCGCCGGCGGCGGCGTGAATGAGCACCCGATGATGCGGCTCGACCTTGAACGTCTTGTGCAGGAGGTACCAGACCGTCAGTCCCTTCAACATCAGCACCGCGCCCTGTTCGTGGGTGATGTGATCGGGCAGTTTGACGAGCTTTTCCCAGGGGATGTTGCGCTCGCCGGTATAGGCCCCGAGATTCGTATAGTAGGCGACGCGGTCGCCCGGATGAAAATTCGTGACTCCCGCCCCGACCGCAAGCACTTCGCCGGCTGCCTCATTGCCGGCGATGAATGGGAGTCCGGGAGCCTTGTAAAGCCCGGTGCGGTAGTAGACGTCGATGAAGTTCAACCCGACGGCGCGCTGGCGGATGCGCACTTCACCGGGTTCCGGTGCGGGCACATCGACGTCTTCATAGACCAGGGCTTCCGGCCCCCCTACCTTGTGCACGCGCACGGCCTTCGTCATCTTCGGGTCCCTTCACGAAACGCTTCGTCCAGCGACGAGCGAAAGCCATCGAGACCGCAATGTCAACGCTGACATGGTCACCCGACCGATCTCGAGACCCCGGAGATCAAATGGTTAACGAGGTTTTTTGCGGTTGCGCCGGGCCAATACGTTGAAGAGTTCCACGGCGGCCGAAAACGCTATGGCGAAGTAGATATAACCGCGCGGAATGTGGAATTTGAAGCCATCTGCGACCAGCGCAACTCCGATCAGCACCAGGAACGCCAGTGCGAGCATCTTGGTTGTCGGATGCTCGGCGACAAACCGCGCCACCGGGCCCGATGCCGCATACATCACGATACACGCAATGATCACTGCGGCGATCATGATGGCGAGATCCTGCGCCATGCCGATCGCAGTGATGATCGAGTCGAGCGAGAATATCAGATCGACGATGATTATCTGTACTATCACCCAGAAGAAAGCCGTTCCGGCCTTCGCGGCCTCGCTCGCTTCATCGCCAGCCTCCACCTCGCGGTGTATTTCATGGGTCGCCTTTCCGATCAGGAACAGCCCACCGCCGATCAGAATGATGTCGCGCCAGGAAAACGGCAAGCCGTGAAGGGTGAAGATAGCTCGCGTGAGTCCGATCAGCCACACCAGCAGGCTGAGCAGCAGGATACGGAACACCAGCGCAAGCGCCAATCCGATCTGGCGCGCACGCCTGGCCTGTGCCGGCGCGATACCGGACACGACGATGGACAGAAAGATGACGTTGTCGATGCCAAGAACGATCTCGAGCGCCGTCAACGTCAACAACGCCGCCCACGCTTCCGCACTCGTCAAAAGTTCGATCATGCATTGAGCGATCTGACAAACCGGATCGCAGCATCGCAACCCACGATGTAGACGGCGATCAGGCAAAGCGCCACCTTGACGGCTGCGCCCACTTCGAAGTCGTTGGTCAGTACAACCATCACGAGCGCGGCCCAGGCGCCCATCAGCGACAATGTCAGCCAGCGCAGGCGCGCAACCCGGATCGGATGCACAACGTTGAAGGGGACAAATGTCAGCACGATCAGAACGGCGACGGCGAGCGTGGACAGGGCCTGCGGCAGTTGCAGCAGGAACAGATAAAGCGCTGCGATGTTCCACAACCCGGGAAAACCCCGAAAATGGTTGTCGGCGGATTTCATCCGACGGTCCGCAAAATAGAGGGCGCCGGTGACGGCGATCGCAACACCCAGGATCGGCGCGGTCAGCGGCAACAACATGCCGCTTGCAGTAATGGCATAGGCGGGTACGAAAACATAAGTGACGAAATCGACCACGAGGTCGAGCACGTCGCCTGACCAGTTAGGCTGCAGTCGTTCGACCTCCAGGCGCCGCGCCAGTGGACCGTCCACCCCGTCGATCACGAGCGCAAGCCCGAGACACCAGAACATCGCGGCCCAGCGCTGGTGGACCGCTTCAAGCAGCGCGATCAGGGCGACGCCAGCGCCGAGCGCGGTGAAAATATGCACGGAAAACGCAGCAGCGCGCATCAGCGCTGGTGTCCGGGAAAATCCCTCCTGGTTTGGACGATCCATGTTTGCCTTTGGTGGTCGAATTTGGACCACTGCTATCAGGAATCGCCTCGATTTGTACATCCACTGTGTCGCACCGCGGTCGCCGGCCTGACGGAAACAATATGCCGGGCGTGGGCTTGAAATGGTTTCCAGAGACGTCAAATGTTCCGATATGAGCGAACCATCCACAGCATATGACGTAGCCGTCGTCGGCGGCGGTCCCACCGGATTGGCTACGGCAATCGCGCTGGCACAAGCTGGTGCGCGCACCGCGCTCCTTGCCCGGCGAGCGCCTTATACCGACAACCGGACTACGGCGCTGCTCGGCGGTTCAGTCGATTTCCTGCGGTCGCTGGAAGTCTGGCCGCGTTGCAAGGATCAGGCCTGCGAACTGCGTGTGATGCGGCTGGTGGACGATACAGGCCGCCTGGTCCGCGCGCCTGAGGTTCGTTTTTCCTGCGACGAGATCGGTCTCGAGGAGTTCGGGTACAATATCGAGAACCGCACGCTGGTGGCGGCTCTTGAAGAGCATGCGGCTGCGCTTTCGAACCTTACCCGCTACGGCGATGAGGCCGCGGCAATTCACCCCGACGTCGACGCCGTGACGATCGAATCGGCAAACGGCGGATCGCTGTCGGCGCGACTTGCAATCGGTGCCGACGGAAGGCATTCGCTTTGCCGTGAGGCTGCCGGGATCGGCGTCCGGCGACGCGCGCTTGATCAGACAGCGCTGACCTTCAACGTCAGTCATTTGCGACCCCACCGAAATGTCTCGACCGAATTTCATACTCCGCGGGGGCCCTGCGTATTTGTGCCGCTGCCTGGCAATCGCTCCAGCGTCGTTTGGGTGTCTGCACCAAAGGAGGCCGAGCGGCTGATGGCGTTGAGTGACGACGAGCTTTCCGAGGCTGTTGAAATCCAGTCTCACTCCATCCTGGGCCGAATGCGGGTCGAAGTTGGCCGGAACATTTTTCCGCTGGCGATCGAACAACCCACGCAATTTGCAAAGGCGCGCATCGCACTTGTCGGCGAAGCCGCACACGTGCTGCCTCCGATCGGCGCACAGGGCCTCAATATGGGTTTTCGCGATGCCGCCGATATTGCCGATATCGTGCGAGACGAACTGGCATCCGGCCGGGATCCCGGGTCGCCGGCAACATTGAACAAATACGCCTGGGCGCGGCGCGCCGACGTTCTCAGCCGCACCTTTGCAATCGATGTCGCAAACCGCTCGCTGCTCAGCGCGTTCCTGCCGATGCAGTCGCTGCGCGCCGTCGGTCTGCACCTGATAGGCTCGTTCGGGCCGCTGCGCCGCCTTGCCATGCGCGAGGGGTTGGCGCCGTCCTGGCGGGCATCGACGGTAAATCCGGCAGTCACGGAAACGCGAGCCGACCGGTCTGAATGAACCGTACCGCTCCAGGTTCGGCTTTGGCCCGCGATTCGCGTTTGGGAAAGAGCGGTCACAGCAGGGTTAATTCGGCCGTTTGCCTCTAGCATCGGCCACAATCATGGTCTATTCGACGAGATATGATCAAAACGCGCAGTGCCA
>Ga0075029_100001702_pt1 | contig 12550 bp, 13 predicted proteins | sample LitLauG_LLR_2013_FD_71391 | JGI IMG/M metagenome (GOLD analysis project Ga0075029, IMG submission 71391) | Freshwater sediment microbial communities from North America - Little Laurel Run_MetaG_LLR_2013 | ecosystem: Environmental > Aquatic > Freshwater > Creek > Sediment | place: USA...
GGCGCCAGCACTTGGTTGGTCGCCTCGACGATGGAGGTGACGACTCCTCGATGGTGCAGGTTCTCGGCGATCTCCACGCCGATGAATCCTCCGCCGATCACTACGGCGCTCGACGGCATCTTCGCGACGGCCTCGGACATGCGCTGGACGTCCTCGACGGTTCGCAGTGGCATCGCTCGCTCGATTCCCGGGATCGGCGGGATTACTGGTGACGCCCCTGGGCTGAGTACCAAGACGTCGTAGGACAGTTCGTAGGTACGACCGGTCTGTAGCTCGATCACCTGCACGACTTTCGCCTCCGCGTCGATGGCAGTCACTTCGGTTCGCACTCGCACGTCCAGGTTGAAGCGCCGGTGCAGGGATGAGGGGGTCTGCAGGAGCAGGTCCGACTCCTCCTCGATGACTCCGCCGACGAAGTACGGCAGGCCACAGTTCGCGTAGCTCACGTGACCGCTTCGCTCCAGGACGATGATTTCCGCCGCCGCGTCCAGTCGACGTAGACGCGTCGCCGCTGACATTCCGCCCGCGACTCCTCCAATGATTACTACTCGCATTATTTTTCCTTAGGCCAGACTCAAGAAGAGCTTTTGTAGTTTCTGTGTGGTTGCCTCGCTGTCGATCGCCGGGTCGGCGATGCATTCGGTCAGGCTCGCGGAGATCAGGGTGAACGCCGCGGTGTTGAGCGCCTTGCCCACCGCCGCCATCTGCATGACGATGTCCTCGCAACTTCGTCCTTCGTCGAGCATTCGAACGATCGCGCCCAGTTGCCCGTGGGCACGACGCAGCCGCTTGCTGATCGCCTCCACTTGGCGGTCGTCTTGCAGGACGTGAGTCACTTCCTTGGATTCCATTGTCTTCCTCTCCGTTCTTTCCCCGTCTACGCGGGCTCGGTTACTAGTGGCTGCCCTTGGTGATCATGGTCAGCATCCTCAGGTTCAGTGCGGCGAAGCGCCACGCTTGGAAGACGAGATTCTTTCGCCGGCGTAGGGTCTGCTCGGTCGGCAGCGGACTCGCCGCGATGTTGGCCTTTGCTTCGTCCATGAGGTCTCCTTCGATTCGATTGACGATTGGCTATTCGGGGATCAGGTACCAGAGGGGGCGAGCCTTGGCCTTGTAGATGAAGGCGAAGTGGAGCATGTACTTGATCCAGTGCCCCGCCAGGCCTATCTCGCCGAAGGTGTCCTTGACGCTGCGTCCGGTGCTACCAAAGCGCTGGTAGTCGGGAACGACCGGATACATGGTCATCGCTGCAGCGGAGCCATGGCGAAGTCCGGTGCCGGCCGACGCAACGCAGGCCGCACCCATGGTCGCCATCGACGCCCTATGGGCGGTGGCGGCCGGGCCCATCTTGATGCGGTCGTAGATGGTGAGCGCCGCGGTCTTGCCCATGACTCCCGAGGGCATGCCGGTGCGCGGCGGCGCCGGGGCGATCAGGGTGCCGTTGGGACTGGTGCGCGGCCGCGAGATCTGGTGGGGCGGCGCAAACGCGATGCCGACACCGAAGACGTTCGGGAACCTCGAGCTTTCGTACGTGCTGGGCCAGTCCTCAGCGCGCCACTCCTCGTAGGGCTTGGCGGTGTAGTTCGCGTCGACCTTCATGAAGCCACTGGGCGCGAAGACCTCGGACGTCACGTCTTCACCAATGGCGTTGAACGCCTGGAGGTCGGCTCCGCGGAACGGCGGCAGCAGCATCGCGAAGTCGAACCCGAGTTGATTCTTCGATCCGTCCACCTGCTCGTAGTTGATCACCCCGGGCTCGATCTTCTCGACGTGCGCCCCGAGCACCGCGTTGACGCCGCGCTCGCGGAAGAGCGATTCGGTCCACAACTTGCTGGTCGTCTCGAATCCGCTCTGGGAGAAGGTCATGCCGCCGACGCCGAAGTCGCCGAGTTCGAATTCGTTGGTGAGGTACGTGATGTCAGCCATGTCGCGCACACCCGCCGCGCGGACCTCGTGCTCGACGTTGAACGTGTACTCGAAGGCCGCACCTTCACACGTGCAGGTCCCGTGGCCGACGCCGATCACCAATCGCTGTCGCTCGCCGTTCTTCATCTTGGAAATCACGCCCGCGAGTTGCGCCGCCGCTTCGGTGGCGTGGGGGGCCGTGCACACCGAAGCGGTATACCCATCGGGACCGAGTCCCGGGGTGGCGGCGAAGTTGAGCTTGGGACCGGTCGCGTTGATCAAGTAGTCGTACGAGATGTTGGCCGTCTCATTGAGGCGCGCCGGCTCGGTGTACTTCACACTGACGTGGGGCGATTGCATGTCCGGCGAGCCCTCGGGGTACAGAGCGGTGGCCAGGGCCTGGTGGAAGGTGATTCCCTTGCGCTTGTAGATGGGCGCCAGGGGGAACGTCACTTGATCGGTGGTCATCTTGCCGACCCCCACCCAGATATTCGACGGTATCCAGTTCCACTTCGAGTTGGGCGAAACGACCACTACCTCGTGAGCCTTGCCCAGGAGGCGTCGAAGATGCAGCGCCGCCGTATGACCGGAGATACCAGCTCCCAACACCACTACTCGTGCCACGGTGCACCCCATTTCGTCTCAAGTTCCTCGGCGGATCGATTCGCGACCTTGGGCCGAGTCGTCCGTTTTGGATACCCCCTAGGGTATCAGTCCACGGAGGTGGCGTCAAGTCACCGGGTTGGCCCACCGGAGACTTTGGCGCCCTTGGGTGCGCGGATGTATCGTCAGCGCATGGCGAGTGAGAGTCGGTTCGGCCCCTGGATGGGCGACATCGACTTCATTCCAGACCCCGCGGCGAAGCAGCGGGCCCTCGAGGATTTCGCCACCTACCTGAACCCGCAGAAGGTCCGCGTCATGCGCGCTGCCGGACTCGACATCATCGAGAGCGAGCGAAGTGGCGCCTGGGTGTGGGACCTCGACGGTCGGCGATTCCTCGACTGCTTCACCTCGGCGGGCTCGTTCAACGTCGGCCGGCGCAACCCCCGGGTCGTCGCCGCGGCGCACGCGGCGCTCAACCGTCTCGACCACGGGAATTTCTTGCTCTGTTCGCTCGAAAAGGCCGAACTGGCCGAGCGTCTCGCGCAGATCGCACCCGGCGACCTCTCGTGCACGATGTTCGGCACCGGAGGTGGTGAGGCGAACGACTTCGCCATCAAGCTCGCACGCGGAGCGACTCGGCGCGCGAAGATCGTCTCGACGGTGAACGGGTATCACGGGCACACCGGCTTCGCGCTCTCGGCGGCCGGGCGCGGCGCCTTTCGAACCCCCTTCGAACCGCTCATGCCCGATTTCGTCCAGGTGCCCTTCGGCGACAGCGCGGCGATGGACGCGGTGATCGACGAGAACACGGCTGCGGTGCTGCTGGAACCGATCCAGGGGGAGGGTGGCATCATCGTGGCTCCGCCCGACTACCTGGCCAGCGTTCGTTCGGCCTGTGACCGGGTCGGCGCCTTGTTGATCCTCGACGAGATTCAAACGGGACTGGGAAGAACCGGGAAGTGGTGGGCCGGCGAGCACTTCGGCGTGGTGCCCGACATCATGACAATCGCCAAATCTCTCGGCGGATCGCTGGTCCCCATATCCGCCACCGTCTTCACCGAAGAACTTCGAGAGTTCATGATCCCCAACCCGTTCATCCACCTCTCGACGTTCGGCGGGTCCGACCTCGCCTGCGCGGTGGCGCTCGAAGTGATCAACGTCATCGAAGAGACCGGACTCGTCGAGCACGCCGCCCAGATGGGTCGACGGCTCTTCAGCGGTCTGGAGTCGATCGCCCTCGACCATCCCGAGGTCATCAGCGAGGTCCGGGGTCTTGGGCTTATGGCGGGAGTCCAGTACGTGGAGGACTCCCTCGGACCGCGGATGTCTTACCACCTGGCCCAGCACGGCGTGCTCGCGATCTACAGCGGGAACCAGCCGGCCGTCATGCGCCTCATGCCATCCTTGGTCATCGAAGAGGACGAGGTCGACTTCCTGCTCTCCGCTCTCGAGGCGGCCATACGTGACCTCCTCGCGGGTGCGGGACCGGTCGAGTCGACGACGAGGGCTCGACGCCGACCGGCGCGCCCCGCGTCGACGTCCAGCTGAGGCGAGACATGGCCGACTGGCAAGAACTCACCGAGGCCCTCGATGACTACACGCTCAGTTGCAACGGGAACGCCCGCCTGCGCCAGATGCAACGCGACTGGTCGCGGATTCTGCACTTCGTCTGCTCGGACACCCACGACACCTTCTCCATGGACGTCGAGAAGGGAGAGATCGTCTCGGTGCAGCCCGGTCACGTCGGACGGCCCGACATCGTCGTAACCACGACCTCGGAGACCTTCTGCGACATGTTCTGGGGCGACCTCAACCCGGTCCAGAAGTACCTGCGCGGTGAGATCGTGGTGAAGGGATCTCAGGAGGACGTCATGCGCCTCGACGCGATCAGTTACGTCATCTGGCCGGATTCCTGATGGGCGATTCCTCCGACGCAGCGCCGCCCATAACCCTGCGACGCTCGGTCGGTACCGCGACCGCGACGGCCACGTCGGCCGGACTGGCCTTCGCCGCCATCGACTACCTCGGTGTCGTCTCGATCCTCGCCTACGCCCCGGGGGCGACGGCGGCGTTCGCCATATTCGTCGGTGGGCTGATCGTCATCTTGGTCTCGGCGATCTTCTCGGAGCTGAACGGCCTCTACCCCACCGCCGCGGGGATCCGCCTCTACCTCGGTCGCGCGATCGGCAATCGAACCGCCTTATCGGTGACGTTCACGTACATGACCACGGTGGTCCTGGTGATCGCGGCGGACGCCTTCTTGATCGGCGCGGCCGTTCGCCACGTCCTGAACGAACCCTCGGTCCTCGCCTACGTCTGGATCGTGGTGTTGCTCGGCGTCGCGCTCGCGGCGAACCTGAAGGGGGTCCGCCTCGCTGGATGGGTCCAGACCATCGTGACCTACACCGTGCTCGCCGGCACGGCGATCCTCTCGGTGATCGCCATGTTCCACGTCGGCGGATCGTTCAAGCAACCCCTCGACCTCTTCGGTCAGGGCACCTTCTCGGGCATCCAAGCGATCGCCTTCGCCGTGTTCCTCTACGCGGCGTTCGAGTGGGTCACCACCACTGCGGAAGAGGCCCGTGCGCCGAGGGTCATCACCCGGGCCCTGTTCATCGCGCCACTGATCATCTGGCTGGTCGCTTCGGTCTTCGCGCTCGCCCTCTCACACCTGGTCACCTACCACGCCCTGCACGGGAGCGCCTACCCCCAGCTGCTGCTCGGACGGGCCGCGCTGGGGACGGTGGGCGAACTGTGGATGCTGGCCCTCACCGTCTTGACCGCACTCAACACCTTCAACGGAGGCTTCCTCGTCGCCTCGCGGTTCATCTACGCCGCCGCGCGCGAGAACAACCTGCCGCGACTGTTCGCTCGGCTCAACATCAACGCGGTGCCGTGGATGGCCGTCACCACGCTCACGGTCGTCTCGGCGGCGGTCGCGGCGGTCGTGTTCGCCACCGGCCAGTGGCTCCTGCTCGTCTCGGTGGGCGCCGCGATCGAATGCGCCATCTACGCCATCGGATCGGTCTGCCTCTTGGTGCTGCGCTCGCGCGTGCAGAGCCATCGGCCGTTTCGAATGTTGCTGGGGCGGCCACTGGCGGCCTTCGGCGCGCTCCTGTTCAGTCTCCTCTTCGTCGCCACGGCCTTCGCCGATCCCAAGAACTCCAAGCGATTCTCCGTCGCGCCGTTCACCGTGATCGCGCTGCTCGGAGCGGTCGCCACGGCCTACGTCTACTTCGTCGTTCCACGACTGCAGCGGGCGGCGGCGGCGCGCGCGGCGGCCAGTCGGCCCCGCCGCCGACCAGTCCGCGAGGCGACTGATGCCGGCGAAACGGTCGGTCCCGAAGACCCGACCATCGACTGACGAACCTCAGCCGACGGTCATGCCCCCGTCGACGGCGATGTCGGCTCCAGTGATCGCCGCCGAAGCCGGTGAGCAGAGCCAAACGACCGAAGCCGCCACCTCACTCGGTTCGATGAGCCGACCGATCGGCTGTTGCGTCGCGAACTCCTCGGCGTCGCCCAGTCCGTAGATCGCGGCCGAAGCGTCGAGGATCGCGGTGCGCGTCGAGCCGGGGCTCAGCGCATTGGCGGTGACCCCGAACGGGGCCAGGTCCATCGCCACACCCCGGATGAGCCCCACCACCGCGTGCTTGGCCGCGGAGTAGGCGGCGAGGTGGAAGAGGCCCGTCCGTCCGGCCGCCGAGGCGATGGCGACGATACGTCCGTTCGCGTCGGGACCGTTGGCGATGAGCGTCGGCGCAGCGGCCTCGATGAGTCGGCGCGTCCCGAGCACGTTCACCGACCAGACAGCGTCCCAGGCGGCGTCGGAGACCTCCCACAACGGAGCGCCCCCGGCCACGACGCCGGCACCCGCTACGACGGCGTCCAGTCGACCGAAGTGGCGCGTCGCGGTCTCGACGGCCAGTTGCATGTCGGTGGCGCTGCGCACGTCGCCGACCAGTCCGAGCACGGAATCGCCGTGGCGGGCGACGACGGCGTCGAGGTCGGCCGGCGTGGCGAGCGCGTACGGCACCTCGTGGATGTCACGGCAGCGGTCGACGGCGACGACCCGGTAGCCGTCGTTCACGAGCGCGTCAACGGTGGCCGCCCCGATACCGCGGGCCGCTCCGGTGACGATCGCGACTCGGCTCATTGGCCCAACCGGCGGAAGAATCCGTCGGGCGCGACGACGTCGTCGCGTCCCAACTCGTCGACGCTGGACTTGCCAAGTCCGAGCAACGCGGAATCGATCCCGCCGCGCAACACGTCGAGGACGTTCTCGACGCCGGCCTGGCCCTCGGCGGCGAGCCCCCACAAGTAGGCCCGCCCGATCATGACCGCCCGGGCGCCGAGGGCGAGGGCCTTTACGACGTCGCCGCCCCGGCGCACTCCGCCGTCGAGCAGGACCTCGATCTGGTCACCGACCGCTTCCGCGATGGCGGGCAGGGCCCGGATCGGAGCCGGCGTACCGTCGAGGTTGTTGCCCCCGTGGTTCGAGACCGACAGGGCACTCGCGCCCAGATCGACGACCCGCTTGGCGTCGTCGACGCGGCTGACGCCCTTCACCATGAAGGGCCCGTTCCACTGGGACCGCAGCCATTCCACGTCCTGCCAGCTCGGCAGCGGACTCTGCATCCATTCGTAGTAGGCGCCGAAGAAGGTCGGGGCCGGCTGGCCGGGCCGGGCCATGTTGGGAGTCGTGAGCGACGGGAGGTGACCGGTGCGGGCGAAGGACCAGAACCACCTGGGTCGCGCCAGCACCTCGGGAGCCAGCTTCACCACGGCCTTCGGACCGATCTTGTCGGGGATCCAGGGGCTGCCCCAGTCGCGGCCGTTAGCGAATGACCAGTCGAGGGTGAGGATGATGCCCTTGACCCCGGCGCTCTGGGCCCGGTCCAGGCGCGCCACCATCGTGTCGCGGTCGCCCGACCAATAGAGCTGGAAGAGTACCTGGTCGTTGACCGCACATACCTCCTCGACGGCTCGACTGGCGAAGGAGCTGAGTCCCATGGCGACTCCCCGGTTGGCCGCCGCCCGAGCGACCGCTACCTCACCCTGGGGGTGGACGGCCTGAACGCCGGTCGGCGAGATGATCACCGGCATGGAGATCTTCTGGCCCATCACGACGGTGTCCATGGCCCTCGCGCTGTGATTTCCCGCGACGTGGGGCGCGAAGCCCAGGAGGTCGAAGGACTCGAGGTTGTCGCGCGAGGAGAGGCCCTTCTCCGATCCGGCGATGAGCGCCCCGTAGACGGACTTGGGGAGGCGCTTTTGCGCACGGCGTTGCGCCACGGCGACGGTCTCGAACCACTTACTCGCCATCGGTCCCCCATAGTCGGCTCACCGCGACACTACCCGAGGCGGAAAAAGTGCCGCTCAGCGCTTGACGCCGATCGCCACGCCGACCCGGCGCGAATGGTCGGGCGCTGGAGTGGGACGAATCGTCACCCGCTTGGCGGCGAGGGCGCTCTCGCCGTGGCCGAAGACGCACTCGGGGTCCGGGTCGGTCATCTCCAAGCCCGTGAAGAACTTCGCCGCCATGCAGCCCCCGCGACACGCGTCGAACGAGCCGCACGAGGAGCACGCTCCGGCGCTGCCCGGTTCGCGCAGCGATTGGAACAGTTCACTCTCGCGCCACACCGGCGCGAAGCCCGAATGACGGACGTTACCGGCGAGGAACTCCTCGTGGATGACGAACGGGCAGGCGTAGACGTCGCCCACCGGGTCGATGAGACAGACCACCCGACCGGCCCCGCAGAGGTTGAGGCCGTCGAGCGGGTCCCCCAGGGCCGACAGGTGGAAAAAGGAGTCGCCGGTGAGCACGTTGGGCCGGTCGATGAGCCATCGATACAGGGAACGGTTCTGCTCGAGGCTCGGGTGGAGGTCCTCCCATACGTCGGCGCCACGGCCTGATGGCCGCAGCCGCGTGAGGCGCAGTTCGGCTCCGAAGCGACGGGCCAACTCCTCGAACCGGTCGAGCTGTTCGACGCTCTCCCTGGTCATCACGACGGAGATCTTGAACGGACCGAAGTCCGCCTCCCGGAGATGTTCCATCGCCCTGATCGCCGCGTCGAAACTGCCCTCCCCACGGATGCGGTCGCTCGTCATCGAATCGGCCCCGTCGATCGAGACCTGGATGTCGAGATAGTCGATCGAGGCCAGGCGCCTCGCCGCGGCGGCGTCGATCCGGGTTCCGTTGGTGGAGAACTTGACCCCGACCTTCTGGGCGACGGCGTGTTCGATGATCTCGAAGAAGTCCCGTCGGACCATTGGCTCGCCGCCGCCGATGTTGATGTAGAAGATCTGCATCGCGGCGATCTCGTCGATCAGTGATTTCGCCTCGACCGTGGAGAGCTCTCGAGGGTCGCGACGTCCCGATGACGAGAGGCAGTGGGTGCAAGCGAGATTGCAGGCGTAGGTCAGTTCCCACGTCAGGCAGATCGGCGCGGCGAGACCCCGCTCGAAGCGGTCGCGCAGGGCGGTCTCAGCGCCCACTGACGATCTCGGATCGACCGAGCGAGACGAGCGCCTGGGCGTAGCGGGCGCGCTGGTCCGGCGGCGCCAGTGCGCTGATCGCCGAATCGGCGCTGTCGAACTCCTCGAGTCGGCGAACGATGTCGACGAGGGGGCGAGACTTCAAGAAGACGAGTCGACGGGTTCCGTGATGGTACGCGAGCGCACCGAACGATTCGTCACGTAACGAGACCTGGGGGTTCAGCCTCCAAGGCGCCGAAGTGTCGAGGTCGACGACGGTCGTCAGCGGCACGTTCTAGTAGACCCCGCAGAGTCCGTCGATGGACACCTCTTCGACCAGTAGTTCCTCGACCTCCCCGATCTCCACGACCTCATCATCGGCAATCAACGTCTCGCTGGGCACGGTTCCCTCCTTGGACCCCTCCATTCTGTCAACTCCCGCGGGACCGAATGGACCAACCCGTGCCAGACTCGGCTATGAGCAATTGGCTTCCCGAGGCGCCGCGCCCCGTCGAAGCGCCGGTCCCCGTCGGCACACGGGTGATCCTGGACGCGTCGGCGAGGTTCCTCGACCGCGACTTCCTCACCGGTGGCTCGCCGTGGCGGCTCCTGCGCCTGCCCGGCGGTTCTCGGGCGGTGGCCGAACGCTGGCGTGAGGGCGACGTCGTTCGAGCCGGCGAGGAACGCTTCGCACGGACGCTGGTCCAACAGGGTCTCCTGCACCCCGTCGTCCACGAGATGGTCGACCTCGACGACGTCGACGTCGTCGTACCGGTGCGCGACGACGTCGCGTCCCTGCGGGCCCTGCTCGGACAACTCTCACGGTTGCACGTCACGGTGGTCGACGACGGTTCGAGTGACCCGGACTCGATCGAACGATGCGCTCAGGAGTTCGATACGCAATTCATTCGTCTGAGGGTGAACGCCGGACCGGGCGCCGCGCGAAACGCCGGAGTCTTCGCCACGTCTCGTCCGCTGCTGTGGTTCATCGACGTCGACGTGACCCTGGACAGCCCGCTCGACACCCTCCACCGGCTCGCGGGGCCCCTGGGCGATCCGTTGGTCGCGGCGACGGCACCACGGATCACCGGCGCCGGGGGCACCAGCGTCCGCGACCGGTTCGAACGACGGTTCGGTGCCCTCGACATGGGTCCGGCCAGCGCACTGGTGGTGCCTGGTGGGATCGTCGGCTACGTGCCGAGCGCGTGCCTGCTCGTTCGACGTGCCGCATTCGGCGAAGGGTTCGACGAGGCGCTGCGCACCGGGGAGGACGTGGACCTCGTCTGGCGACTCCACGATCGCGGCTGGCTCGTGCGATACAACGCCGAAGTCGTCGTCGCCCACCGCGCGCGGGGCGACTGGCGACAGTGGTGGGACCAGCGAGTGGGCTACGGCGCATCGACGAGTGACCTCGCCAAGCGTCACGGAACTCGGCTCGCTCCCCTTCGAGCCGACGCCTGGACGTTGGTCGCGTGGTCGAGTGCCCTGGTGGGCCGCCCGATGATCGGCGCACGGATCCTGCGGGTCGCCCGTGACCAGATGAGGGTTCGGGTCGCCGCCCACGCCGAACGACCCGGCGAGGTCGCCAACGCGCTCGTCGCCCGGGGCATGCTGCGCGCCGGTGTCCCCCTGGCGAGGTCCGTTATCAGGACGTTCGGCGCTGCGGTACTGGTCAGCGCCCTGCATCCGCGCCTTCGTCGTCAAGCACTTCTGCTGTTCGTCGTCGGCACAGTGGCGAGGGGTCGTTCGGTCCGCATGCGCGTCGACGAAGTCCCCGTCGCCGTCGCGGACGATCTCGCCTACGGCGTTGGCGTGGCGAAAGGCGCCTGGCGTAGTCGCTCCCTCGCCACTCTGCGGCCTCAGATCACGAAATCGTCCATCCGCGCCGCCGACCTCCTCGGTCGACGGCCACGGCTGGGTTCGACCGGCTAGTTCCTAGAAGCGAACGACTCCGCGCAGATTCTCGCCCGAGGCGAGGTCCGTGTAGCCCTGATCGACCTCGTCGATCGAGTACTCCTTGGTGATCAGGTCGTCGATGATGAGCTTGCCCTCGTGGTGCAGGCGCAACAGGCGCGGGATCTGGACCCGCGGGCTCTCCGATCCGAAGACCGTGCCGCGCAGCTCCTGGTTGAAAAGGGTCAGTCCGAACATGTTGAGTTCGACCGTCTGTTGGTTGTAGGGCGCGATCGCCGTGGCCACGATGATGCCGCCCTTGGCGGTGATCGAACGAGCCTGCTCGATCAGTTCGGGCGTCATGACGCCGGTCGTGATGATCACTACGTCGCAGTTCTTGCCCATCGTGAGGTCCGGCAGGATCGTGAAGGCCGCATCCAGCGTGGTCGCACAACCGTGGGTCGCGCCGATCTTGAGGGCGCGGTCGACCTTCGAAGGATTCGTGTCGATGGCGATGACGGCCCGCGCGCCCGCGTGCACGGCACCTTGAATGGCGCCGGAACCGACGCCTCCGCATCCGATCACGGCGACCGTCTGGCCCGGCTTGACTTCGCCACGGTTGACCGCCGATCCGAAGCCCGTCGAGATCCCACACGAGATCAGGGCCGCGGCCCGCAGGTCGAGCCACGGTTCGACGCGCACGAGTGACGCCTCGTGCACGACGATGTACTCGGAGAACGTTCCCAACTGGGCCATACGGTTGAGATTGACGTCGCCCAGGTGGTGACGCCAGGTGCCGTCGGAGATCATGGGTCCGGCGAGGGTCGACGCGCCCATGTCGCAGATGTACTGGCGGCCCGAGGCGCAGTACTCGCACTTGCCGCACGACGGGATGAACGACACCGCGACGTGGTCGCCGGGCTTTAGCGACGTCACGTTCTCGCCGACCGATTCGACGATTCCCGATCCCTCGTGTCCGCCGATGATCGGGAACATCGAGTCGCGCCCGCTGATCATCTCGAGCACCATGGGATCTTGGGCCATGTCACCGGTGCGCAGGTGCTCATCGGAGTGACACATGCCCGCGAAGGCCATCTTCACCTTCACCTCGAAGGCGTGCGGCTCATCGATCTCGATGACTTCGGTGTGCCACGGTCCATTCAATTCGCTCACGATCGAGGCCTTGACGTGCATGATTTCCCCCACTGTCCGTTGGCGGCGCGTCACGCCGTCTGACGTACATTACCGAGTGAACGTCACCGCCACCAACGGGGCGTAACTACATCTGCTCGGGGGCCTCGATGCCGAGCATTGCGAGTCCCAGGTTCAAGGTCCGAGCCGTGAGGTCACAGAGCGCCAGACGCTCGTCTCGGACTGCACCCGCGGACGAGATCACCGGGCAGGCGTCGTAGAAGGCGGTGAATCGTTGGGCGAGGTCGAACAGGTAGACGCAGAGCCGGTGCGGCGCAAGGTCGTCGAGGGCTTGGGCGAAGGCCTCGGGGAACTCCAGCAGCCCCAAGGCGAGGTGGCGCTCGGCCGGTTCGTGGAGCGCGAAGTTGACGCGTCGGGGGCTCCAGGGTTCGCCGAGGCGGCGAAAGATCGACTTCAGGCGGGCGTGGGCGTACTGCAGGTAGGGACCGGTGTCGCCCTCGAAGGCGATCATGCGGTCGAG